>Ga0070690_100000483_pt1 | contig 20028 bp, 19 predicted proteins | sample KBSS33HmetaG_FD_64671 | JGI IMG/M metagenome (GOLD analysis project Ga0070690, IMG submission 64671) | Switchgrass rhizosphere microbial communities from Kellogg Biological Station, Michigan, USA - KBS S3-3H metaG | ecosystem: Host-associated > Plants > Roots > Rhizosphere ... | reverse complement strand
AAGAGGAACTCCTGGTTGTCCTGGGCACATCTTCCTCGGAGCCCGTGCTGCCGCGAACGATGGCGAAGCTCAACGATCTTGGATGCGAAGAATCTGTCGTCGGTCTCGTGATTCCAACAGGCTATTCGTTCAATCTCGATGGTACCTGCATCTATCTCGTGATGGCGACGGTCTTCCTGGCCCAGGCGACAGACACGCCACTATCGATCATGCAGCAGCTCGGGATTCTTGGTGTGCTATTGATAACGTCCAAAGGTGCGGCCGGTGTTGCAGGTGCCGCGTTCATTGTGTTGGCCGCCACGCTGTCGTCGCTCGGCACGATTCCCGTCGCGAGCATCACGCTGATCCTGGGCATTCATCGATTCATGGGCGAGGCGATCTCGATGACGAATCTTGTGGGGAATGCCGTCGCGACTATTGTGGTTGCAAAGTGGGAAGGCGCGCTGGATGTGGCGAAAATGAAGAAGGCGCTCGGGGAGTAATAGTGGCCGGCGGCGTCCCACGTAAGGCGAATTGTCCGACAGTCTTTGTGTAGAAATCCCACGACCCGAGCCGGATGCTTCCTCTGCTTTGAGCATCCTCCTACCAAAAAACACCAAGACGAGAGTGATTTTGTGGCATCGCTTTGCAACGTGTTGTTCAGTTCCTCTTGAAGATCCGAACAACTCGCATCTCACCTTCTCGCGAGAATCCCGCGGAATTTTGGAGGATTGGCAGTGGTTAATATGGGATGGCTAATTCTACGAGCTTTCGAAGTCCGTTCCGCATTCACTTTTTCTACACGCAGCAAGGCCGGAATCTCCAGATCGGAGTGTAAATACCAAGATTGAGCGGGCAGTTCATCCAAATGTGCAGCGAAATGATTGCGGTCAGGACTCCGCAGGCCGGGTGCGATACAAGCGAGGTTTGGAAAAGGCCGTCTCCCCAGGAACTCCGGTCAGAAACATTACAACTCACGAGGATGCCAACGCCTACCTCCCGGATTGGATCGGCAGAAAATACACCCCCAATTCACCGTCGCGGCTCGAATTGGGCAAATCGCCCAAAACAGCCATTGTCCTCACATCTCCGCTTTCGCGATCGCTTCTCATTAACGATCCTGGAGCAGGAAATGTGCGGACCCAACATCTGAAACAGATCCAAGAAAGAATCGAAAAAGAAGAAAGAAGGCCCTCTGATGAAAACTGACGCTGCGCTGGAAAAACTAAAACAATTGTCCCAGGGCAGCTTGCAAAACCCTTCGGTCTTCGCACAGTTTTCACAGGCCCGGCGAGTATGAACTTCAAACGACAAAACAGATCACTTGCTACAGAAACCGGACACTTTCATTTTCCACTGACAGAGTGACAAGTGCGAAGTCCACGTGCTACGGACACCGAAGGATTTATCGATCGTTCTAACGTGAGTGGCTCGATAAACCGTATAAGTTCCCACAGCGATAGCTAATCTACGGGATCGCTGGCGACTGCTCGGGCGGAATCGGCCTCATGCGGATATTGAGATAGACCAACCGGTTGACGAGATGAATTCACGCCGCGTGATCAGACCCATAGATTGCGATCCAGCGTTCGATACTGTACGGCCTCCGAAAGATGCTTCGGTGCCAGTTCGTCGTCGCCCGCCAGGTCGGCTATGGTGCGTGAGACTTTCAAAATCCTGTCGTATCCCCTCGCGCTGAACCCGAGCTTGGTCACCGCGTTTTCCATGATCTTTTCGCATTCGGCGGTCAACACACAGAACTTGCGAATGTGTCGCGGCCCCATCTGGGCGTTGGTGTAGATCTTCTCATCGTAGAATCTCCGGAACTGAACACTTCTCGCCGCAATCACACGCGTTCGAATCACTTCGGAAGATTCTGCAGCGCGTGTGTTGGAAAGTTCCTTGTACGGAACAGCCGGCACATCGATCTGGATATCGATGCGGTCCATTAGAGGCCCGGAGATCTTCGACATATAGCGCTGGATCTGCGGCGGCGTACAAAAACATTCCCGCCGGAAGTCATTCGCGAAACCACAGGGACAAGGATTCGAAGCGGCAACGAGGATAAAAGACGCCGGGAATGTCAGTGTCATCTGAGCGCGTGCAATGGTGACTCGCCGTTCTTCCAAAGGCTGCCGCATCACCTCGAGGACGTTCCGAGGGAACTCCGGCAATTCATCGAGAAACAACACGCCGTTGTGAGCCATGCTCACTTCGCCCGGACGTGGAACGCTGCCGCCACCGACGAGCCCTGCATCGGAGATCGTGTGATGCGGAGAGCGGAATGGCCGCGTATCGATGATTCCGGTCTCCGACGGCAAAAGTCCTGTGACGGAATGAATCCGGGTCGTTTCCAATCCTTCTTCGAAACTCATGGGCGGGAGGATAGACGGGATACGTTTGGCCAACATCGTCTTGCCGGATCCAGGAGGTCCAATCATCAGCATGTTATGTCCTCCTGCCATCGCGACCTCAATCGCACGTTTGGTGTGGAACTGACCGCGCACATCACGGAAATCTTCCAGACGGTGATTGGATTCCGAAGCCATCACCACCGGATCGATGCGCAACGGTTCGACACGCCGCGTTCCATTGATGAAGTCGACGACCTCGGTGAGCGTTCCCATCGGAAACACCGAGATGCCGTCGACAACGGCGGCTTCCCGGGCATTGCCCTTCGGGACAAGCACATATGGAATCTTCAGGTCACGCGCCAGCATGGCGATCGAAAGTACTCCGCGTACTGGACGGAGTTTTCCATCCAGCGACAATTCGCCGACCAGCAGATATTCCGAAAGATCCTGGCGATTGAGTAACCCGTGGCCGCCGAGGATGCCGACGGCCAGCGGAAGATCAAAAGCTGAACCCTCCTTCTTTACATCTGCGGGGGCGAGGTTGACGGTGATGGCCTGATAAGGAAACGTGAATCCGTTGTTTCGAATCGACGCAATGATGCGGCTTCGGGATTCTCGTACTGCAGCATCGGGAAGACCGGAAATGAAGAACCCTCCGTTGGTTCCGGTGGAAATGTTGACTTCGACATCGACGACATACGCCTCGATGCCATACACGGCAGCGCTCCGAGTTTTAAAAAGCATGGTTTTGTGGTGGGGGAAAATGCGAAGGGCAGACTCAGTCTAGAACGGCGACATGATCCGTCGCAAGCGCTAGAATCGAATAATCGATCACCTGTTATCTGTTACAGGTTCGCTTCGTTCCTTCCTGCGCGAAATTGAATTCGCAGGATTCGCATCTGGCGTCCTCAGGCCGAAACATGAAACCAAACATATGGAGTGAGGTGCTTCCCGGTGGGCATATCGCGTCGCCTAAGAGAATTTCTGGCTTTCGGTCCCTTATGCCTTTGCCTGATCGGAGGGACGCCATTCCCACTCGTTCAGTCGGCGGCTGCACAGGAACCGCCCATTTCGGAGCAAAACCCCGTCGAGACAACGCAACCGACTAGATCCGAAGACCTGCAAACCTCAGCCGACAGCGGAAGCAACCAGGCAACACAATCTCGGGGAGCGTTAGTCGTTGCCCCCCTGCCGATTGTAAGCCCCGCAATCGGCAATGGGATCATTCCGGTCGCGGCCTATATTTTCCCGTTTCATGTAAAAGACAAGAAGTCCCCGCCATCTGTGATCGGCGCAGCGGGATTGATTACAGACAATGGAAGTCGGGCGATTGCTGTTGCGGCTGATCTCTTCATGAAGGAAAACCGCTATGAATTCACTTCGGTCTACGTATTCGGCAAACTGGCCTACAACCTCTATGACGAAAGTGATTCCAACATAAAACTTCCGCTGGAACAGGATGGCCATTTCTTCCTGGTGAAATTCCTGCGAAACATGAAGTGGGATATTTTTGCTGGAGGACGATTCATGACGGGAAATTCGCTAATCGCTGTAAAGCCATCGAACGGAAACACTCCTCCCATTCCGGAGGATATCGGGCTAAGGACCAATCTTCGAGCTGTGGGACTGGAAATCCTGCGCGATTCGCGGCCAAACCGCTTTTATCCGGTTCGCGGGAGTTACCTTGATTTTAAGGCGAACTTCTTCGCAAAGAATCTTGGCAGCAAGTATTCATTTCAGTCCTACGACATCACGTTCAGCAAGTACGTGAGTCTTGATGGAAAGCAGGTGTTGGCATACAACGCTTTCGTCTGCGTGACTGGCGGCGAGCCTCCGTTTTATGGGAACTGCATTTACGGCGCGGACAACCAATTGCGAGGCTATACGGCCGGGCGGTTCCTGGATCGATACATGATGACAACGCAAATGGAATATCGGCTGGTGCTGCCGTGGCGTTTTGGACTGGTGGGCTTTGGTGGTCTTGGCGGCGTGATCCCCGGAAAAGACCAGCTTCGAACCAAACAGTTTCTCCCTGCCGGGGGCACCGGCATTCGATTCCTGATGAGCAGAAAGTTCCATGTCAACCTGCGAACCGACTTTGCCTGGGGAAAAGACAATTTCACATGGAGTATGTCGATGGGGGAAGCGTTCTAATCCGCAATAAGTCGATCGTCGCCGTGCTAACATCCTCGATGTGAAGCAACTCGCAATCGCCTGGGCGCTGTTGCGCTTCTACGTCCGCATCACTCCCCCAAACTGGTATCGCCACGCACCGTTCTTACCTCTTCCGCCCCGCGACTACCTCGAGTGGAGATTTCATACGGCGTACGGAAATAATCGTCCGCGGATGGGGACAGTGCTTCGCGACATCTGGCAGTTGGGAGACTGGCTCAGGACGTTTCCGGAGTAACGTGTCGAAACCTGAAAAACGGTCCGTTGCCGTTCTAATTCGAAAGGGCGATCTCATCCTGACGGTACGCCGCGCGGATAACGATGACGAGTTGCCGGGAGTGTGGGGGCTACCCGCCGGATCTTTCAGCGGTTCAGAATCATTGGAAGACCTCATAGAAAGGGTCGGACAACGAAAACTCGGCGTCGCCCTGATGCCAATTCGAAAGCTTGCAGAAGGGACGCAGGAACGCACTGCTTATCGGCTTCAAATGGAATTGTGGGAAGTGTCGATGGAGGGGACGCCAAATCATCCAGCGTACCGGTGGGCGCGTACTGAAGTTCTCAAGCCGGGTATGGCCCGTGGATCCCTGTGTTGCGAACTAGCCTTAACGTCCGGGACTTAACATAACTGCCGTTGCGAATTCGATGAAATCCCCAAGATGTTGAAACATTGAGCGCGAGAATGTTCTGAGATCCACATGTTGTTTTAGCGGTCCTCTCGTGGAAGGGGAAAGGGAAAAGCCGCCTCAGCTTAAAATTGCTTGTTCGCCAGGGACGGTAGCGGAAGAAGCGATGAGCTGGGACGGCCTTATTTTCCCTATGTGGATTAATAGAGAGACCAGGGCCGGCAAAAATACAGGAAGTTTAATATTCCCATCGAAGAAGCAGGCTTCCCCAGGTCCAACCGGCGCCGAATGTGGCCATCAGGACCTTATCTCCCCGAAGAATTTTCTTATTTTCAACCGCTTCCGAGAGGCAGATGGGGATGGTTCCGGCGGTGGTATTGGCAAACCGGTCAATGTTGATTGCCACCTGGGAATCGTCCAATTTCATTCGGTCGACCGCCGCCTTGATAATTCGAAGGTTGGCCTGATGGGGGATAAACAACTTGATGTCCTTCGATGGGATGCTGTTCTTTTCGAGGATTTCCGCCGAAATATCGGCCATTCCGCGAACCGCGTACCTGAACACATTCTTCCCGTCCTGGTGGACGTAGTGCATCTTCTTCTGAACGGTCTCCACGGATGGTGGGTTCAGGCTTCCTCCGGCCGGCATATACAGGTACTGGCCTCCCGAGCCATCCGATCGCAGCAGAAAGTCCATGACCCCGACTTCCTCTTCAGCCGCAGGCTCCAGCAATACGGCACCTGCTCCGTCTCCGAAGAGGACGCAAGTGGCTCGGTCGTTAAAATCGATAATGGACGTCATGACGTCCGCGCCGATCACCAGCACTTTATTGTGCGTTCCGGCCGAAATGAACTGGGCGCCTGTTGCCAGGGCGTATACAAAGCCGGAGCATGCACCGGAGAGATCAAATCCCCAGGCTTTTTTCGCGCCAATCTTGTGCTGAACCAGACATGCCGTGGACGGGAACATCATGTCCGGTGTCACTGTCGCGACGATGATCAAGTCAATTTCCGACGCGTCAATTCCACGTTTCTTGAGGAGCAATTTCGTTGCTTCTGCCGCGAGATCGCTGGTCGCCTGGCCCTTGGCGACCACACGCCGCTCTCGGATTCCGGTTCGCTCCACGATCCAACTGTCTGACGTATCGACGGTTTGCTGCAGCTCCAGGTTGGTGACTCTCCGTTCAGGGAGATAGTGAGAGGACGCCGTAATTTTTGCTCGAAGTATATTCAAAAAATGATTCCTTAATGAAAGCCCAAAACGCCGAAATTAGCACACTCCACCACGTGATACAATCGCGCTTCGTTATGGAACAAACCTATTATCAAAAAGGCTTTGGGCTGGGATCCGAAATTCGGCCGCAAATGCACGATAATTACCGAAGCCAGATCGTCGATCGGATGCGGGCCAATGGTTTCCGGCTGAACATTGGTGACCTGACGTTTCTCCTCGCGATGGAGTTCGGATTTTGCTATGGCGTCGAACGCGCCGTGGAGTATGCCTACGAGACAGTTCACCAGTTTCCTGGACGACGGATATTCCTGACCGGCGAAATCATTCACAATCCGCACGTTAATAACAAGCTCCAGAATATGGGCATTCGATTTCTCCCTTCAATGCCATCCGGCTCCGACAAATACAGTCTCGTGGAAAAGGACGATGTCGTCATTATTCCGGCTTTCGGAATTCCCGCTACCGATATTGATCTTCTTAACAAGAAGGGTTGTGTCGTTGTCGATACAACCTGCGGTTCTGTATTGAATGTCTGGAAGAATGTCGAACGTTATGCGCGACTCGGTGTGACATCGGTCATTCACGGAAAATTTGAACACGAAGAAACGCAAGCCACGTTTTCGCGAACAACGCTATACAAGGATGCGCATTTCCTGGTCCTCCGGGACAAGAAAGAGGCGGCTCTGATTTGCGAGTTCATAGCCAGCGGGGGTGATGCCAGGTCCTTCATGGAGGCGTTCCGTGCCTCCGTATCACCGGGATTCGACCCGGATGTGCATCTCCAGCGAATCGGCCTGGCCAATCAGACAACAATGCTCAGCTCCGAATCCCTCGAGATTGCCGAAATGCTGCGCGTGGCAATGATTGTCCGGTATGGCAACGAGAACCTTGCCGAGCATTTTTATTCATTCGACACGATCTGCAGCGCGACACAGGATCGCCAGGATGCCGTTCAACGTCTTGCCGCCGATCACGTGGACCTGATGATCGTGATTGGCGGATACAACAGCAGCAATACGAATAATCTGGCCCGAATCGCATCGAATTTCACTCGCGCATTTCACATCGAGGATGCCGCAGCAATTATCAGCGCGGATCAGATTCGGCATAAGCCGGTGGGCAGCAAGAAGGAAGTCGTCGGCAACGGATGGTTTCCGCAATCCACCACGACCATTGGGATCACAGCCGGGGCTTCAACTCCGAACAACCAAATCGGTGAAGCCATCGAACGTATCGCCGGTTTCCGGGGTACAATAAATGCCGCAGATATTTTAGGAGTGCATTAATCCATGGCAGGTTTTGACACAAAAAAGGCGAACCCCACATTCATCATTCCCGAAGCCCCGGCAAAAATCACACGAAAGAAAAAGAAACCGAAGGAAATTGCGGTTGTGAATCCGGACAACTGCACGGGGTGCGAAGCGTGTGTGCCCTTCTGTCCAGTGGATTGCATTGAACATACCCCGCGCGATATGTCGAACGGCATCAATGTGATTGTTCCCAATGTGCAGGTCCGATTCGATGAATGCATCGGCTGCAAGATCTGCGTGAACGTTTGCGAACGCATGGCATGGGATGCCATCCAGATGGTACCCACCGAACAGGTCGAGGAGTACTTCGGTCTCAAGCTCCACGATAAATACGAAGACGCGGTTGCTGCGTACGAAAAGAATTAGCCGGAGGGCGGTCTATCACCGCCCGCGATGTCTCACGATGAAGATTCCTGGGCGGTTATAGACCGCTCCCAAGCAATCGAGAATTTTCTCCCTCAGGCTTCCAGATATCTTCCTTCTGCTACGACTTTTGCCGTCGATGTCAGTTTCAATCGGCCATTTTCTGGCCACTCCACCCGAAGTTTACCGGCCCTCGTATGAACCAGCACGTCGCGTCCCGTCCGGCCATTCAGTATAGCGGCCACCGTTGCTCCACAGGATCCGGTGCCCGAAGCCCAGGTCGGACCGACACCTCGTTCCCAAAATTCCACCTGGAGCTCCCGATCGTTGAGTACGCGTATGAATTCCACGTTGGTTCGGTTCGGAAAGGCGGGATGGCGTTCAAGCTTCGGACCCAGACGGTGAAGCGCACCTTCGTCAAGTTCCGTTGGAAATAGTGAGCAGTGCGGATTGCCCGTTGAACATGCCGTGATCCGGACCGACTCGCCGTCGACGTCCAATGGATAATTGACGACGCGATCCACAGGCGTACTCGCAATGAAGGGGATAACCTCAGGCCGCAGGCCGGGAAGTCCCATGTCGGCCGCATACTCCTCGCCAAATCTTGTCAGCGTGTAAATCCCGGATACCGTCCGAAGCTGGATTCTCGGTTCAGGCCACTTCCCGGACTCGATCAGGTAAGCCGCCGTGCACCTCAAGCCATTGCCGGAGCATTCCGGCTCGCTGCCGTCGCAGTTGAATATGCGGAGATCGAATACCTCGCCGGACAACTTCCAGTAGATGAGTCCATCCGCGCCTATTCCGAAATTGCGATGACACATTCTCTGAGCCAGGCCGGATAGCTCGGTCTCGGGAATTGCGTCCCGTTCGGTCAACAAAAAATCGTTACCGAGCGCTTGAGTTTTTATAAAGTCGATCGTCATATTGCATTTCTTTGGTTGGAAGCTTCCACACGACCACGGCGCCCGCGAAAAAGACCACTGTTCCCAGCAAACCGCCCTCTGGACCGTAGTCCGCTCCCAGCAGCCACGAAGGCCCATTTACGTGTGCGATCCAAATCGAAGCGAACCCCGTTCCGGACAAAGGAAATCCGACCACCATCCCTGTGCCGATGTTCCAGGCCAGGTGCAGTCCATATGGAAACCACAACGAACGCGTCTTGAAGTATGCCAACGACAGCATCATTCCCGCCACGCTTGTATTGAACACACCGAGCACGGAGGAGTTCAGGTTCCCCGCGTGAAGCAATCCAAAGAGAGTCGACATGATGAGCATGGCAGGCCATGGGCCCATGCCTCTCATCAGCACCTGCAACGGATAGCCTCGAAAGATCAGCTCTTCAAAGGCGGCCGCGATGATGAGAATTCCGAGAGTCAACACCATCCGTCCCGGATTTGTATAAGGCGCCCACTCCAGTTGAAACTCACCGATAATTTTTGCGCCTGCCACGACCAGGATCAGCAGGAATCCGCCAATGCTGAATCCGGCGACCAGATTCAACTTCCAGTTCCCGTGGAGTCCCAATCCCAGCGCCTGAACTGGCATATCTTCCACGATCCGTGCTGCGAAAACCGTTGCAACAACCGCCGGAATGAGATTGATGACGACGTCCAGAGCGAGCCGATGAAGGTCGTCTGGGGAACTGTTGATCCCGTTGAAAACCAGACGAAGCGCAACGCTGACGGCAATCCATACCGGCATCCATACCGAAATAAACGCTGCGAACTTCCATATCGTTCTGAGGTCACCTCGGGAGTTGAGGAAAACCGACATTCCCTAAAGATACTTTCTCAGCAGGAGCTCGAGCTTCGTTCGAGTTTCTGGCGGAGCTTTTTTTAGATCGGTCAGTATGGCGTGCTGAAGGGAACTGCTGCATTTGCAGGTTCGTTCCACCGGCAGGCGTTTTACGGCGGCCCGGATGATCTTTTGTGCGCTCTCACTGTTCATTGTCAGGTTCTTGATGATATCGGCGACCGTCACCGAATCGTGATCCGGATGCCAGCAATCGTAGTCCGTAACGAGTGCCATTGTTGAATAACAGATCTCCGCTTCACGCGCGAGTTTAGCTTCCTGAAGATTCGTCATGCCAATCAGGTCCATACCCCAGCTGCGGTAAGTGTTGGACTCCGCCTTTGTCGAGAATTGCGGACCTTCCATACACAGGTAAGTGCCGCCGCGCTTGATGGGGACACCGGAATCCGAGCCGGCCGCGCCAATCACATCCGACAAGACATGACACACAGGGTCCCCAAAACTGACATGCGCGACAATGCCATTCCCGAAGAACGTCGAAATCCGTGCCTTGGTACGGTCGTAGAACTGATCGGGCAACACGACATCCAGCGGCCGCAGCTCTTCTTTCAATGAGCCGACAGCGCTTGCCGATAAGATCCATTCGACACCGAGCTGTTTGAACCCGTGGATATTGGCGCGAAAATTGAGTTCTGAAGGAAGAATGGTGTGATTTCGATGATGCCTTGCAAGGAATGCCACCTTTCGGCCTTCCAGCGTTCCGATGCGATAGGAATCCGATGGCTTTCCAAACGGCGTGTCGATGTCCGCTTCTTCCATATCCGTGAGTCCGGCCATCTGATACAAACCACTACCACCAACGATTCCAATTCTGACGTCACTTCGCATGTTCAACCAGCTCCAGTAAGACCCCATTCGTACTCGAGGGGTGTATGAACGCAATTTTTGAGTTATGAGCTCCGCGCCGGGGTACCGCGTCGATTAACCGTGCGCCGGAGGCTTTGAAACGCGCCAACGCTTCGTCGATATCATCGACTGCTATGGCGATGTGATGGAGGCCTTCACCACGTTTCGCCATGAATTTTTCAACGGGCGACAGCGCATGAAGCGGTTCCAGCAACTCGATGCGGCTGTCTCCCAATGGAATCAGAGCCAGGTTTACTCCCTGGTCTTCGACTGTTTCATAGCCGCTTACTTTCAGACCGAGGGTGCTTTCGTAAACCTTCACAGCGTCGGCTAAAGATCTCACTGCGATTCCAATGTGATCGATCTTCATGATTCAAACCTCGCTCCGCGCACAATCCCGTCTACGATCGTATAGGGATCGATCTCACGATGAATAACCCGTTCGATGAGTTTTTCGATGGCATCGCCCGGAAATAGAGTCTCGACCGCTTTGTTTACGAGCTGTTCGCGAAGGAGATTCAGCAGGCGCTGTCGTGCAGCATCACGCTTTCTTTCCGTACGAAGGGAAGAGCCTTGCGCGTGCTCACAGCTTTTCTGAATAGCTTCCGCCATTTCTTCGATTCCGCGGTCTTCCGTCGCAATGGTCTTGATTATTGGTGGAATCCAGCCATCAGGCCGGTGTGCCAGTGACAGCAGCGACAGCACTGCACGCTCCATGTTTTCGACGCCGGGCCGGTCGCACTTATTGATGACGAAGATGTCACCGATTTCCATGATGCCGGCCTTGAGCGCCTGAATGTCGTCGCCCATCCCGGGTACAAGAACGACAACCGAAACGTCTGCAAGTTTCACAATATCGATTTCATCCTGCCCCACGCCGACCGTTTCAACCAGGATTGGGTCTCTGGACGCCGCATCAAGCACGCTGACGACGTCCGCGGTCGTATTCGCAAGTCCGCCAAGATGCCCCCGCGTGGCCATGCTGCGAATGAAGACTCCAGGATCGGTTGCCAGGGCGTTCATGCGAATCCGGTCTCCCAGTACGGCGCCGCCCGTAAATGGGCTGCTTGGATCGACGGCAATAATGGCCAGCGTCTTGTTTCTTCGTCGGTAGAGTGCGGCCAGACGGTCGACAAGTGAACTCTTGCCACTGCCGGGACTTCCTGTGATTCCAATAATTCGGGACTTTCCGGTAAAAGGGTAAATTCGCCGTAGAAGTTCGGCCCCTTCAGCCGAACGATTTTCCACGCGGGTAATCGCGCGCGCCAGGGAACGAATATCGCCCTTGAAAATATTCTCCGGGAGATCGTCAGGTTCGCTGAAATCCATGGGATGTTCGGACGTCAGACGAGAGGATCGATCATGGTCCATGTCATGTCGCAATCCCCGCATTTGTACCGATGACCGGTAGTGTCGATGTTTTCGATGCGTATGAGCGACGACGAACAGAATGGGCAGTGATTGATGGCGCAATCCGGTTGGGATGGCTCGGTGACCTTCGGAGAAAACTCCTCAATCGATGAAAGTATCGATTCGATGATCATCGACTGGCTGCGGCGCCATTCCGGACGGGATGGCCAGAAGACCTCAACGGTCAAGTAGATCCATCCGTGGGGAACAGGCTCCTCTGGGCCCCCTGCCGTATAAATAAGCAGACAATCCAGGCGGATATCGGTGCCTGCCAGTTTCGAGTCCAGAATGCGCAGGAGTTCGGAGAGCCGGCTCAACCCGGATGACCCGAGAACGCGTATTTCCATCCACAGGCTATCTTCCTGCTTGTGGCCAGCGCAGCAGCCCTCCACGCGCAGCCAGGGAAATCGGTGAAGCTCCTTCAGGACGGGACGTAAGATCTTGTCTGCTTTTCCAAGAATGTCGGGATTGGACATGGTTCAAGAATATCACGTACAATGCCCAACGGGAGGTTCACTATGAGCCACACTCGAATCGTTACGACGGCGGTCTCTTTTCTTATCCTGGCAGGTTCATCATTGGCTCAGTCCCCCAGCAACCAGGTAGCAAAGGGACCCGCACCCAAGGCTTCGGCCTCAAATTCGAATTCAACAACGAAGTCGACGCCCGCATCGCTGGTCGATCTCAATAGCGCCAGCAAGCAGACCCTGATGACATTGCCGGGAATCACGGAGACAAGCGCCCAGAAAATCATCGAGAATCGTCCCTATAAGGCAAAGGCCGATCTCACGCAGAAGAAGGTGATTTCTCCGGACGCTTACGCAAAGATTGAAGCGCGGATAAACGTGAAAACGACCACTCGGGTCAGTCCAGGTAATGTAGAAAAGAAAGCGGCGTCTTCGAAGGGACAATCCGAGGTCCAAAAGAAGCAGTAGCCCGATTTTTTCCTTCTCTCCATACAATAAGAGGCTGCCTCCGGGCAGCCTCTTTCGTTTGCCGTCCCACTCCCAACGGAAGAGGGGCCATGACGGGCCGGTACCCACTCCCGCCGGGATCGGCATTTTCCCCAGAATTTCTTCCAATGCCTCTACAATTTCTCCCGGGAGTCGCGCCGTATTGCCTTGTGGATTCGCTTCCAGCGCTTCTTCAATTCCGACTGAGCGGCCACATCCTTTCGCCGGTCGTGATATTCCAGTTCGCGCTTCAGTTTCTGAAAGCTCGATAGCCGCTCGGGCTCCATCACGCCATCTGCGATGGCCCGCTTCACCGCGCATCCGGGCTCGGACTGATGAGTGCAATCGCGGAAGCGGCAGGATTCGGCGAGCAACCCGATTTCGTCAAAAGCACCTTCGAGGCCTGCAGCGTCCCAGAGTTGAAATTCGCGCATTCCCGGCGTATCGATCAGCAGTCCACCGGCAGGCAACGGAAACAACCGGCGATATGTTGTCGCATGACGACCGCGGTCGTCTCCCATGCGGACTTCAAGAGTTTTCTGAACTTTCGCGTTGACGAGACAGTTGATCAAGGTGGATTTTCCGACACCCGAAGATCCCAAAAGGACAACGGTACTTCCCGGACCAAGGTACGGTCCCAGCTGTTCCACGCCAATGCCAGCAGTTGCACTCAGAACGTGAATCTCCACGCCCGGAGCCGCCACGCCGATCTCAGAAACTGCGATGGACGAGTCCGGGCAGAGGTCCGCTTTGCTCAAGACAATGACAGGGAGCGCCCCACTTTCCCACAATGTTCCAAGATAGCGCTCGATGCGTCGCGGATTGAGATCGCCGTTGAGCGACATCATTAAAAACACTGTATCGACGTTCGTCACCAGAATCTGCTCCGCCGCCCGCCTCCCGGCTTCCTTGCGTGAAAGCTTCGTACGTCTTGGCAGAACACTGTGAATAAACGCCTTTCTTTCTGATTCGATAATGTCGATCGCGACCCAGTCGCCCACGGCTGGAAGCGCCGATCGATCCTGTGCAATGTGACGCAAATGCCCCGTTATCTCCGCGACCATTTCGCCACGGTCCCCGACGACGCGATACGCGTCCCTCTGTTCTTCTGTGACCCGTGCGGGCACCAGGCCTCCTCTCGGCTCGGCATCCCAATGACTTTGAAAGAACGAATTCCATCCCAATGCGTCTAGATACACTTTGGACCTCCAGGAAATTCAGATCGTGGTGTGGGAATGTTTTAGAAGGCAGGCGGGATGGTGCGAAGAGAGGACGAACTAATGATGCAACGACCTAGGCTTCGGTTTTCCTCGCGAGACCTTCCGGAGATTCAGAGACTCGAACCCTGGCCATAAACTCCTCCTTAAATTTGGGACTGCTGCAATCGGCGGAAGAATACCATTGGTGCGGCGCTAAGTCCTCATCGATTTCAGAGCTTCTGTTTCATTTTCGAAAGCCTCGAACACCGTCAGCAACTTTGTAATCTGCAGCAAGTCGCGGATACGGCGAGTGAGGTTCAGCAGCTTTACCTGGCCATCGGCTTCCCTACGAACCGTCGTAAAAAGAGTTACGAGTTCTCCGAGGCCCGAGCTGTCGATATAGTCCACGTCGGCGAGGTTCATCAGAAATTTTCGATTGCCGGCGCGAATGAGTTCCTGAAGAGCATCCCGTACGGTTAGCGTCCCTTCGCCGATGGTAATTCGCCCGCTGAGATCGATGATGACAACGTCATCCAGCCTGCGGATTTTCAGCAATACGCTCATGACGCGTTTTCCGGCAGCCGTTTTACCATTCGGAGCCGGTTGCCGCCACCCTCGGACCGGGAGATGTCGACTTCGTCCATAAACGACCGGATGATCAGAATTCCGCGGCCACTGGGTTTCAGCAGATTCTTTGTCTCCGTTGGATCGGCCAGGTCGCCGAGATTGAAGCCATGTCCCTGATCTTCAACGATGACTTCTATCTGGGGGCCGACAAGTGAAATCTTGAGATGGGCTTTTTTGGAGGGATCGCATTGATTGCCATGACGGATTGCATTGATCATGGATTCGCAGATCGTCAATTCCATCCAGTACGCGAAGTCTTCAGAGAGGCCGTACTCCCGGGTAGCGTCGGTAACCAGACGCTGAACCTTGTCCAGCGCCTCGAGCGTGCTGGGCACTGTAAGCTCGAAGCTCCTGGGTGCTTTGAAAGCCATCGATCTCTAGGTAACACTAGGTATTTTCAATTGTCAATCGCGTGCTACTCTAACCGGATGGAATCAGATGCAGCGGAAGTCGCACCGGCAACGGAAATCCGCGGCACAGTTCGGGTTCCAGGAGACAAATCCATCAGTCACCGGCTGGCAATGCTTGGCGGAATCGCCGATGGGACTACTGTCATTCACAATTTTGCGGAAAGCGCCGACTGTCAAAGTACTCTGGAATGCCTGAAGCAACTCGGTGTGACGATTTGGCAGGATGGATCCACCGTCACAATTCAAGGCCGCGGTCTTCGGGGCCTGAAACCACCTTCGCGCGATCTCGATGCGGGAAACTCCGGTACGACCGTTCGTCTGATGTCGGGCATTCTCTGCGGTCAAAGCTTCGAATCCACATTTGTGGGAGATGCTTCGTTGTCACGCCGCCCGATGCGCCGGATCATGGACCCGCTGAGTCAATTCGGAGCGACGCTTACGGCCAAAGACGGTAATTTCCTTCCCCTGCGAATTCAGGGCACGCAGCTGACGGCCATCGATTACACACTGCCTGTTGCGAGTGCGCAGGTGAAGTCCGCCGTTCTGCTCGCCGGTCTTTTTGCAGTCGGAACCACTCGAGTCCGCGAGCCGATGCCCAGCCGCAATCACACCGAGCTGGCCTTGAAAGAATTTGGAGCGACGGTACGCACCGGCAATGGAACCATAGAGATCGACGGCGGTACTCCCTTAGCGGCAGGAACGTTCACTGTCCCCGGTGATATTTCTTCTGCCGCCTTTCTCATTGCGGCGGCTTCCACTCTCCCGGGATCGCGTCTTCGGCTGGTGGACGTGGGAATGAACGAAAGCCGGTCCGGCTTTATATCCATCCTTCAGGAGATGGGAGCTCGGATTCGAGTCGAACCGAAGGCTCCCATCGGCGGCGAACCCATAGCCGACGTTCATGTTGAAGGTTCCGAACTTTCCGGGATGGAAGTCGCAGGTCGCTGGATCCCGAACGTTATAGATGAACTTCTTGTTCTCGCAGTCCTCGGAACCCGCACGCGCCAGGGTATTCGCATTCGTGATGCCGCCGAGCTTCGTTCCAAGGAGAGTGATCGAATTCAGGCCGCAGTGGCCAATCTGCGAATTCTCGGAGCTGAAGTAGACGAGTTTCCCGATGGACTATTTGTGCATGGCGGACAGCGCCTGAAAGGCGGAACTGTGAAATCCTACGATGATCACCGCATTGCGATGGCTTTCGCTGTATCCGGTTTGTTCGCGGAAGGTCCGGTCCGGATTCTGGGCGCAAACTGCGTTGGAATTTCGTTTCCGGGATTTTTTCGAACGCTGAGTGACATTTCTAACTAACAGGTGTTTCAGCTGGAGGCGGCGGCGCCTTGATCAACCGTACGCGCATAATGCGGCGTCCAATCATCTGTTCAACGCGGAAGACATTCCCTTCGAAGTCGATTTCTTCGCCTTCTCTCGGCAGCTTTCCCGTTCGTGCCAGCAGAAATCCCGCCAAGGTGACGTATTGTGCGGATTCGGGGACATTCAATGACAGTCTTTCGTTGAGTTCGCGGATCGAGATGCCACTGTCAATCAGGATGCTTCCATCGGAATGTGGAACCATGAAGTCCACTTCGACGTCGTGCTCATCCTGGATTTCACCCACGATCTGTTCTATTAGGTCTTCAATCGTGACGATTCCCTCGACTCCGCCATGTTCGTCCACGACCACGCCCATGTGAGTCTGTGCGTTCTGCAGCATTCGAATAGAGCTGTCGAGCTTCGCGGTGTCGGGAATGAACACTGGCTTCCTCAGCAACTGGGAAAGACGGAGGGTCTGGGGATGATGGAGATACGGCATCAGGTCTTTTCCATGAAGGATACCAATGACGTTATTCAGGACTCCCTGGTAAACGGGGAAACGCGTATAGCGCGTCGTCTCAACGATCTGAAGAATTTCCGCCATTGGCGTGGAGATATCCAGGGCCGTGACTTCCGGCCTTGGCACCATGACGTCTTTCACCTGACGCTCGGAGAATTCCAGCACCCGTTCGAGCATTTTGACATGGTCTTCCCGATTTCCTGCCGTGATCAGCGCTCGAAGCTCGCCATGGCTTGCAACGTCGGCCGGAGGTCTCTCGGAGTTCTGAACATGCTTGTAAAAAACTCCAGCGACTTTGATGCCCAATCGAGTAGCAGGGTAAAGAAGCTTCATGCAGACAGCGATGGGAACGACTATCTGCAAGCTGATGCGCTCCGGATAGCGGGCCGCCAGCGCCTTGGGGCCCAACTCGCAGAACAGCAGGATAAAAAGGGTCAGGAGAACTGCTTCAACTCCGAGGGCAATCTCCACTCTTTGCGGATTCATCACCAGACGGGATACCAGGGCTGCGGACACCGTTGCCGCTCCGATACTGGCAAAATTATTTCCAAGAAGAATGGTGGCGAGAAGCATTTCCGGAGCATCCAGCCAGCCCGCTAATTCGTTGGCCCTTCGATTACCGGAATTCGCCAGGTGACGGATCTTGAATCGGTTGGTTGAGAATATAGCCGTTTCAGCGAGGGAGAAAAATGCGGACAGAACGAAAAAGACGACCAGCGTCAGGATGAAGAAAAGACTCGACATGGAAGTCGTGTCTAAGCGACAGGAACTTTGCCGCAGGCCTTGGTGACGGCCTTGTCGATTCGCTCTTCAATTTCCACTTCGGCCTTTCCCATGACGGTGGAGATTTCGGAAATCAGAAGGAATCGTGCGCGATCCAGCATGCGCTTTTCGCGGAAAGAAAGAGGTTTAACCTTGCTGAGGTAGACCAGATTCTTGAATACCTCAGCCACATGGAAGACAGAACCGGAGCGCATTCTCTCGGAGTTTTCCTTGAACCGGTCTTTCCAGTCGCGTGCGGAGAAAAAATCGCTGTTCGTCAGGTAGGTGATCAGCTGGTCGACATCTTTGCGTTCGATGATCTTTCGAAGGCCGACGTCTCCGGCATTTGCCGTGGGGACCATCACAAGAATGTCGTTGGAACAGATCCGCAGCAGGTAAAACCTCTCAAACTTGCCCGCGACGAGACGATTTGAAATTTTTTCAATTATTCCAACACCGTGGTTGGGATAGACAACCTTGTCACCGATTTCAAATGGATTCATATTGAGGTAGACAACGTTTTGATTGTACGTGCGCTATCGCACGAACGTCAAGCCAGTAGTGCGTTTCACGTAGGGGTGTATTCAGACAACTGTGGATTTGTACGGGAGGGTCCTTATCGTTCGTGCCTGTGCAATTGGGGACTTTGTCCTGAATCTCCCGGCATTACGTGCTCTCGCACTCCAGAATTCTCGCGCTCGATTTACCCTCGTGGGATATCCGGAAGTCCTGTCATTAGCGAAAGGCTTCATTCCAATCGAAGCGATCCACTCCATCGAATCCCCTCCGTGGTCCAGACTCTTCTCAGGGCCTGTTTTCCAACTTTCCTTCGACAAGGCTTGGGTCTGGATGTCGGATTCCACACTCGCCAATCATCTTCGTGAATCTGGAGTGGGTGAAGTGATTCAAGTTAGTCCGTTTCCGGAATCGATCCATGCCGCCGATCACCTCCTGCAAACTGCAGGATTGCCGGCGCCGGAGTTGCCGGACTTGTGGTTGCCAGGATCCAATCACGTGATCATTCACCCGGGCAGCGGCAGTCCAGCGAAATGCTGGCCCTGGTTTGAGCAACTCGCGGATCAGATTCACGATTCTCTCATCCTGATTGGACCTTGCGAATCTCAATTTCAAACCAAACGTCCTCGTTTGGAACGCTTGACGCTGCAGTCCGTTGCTGAAGAACTACGGAGGTGCCGCGCTTTCATTGGCAATGATTCCGGAATCACCCACCTTGCGGCATACTTGGGCTGCCCAACGATTGCGTTGTTTGGCCCAACGGATCCGCGGATCTGGGGACCCATTGGCCGGCGAGTGACGATTCTCAGGGGAATACCTCTGAGCACCATTTCAGTAGATGAGATCAGGAAAATTTATGAACAAGTCGAAGCCGGTCGACATGACGCCGGATGAATTCAAGCAGTGGGGGCATCAATTCGTCGACTGGGTAGGTGAATACCTTGCACATCCGGATCGATTAAACGTCCTGTCGCAGAATAAGCCCGGCGATATCCGTAAGCAGCTTCCCAAATTGCCTCCTTCAGCTCCAGAACCCATGAGTTCCGTGTTGAAGGATATGGACAACATCATCGTGCCTGGATTGACACACTGGAATCATCCGGACTTCTTCGCTTATTTTCCCAACACGGGATCAGGTCCGGGAATTCTTGGCGAACTTCTTTGCGCGGCATTGAACGTCAATGGAATGGTCTGGAGGACAGCGCCCGCCGCAACAGAACTGGAGGAGCACGTCCTGGGATGGTTGCGCGAATTAATCGGGTTGCCAGGGACATTTAAAGGCATTGTCCACGATACGGCTTCGGTTTCCACCTTTCATGCCCTGGCCGCCGCGCGCGAAACCATTACCGAGCGGAGTGTCCGCGACGAAGGCATCGGCGGGCCGGATGCTCCCCGACTGCGAATGTATGCTTCCGAGCAGGCCCATTCGTCCGTTGAAAAAGGCGCAATGGCAATCGGGATTGGACGGCGCGGTTTGGTGAAGATCCCAACGGATGCGGAGTTTCGAATGGATCCGTCTGCACTGGCTGGGTCGATACAGAGGGATCTCAACGAAGGTATGCGTCCGTTCTGCGTCGTAGCGACTGTCGGGACAACGTCGACCACGAGTATCGATCCCGTCCCG
>Ga0070690_100000481_pt1 | contig 20092 bp, 14 predicted proteins | sample KBSS33HmetaG_FD_64671 | JGI IMG/M metagenome (GOLD analysis project Ga0070690, IMG submission 64671) | Switchgrass rhizosphere microbial communities from Kellogg Biological Station, Michigan, USA - KBS S3-3H metaG | ecosystem: Host-associated > Plants > Roots > Rhizosphere ... | reverse complement strand
GATGAAACGTTCGGCTTCCTTGCGGTCGTCGGTATCGACGATCAGCAAGCCTCCGCTCCCACCGCTGCCGTCGTCTTCAATCAGCGCACCGGCTGCAAGCAAGAGATGTTTGTTCGCAGTCAGATACTCGATATGCACCGCGCGATTGTCGGCGCGAACCTGACTGCTGCCTGCTTTGTCTTTTGTTTGTATTGCGTACGGCATCTAGTTTCTCCAATTCAATTGGCCACAGAGGACACAGATACCCGACGTGCTACGCACGTAGGGTATCTGTGTCCTCTGTGGCTAAGCGAACTTTTTGACCTTCGTATTAGACGTGATGTAATCCGTCATGCGGGCGATGCCCTTCTCGATGGCTTCGTTCGAAGCGGCATAGCTGAAGCGGATGTGCTGGCCTTCATTCGGCACTCGGGGGCCAAAGTGGATGTCGGCGAGTACGGCAACGCCGGCTTCATTCAGCAATCGCTTCCGGAAATCTTCCGAGTCCGCGGCGCCGATCAACTTGCAGGCTTCGGTGACGTTCGGCCACGCATAGAAGGCGCCGCCGGGATTCTGGCAAACCACGCCCGGCACTTTGTTGAGAAGCCCGACTATGAGATTCCGGCGCGACAAGAAACTGTCGCGCATTTTCTTCGCCTCTTCCTGCGGACCATTAAGCGCTTCGACTGCGGCCCACTGGGTGATCTGCGACGCGCACGAATCGGTATTGGTTACCCAGCGCGTGAATACCGGCGCCAGCACCTTGTTCGCAGCGAATCCGAGACGCCAGCCCGTCATGGCCCAGGTCTTCGACGCGCCATCACAAATAATGGTGCGTTCGATCATGCCCGGAAACTGAGCAAGGGAACAGAATTCCCCCTCATAGCAAAGTTGAGAGTAGATCTCGTCGGCAAATATCCAGACCTGCGGATGTTTGCGCATGATCGTGGCGATGGCTTCTATATCCTTCCTGGGAATAATCCCGCCGGTCGGGTTCTGGGGCGAATTCAGGATCAGCAGTTTGGTCTTCGAAGTGATCTTTGCCTCGAGTTCCGCGGGATCGAAACTGAAATTGCGCGATTCGCGCAAGTAGATCGGCACCGGCACCGCGCCCATCGCTTTGATCTGCGATTCGTAGATTGGAAAGCCGGGAACGGGATAGATGACTTCGTCGCCGACGCCGTGATCTGTCGTCGAGACAATCGTGTAGGCGATGAACGGCTTCGCGCCCGCACCGACGACGATATCGTCAGCATGGAGGTTGATGTGCCGCGTGCGGTTCAGAAAATTCGCGGCAGCTTCGCGCAGTTCGAGAATGCCCGCCGAAGGCGTGTAGCCGTGCTTGCCTTCGTTGATCGCCTTGATGCCTGCTTCGCGGATGTTCTTTGGCGTGGGGAAATCCGGCTGGCCGATGCAAAAGGAAATGATGTCCTTGCCCTGGCGTTGCAGGGCGCTGACTTCGGCAAGAACGACGAAAGCGTTTTCGGTGCCGAGTTCGTTCGCTCGGCGGGAAATGACGGGCATGACCTGCTCTCCTCCTTGAACACATGCAGGGCGGCGCCAGCGTCCCCACAATAATAAGTATCTAATAGCAGTAGCCGGCGTATATATCACGGCGATTGACACAGGGTCAATGTGAAGCTGCGCAGGATGTTCGAGGTGCGTTTCCCGCCAGGTAGGCGGTTCAATGCGAGACGTTTGATCGATGAAATTCCTCGCAAACTCGAAGCGAGCATTTTTTTGCCGGCACTCTTGCAACGAGGCATGTAGAATTCGCACCCCGAATTTTGACCCTCATCGGAAAGGAACCCATGGCACAGACAACGGACCAGCGCGCGAACCCATTTCCCGACAACTTCCTGTGGGGCACCGCCACGTCGGCCTATCAGATCGAGGGCTCGCCGCTCGCGGATGGCGCGGGTCCGAGCATCTGGCAGCGGTTCTCGCGAACCCCTGGACGAATGAACAACGAAGACAATGGCGACGTAGCCTGCGATCACTATCGCTTGTACCGCGAAGACATTGCGCTGATGCGGAGTCTCGGCCTCAAAGCCTATCGTTTCAGTATCGCCTGGGGACGCGTGCTGCCGCTCGGCAAAGGCAAAATCAACGCTGCGGGCCTCGATTTCTACGAACGGCTGGTTGATACCCTGCTCGAAAATGGCATCGAACCGACTGCGACGCTGTTTCATTGGGATTTGCCCGCGGCACTGGACGACCGCGGCGGCTGGCTCAATCCAGATATAGCGGACTGGTTTGCGGAATACGCGCGCACGGTATTTCGGCGGCTCGATGGCCGCGTGAAATTGTGGGCCACGATGAACGAGCCCTGGGTCGTGACCGACGGGGGCTACCTGCACGGACCGCTGGCGCCGGGTCATCGCAATCTCTATGAAGCGCCCATCGCAACCCACAACCTGTTGCGCGCACACGGCACGGTGGTTCGCGCTTATCGCGCCGAGGGCCGGCATCAGATCGGAATTGTCGTCAATCTCGAACCGAAATACCCCGCCTCGCAAAGCGCCGAGGATCTCGCCGCGACGGCACGCGCAGACGCCTATATGAACAGGCAGTATCTGGATCCCGTGCTCCTGGGCAGCTATCCCGCCGAGTTGCGCGAAATTTTCGGCGATGCCTGGCCGCAATGGCCGCAAGCCGATATGGATCTGATAAAGCAGCCTCTGGATTTCATCGGCGTGAACTATTACACGCGCAATGTCACGCGCCACGACGCGACCGTGTGGCCATTGAAGGCTGGACCGGTCAAACAGAAACGGGCCACGTACACCGAAACCGGATGGGAGGTGTTTCCGCGCGGATTGACGGATGTGCTCAACTGGGTAAAAGACCGCTACGGCAATCCGCCGGTTTATGTCACGGAAAACGGTGCTGCTTTCTACGACCCTCCGACAGTCGCCGGAAAGGAATTGTCCGACCCGCTGCGCGTGGATTATCTGCGTCGCCATATCCGCGCAGTCGCCGACGCCCTCCAGGCCGGTTGCAACCTGAAAGGCTACTTTGCATGGTCCTTGCTGGATAACCTGGAGTGGTCGCTAGGTTTTTCCAAACGCTTCGGAATTGTGCATGTTGATTTCGAGACCCAGCGCCGCACACCAAAGGCCAGTGCCCGCTGCTACTCGCAGATAATCGCGACTCAAGGAAAGGCGCTGGATGACGTAAAAGACTGATGTAGCGATTGCTTGCGCATTCGCCCTTAACAATTAAGGGGATATTTGCTGATGATGACGAGACGACTCTGCTCGTATGGTGCCGCGCTTTGCCTCATCGGGGCATCGTTGGTTGGATTTGCGAACCCCACGCAGCTGCCGGAGAACGGCACAATTGGCCCCAAAAACGTGCCGGAGATCGGCACATCGGCTCCGGCAACTACACACCCATTACCGGCCCTGTTCGACAACATAGAAGAAAGAACCTTCCAGTATTTTTGGGATACGGCCAATCCGGAAAACGGACTCGTGCCGGATCGCTATCCGACGCCTTCCTTCTCCAGCATCGCCGCCGTGGGATTTGCCTTGACTGCATATCCTATCGGCGCCGAACGCGGTTATGTCACGCGCGCAGCAGCACGAGACCGCGCTCTGAAGACCATTCGCTTTTTTGCCGATGCGCCGCAAGGCAGCGACGCGCACGGCATGACCGGCTACAAAGGGTTCTTCTATCATTTCCTCGATATGAAGACCGGTCGTCGCTTTGAGGATACCGAATTGTCAACCGTTGATACGGCGATGCTGTTGAGCGGTATGCTGTTCTGCCAGTCCTACTTCGATGGCTCCGACGCCGACGAAGTCGAAATCCGGCGCCTCGTCGAAGAGATCTACGGTCGCGTCGATTGGAAGTGGGCGCAAAAACGCGGTCCCGCGATCGCCTATGGCTGGACCCCGGAATCCTCATTCATCAATATCGACTGGCGCGGCTACAACGAGGCCATGCTGGTGTACATCCTCGCGCTGGGTTCACCGACTCATGCAGTGGAGCCGGTCGCCTGGGAAGAATGGGGCCGCAGCTACCCCGACTTTTTCGGCACGATGTACGGGCAAACTTATTTGACGTTCACGCCGATGTTCGGCCATCAGTATTCGCATGTCTGGATTGATTTCCGCGCCATCCTCGATACGCCGATGCGCAAGGCCGGTTACGACTATTTTGAGAATTCACGCCGTGCAACCTATGCTCAACGCGCCTACGCCATTGCCAATCCCATGAAATGGGCCGCCTACGGCGAGAACGTTTGGGGATTGACGGCGAGCGACGGTGCGGCCGACGTTGAACTGGAATTCGGCGGCGAGAAGCGTCAATTCCGAACCTATTCGCCGCGCGGGGTCGGGGTGGAGTACACCCTGGACGACGGCACGATCGCACCCACCGCCGCCATTGCCTCCATCGCGTTTGCGCCCGAGATCGTCATCCCGGCGGTTGAAGAAATGCATCGCCGCTACGGCGAACACATTTACGGGAAATATGGCTTCTACGATGCCTTCAATCCGAGCTTCAACTACGATGTGCCGCTGCGGCATGGCCGGACCATTGCAGGATTCGGCTGGGTCGATACCGATTATCTCGGCATCGATCAGGGCCCGATACTGGCAATGATCGAAAATTACCGCACGGGACTCGTGTGGCGCGTAATGAGGTCGAATCCCCATATCCGCGCAGGACTGGAGCAGGCGGGATTCCAGGGCGGCTGGCTCACCAAGACCAAGACACCCAACGCGCAGCCAAGCGGCAAAGAAGCTGCGCTAAAAGCCGGCGAAGCCACCGCGGCTAACTGAAAACCGCGCCGAAGAGTAGGCGATCCACCTGAAAGACGGTACGGCTGAAAAGCCGTACCATTCCGCGGATGGGTGGGCTGCGCGGAACGCTGCGATTCTTCCTTGGCGCCTCGGTTCTGCTGCTGGGTGCCTGCTCTCATTCGACCTCCGAGCAGCAGACCATCCGCTTCTGGGCGATGGGGCGCGAAGGCGAGGTGGTCGCACAACTGCTGCCCGAATTCGAACGCAAGAATCCCGGTATCCGTGTGGAAGTGCAGCAGCTTCCCTGGACAGCCGCGCATGAAAAACTGCTGACCGCGTTTGCCTCCGGCGCCCTGCCGGATGTTTGCCAGCTCGGCAACACATGGGTGCCCGAACTCACGGCCCTTGATGCCCTCGCCGATCTGAACCCGCTTGCAGCCTCTTCCCCAGTTGTCGATGCCAGGGATTACTTCCCCGGCATTTGGGATACCAATGTCGTCGCAGGCAAGCTGCGGGGAATTCCGTGGTATGTCGATACGCGTGTCCTGTTCTATCGCAGCGACCTGCTGAAAAAAGCCGGCTTCGACAAGCCGCCGCGTTCCTGGGACGAATGGGAACATGTTCTGGCGGCGGTAAAGAAACAAGCGGGTGCCTCCCGCTACGCCATCCTGCTGCCGCTGAACGAGTTTGAACCACTGCTCGCCCTCGGCCTCCAACAACCGGAACCTCTGCTCAGCGACGATGGTCGATGGGGACGATTTTCCAGTCCCGGGTTTCGCCGCGCACTGGAATTCTATGTGCAAATGTTTCGCAAGGATTGGGCGCCGTCGCTGAGCAACGCGGCGATTGCCAACGTGTGGACCGAGTTTGGCCGCGGATATTTTTCGTTCTACATCACGGGCCCATGGAACATCGAGGAGTTCAAGCAGCGTCTGCCTGCGGAACGTCAGCGCGATTGGATGACCGCTCCATTGCCTGGCCCAAACGGGCCCGGCGCATCCACGGCCGGCGGTTCGAGCCTGGTGATATTCCGTTCGTCACAGCATGCCCAGGCAGCCTGGCGTTTGATCGAATACTTTTCCGAGCCTGCCGTGCAGGTTCGTTTTCATGAATTGAGCGGAAATCTCCCGCCAAGGCGCACACCATGGCGAAACAAAAAACTCGCCGGCGACGTTTACGTGAAGGCGTTTTTCGAGCAACTGGAGCGTGCCCGGACAGCACCAAAGGTTCCCGAGTGGGAACGCATCGTGAATGAAATGCAACTCGCAGCCGAGCAGGTGGTGGCGGGAGAGATCGATATCGAGCAGGCCACGACCGTGCTCGACGCCCGCGTCGATGCGATCCTCGAGAAACGGCGCTGGATGTTGGCGCGCAAAAAATCGCCATGAGAGTTCCGGGTGTCGCATGGGCATTCATTGCGCCAGCATTGCTGGTCATCGGCATATTTTTCCTGTTGCCAGTGGCCGCCGGATTTGCGCTGAGCCTCACGGACTTCGATATCTACGCGCTTGCCGACCTGCGCAATCTACGCTTCGTCGGCTTGGACAATTATCTGCACCTGTTGGGCGCGCCCTTGTTCTGGCAGGCGCTCGGCAACACGCTCTATTTCGTCGTCGTGGGTGTGCCGCTGTCGCTCGGGCTATCGCTCGGCGCGGCCTTGTTGCTGCATGCGCGCGTGGCGCGCTTCACGCCGTTCTTCCGCACCGCGCTGTTCGCCCCGGTCGTCACGACGCTCGTCGCGGTAGCCGTGGTATGGCGCTATCTGTTCCAGACGCGGTATGGAATGGTCAACTATGCCCTGGGCCATATCGGCATCGAGCCGCTCGATTGGCTGGGCGACCCGCGACTGGCAATGCCAACGATCATCCTGCTCGCGGTGTGGAAGAACTTCGGCTACAACATGGTGATCATCCTCGCCAACCTGCAAACCATCCCGGAAGAAGTCTATGAAGCCGCCCGCATCGATGGCGCATCCTCGTTTCAGCAATTGGTGCACATAACGCTGCCGATACTGTGGCCGACGCTGATGCTGGTCGGCATCCTCACTACCGCGGGCTATTTCCAGCTCTTCGCCGAACCCTATGTCATGACCCAGGGGGGCCCGCTGCGCAGCACCGTGAGCGTGCTGTATTTCATGTACGAGGAAGGCTTCAAGTGGTGGAACCTGGGCACCGCATCGACTGCGGCGGTCCTGCTGTTCGCTCTGATGTTCGCCGTTACCTGGACGTTCATGCGCATGACGAAGCGCGAGGGTACCGCGTGAACCGCCCCTTTGCCTCGGTTATCGTCAACGGGCTGCTCATCGGCCTGACCTTCGTGAGTCTGTTTCCATTGCTGTGGATGCTGTCCGTGTCATTCATGGCGGCAGGCGAAGCCAGCACCCTGCCCCCTCCGCTGCTTCCCAATGCGCCGACCTTTGCCAACTATCGCGAGTTGTTCGAGCGCGGGGGCATGCTGCGATACTTCACCAACAGCCTTCTTCTCGCGACATCGGTCACATTGATTTCACTCGTGTTCAACCCGATGGCTGGCTACGCTTTTGCCAAGATGCACTTCGCCGGTCAGCAGCGTCTTTTCAAAGTGCTGATCGGCACGGTGATCATTCCCGGCCAGGTTGCGATGATGCCTTTGTTTCTGCTGCTCAAACAGATGGGGCTGGTCAATACCTATGGCGGCGTCATCGTTCCGGCGATGGCCGGAGTCTTCGGCATATTCCTGGTGCGCCAGTATGCCCTCTCCATACCGGATGAACTGCTCGAAGCCGCGCGCATGGACGGCGCTGGAGAATTCCGCATTTTCGCCAGCATCATCCTGCCGTTGCTCGCGCCCATACTGGCTTCCCTGGCGATATTCACGTTTCTCGGCTGCTGGAACGACTTCATGTGGCCGCTGATCGTGCTCACCGACGCCAAGCTGCAGACGCTGCCGGTTGCATTGGCTTCCTTGTCGCGCGAGCACGCGCAGGATAGCGAGATGATGATGGCTGGATCGGTCGTGACCGTGCTGCCCGTATTGGTGGTATTTCTCGGCCTGCAGAAGTTCTATATTCGCGGACTGCTCGCAGGAAGCGTGAAGGGATGATCCCGACGAACGGCCCGCGTGAACTGCGTCAAAGGCGCGGGCTTTTGCATTTGCTCTTCATCATGGTCTGGGTCGCGTATGCGTACGCGCATCCGCTTCAGGCAAGGGCTGCGGAGCTCCCGCCTGTGCAGGTTCTGGATGACTTCGATGACATCGGCTCGTGGAGTCTCTCAGCGACCGACGACGTTCAGGCGAAGCTTCGCTCTGCGCCGGGCAAGGAAGGAAAAGCACTGTGTCTGGACTTCGATTTCGGTGCGGTGTCCGGTTATGTCGCTTTGAGCCGGGACCTGCCGATGGAGTACCCGGCGAACTTCGAATTCTCATTTGGTCTGCGCGGGGATGCCCCTCCCAGCACGCTGCAATTCAAACTCGTCGATGCCAGCGGAGAAAACGTCTGGTGGGTCAATCGTCCGGATTACGAATTCACGCGGGAATGGCAACGCGTGCGTTTCAGGAAACGCCACGTCGCTTTCGCCTGGGGGCCGTCAAAGGAACACGAGCTCAGGCAAAGTTCGCAACTGGAACTCGTGGTCGCCCGGGGACGCAAGGGCAGCAAAGGCAGCGTCTGTTTCGATCGGTTGACCTTCCGTGAATTGAGCGCCAATCCCGACGCTTCACTGGAGCCAGCGATTGCGAGCGCCAGTTCGACCCTGCCGCGCTCACTGGCCGGGCAATCTATTGACGGCCAAATGGGTACCGCATGGCGCAGCGACCCGGCCGCCGGTCCCCGCCAGACGCTCACGCTCGATTTTCGCCAGCCGCGCGAGTTTGGCGGACTGGTCCTGCATTGGCTGCCAGGTCGCCATGCTTCCCGCTACAAGATCGAACTCTCGGATGACGGCGAGCATTGGCAAACGGTCCGCCGCGTGATGCACGGCAACGGCGGCACCGACCCTCATCTGCTGTCCGAATCGCAAGCCCGCTACGTTCGCCTGCAGATGCTGGACGGACCGGCCAAGGCTTACGCACTGGCGGAAGTCGAAGTCAAGGATTCCGCATACGGTGCATCACCCAATGCTTTCATCGAAGCCATCGCCAAGGAAGCGCCGCGCGGGCATTACCCGCGCTCGTTCAGCGCAGAGCAAAGTTATTGGACGGTGCTGGGTATCGACGGGGGCACCGCCCAAGGGCTCATGTCGGAAGACGGCGCGATAGAGATCGGGCTACAGACGGGTTCCATCGAGCCCTTCCTGATCACCGACGAAGGCTTGGTCACTTGGGCCGACGTCGCCCCGCAGCAATCTTTGCGTGAGGGCTATCTGCCGATACCGTCCGTGACTTGGGGACATGGCGAACTGACGATGCAGGTCACGGCGTTCGCCACTGGTGAGCGCGCCCGATCGCAGCTCATTGCGCAGTACACGCTGGAGAATAAATCGGATCGCGCTCGCACCGTGACGCTGGCATTGACGGTCAGACCGTTGCAGGTCAATCCGCCAACGCAGTTCCTGAATATTCCGGGCGGCGTCTCTCCGATTCGCGAGTTGTCCTGGGATGGTCGCGCGCTGAGCATCGACGGGCAGCGCAGAGTATGGCCGCTTAATCGGCCCGACCAGATCATCGCGGCCGATTTCGATGCCGGCAATATTGTGGAACTCCTGGCCACGCAACCGGCAAAACGAACCGGCGCCGTGAAAGACGAGACCGGCCTGGCTGCGGCCGCCCTTCTCTATCGCATGGAACTTGCGCCGCATTCGAAGCGCAGTGTCGGTTTTGTCGCGCCCCTCGAGGGATCGCCCTCGCTTCCCGGGAAAGACGCAAAAGGCTGGTTGATCCAGGAGCAGGAAAAAACCGCGGCCCATTGGAGAAGCAAATTGAACCGGGTGGCGCTGCGCCTGCCGGCGCAAGCCCAGGCGCTCGCTGACACGATTCGTACCTCGCTGGCGCATATTCTCATCAACCGCGACGGCCCGGCTTTGCGGCCCGGCAGTCGCTCGTATGCGCGCTCGTGGATCCGCGATGGGGCCATGATGGCCGATGCATTGCTGCGTCTTGGCCATGCGGACGTCGTGCGCGAATACATCGGATGGTTCGTGCCGCACCAGTTTTCCAATGGCAAAGTGCCCTGCTGCGTGGATGGTCGTGGCGCGGACCCTGTGGCGGAGAATGACAGCCAGGGCGAACTCATCCATCTGATCGCCCAGCACTATCGCTACACTCACGACCGTGCCTGGTTGCAGCAAATGTGGCCGCACGTCGAATCTGCCGTCGCCTACATGGATCTGCTGAGCGCGACGCAACGTACTGAGCAGAACGAGACTCCGGAACGCCGTGCATTCTATGGCTTGATGCCCGCATCGATCAGCCATGAAGGTTATTCCGACCGGCCGGCGTATTCGTATTGGGACGACTTCTGGAGTCTGGCGGGGTACACGGACGCTGTTGGAATGGCCCGCGCGCTGAATCGAAGCGACGTCGCTCCACGCGCTGAACGGCGCGAAAAGTTCCACAGCGATCTGCAGGCCTCATTGCGCCAGAGCATCGTGCAACATGGCATCGGCTACATTCCCGCCAGCGCCGATCGTGGAGACTACGACCCCACATCGACCACGATCGCTCTTTCAATAGCGGGCGACCAGTCCGAACTCCCGCAGGAGCAATTGCAGCACACCTTCGAGCGCTATTGGCAAGGGTTCATGCAGCGCCGCGATGGCGCTGCGCCATGGAACGAGTACACGCCCTACGAGTTGCGTCAGGTCGGCGCATTCGTGCGGCTGGGCTGGCGCGATCGCGTGTTGCCGCTGATGGACTTTTTCCTTGCCGACCGCCGTCCCGCTGGCTGGAATCAATGGGCCGAAGTGGTCGGCCGCGAAGCACGCCAGCCGCGTTTTGTCGGTGACATGCCTCACGCGTGGATTTCCTCGGACTTCATTCAATCGGCGCTGGACTTGTTTGCGTTCGAGCGCGCCGCGGACCAATCGCTGGTCCTGGCCGCCGGCGTGCCCGCGGAATGGCTGGCTGGCCAGGGCATCGGAATCGAAAGCCTGAAAACGCCCTACGGCAACCTGGCCTATGCGGTACGCAACGACGGACAACGCCTGATGCTGACGATCGCCGCCGGATTGAAGCCACCCAGCGGCGGTTTGATCTTTCCCTGGCCCTATGCTGGCGCTCCAGGGCCAGCGCTCGTCAACGGTCAACCGCTGCAATGGGAACAAGGCCGGGAACTGCGCATCAACGCACTGCCTGCCGTGGTTACCGTAAACCTGCAATGAGTTTTCGCCGTCAGGCTCGGTTCGGCGAACCGAGCGTGACGCGCTTCAGAACTCTGAAGATCAGTCGTACAGAACCGCCGCTATTTTGGGATCGGCGATGTTCGACTTGTCGTACCAGTAGAAACCGGTGTCGATGACCTTGGGAAGTTTCTCGCCTTTGAGCGCTTTCACCGCGGCTTCGACGGTCTTGTAGCCGATGCCCACCGGATTCTGCGTGATCGCGCCAGCCATGACGCCGCTGCGGATAGCGTCCTTTTGCTGCTTGCCGGAATCGTAGCCGATGATCACGATCTTGCGTTTCATTTCCGTCGCGCCGTTGACCACGCCGATCGCCGACCCTTCATTGGCGCCGAACATCCCCTTCAGGTTGGGATTCGCCTGCAGAATGGATTTGGTGATCTCGGTGGATTTCAGGTGATCGCCTCCGCCGTACTGCACGCTGACTATCTTGATGTTGGGATACTTGGACTTCATGCGATCGAGAAAGCCGTCGCGGCGGTCGATGCCCGTGCGGCTGGTCTGGTCGTGGACCACCACCGCGACTTCACCAGCCTTGCCGATCAATTCCGCCATCTTGTCGGCAGCGAGGCCGGCGGCGGCTTTGTTGTCTGTCGTCGCGGTTGTCACCGGGATGTCGCTGTCCACGCCTGAGTCGAATGCCACAACCGGGATCTTGGCGGCTTGCGCTTTCTTGAGCAGCGGAATCGCGGCCTTGCTGTCGAGCGCAGCGAAACCGATGGCCTTGGGATTCTTGGCCAGGGCAGCGGATAACATATCGATCTGCTTGTCGACCATGGCTTCGGTTTCGGGCCCTTCGAAGCTCACCTTGACCTTCAAGTCCTTGCCGGCCTGCTCGGCACCTTGCTTCACAGCCTGCCAGAACTGGTGCTGAAAACCTTTCGAGATCAGCGGAATGTAGGTTTCCTGGGCCGGCGCATTGGCGCTGAAGCCAAAGGTCGCGCCCAAAGCCAGCGCCATGATCAGTGTTCTTGTCCTCTTTGCCATGTGAACTCCTCTCTAGTTATTCCGGAATCCGTCCGGTTGCGGGTTTGGTGGATTGGGTAAAGGCGCTTAACCCCGGGTTAACTCGGGTTAACTCTTGCCCCTGCGCAGAATGTCCGTGTAGACCGCGAGGATGATGATGACGCCGGTCACGACAGTCTGCCACTCCTGGGCGACGGACATGATTCGCAGGCCGTTGATGAGCACGCTCATGATGAAGGCGCCGATGATCGTGCCCAGGATCGTCCCGGTACCGCCGGACAGCGAGGTGCCGCCAATGACCACTGCGGCAATCGCATCGAGTTCGTACCCCTGCCCCAGAGCCGGCTGCGCGGAATTCAGTCGCGAGGCGATCAGCAGGCCGGCGATGCCGCAGATGGCACCGCTCAGGGAGTACACGACGATCTTCCAGAAATCGACATTCACGCCGGACAGGCGCACCGCTTCTTCGTTGCTGCCGAGCGCAAAAGTGTAGCGCCCCAGCAGAGTCTTGTTGAGGACGATGCCGGCGGCAATCGCCACCAGAAACAGGATCAACACCGCGTTCGGAATCGGCGCCGCGGGGATGAAGTAGCCGATGAGCGAATCCTGCGAAATGGCCGGAAACTCCGGCGTATCGTTGAAGTAGATGGGCTTGGTGCCGGATATCACCAGCGACAGGCCCTTCAGCAACATCATCATTCCCAGCGTGGCGATGAAGGGCGGAATCTTCAGCTTCGCGATCAGCACCCCTGAAGTGAAACCGCACACACCGCCAAAAAAAATCGCGGCAACGATGCCCACGTAAATCGGCATGCCCCAATAGGTCAGGAAGACACCGGCCATGACCGCGCAGAAAGTCATCAAGGTGCCGACGGAGAGGTCTATCCCTCCGGTGATGATGACGAACGTGCAGGCGATGGCAAGAACGCCGTTTACCGCCGTCGACTGCAGAATGCTGACCATATTGTCGGCCTGCAGGAAATTGTTCGACGCGACGCTGAAGAACAGCATCAGCGCGAGCAGGCTGGCGAATGCCAGCAGCTTTTGCCGCGTGGCCGGGTTGAACAGGGTGCGCTTGAGGATCTCGATCGCACCGGGTCGTGCGGCGGCCAGTTCTGCTGGCTGGGTCGAGCTCATTGTTCGTCCTCGGTCAGGCCGCCTTGGCGGCGTCGCGTTGGGTGGCGAGTTGCATGATCATCTCCTGCGTGGCGCCGCTCCCGGGAAGCTCGCCGGTGATCCGGCCCTCGCACATGACCATGATACGGTGGCTCATGCGCAATATCTCGGGCAGCTCGGAGGAGATCATGACAATCGCCTTGCCCTGTGCCGCCAGCGCGTTGAGCAGCTTGTAGATCTCGCTCTTGGCGCCCACGTCGATGCCGCGCGTGGGCTCGTCGAAAAACAGGATGTCACAGTCTCGCAACAGCCATTTCGCGATGACGATCTTCTGCTGGTTGCCGCCCGACAGCAATCGTACCTGCTGCTCGACCGACGGCGTCTTGATCTGCAGTTGGCCGATAAACCCCTGTGCCGTGCTCCTCGTTGCCTTTGCGTCGACGAACCCGCCCAGCTTCAGGAAGCGCTTCATGCTGGACAGTACGATGTTGGTCTCCACACTCAAGCCGGTGGCGAGGCCGAAGTGCTTGCGATCCTCGGAAAGGTAGCCCACGCGATTGGCCACAGCGTCTTCGGGTGACCTGATCGCGACCACCTTGCCGTGCACGCGGATCTCACCGGAGTCGACGCGATCGGCGCCGAATACGGCGCGAGCCACCTCCGTCCGGCCAGCGCCCATCAACCCGGCGAAGCCCAGAATTTCACCCTTGCGAAGCGAAAAACTCACGTCACGAATCGTGGTCCCCCGATTCAGATGATGCACCTCCAGCGCCAACTCGTTGCGCGAAGTGTCCGGGGCATGATTGGCCGCATCGACGAGTTCGCGGCCCACCATCATGCTGATGATGCGATCGACAGGGGTAGTGGCCATCGGCACCGTGCCGATGTAGCGCCCGTCGCGCATCACGGTCACACGGTCGGCAATCTGTTGCAATTCGTCCATCTTGTGCGATATGTAGACGATGGCGACACCACGCGCTTTGAGCTGGCGGATGATGCGAAACAGATCGGACACTTCGGCATTGTTCAGCGCGGCGGTAGGTTCGTCCATGATCAGCACGCGCGAGTCGAACGACAACGCCTTCGCGATCTCCACCATCTGCTGCTTGGCCACCGACAACGTGCCAACGCGCACCCGCGGATCAAGCTGAAGATGCATGGTCTCGAAGATTCGGCGCGCCTGCTCGTTGAGCGCCTTCTCGTTCAGGAACACGCCCAGTCGTCCGCGCGGCTCGCGGCCGATGAAGATGTTCTGGGCCGCGCTGAGGTGGTTCATCAGGGTCAGTTCCTGATGAATGATCCCGATGCCATGGCTTTGCGCAGCCCGGGGACTGCGGATATCGACCGGATGGCCGTCCAGCAGAATCTCACCGGTGTCTTTCTGGTACACGCCCGCGAGCACCTTCATGAGCGTGGATTTACCCGCGCCGTTCTCGCCCATCAACGCGTGGACTTCTCCCCGCTGCAAGTCGAACTGGCAGTTGTCCAGCGCTTGCACGCCGGCAAACGATTTCGACAGCTGGCGGATCGACACCACAGGATGGACAGAAGATTCGCTCATCGGTTAGGCAACCAAAGAGGGGTTACCGCCTTCATGAAGGAACGATCATGGCATTTTGCGGCCAGATCCTGGAAAAAGGGATCCCTTTTTTTTGCGACCCACAATCCCTATCGCCCGTAAAATTCGGATTTCGGCGCCGTCCAACCAAAGTACTCATCCAGTCCCGGCGCGCCCGGCGCCGAATTCAACCGTCACGTGGATCGTGCACTCCAGAAAAAAGGCAATCCTGAAGTCTATTGGCGGCCTGGTTCAGACCGTGGCCCTGGTCATTCTTGTCGGCCTGATACCTTATTCGGTGTTTGCTGCATATCTGTTGGCTGTCGCCGTTTCGTCGTTGACGGGCAACACGGTGGGTCCGCTCATCTATTGCGTTGCGCGTTTCGTCGCGTGCCTCCTGCTCGTTTACGCGCTATGGCGCCTGCGGCAGGCCGGCTCGCGCTTGCGCAATGACAATTCATCCTAGACGTCAGGGATTGCGCTCTATTCCGTGATGCCTTGCATCCCCTCGATGGCAACTTCCACGAGCGTGACGATACTCTCGCGCAATGCTTCTCCTTCGAGATGGTTTTGCGTCTCGACCCCGCCGGGCGATCCTTTCAGAACGCCGTTCTGGTAGATTCGCGCGTTCCACACCACGCGCTCGCCGGAAGAGTACTCTACGTCGTACTCATATCTTTCTCCGCCGACCTTTCGGGTGTAAGTGTCCTTGATGGTCTGTGTCGTCATGGAAATTCCAGGCGCAAGAGCGATCCTACCACGCGGTGCAGCCCGACCTTGCGCGGCGATCAAGACGCGTCCATCGCAGCACGGTTATGATCGCCCCATGAATAGTTCATTCGCAGCCGCCGTTGCCGTTTGAAGATTGAAGACTATGCCCTGATTGGCGACTGCCAGAGCGCCGCCCTGGTAGGGCGAAACGGTTCGATCGACTGGCTGTGCTGGCCTCGATTTGATTCCGGAGCCTGCTTCGCCGCGTTGCTGGGCACCCGCGAGAACGGGCGCTGGCGCATCGCGCCGCTGGACGCCAACGCGCGCACGCGCCGCGCTTACCGCGACGGCACGCTCATTCTCGAAACCGAATGGGAGACCCGGGATGGCGCTGTCAGCGTGATCGACTTCATGCCGGTGCGCACTAGGCAAGCCGATCTGGTGCGGGTGGTGATCGGCCGCCGCGGGCACGTGGCGATGGACATGGAATTGCTGTTGCGTTTCGACTACGGAGCATCGATTCCCTGGGTCACGCGATTGCCGCAGGGCAATGCGATCTGCGCCATCGCCGGGCCGGACATGGCAATTCTGCGCTCACCGGTCCCACTCGAAGGCCGCGCTTTCGCCCACACCGCCCGTTTCGAAGTCAGGAAAGGCGACCAGTTGCCTTTCGTACTGACGTATGGACCATCGCATCTGGAGATGCCGGCAAAGATCCAACCCCGCGCTGCGCTGACCCAAACCGAAAACTTCTGGCGGGAATGGTGCGAGCGTTGCCCGGTGCAGGGCGAATGGCAGGAACCCGTGCGGCGTTCGCTTATTACGCTCAAGGCACTCACTTATGCTCCGACCGGGGGCATCGTCGCCGCGCCGACCACTTCGCTGCCGGAGAAACTCGGCGGAGTGCGCAACTGGGATTACCGTTACTGCTGGTTGCGCGATGCAACGCTTACCTTGCTGGCGCTGATGAACGGCGGCTATCGCGACGAAGCCGAAGGTTGGAGCAACTGGCTGCTGCGTGCAGTGGCCGGCAGCCCGGCGCAGACGCAGATCATGTACGGTCTGGCGGGCGAGCGGCGACTGAGCGAGCAGACCCTTGCGTGGCTGCCCGGCTTCGCCAACTCTGCGCCGGTTCGTATAGGGAATGCGGCTTCCAACCAATTGCAACTCGACGTCTATGGAGAAGTGATGGATGCCCTCTACCACGCGCGAAAGATCGGCCTTGCCGCAGGCGATGCCGCGTGGAAAGTTCAATGTGCAATGCTGGAACACCTGGAAACCATCTGGCGCGAGCCCGACGCAGGGTTGTGGGAGGTGCGCGGGCCGCCTCGACACTTCACTCACTCGAAAATCATGTGTTGGGTGGCGTTCGACCGCGGCATCAAGGGTGTTGAGGAACATGGCCTGACGGGCCCGGTGGATCGCTGGCGCGAGATTCGCGATGCAATACACGCAGATGTATGCGAGCGCGGGTATGCGAAGACACGCGCTTCGTTCGTGCAAAGCTACGGCTCGGATGACCTCGATGCCAGCCTGCTGCTTGTCTCCGGCACCGGCTTCCTGCCATGGGACGATGCGCGCGTCGTCTCGACGATCGAAGCGATTCGCCGGGAACTCACCGTCGACGGTTTGGTGATGCGCTATCGCACGCATAGTTCGCTCGATGCGCTACCGCCCGGCGAAGGTGTGTTCCTGGCCTGCAGCTTCTGGTTAGCCGACGCGCTCTATATGCAGGGCCAACGGAACGAAGCGCGAGCGCTTTTCGAAAAATTGCTCACCTTGCGCAATGACGTGGGGCTGCTCGCGGAAGAATACGACCCGGTCGCCCGCAGTCATCTGGGTAACTTCCCCCAGGCGTTCTCGCTTGTGGCATTGGTCAATACCGCCATCAACCTGAGCCAGCCCAACAAGCCCATGGAGCAGCGTGCCGGCAATAAGGCCGCCTGATAATGGGCTCGGTCTCTGCATGCGGTTTCACATTCATCTCGGCTGATGTCCGCTGATCGTCCTGATGAACCAACAGCCGCCGTAATCGGCGGCGGCCCAGCCGGATTGATGGCGGCCGAAGTCCTGGTCAATGCCGGCTTGAAGGTCGATATCTACGACGCCATGACCTCCCTCGGACGCAAGTTCCTGATGGCGGGCAAGGGTGGGCTCAATCTGACCCATGCCGAAGGGACCGAGGCTTTTCTGTCGCGCTATGGCTCGCGTCGCGCGAATCTCGAATCCATGCTGACTGCCTTCGACAGGCCTGCGCTGCTCGAGTGGGTGCGTGGTCTGGGAGTTGACACATTTGTCGGCAGTTCCGGCCGCGTATTTCCCACCGGCATGAAAGCCGCTCCCTTGCTTCGTGCGTGGCTTCATCGACAGCGCGCATCCGGCACCCGGATCCATGTGCGCCATCGATGGATGGGATGGACCGATGACGGCGCACTGCGCTTCGTTACGCCGCAAGGCGAGCATTGTGCGCGTGCCGATATCGTCATATTGGCGCTCGGGGGCGGAAGTTGGGCGCGGCTCGGTTCCGACGCCGCGTGGGTCCCGCTACTTGCACAATGCGGGGTGCAGGTGGCACCACTGCGGCCGGCCAATTGCGGCTTCGACATCGGCTGGAGCGAATACTTCCGCTCGCGCTTCGCCGGGCAGCCGCTGAAATCCGTGGTGGCCTCGTTCACGGATTCCGCCCGCGTAACGCACCGCCGCCAAGGCGAATGTATCGTCACGGATACCGGCCTCGAGGGCGGCCTGATCTATGCGCTTTGCGCGCCCTTGCGCGATGAGATCGCCGCAACTGGCAGTATCGTCGTCTTGCTCGATCTGTTGCCGGGTCGCGAGCCACGTCGTGTGCTCGACGAAGTTGCTCATCCGCGCGGGGCCAGGTCGCTCTCCACGCATCTGCAAAGCCGCCTCGGCATCAAAGGCGTCAAGGCCGGACTGTTGCACGAGGTGCTCGGCAAGGAAGATTTCGCCGATCCTGTCCGGCTCGCAGCAGCACTCAAGGCGTTGCCGTTGAAATTCGTCGCGACGCGGCCAATCGACGAAGCGATCAGCACAGCGGGGGGCATCGCCTTCGAGATGCTGGATGAGCACCTCATGATTCGCCAATTGCCGGGTGTGTTCTGCGCCGGCGAGATGCTGGATTGGGAGGCACCCACTGGCGGCTATCTGCTCACCGCCTGTTTCGCCAGCGGCCGTGCGGCCGGAACCGGGGCCTTGAGATGGCTTGGCAGCCAGTCCGGGCCCGAATCCACAACATTGGGCAAGCCGGCAAACTAGCCCGGCTAAGGTTTTGTTGCGGGTTGGAGCGTTTCGCCTGCATCATGCTCTTTTGTGCGGGAGCGACCCGGTGAGTTCTTACATCGACGCTGTATTGATCAATGACGAGCGGGTGTTGTATCGCGCCAGGATCAGCATGTGGTCGCTTTGGCCGTATATCCTGTTCGGCGCGTTGCTCATACCGTTGTTCGGGGTAGGCCTGTTGCTCTGGCTGTGGGCCTGGATCGTTTTCGCGACCACCGAACTGGCGATCACCAACAAGCGCGTCATAGCCAAGACCGGCCTGATGCAGCGCCGTACCATCGAAATGTTCCTGGAGAAAATCGAAAGCATTCAGGTGGACCAGAGCGTTCTCGGACGCCTGTTCAATTTCGGCTCGGTCGTCATATCCGGCACGGGCGTGCACAGCGCGCCGTTCAAGAACATTTCCGATCCGCTCGCATTGCGAAGAAATTTCATGATGGCGGCGGACGCCATGCGCGCCACCTAGTACCTTAGCCGCCTTCCCGCAAAAAACCGCGGACTACACTACACCTTCAGTCTCACCACGACAGCTTCAGCCGTAAGTGTTCCCTTAAGGCCACGAATACCCTGGCGTTAGCCTGGAGTACCCTTCTAGAACACGAAGAACACGAAGAAGGGCAAAGACAGGTTGATTCTGGACGTTACCCAATCGTTCATGACAAATTGCGGTCCATGTTCATTATAGTAGTGACGTTCGTTTTTTCTTCGTGCTCCTTCGTGTTCTTCGTGCCTTCGTGGTGAGATTTAACGATATTGGTATTTGCGTCCTTTGCGTTGAACTCATGTCTCCATTATGAAATCCCCCAATTCCGCTCCAGAAACGTTCCGGGAATTCGAGCATCGCGCCTGGGAAAAGGTCGTCAAGCTGTACGAAGATAATTTCGGCGCGCTGACTGCGCAAAGTATCGAACCTTTGCTCGATGCCGTGGGAGCCCATGCCGGCGATGTCCTGCTCGACATTGCTACCGGCCCGGGCTATATCGCCGCCGCGGCCGCACGGCGCGGCGCGCAAGTCACCGGGCTGGATTTTTCCGCGGCGATGATCGCCGAAGCTTCTGCGCTTCATCCACATATCAGCTTCCGCGAAGGGGACGCCGGCAATCTCCCCTTTCCGGATGCAAGCTTCGACGTCGTAGTCATCGGTTTCGGCATCCTGCATTTCCCCGACCCGGATCGCGCGCTACGCGAAGCATGCCGCGTGCTGCGCAGTGGCGGGCGCTTTGGTCTTTCGGTATGGGCCGGTCCCAATGAGGCGGCGGGGTTCGGCATGATCATGCGTGCAGTCGAGCAGCACGGCATTTCCAATGTCGGGCTGCCACCCGGCCCGCCATTCTTCCGCTTCAGCGATCGTGTCCAGTGCACCGCCGCCATCGCTGCTGCCGGATTCGGCACGGTGA
>Ga0070690_100000480_pt1 | contig 20113 bp, 15 predicted proteins | sample KBSS33HmetaG_FD_64671 | JGI IMG/M metagenome (GOLD analysis project Ga0070690, IMG submission 64671) | Switchgrass rhizosphere microbial communities from Kellogg Biological Station, Michigan, USA - KBS S3-3H metaG | ecosystem: Host-associated > Plants > Roots > Rhizosphere ... | reverse complement strand
ATGGATGAGTTCGACCGTTATCGTGCGGCGATGAATGAAAAGTTAACTGGCAGCGACCATCTCGGAATCAAGCGGTTCTTCGCGCTCGATACCCAGGCTTATGAGGACGGCGCCCTCGATAAGCGCACGAAAGAGCTCATGGGACTAGCCGCCTCCACCGTACTTCGCTGCGACGACTGCATCACTTATCACATCAAACAGTGCGCTGACATTGGCATAACTCGCGACCAATTTCTCGATGCGTTCAATGTTGCATTGGTCGTCGGCGGGTCCATTACGATTCCCCATTTACGACGTGCGATCGAACGTGTCGACCAGCTACTTGACGCGAAGAGCTGAGCCAGCAAATCTTTATGCAATCCGCACCCACGAGTATGAACGTACTTAATTCAACCGTGAATTCGCTGGGCAACGTCGACATTCAGGCATCGCCTGCCAGAAAACTTATTCCGCTTGTCGCAATCATTATGTCCGTCGGTTTAGTCATCGGTTCGGTTGTTTATTCGACGACACGATCAGCCGGGTTAGTGAAAGGTTTTGTAATGTCTCAACAGGAACGACCTCGAGTCCGCGCGCCCGAGCTTACAGGCGGCAGCGGTTGGTTGAATACAGATCGACCGCTGTCCATCGCCGCTCTCAAAGGAAAAGTTATCCTGCTCGACTTTTGGACTTATGGATGCATCAACTGCATGCATATCATCCCGGATCTCAAACGGCTTGAAGCGAAGTATCCGAATCAACTCGTCGTGATTGGGGTGCACTCAGCGAAGTTCAAGAACGAAAAGGAAACGGAGAATATTCGTCGCATCATCCTGCGTTACGAATTGGAGCACCCGGTTTACAACGATTCCGAGTTCAGTGTTTGGCAGAGCTACGGCGTGCGTGCATGGCCCACGCGGGTTTTAATCGATCCCGCCGGTTACATCATCGGCGGTGTCTCCGGCGAAGGTAATTACGACGTGCTCGATGAGGCGATCTCGAAAACAGTTGAGGACTTCCGTAAGCGTGGTGAGCTCAATGAAGAGCCACTAAAGCTCGTTCTCGAACGCGCGAAGGTTGGCGACCTGCCGTTAGCTTTCCCAGGAAAAGTTCTGGCTGACGCGCCCAACGACCGTTTGTTCATTGCGGATTCCAATCACAACCGCATTGTCATTACGAAACTCGATGGTTCGCTTATTGAGACTGTCGGGACCGGTGAACGCGGCGCGGTTGATGGTCCTTTTGAGAAGGCGACATTTTATCGCCCGCAAGGCATGGCTCTCGACGGCGACACGCTGTACATCGCAGATACCGAGAATCATTTGATTCGCAAACTCAATTTGAAAGAACGCACTGTTGAGACGATCGCCGGCACAGGTAAACAATCGACAGACTATTTCAAAGAGGGTCCCGGCAGATCCGTAGGTTTGAGTTCTCCGTGGGATCTACAACTGGTTGGTCGCACGCTCTACATCGCGATGGCGGGCCCGCATCAGATTTGGAAACTCGATCTAGACACGGATCACGTTTCCACATTCGCAGGCTCGGGACGCGAAGCCAGACTCGATGGGGAATTGCTGCAGGCGGGCTTTGCTCAACCGTCCGGTATCACGAGTGATGGCCAGTCTCTTTACACTGCTGACAGCGAGTCGAACATCATTCGTCGAATCGACTTGGAAAAGGGCCGTGTCGAAACTCTCGTCGGCGGTGATCTATTCGAGTTCGGCGACGTTGATGCAACCGGTGATGACGTGCGGCTGCAACACCCGCTCGGAATCATCAGCGTAGGAGACAAACTCCTGATCGCTGACACATACAATCACAAGATCAAGCAACTCGATCCGCAGAAACAAAAGGTGACGACACTCTTCGGGACGGGTAAGCCTGGTCAGGTAGATGGCACGTCTCCCTCGTTTTATGAACCGGGTGGTCTAACTGTAGCGAATGGAAAACTCTACGTAGCTGACACGAACAATCATGCGATTCGGGTGATTGATCTTAAAACGAAAGACACAAAGACACTACGTATAAATGGTCTGACACCCCCGCAGGCTCCTGAAGTGAGTGGTAATGGATCGACACCGAATGCAGAAGAGTTGAAGGTCACCGCACAGAAGATCCACGCGCGCACGGAGGGAACGCTGGTGATCAATGTCGCTTTACCGGCGGGATACCATCTCAACCCCGCCGCGCCACAGCGTTACTCAGTCACGGTCGATAACTCAAAAGTGATTGCTGTGTTGGATAAGAATGCGCAGCGGAGTGATAAGAAGCTGACTTTCCCAATCTCGATTCCGATCCAATCGCTGGAAACAGGAGCTGCAAAACTTCGTGCGCAAGCCACGTTGGTTTATTGTCGCGACGACAACACGGGAACGTGTCGGATTAAAACGCTTGTCTGGAATGTTCCAGTGGAAGTTGTGAATGATGCGACAGCTACCAATGAACTGAAGCTCCAGGCAAAGCTCGCTATCGACTAATCTTCGATCGAATTAGACACCACGCTGCTAAAGCAGGTGGTATCTAAGCTCATTGCAGATCCCCCTCGCTTGCTGTTACTACCATCGCCGAGTAATATCGTCCTTCCCCAAAAAACCTAAATACAAGGAGTGAGGACCGTGTCTGCACCGAAACCATTTCTCACCGATATCAAAACTTTGCGAGATCGTGCGCGGAAGCACATTCATGACGGCGCTGTAACACAAGGCTACACGGCGGATCGTGAAACTGTTATTAAACTTTTGAATGAAGCACTCGCTACCGAAATAGTTTGTGTACTCAGGTACAGACGTCACTATTTCATGGCGTCAGGTATTAATGCGGAGAGTGTTGCTGCGGAGTTTTTGCAGCACGCGAACGAAGAACAGGGTCACGCCGATTCGATCGCGCATCGGATCGTACAGCTAAAGGGTGCACCTGACTTCAATCCGCAGGGGCTTTTGTCGCGTAGTCATGCGGAGTACGTCGAAGGTGAGACTCTCACCGATATGATTAGCGAAGATCTCGTTGCCGAACGAATCGCGATCGATAGTTATCGAGAGATGATTACGTACTTCGGTAACGACGATCCAACTTCTCGAAGGTTGATGGAAGAGATTCTCGCGGTCGAAGAAGAACACGCAGACGACCTCGTCAATCTTCTCGACAAAATCAACTGAATAAGAGCAAAGGGCTAAGAGCTAAGGGCTAAGAGCCAAGTGTACCTTGCGCTTCGCTCTTTGCCCTTTGCGCTGTTGGTGTTAGCACATATTGCCTGAAACTCCCGTCAACGCTGATCGATCCGCGCGCCCGACCATGTGCCGCCAGTGCGGCGCAATCGTCGGCGCCGGTCAGACGCAATGCGGCGTTTGCGGAGCCTCGACTGTCGCACAGCCCCGATCAACGCAGCCACAACTGGACCATGAAACCATCAGGTTCGCTCGCGCTGTCCTTAATCGTCCGTATAAGTTCACGATCATCCTCCTGGTTGCCAATCTTTTTGTGTTCTTGCTGATGTGGGAATCAAGTGGGTTAACGACACAGGCGTTGTGGAAAGGATTTCCCGAACCTGTGCTTGAGGCCTACGGCGCAAAACTCAATATCCTAATACAAGGTGGGGAATGGTGGCGCTTTGTTACGCCGATGTTCATTCACGTGAACCTGCCACACCTGCTCGTCAACATGTACAGCCTGTGGGTAGTTGGACCATACGTCGAGCGTTTGTACGGCTCGGCGAAGTTCGTTGTGTTTTGGGTGTTGACTGGAATCGCCGGCGTGGTGGGTAGCTACCTAACTGTGCGACCAAACATGCCGAACAATTTTTTCGGTAAGTTCTTTTTTAAACCGTACGATGTTCCGTCAGCAGGCGCTTCTGGAGCACTGTTCGGGCTGGTGGGCGTGCTCTTCGTTTTTGGCATCAAGTTTAGACGCGAGTTGCCGGAAGGATTTAAACGCGCGTTCGGCACAGGCATGCTGCCCATCATTCTGATCAATCTTTTCATTGGATACATCGGACGCGGAGTTATCGATAATGCGGCTCACGTCGGCGGATTACTGGGCGGTGCCGCGTTGGCCGTAGTTGTGCAGTATCGACGACCGGGCGAACGAAAACGTGTCGCAGTCATCTGGCGGGTTTTGCAGGTAGCGGCGCTCGCATTGGTCGCAGTGTGTTTCTTCAATGTAGCGCGACATTTGACCATACCGGCGGCGCCGACGCAGGTTCCGGGTGTGACGCTCAAGATTGAAAACCCGATTCTTAATTTCTGGAACGCGATGAATCAAGGTCAGGAAGCGTTCCGCCAGGCGACTCATGAGAACGACGCGAGTAACATCGAGGCCGCGATAAAGGCCTTGGATGAAACACCGTCGATCGATGTCAAAGGTGATGCCCTGAAGAATCAATTAAAGGCAATTTTGGCGCGAGCTAAGACACAATCCGCGCGTTCGGCCGATGCAGCTGCGGAGAAAGATAGGTTGCGTCTGGACCAGGACTTTACCGCGTGGAAGAAAGAGTACGAAGAATGGTTGAAGAGCATGCAGCCTTCAGCCAATACCAATCAATAGATCTAACGAAATCATATTTAAATTTTTAAGGAGCGAGAAGATGGCGATTAAGAAGGTAGGAGTGTTGGGTTGCGGGTTGATGGGTTCTGGAATTGCACAGGTGGCCGCGACTGCGGGTTTCGACACCGTCGTTAAAGAAGTTTCTGACGAATTCATCAATAAGGGTTTTGCGGGAATCGAGAAATCGCTTTCGAAGTTTGCCGAGAAAGGTACGATCACTGCCGATCAGCAGCGAGAAATTCGAGGCCGACTCTCAGGCACAACGAATTTCGCAGATCTGGCAGACTGCGACATCATTATCGAAGCAATAATCGAAAACCTTGAAGAGAAACGAAACACATATCGCCAATTGGATGCGCTGTGTAAGCCCGAGACGATCTTTGCGTCGAATACATCGTCGCTGTCGATTACTGAAATGATGACTGCGACCTCACCTGAACGTCAGACGCGATTCGTTGGTCTACACTTTTTCAATCCCGTTCCGTTAATGAAGTTGGTCGAAGTTGTCCGGACGATCCTGACTGATGAGGCTGTTTATGAGCAGGCAGTAGATTTTGGAAAGAAGCTCGGTAAAGTGCCGGTGCGTGCCAGCGACAAGACCGGATTCATCGTCAATCGATTGCTGGTACCGTACATGCTCGACTCGATTCGTGCGCTGGAAGAAGGTGTGGCATCGATCGTCGACATCGACAACGCCATGAAGCTCGGTTGCGGTTATCCAATGGGTCCCCTGACGCTTGGTGATTTCGTTGGCCTCGATACCACCTACTACATCGCCGAGATTATGTTCAACGAGTTTCGCGAGAAGCGATTCGCGCCGCCGCCCCTACTGAAGCGAATGGTATTGGCTGGTTTATACGGCCGCAAATCGGGTCGAGGGTTTTACGATTACACGAAGGATCCGAAGAACCCGACGCCAATGAATTTGGTTTAGAAGCTGTGCCATTCTCCGCGACCTCTGCATCTCGGCGTGCTCTGAGTTTCCACTTGGCTGCGTTGAACATCATCAACAAACATGGTTCAGTTTCTCTCGTTTGTTGAGTGTGTTCACCGCAGCAAGTGGAAACGCAGAGCACGCCGAGACGCAGAGATCGCAAGGGATTATTTATTCCACATCGATGTCGGATCTTACCTACGAGCGCGAAGATCAGATCGCTGTTCTAACGCTAAACAGGCCTGCCAAGCTGAATGCCTTGTCTACGGAACTCATCGGCGATCTCTCAGAGGCATTGGCGCGGCTGGTTACCGACGATGATTTACGTGCGTTGATTCTGACTGGTGCGGGCAATGCATTTTGTGCCGGCACCGACATCTCCGAACTCACGAATCTCACCGAAGCTGAAGCGTTAGAAATCTCTTCGCGTGGTCAAAAGATCTGCGACCAGATCGAATCGTTTCCCGTACCCGTCATCGCTGCGATCAATGGTGTCGCGGCAGGCGGTGGTTGCGAGTTGGCGCTCGCCTGTCATCTTCGCATCGCCTCAACCAGCGCGACGTTTAGTTTGCCAGAGACCCGTCTGGGTCTAATGCCGGCATACGGCGGAACACAACGCCTGAGTCGTGACATCGCTGTCGCCCGGGCACTCGAAATGATGCTTGCAGGGAAACAGATTGACGCGACCGCTGCGCTCGAGTTTGGCGTGGTTAATCGTATTGTCGAACCCGATGAGTTGTTGGTTGTCGCGGGCGACCTGGCAAATCAGATCGCAGCGCTCGCACCACTCGCGATTCGTGCGTGTCTGAAAGCAGTCAATGAAGGATTGAAGCTGCCGTTTGAAGAAGGATTGGAATTAGAACGCGAACTATTTGCGTCTCTCCTGGAAACAGAAGATGCGAAGGAAGGCACGCGAGCCTTTCTGGAAAAGCGAAAGCCGCTCTTCAAAGGACGGTGACTGCAGTGGTACTGACCTCATTCCACTGCAGACGTAATGGTGCCATCTCGATCCCGTCCCTTGCTGCTTACTTCGCTTGTTCCCTATACTGCAAAAGCCTTGTGATTACCTGTTGGAGTTGAACGACTGCTTGCAACCCAAGGTTTATGAAGGGCGCTTGAATGCCGAACCGTTTACGTTCGCTATCGTCGCCAGCCGCTGGAACGAGTTCATCTCGAACCGTCTGGTCGAAGGGGCTATTGACGGTCTCGAACGTCTCGGCGCGACAGAAGAACGCGTTTCGGTTTATCGGGTGCCCGGAGCTTTTGAAATTCCATTGTTGGCTCTCAGCCTTGCTCAATCAGAAAAGTTCGATGCGGTGATTTGTTTGGGCACAATCATTCGTGGACAAACGCCCCATTTCGAATACATCGCGAATGAAGTGGCTCGCGGCATAGCTGATGCAGCAATGGAAACAGGGTTGCCGGTTGTGTTCGGAATCGTAACGGCCGATACGGTTGATCAAGCGATTGATCGCGCCGGCGTGAAGTTAGGTAACAAGGGTTTTGAAGCCGCCATGACGGCGGTTGAGTTGGCAAATCTTTACAAGGATACTTTCAAAGACTGATGGGTGAATCTTCGCGCACTTGTCAGTGGTAATACGATATGGGTTCGCGACGTAAGGCACGTGAATGTGCCTTGCAAATGCTCTTTGCGGCTGATGTTTCCGAAGCAAACTCGGATGACGTCGTGCGCAGTTACTGGGCTGAATTAGGAGAGCCGGAACTCGACGATACGGCCCGAGACTTTGCCACGCGTCTCGCTTCGGGGACACTCGCAAATCTTGAACTACTCGACGAGCGCATTCGCTCACGCGCCGAACACTGGCGCATTTCACGAATGGCCGTTGTCGACCGCAACATACTGCGTCTCGCCGTTTACGAGTTTCTTTACGAGCCTACACCCCGAACGGTTGCTATCAACGAAGCGCTAGAAATCGCTCGCAGGTTCTCCACCTACGAAGCCACACAATTCATCAACGGTATTCTCGACGCAATCAAACGCGATTTAGACGACGAACAACCTCAACAGAATGTCCAGCCTGAATTAGACGAGAGCACGACCGGAACTGAAACTGCCCTCGGCGCGGAATGACTTTTGGAGTGCGGCGACCTGTCGCCGCTTTAGTCTTGCCACACGCGATCGATACCAAAGCGGCGCCTGGCCGCCGCACTCCAAAGAGAGTGAAGAGCTCGTCGTGGAAGAAAACGAACAGTTAACCCAATCGCGGGAACGAATCGAACGCATTCTTTCCGTCTTCGATGCACTGCGGGTGTCGTTGGGCGACGGTAAAACCGAACGACAACTCCTCGACGAGATCTTTCGTCACGTGCACAGTCTGAAAGCGGCCGCGCAAACGCAGGAACTCGCCGATCTCGCAAGACTCGCTCACGCCAGCGAAGACGTGCTGCAAGCGATCAGGACTGGACGAATTGGTTTCGACGAACATGTTCTGAATGTTCTAAATCACACCGCCGGGCTATTCCTCGAACTGCTCTCTGCCAAACAGTCTCCAAACACGTCCGTAGTCCTCAACGAACTAGCAACAATTTCGACAATCTCCGCCCCCCGACCCAAAGCAGAAGTCGCAGTCATTCTCAGTGCGTTGCCGTCTGAGTTGTCTCACGCGTTGACAGACGAAGAAAAACATCTGCTGCAGACATCAATGTCTGAAGGCGCAAATCTTTTTTTGATTTCAACAAGCTTCGATATCGCCGATTTTGATCGGCAGTTTCAAAGATTGAAAGACAAGCTGAACACGGCAGGTGAGCTTATCTCTACAGCGCCGCAGGTTGAACAAGACCGTTCTGACAAGATCGATTTCCGGATCTTGTACTCGCGATGTTCGGATGTTGAAGCGATACGAGCAGACATCGGCGCGTTTGAAGGTGTTGCCGTAACGCCAATCAACGGTGGCGCGGCACTGCCGGGTTCAGATCTGATGCAAACGCCACTCGTAGCTCCTTATAAGGAGCAAGCTCGATTCGTGCGTGTCAACGTCGACGATCTCGATCAAGTCATCTCTTCGGCTTACGGACTTGCGCATCGGACGGAAGACATCCTGGGACGAGCGTCGGTAATGAAGGAAACATTGGAGGATATTCGCGAGTCTGCCTTAGGACTGGCAGCATCGGTTATTCGACTGAGGCTCACTTCGATTGAACCGTTACTGCAACGCGTGGAGCGTGCAGGACGTGCGGCAGCACGCGCGTGCGGTAAAGACGTTGACTTCCGTGTTTTTGGCGAGGACCTGATGTTGGACCAGTCGTTGTGTGATGCGATTGCTGACCCGTTGATCCACTTGGTCCGAAACGCTGTCGATCACGGGATTGAGCCGCCTGCCGAGCGCGCGAAATACGCGAAGCCGGCTTCAGGAAGGGTGTCGATCAAGGCGATGTCATCGCATGGACAGATCCGTATTGCTGTTCGCGATGACGGACGCGGCATCGACGCAAACGCGATTGAGGCTGCTTGTGTTCGCATGGGGTTGACGCATCACCAATTTCCGCTCGCGTTCGACGAGAGCGTGCGCATGATTTTCCGCTCCGGCTTTTCGACGGCGCCTATGGTTTCCGAGACGTCTGGCCGCGGCGTTGGTTTGGACGTCGTAGAAACTGAAGTCGAACGGTTGGGTGGGCAGGTTCGTGTCGTGAGTGCGCCGGGCGTCGGATCTGTGTTCGAAGTGCGTCTGCCTGTGACGTTCGGATTGCTTGACGCTGTTGTTCTTCGGGCAGGTAATCAGCGTTACGTGATAGACGCGTCGAGTGTCGTTGCGCCGTTGGCGTTGCAAGCGGACGAATGGGGACAGTTCGAGTCGATGAAGTTGGTAGAACTCGTGGGCCAACCCGTTGATCCAGATGAGCGGCGAACCTATGCGCTTCTTTTTTGTGAGCTAAAGAATGATCTCAGCCAATCAGCTGGTATTCGCCGTGTCTGTTTAGAGTTGGACGAGGTTGAGAAACGCGAACAAGTTGTTATTCGCAGTCTTGGCACTCATGCTTCTCGTTGGTTCGGAGTTGCAGGAGCTACTGAGTTGCGCGATGGAAGTGTTGCGCTGTTGCTGGATCTTTCTCGGTTACTAAAGAAGTAATTGGTTGGCGACCGCACTCAAGGCCCACTTGGAAGTTCAAGGTACATAACCGCAATCATTCAACCCTACCAAAAACAACTCAAGGTGATTAAGTTGCAGGTTGGGAAGGACGGTTTACCTCCGCTGAGATCCATAACCACTCAAGCGCCAGTAAAAATTATTGAGGGTGATTGTGGCAGAGGTGATCAGAATGCAACTTGAGCGGGGGTGAACCGCCCTTCCTTACCTGCAATTAATTACCTTGAGTTGTTATTAATGAGGGTTGAATGGTTGCTGTTATGTACCTTGAGTGATTTTAGGGGTGCACTACAACTAAGCAAAGTCCATTTTCGGATGCATAGCGTGCCAGTTGGTTGCTCGTTCGTATGCAAGTGCCACTCGCAGCGGCGACACCTCATCATAAACTCCACCGGTAAACATAATCGCGAGCGGCAAATCATCACCGCGATCTTTGATGAAGCCGCACGGTAGCACCACTGCCGGATGTCCAGTCAAATTCGTTACCAGCAGGCTTGCGCTTCCCGGCGCCGGACTTACAAAGACGTCCCACTGCGACATCAACTTCTCCATTTCCATTTGCAAGAGCTTGCGTGCTCGTTGTGCCCGAAGATATTCGACGGCAGGGATGAATCGTGACGTGCGAAATGTGTTGGGCCAATCGCCAGGACTTTGTCCTGACAACTCGTTCACCCGACCATCGCGCGTGATGTCATCAAAAGCCGCTGCTGCCTCCGCCGAGAGAATGAAGCGCAAGGAACCTGCCGGGAGCTTTGGAAGCTCAATCGCGTTTAGTTTGGCGCCAGCTTTTTCCAGTGTTTCGAGAGCTGTCTTGTATATTGCGCGGCGCTGCTCAAATTGCTGCCGCTGTTGTTCATTCAATTGTGCATTCGGTGTCGGCTCAAACTCCGTTTTCAAATAGCCGATTCTCAGTCCACTGATGTTTGTGTCGGGATTCCAGTTGAATGGCGCGTCGCCCACTGTGATGTCCTTACCATCGGGCCCATAGATCGCGCTCAACGCCGCAGCGCAATCTTCCACTCCACGACAGATTGGACCAATCTTATCCATGGTCCAACTCAAACCCATGGCGCCGTAGCGACTCACGCGTCCGTACGTCGGTCGTAAACCGGTACAGCCACAACGTGACGAGGGCGAAACGATCGACCCAAGAGTTTCTGTACCGATTGAAAATCCGACAAGGCCTGCGGCGGTCGCCGATGCAGGGCCGGCAGATGAACCACTTGATCCCTGTTGGGCTTCATTCGGTACCCATGGATTGCGCGTAACACCTGCGAACCATCGAGGCCCCTGTGCCAGCGCACCCATTGAAAGCTTCGCAACTAAAACCGCACCCGCATCGCGCAAACGCTCGACCACCGTCGAGTCGTAATCGATCACTTGATCCTTGTAGGGCTCCGCACCCCACGTCGTCTTGATGCCCTTCGTCGCAAATAGATCCTTCGCGCCCCAGGGAATCCCGTGCAGAGGTCCCCTGTATTTACCGCGCTTCAGATCAGCATCGGCGTCGGCAGCTTGTTTCAGTGCCAGGTCTTCAGTCAGTGTCACTACGCATAACAGCTTCGGACCGAATCGCTTCAGGCGCCCGAGGTACATCTTCGTAAGTTCAGTTGACGACACTTTCCGCGTGCGGATGAGTTCAGCCAATTGCGGCACAGTTGCAAACGCCAGGTCTTCGACGCTCTTGAACTGAGGAACTATCGTCTTGCCAAAACGAAACTTAGTCTTCGGCACATACAACTCTTTTTTCGCGCGTGCTGGATGGAAAGCTATCGCAGGCTCCGTGTCGAGTGGGACGTCGATCTTACGCACCGTCTCGTATGAATCGAGATTTCGATTCACGCCACCAACCGCCATTGCTTCTTGCGCGTCAGTGAATTCAATGCCGAAAAGTTTCTCAGCCGTATGCATCATGTCTTTCGTGATGCGCGGCGCGAGCGTTGGTGATGGCGACGGCGTTTGGGCTGGAGCAGGGCTCGGAGTTTGAGCTAGAGATGGTAGTGGAAACGATGAAGCTGCCAGGCCTGCGACGCCTAATGCCGGGAGTGTCTTAACAAAGCTTCTGCGATCGAGTTTCTGTTTACGTTGGCGATTAGTCTTGTTCTTCATTCAAAGTCTCTCCGCTCACTTAATCATTGTTCCTGTTCCCACTCCCTGAGTCGTTGCTGCTCCGTATTTCACTTTTAAGACCTTTGCTTTGCCAAACCGGTACATCGTGACGATGAACATGTTGTCGTATTCACTTTCCGGGATGATCGGAAAATTTTCGCCGCTCAAGATATTCACGATTTCCGGCACCGTGTTGTTGTGACCAGCGATGAACACTGTCTGACCGCGATTGCTAGAGAGAATGCGGCGCGTTAGTTCCGCCGACTGTTTCGCATCGATAGTACTGACGGATAGGCCGAGACGACTCGCCAGCGGTGCGACGGTTTGCTGTGTTCGCTTGTATTGGGTGGCATAGATCGCCTGAACACCTGAATCGCCAAACATGCGAGCGATCTCTTGTGCACGCGCTTGTCCCGCTGGACTCAGGTCAGGGTCGGGATTATTTGGTTCTATATTTTTTTCGGCGTGCCGAACGATGATGACTGTCGTCACCGGTCGCAGGAAGGTAGAAAAATAGCCGAAGACAATCACGGCTCCGAAAACAAGAGCCAACAAAGAGAACACAACGATGGTTCTCAGGCGCGTGCGTGGTTCCGGCGTTTGATCCATGAAGGAAGAGAAGTGCTTATGTGATCGGATGCGTACAATAGCATCCAGCGAGAATTATTTCGAGACCTCTTTGGAGTGCGGCGGCTAGCCGCCGCTTTGTTATTGCTTTCGAATCACGGATACCAAAGCGGCGGTCACGCCGCCGCACTCCAAAAGTGCAAACACTATTTGGAGGTGGTAGTCTATGACCTCATAGAACTACAATTTCGCACGCCCGGTATCCGACACTACGAATACTGGTGTCATTAGAAAGGTCATTTCAGGATTGTGAGCGAGCCGCAAAAAGCTGATTTTTCCGAAGTAATTGCCGAAGAGTTTGGCGCAAACGCGACGTACGTCCAGTCGCTGCTAGAACGTTATCGAAATAATCCTGATCTCGTCGACGACTCGTGGCGTGCTTATTTCAACGAGCTGCTGCACGACGGGAATAGCGCTCGGCAGTCTGACAACGGACGCGCTACATCAGCTGTTTCGACCGACGGTCAATCCAGTGCAACTCCGGCCGCGGCTGCGCCCGCGATTGCAGCGCCAATTGTTCCCAAGGCTCAACCTGCTGCTACTCCGATCCCAGAAGATGCTGAAGCTTCACCGATTCGCGGCGGTGCTCTGAAGATTGTCGAAAACATGGAGCAGAGTTTGTCTGTTCCTACTGCCACCTCGCAAAGACGAATCCCAGTAAAACTTCTCGATGAGAATCGCACCATCATCAATAAGTACTTGATTGAAAATGATCGCGGCAAAGCGTCATACACGCACCTGATTGCGTGGGCAGTTTTGCGTGCACTGGAAGATTTCCCGCAGTTGAATGATGGATACGTCGACAATGAAAACACGCCTGCGAGATTGAAGCGCTCTCACGTGAATCTTGGGATCGCGATCGACCTCGCAAAGAAAGACGGCACACGTACGCTGCTCGTCCCGAATATCAAGAATGCAGAGACGCTATCGTTCTCGGAGTTTCTGCACGCCTACGACGATGTAGTGAAGAGAGCGCGCGATGGAAAACTTCAGATCCCGGACTTCCAGGGTACGACCATCTCGTTAACGAATCCCGGAACACTCGGCACTGTCGCATCAACTCCTCGTTTGATGGCGGGTCAATCGCTGATCATCGCCACTGGCGCCATTGAGTATCCGGCGGAATATCAGGCGATGGCTCCCGAAGCATTGTCACAGCTCGGGATCAGCAAAGCGATTACAGTTAGCAGCACCTACGATCATCGGATCATCCAGGGCGCAGAATCCGGCGCGCTTCTCGCGCGCGTGCATGAATACATCATCGGTCAGCACGATTTCTACGACGACATTTTTGCTGACCTGGGTATTGCGCATGCGCCGCTGCGTTGGAACCTGGATCGCAATCCATTCTTTTTGCCCGGCGATCACGTTCGCGAACAAACAATCAAAGAGGCGCGGGTGATGGAGCTCATCAACGCTTACCGCGTTCGTGGTCACTTGATCGCTGATATCGATCCCCTACACGCGATGCCCGTTCTTTATCATCCCGAGCTGGACATCGAGACCTACGGGCTTACGATCTGGGATCTCGATCGCGAATTCATTACTGGTGGTATCGGCGGCAAAGAAAGCGGCACGTTGCGTGAGATCCTTGAGATTCTCCAACGGGTTTATTGCGGCAAGGTTGGTGTCGAATATCGCCACATTCAAAGCAAGGAAGAGAAGCTGTGGATACGCGAACAGCTGCGTCGTGCTTTCGTGGTGAACGAACCGCTGCCGGGTGAAGTTAAGAAACGGCTGCTTTGGAAGCTGATCTCAGCAGAACAGTTCGAACGCTTTCTGCATACGAAGTATCTCGGCCAGAAGAGATTTTCTCTTGAAGGTTGCGAGACCGTAATACCGGTGCTCGATCAACTGATTGATGGAGCGGCTGCCCGAGGTGTTGAAAAGATCTCGATGGGCATGGCCCATCGCGGCCGTCTAAATGTGCTGGCGAACGTGATCGGAAATCTTTGCGAACGAATCTTTGCCGCCTTTGAAGGTTCGGTGCTGACCGAATTTCCCGCGGATGAAGGTGACGTTAAATACCACACAGGCGCCGTGGGTGAGCGCGTCACTGCAGACGGGCACAGAGCGAGTATCACGTTGTCGCCGAATCCGAGTCATCTCGAGGCCGTAGATCCGGTAGTTGAAGGGATGGTTCGAGCCGACCAGGATCTGGCGATTGGTGAACGACAGCTGTCGCGCGATGAAGCGATGGATTATGCGCTTCCAGTCTTACTGCACGGCGATGCCGCGTTCGCTGGCCAGGGTGTTGTGATGGAGACGCTGAACCTCGCGCAGTTGAAAGGCTACCGCACAGGCGGCACGATTCACATCATCATCAACAACCAGATCGGCTTCACTACATCGCCTGAAGCTGGCCGTTCGACGATCTATTCAACGGACGTGGCCCGCATGACGCAGCTGCCGATCTTCCATATCAACGGCGACGATCCGGAAGCTGCGTATCGAGTGTTGCAAATAGCGCTGGATTACCGGCAGGAGTTCAACAAAGACGTCGTGCTCGATCTCATCGGCTTCCGCCGGCTCGGACACAACGAAACCGATGAACCCAGCTACACGCAACCGCTCATGTACGCGCGCGTGAAAGCGCATCCGGGCGTGCGTACGCTTTATGCGAAGCGATTGATCAAGGAAGGCGTCCTTACCGAAGAGGAAGTGAACAAGCTGATCGAAAAACGGGTCAGTGGGTATGAAGCAGCCCTGGCGGGTGCAAAGAACAAAGTCAAAACTGAAGCCGCTCAGCCATCGCCGCAAGTAGTTGAGCTCGACGGTTCCGAAGTTGTTTCAACTGGAGTCGCTGCCGAAACAGTCAAATCGATCGCGCACAAGATTGCCGTAGTCCCGGAAGGCTTCAACATCAATCCAAAAATGGTCGGGCAGCTGGCACGTCGGGCGAAAATGGGCGACGGCTCTTTGCCACTCGACTGGGCGTTCGCCGAAGCCATCGCGTTTGGATCGCTGGTCCTCGATGGACGTCATGTGCGTCTTAGTGGTCAGGATTCAGGCCGCGGCACATTTAGTCAGAGACACGCTGTTCTCTACGACACGCAGACAGGGAAAACATGGGCGCCACTTTCTGAATTGGGATCAGACGCAAATCCAATTGCGCGATTCGAAGTCTTCGACAGTTCATTGTCTGAAGAAGGCGTCTTGGGATTTGAATACGGATACTCCGTTGTAGCGAAAGAGGCGCTGGTCTTGTGGGAAGCGCAGTTCGGCGACTTCGGAAACGGTGCCCAAACAATTATCGATCAATACATCGCCGCGTCGGAAGACAAGTGGAAACAAGTGTCACGCGTGGTGATGTTGTTGCCGCATGGTTACGAGGGACAAGGACCAGAACATTCCAGCGCGCGACTCGAGCGTTACCTGCAACTGTGCGCGGAAAACAACCTACAGGTTTGTTATCCCACGACCCCGGCTCAGTACTTCCATCTGCTGCGAAGACAAGTCCAACCGGGAATGGATCGTCCACTGATCGTGATGACGCCGAAGAGTTTGTTGCGCTTGCCTGCTGCATCGTCGACCGTCGAAGAGCTAACAACTGGCGGATTCAAACCAGTGATTGACGATTCTTCTGAACTGGATCCGCAGGCCGTGAAACGAATAGTTCTGTGCAGCGGCAAGTTGTATTACGACCTGGCAGAGGCAAGAAAGAAATCTGAAGAGCGACGCCTGGCGCTCGTGCGTCTCGAACAGTTTTATCCTTTCCCAAGAACAGCTATCCAGAATGTACTGAAGAAGTATCCGAACGCGAGTCAACTTGTTTGGGCTCAGGAAGAGCCGCAAAACATGGGTGGCTGGACCTTCATGGAAGAACGACTCACGAATATCCTCTCCGCTCGCGAACGCCCGCGATACGTCGGTCGTACGGCGTCGGCAAGTCCCGCTACGGGTTCGTATCACATTCATCAAAAAGAACAGACCGAGATTGTCACTCAAGCGTTGTCGGTTGAGTGAGTCGAATCTTTTCACTGATCAGCGTCTCATTCTCTCCAGGCTTTAGCCTGGGGTCCTGCGCCAGACAGTTGAGAAACCGTTTCAACGGTTTTTCCGCACCACACCCAGCAAGACGCTTGGGCTAACAGCTCAACGTACATATCATCAATCACTCAACTGTGACTGCAATAGCTCAAGGTAAGTAAGTGCAGTGGGGAAGGTTAGGTGCCCGCCGCTCAAGATGCTGTTGATTCAATGTTGAGTACAAAGGAGTCTTGAGCGGGCGCAAGCCACTCTTCCCCCAATGAAGCTTATTAACTTGAGTCGCTCCGCAGAAAAATGGAGTAATTGATGTTATTTACCTTGAATCTTAGACCAAGCCTCTTACTCCCTCTTTGCATTGCAAAGTACTTGACACGGCTGTTGCCTTAGGCGTAGGATGCCTAGCCATGGACGCCATCAGGCTCGTATCCAAACCAGAACCAGACCCACCACCCGCCCTCCACGAACGGGCAATGGACAATCTCCGCTACATCCGCGAAACCATGGAACGCTCGACGGCTTTCACCGGCGTTCCTGGCTGGGGTGAAGTGGCTATCGGCGGAACCGCGTTAGTCGCTGCGTTTGTCGCGTCGCTGCAAACAACCTTTGCGGCGTGGCTCGCCGTCTGGATCGCCGAGGGTTTGATATCGCTTCTGATTGTCGGTTGGTCCATGGACCGGAAAGCCCGCGCAGTAAACATGCCGCTGATGTCTGGTCCAGGTCGAAAGGCAATTTTCAGTTTGTCACCACCGCTGATCGCCGGAGCAGTGTTGACGATGGTTCTAATCCGCGCGCGCTTCACAAACGTGATACCCGGTGTCTGGCTGCTTCTGTATGGAACCGGAGTCGTGACCGGCGGAATGTTTTCAGTGCCTGCGGTCCCGCTGATGGGTTTGTGTTTCATGCTTCTCGGTGCAGCCGCGCTCTTTGTGCCACCTGCGTTTGCTAACTGGTTTATGGCAGCAGGTTTCGGCGGTCTGCATTTAATCTTTGGAATCATCATTGCGAGGAAATACGGTGGGTAGACAATCAACAGCAAAACAACAAACGCCCCGGCGTCACGCGAAAGCTACTGCGGCTCCGCAGGCTGTACCGGACAGTTCAAAGAGTGCCGCTTCAAATCTTGATCGACTGATTCATGAACGATTGCGCCTGGGGATTATCAGCGCGCTCGCTGCGAATGAATCGATGACATTCAGTGATTTGAAGAACCTGATGAACACAACCGATGGGAACTTGAGCGTCCATGCCCGCAAACTCGAAGACGCAGGCTACATCGCGGTCACGAAGTACTTCGAAGGACGTCTGCCGAAGACAGAATACAAGCTGACAGCTGCCGGCCGGCGCGCGTTGGAAAACTATCTCAGCCACATGGAAACCTTGATTCAGCAGATGCGAACTTAGCACGGCACCCTTCTCTTTTTTTTGCTCGGCAGCTTTGTAATGCAAAGAGCTTTTGATTAGTGAGTCGAACGCCATGGAATCTTATGACACGATAATTGTCGGTGCTGGACTCGCCGGCTTGCAATGCGCACATCTACTCGCCAGCCGCGGCATTTCAGTTCTCCTGGTCGATCGCAAACGTTCTCTTCAGCAACTCATTCATACAACCGGCATCTTCGTTCGCAAGACTCTCGAGGACTTTGATATTCCGGATTACTGTCTTGGCCCGGCAGTACGGCACGTGACGCTCTATTCACCGGCGCTGCGTGCAATCGAACTTGTTAGCGCACACGATGAATTTCGAATCGGGAAGATGGGCCAGCTGTACGATCACTATCTAAACCGTGGATTGCGGCACGGCCTCCAGTGGATGCCCGGAACTTCGTATCTCAGTCATTCTATCGAAGCACGAAGATTGAGGGTTCGTCTCGAGACTCAATCACAAGAGCGAGTGGTGGAGGCTCGCTACTTGATCGCAGCCGATGGTGCACAGTCACGGTTGGCCGCAAACCTCGGTCTCGAATCAAACACGGAATGGATTATCGGAGTTGAAAAAGTCTTTACCGGTGCACGTATTGAAGGACCACCTCGACTCCATTGTTTTGTGGATCCGCAGTTGGCGCCCGGCTACATCGGTTGGATCGCTCACGATGGTGAAGAGACCCATCTAGGCGTCGCGGGTTATCGCGCTCGCTTCAACCCACTGGCATCACTCAACAGACTTCGAACTAAGACTGCACACATCGTGGACCTTAGCGAGGCGACTGAAGTCGAACAGCGTGGCGGTCGTATTCCGATTGGTGGTGTACTGCGACACATCGCGAATGATCATGGACTATCGATCGGAGATGCCGCTGGAGCAGTTTCTCCGCTAACAGCCGGCGGTCTCGATCCGTGTATGCGACTCTCAACGTTCGCGGCAGAGGTGGTCGCGGAATTCTTGAGAACCGGTGACGCTCGCATCTTGCGCTCATATTCAGGCGAGAGGTTCCGCGCGAGATTCGCTTCAAGAATCTGGGCCAGACGACTCGCATCATCAGTCACTAATCCAGCGGTGATCGAGCTGGGCTTTCTTGCCTTAGCCTCCCCTCTCCTGAAACCACTTGCGCGCCATGTTTTCTTTGGTCGCGGCTCGTTTCCGGATGTCGAGCCCAGCTTTGCGCTCGCGAATTCTTCCGCCCTCAAGATCGATATCTGATTTATGCAACTGCCTCAGACTAATGACGTGAAAGATCTATTTGATGTACCTATTGCGGTACAACCGCTGTGGCCCACCACATTGCCCACCATTGACTTGCGAGAAACAATCTCTGACATAGCGAGACTTTGCACACACCCATGCATGTTTCTCGAAGGTACTGTGATCCTGGATATAGATTGGAAGGACTTGAGTCATGACTAAGCGCATCATCGCAATCGTATTCATCTTTGTCTGCACATCAGTGGCCTGGTTGATTCTCGGCGCAACTGTTTTCTCCCGGACTTACAACTCCGGATTTGACTCAAATAGTCGGGTCGAATCAACGTGGGGTACTGCACAGAATCAAGCACCGCCCACAGCCGGCTACGTGGTCTTCGACACGAAGGACGAAGAAACTATTGAGAACGGCTTCAAGTTTACAAAAAAGGTAACGACGCAGCGCACGATTCAATTGCCGCTCGAGGCAAGCAACATTAACGTCGATCTCAATTTGAACCACCGTCAGAAGGGACTGCTTTGGTACAGCACTTACAAAGTCGCGTTCCGTGGCACTTATACTTTCAGAAATAACAGCGACAAGGAACAAGAGATCAACTTCGAGCTAAAGTTTCCGACTTCTCAGGCGATTTACGACGACCTCACTTTCATCGTTGATGGCAATCCAGCCCCGTTTAGCAATCAACAGAACGCAGCCATCGCAACAGTGAAGATTGGCGCTGGCAAAACCGCCCAATTGACCATCGGCTACAACTCGCAAGGTCTGAACGAATGGCGTTACAGCTTCGGCACCGGGGAAGTAGCACAAGTGCGCGACTTCAACCTGCACATGACAACGAACTTCAAAGATATCGATTTTCCTGACAACACTCTGTCGCCCTCTGAGAAACGCGAAACCGACAACGGCTGGGATCTAACCTGGAACTACACGAATCTTCTCTCCGGTTATCAGATCGCGATGGCCATGCCCGAGAAACTGCAGCCGGGCCCATTGGCCGGCAAGATCAGTTTCTTTGCACCCGTATCGCTCTTCTTCTTTTTCTTCCTGATGCTGATCATCACTACGATGCGCGGGATTGAACTTCACCCGATGAACTACTTCTTCCTGGCGGCAGCATTCTTCTCCTTTCACCTGCTGCTTGCTTATCTGGTCGATCACATCTCAATCCATTCAAGCTTCGCAATTTC
>Ga0070690_100000478_pt1 | contig 20135 bp, 20 predicted proteins | sample KBSS33HmetaG_FD_64671 | JGI IMG/M metagenome (GOLD analysis project Ga0070690, IMG submission 64671) | Switchgrass rhizosphere microbial communities from Kellogg Biological Station, Michigan, USA - KBS S3-3H metaG | ecosystem: Host-associated > Plants > Roots > Rhizosphere ... | reverse complement strand
ATTTTACATGATCGAGGTCATCGCCGGGCGCGATATCGGGTTCGCGTACTCGGCCGGGGAGGACTGCCGGTAATCACCGCTTGCACGGATCCGAAAAATCCCGAACACTCGGATCGATGTACCGCGACGCCAAGGCCATCCTCGACGAACGCGACCGCGCGGTCGGCGCGATCTTGATCGGAGAAGCGTTGATCACATCGTGCGAGCGCGCCCAGGTCATCGGCGAGACGGCCGGGCCCTCCGCCTGGCGGGCGATCCGCGATGCGCACGACGATTTCCCCGAGATCTGGCGCAACCTCGACCGCGCGCGGCAGGTCCTGGCCCGGCGCGGCATCAACGTGACGGGCTACGACGAGCTCCGGCCGCACGTCCGCACCCGCCTCGCGACCGGTGGTGACGACGCGGATGCAGTACGGGTCGACCCGGCGGCGCTCGATGATGCGCGGCGCGCGACCAACGAGCTCAAGCTCGCGGTGCCCGGTGCCGACTGGGCGGCGATCGAGCAGCGGACGACGGGCCTGGTGCGCGCTCCACTGCTGCGTCGCAGGCGCGATCGCACGATCGTCGGCGCGGTGATCGGGGTGCTCGCGGTGGCCGTGCTGTCCTGGGGCTCGGCGATGGTGCCCCATCGAAAGCCCAGCCGCCACGAGGTGATGCGCCGCGAGCTCGCCGAGATCGCGAGCCAGCGTCGCGTCAAGATCGCCGACCTGCAACGCTCGCTCGGCGACCGCTGCGATCCCCCCCAGGCGCACGAGCTCGCCAAGCAGCTGGTCATGGACGGCCGGGGGTCCGAGGCCAAGGGCTTCGCGGCGACCTACACCGCACGCTGCGGCGAAGATCCGGACGTCGTGCGCTGGGCCAACGCGCCTCATCCATAGCGGCATAGCGGTTACGGGGGACGGTGTCTCGTTTGTCTCGGTACTCGTGGCTCGGGCACCCCGTGCCTCATCTCCGGAATCCCGGGGTCACGCGTAGTCGATCGCGATGACCTCGGCCTCGGTGCCGCGCGGCAGCGTGATCGCGTCGCCGACATGCGCGCCGTATAGCGCCTGGGCGATCGGCGACTGCCAGAAAACCAACCCGCGCTTGGCATCGGCTTCGAGCGCGCCGACGATCTGGTACGTCGTCCGCTGCCCGGACGCGGCTTCGATCGTGACCATGGCGCCCAGGCTCGCGGCGCCGAGGTCGGCCGGGGGCTCGATGATCTGCGCGGTCGCGAGGTGATCGGTGAGCTCGCGGATCCGCGCCTCGTCGCGGCAGCTCGCCAGCTCGCTGCGGGCCGCACGCGCGCCGGCCGGGGTCATGTAGTTCGGCTCGGGAACCGGCACGCCACGCCGCGGCGCCTTCGGCTCGGGGGCATCATCCGCTTCCTTGGTGAATGCCTTGCTCACCAAGGCACTGTACCGCTTGTCGCAGTCGTCGCACGAGTCGCATGAGTCGCACGAGCCGCGACGCAGATAAGGCTCGACGGCGAGATCGGCCACGTGCAGAGTCGATCGGACCAGCGTGGATCAGCGTCGCGCAAAACTCGCAGTCGCCGTCCTTGGAGCCGTGACGTTCGCGGCGCTGCTCGCGAGCTACAGCGCATTTCGGCCGGTGCGCGATACGCTGATCCTCCACGGCGATCTGGACCAGATCCCGTGGCTGTTTCTGGCGACGTTCGTCGCGGTCAGCGTGGTGTCGCCGATGTGGAGCGCGCTCCTGGCGAAGCACTCGCGCCCGCGCTCGGTGCCGCTGGCGCTTCACGTGTTCGCGGCGTGCGAGGTCGGCTTCTTCCTCGCCGTGCGCGCGCAGATCGCGCCGATCAGCGTCGGGCACGTGTTCTACGTCTGGTCGGCGGTGTTCAACCTGTTCGTCGTCTCGGTGTTCTGGAGCCTGCTCGCCGATCTGCTCGGCCCGGGGATCGCACGGCAGCTCTACGGGCCGATCGCCGCCGGGGGCACGGTGGGCACGTTCGTCGGCCCGCTCTTGACCAAGCTGCTCGTCGGGACGATCGGCGTCGCCGGCGTGCTGCTGATGTCGGCGGGCTTGCTCGAGCTCGCGGTGATCGGCGTCTACCGGGTGCGGCACGCCGCGGCGAAGCTCGACCGCGGTGCCGAGCCCGCGCGGGACGACAAGCCCGAAGCACCAGCAGGCGGCGGCGCGTTCACCGGCATCGTACACGTCGCGAAGTCACCGTACCTGCGCGCACTCGCCGGCTACGTACTGTGCACGTCGTGCGCGGCGACGTTCCTGTATCTGCAACAGGCGGGCATCGTCAAGGCGGCGATCCCCGATCGTGCCGCCCGCACCGAGTACTTCGCTTCGATCGATCTCTGGATGTCGGTCGTCGCGTTCATCCTTCAGACCCTGATCGCCAGGCCGGCGATCGGCAAGTTCGGCCCGGGCATCGTGCTCGCGGTGCTGCCGCTCGCTCAGCTCGCCGGGCTCTCGCTCGTCGCCGCCGCGCCCTCGCTGACCGTGCTCGCCGTCGTCCAGGTGATCGGCCGGGCGGCCACCCACGGCCTCACGCGGCCCGCGCGCGAGCTCCTGTTCACCGTGGTCGGTCGCGACGAAAAGTACCGCGCCAAGAATGCCATCGACACGATCGCGTACCGGTTCGGCGACGTCGGGTCGAGCTGGCTGTACAAGGGCCTCCTCGCAACCAGCGGTGGGAGCAGTACGCTGGTCGGTACCGCGATCCTGCTGGTCGCCCCGTGGCTCGGGTTCGCGTTCGTCCTCGGCGCCGGGTTCCGCCGGCGCGTCACCAAGGAGCCAACATGACCATCGACCGTCGCACCTTCGTCCTGAGCTCCCTGGCCGCCGGGGCTGCCGCCGCATGCGGCGCGGGTACGGATCGCGGCAGCGCGACCTCGCCCGGCGCAAACCCCGCCGCCCCGTCGCCGGCCAAGAAGTCGATCCTCGTGCTCGGCGGCACCGGCTTCCTCGGCCCGCACGTCGTGACCGCGGCGCTCGCCCGCGGCCACACGGTCACGCTGTTCAACCGCGGCAAGACGCACCCCGGGCTGTTCCCGGACGTCGAGAAGCTGCTCGGCGATCGCGACGGCCACCTCGAGGCGCTCGCCGGCCGAAAGTGGGACGCCGTCGTCGATCCCTCGGGCTACGTGCCGCGCCTCGTCAAGATGTCGGCCGAGCTGCTCGCGCCGAACGTCGCGCACTACGTGTTCGTCTCGACGATCTCGGTCTACGCCAAGGAGGACGTGGTCGGCGCCGACGAGTCGCTCGCGGTCGCGACGATCGGCGATCCGACCAACGAGGACGTCAAGGCCAACTACGGCGCGCTCAAGGCGCTGTGCGAGCAGGCCGCCGAGGCCGCGATGCCCGGCCGCGTCGCGAACCTCCGGCCCGGCCTCATCATCGGGCCCGGCGATCCGACCGGCCGGTTCACGCACTGGCCGACCCGGCTCGCCGAGGGCGGCGAGGTGCTCGCGCCCGGCGATGGCCGGACGCCGGTCCAGTACATCGACGGCCGCGATCTCGGCGCCTGGATCGTGCGCGTGGTCGAAGATCGCACCGTCGGCACGATGAACGCGCTCGGCCCCGAAACGCGGGTCACGATGAAGGCCGTGCTCGAGGCGTGCAACCGCGCGCTGGGCGGAAAGGCGCAGCTCACCTGGGTCGACGCCGACTTCCTCGACAAGCAAGGGGTCGGGGCCTGGAGCGAGATGCCGATGTGGCTCGATCCCAAGGGCGAATACGCCGGGTTCGGCACGCTCGCGAACACCAAGGCAGTCAAGGCCGGCCTCACCTTCCGGCCGATCGGCGACACCGCGAAGGATACGCTGGCCTGGCTCGAGACCCTGCCCGAGGATCAGCGTGCCAAGGCACGCTCGTCGGGGATCAAGCCCGACAAGGAGGCCAAGGTGCTCGCGGCCTGGAAGGCCCGCACGTGAAGCGCAGCCTCGCGCGCCGATCACGCGGGTGATCGCACGTCGCGCCCACACCCCTTCACGGCTCGGCGAGCCACGAACGGGTGCGCGCGCGATGATCGCCGCCGCGTGGTCACCGGATCGCGACCACGCCAGTCCACCTCCGTCATCGCATCCCGCCGCCGATCGGTCCGTCACCACCACCAGGCCCGCCCGTGCTGGATATGCCGCCCATGGCCGTGACGAGGGTGTCGGTCGAAGGCGTCGAACGCGAAGGCTTTTGGGGTGACGTCATGGCAGCTCCCCAAGCACACGATATGCCTGGACGCCAGCCCGTCGAATCACGGTGTTACGGCGGCCGCGGTGCTCCTCGCGGTCGTCGAATGCATCCCTGGATGAACGCCCCCACGAAGGTCTGTTATGACGGCGAACATGGAAGCCGAGCTCGCGCCCGAGGTCCCGCGTCCGATGGCCCGGCGCGGATGCCGCGGCAGATCCCGTTCATCATCGCCAACGAGGGGTGCGAGCGGTTCAGCTTCTACGGGATGCGCAACATCCTGACGCCGTTCCTCACGACGTCCCTGCTGCTGTATCTCCCCAAGGCCGAGCGCGGCGCCGCGGCGACCGAGGTGTTTCACACCTTCGTGATGGGCGTGTACTTCTTCCCGCTGCTCGGCGGCTGGCTCGCCGACCGGTTCTTCGGCAAGTACAACACGATCCTGTGGTTCAGCCTGATCTACTGAGTGGGCCAGGGCTGCCTCGCCGCGTTCCCGGATCAACGGACCGGCTTCTACACCGGCATGGGCCTGATCGCGCTGGGCTCCGGAGGGATCAAGCCGCTCGTCGCCTCGTTCATGGGCGATCAGTTCGACTCGCGGACCAAGCACCTCGGCAAGCTCGTGTTCGACGCGTTCTACTGGATCATCAACGTCGGCTCGTTCGCGGCCTCGTTCACGATGCCGTTGTTCATGGCCCAGCTCGGCCCGCGGATCGCGTTCGGGATTCCCGGCGTGCTGATGCTGATCGCGACGGTGGTGTTCTACAGCGGGCGCCGCCGCTACGTGATGGTGCCGCCGCCACCGCCGAACCCCGACTCGTTCTTGCGGGTCGTGCGTACGGCGCTGCTTGCCACCGCCCCCGGTCACGGGCGGCCCGGGCTCGCGGTCGCGGCGCTCGGGACCGTGCTCGCCTGCACCGCGCTCGCGCAGGCGTTCCTGTCGCGGCTCGAGCCGGTGCCCGCGATCTGCCTCGCGCTGGTCCTCTTGCTCGCGTTCGGCGGCGCCGGCACGGCGATGCAGCTCGATCGCGCGCGCCGCGTGCATCCCGATGAAGCCGTCGAGGGGGTGCGGTCGGTCTTGCGGGTGCTCATCCTGTTCGCGCTGATCACGCCGTTCTGGTCGCTGTTCGATCAGAAGGCGTCGACCTGGATCCTGCAGGCCAACGCGATGCGCATCCCGGCGTGGTTGCCGTGGCTAAGGCCGGAGCAGATGCAGGCGATCAACCCCGTGCTCGTGATGATCTTGATCCCGGTCAACAACCTGGTGGTGTTTCCGTGGCTGCGCCGCCGCGGCTGGCAGCCGACCGCGCTACGCCGCATGACGACCGGGATCGCGCTCGCCGGCGTGGCGTGGATCATCGTCGCCATCATGCAGCTGGCGATCGACGCCGGCACGACCGTCTCGATCGGCTGGCAGCTCTTGCCCTACGTGTTCCTGACGCTCGGTGAAGTACTGGTGTCGGCGACCGGCCTCGAGTTCGCGTACTCGCAGGCGCCCGCCGCGATGAAGGGCGCGCTGATGAGCTTCTTCAACCTGACCATCACGGTCGGCAGCCTGTGGGTCCTTTTGGCCAACGCGAGCATCAAGCGCGAAGCGGTGACCCTCTGGATCTCCGGAACCGGGCTCGGCACGACCGCGTTCTACATGTTCTTCTTCGCGGTGTTCGCGTTTGCCGCCGCTCTCGCGTTCGGCCTTTATGCGCGGCGCTACCGCGAGGTGGATCACTACCGCGTGTAGCAGGTTCGCAAACGCGCTCATGCGCACCCCGGCCGCGAAGGCCCCGCTACGAAACTTACCCGGCGCGCCGCTCGACGCGACCATCGGCGTGACGCGCGAACCGGCCCTCGTCGCGCCCGTGTACCGGTGATTCGGTCGGCCACGGCCAGCCGCCGAACCGCGTACGCTGGTAATCGATGAACGCCTGCTGGATCTCGGCGCGCGTCGTCATGACGAACGGGCCGTGCTGCGCGACCGGCTCGCCGATCGGCCGGCCCTGCAGGACCAGCAGCTCGACGTCGTCGGGCCCCGGGCCGGCGACCAGCGGGGCCGCCGCGTCGGGGGCCAGCGCGATGCCGCACGGCCGGGAGATCGCCCGATCGCCGACCCGCAGCGACGCGCCGCGAAACCAGTAGAGCGTACGGTTGGTGCCCGCGCGCGCCGGCGGCATCGTCCACGTGGCACCAGGCTGCATGCGGATCGACCAGATCGCGATATCGGCGTCAGCGCGCGACGCCCACGAATGCGGTGGTGGTGGCGGCGCGACGGCCTCGCCGAGCCGGCCGGCGATCACGGTGACCGAGGTCGTGCGGCCCGCGCCATCGCGCGCGACGTGCTCGGGGATCGCGTCGGACCACAGCATCGAGAAGTGCGGCTCGACCAGCTTGTCCGCGCGCGGCAGGTTGAGCCAGATCTGAAACAGCTCGAGCGGGTTGGGCGCGGCGCGCTCGAGCAGCGGGAACATCTCCGAGTGCACGATGCCGCGCCCCGCGGTCAACCACTGCACGTCGCCTCGGCCGAACCGCGCCGCCGCGCCGAGCGAATCAGCATGATCGATAAGGCCGCGCCGGACGATCGTCACCGTCTCGAAGCCGCGATGCGGATGACCGGGGAACCCGGGCACGCGCTCGCCGTGATACATGCGCCAGCCATCCTTGCCGGCGAAGTCCTGCCCGAGGTCACGGCCCGCCAGCGACGCCGCCGGCCCCATCTGCTCGTTGCCCGCCGGATAGGCGTCGTCGTGGTGGACGCAGAACAAGAACGGGTCCTGGGTCTGCCAGGGGAAGCCCAGATCGAAGATCTCGCGAACCAGTTCGCTCACCCGGGCATGCTAGCGCACCGCGGCCGATCGCCCAGCACCGGCCACCTGGCCGATCGGCGAGCGCCCACGCCTACGGCCGGAACAACGGCGCCTGAGGCTGGGGCTCCGTCATCGGCTCGACCCGGTAGGTCTGCTTGTAGGCTCGCGCCTCGTACGAGGCCGACAGCAAGCGCGCCTCGGGTTCGGTCAACGCCGAGGCCACGACGAAACGGTCGCCGTGGTCGTCTTGACGTATCACGCACCAGTCACGGCCGTTCATCTCGTTTCTGATGCTACGCATGGTCTGATAGATTCATTCCATACTCGCGTGTTTCAAGCCGAGCTTCTTGACGAAGTGGCCAATATTTTCAACCACAGACGGGCTGTGAAGTTGCCGTTCACGTTGATTCGCTGGGCTCGTCAGTTCAGGCGGGAACCGTCCCGCACCCTGTTCCGCCGCGGCGCACCGCGCCATGAGGCCATCGAGTCGAAGGCTCGACTGCCGCGTGAATAGAAAAATCGCCTCGCGGTACCTGGCCGGCACCGCAGGCGCGCCACTACCCTACGCCGGGATGTCCGACATGGAACACGAGCTCCGGCACGCGGCGGCGGGTGAGCTCGGCGGCGACCTCGACACGCAGCGCAGCGGCGACCGCGGCCAGCCGCGCGAGCGCAGCTCCTCGGTCGACACCGGCGTGGGCCGGCACCAGGTTCACCTGCACGCGTGCGGCGCTCGGAGCCGGCGTGACCGACACCAGCACGAGCTCGGCGATCACGGGATCGTCGAGCTCGGCGAGGGCGTAGGTCAGCGCGTCGAACACCTGACGACACACCTGCAGATCTTTATGTCCACGATGGCCACGTTCTTGATTCATCTTGCTCCCAAATACGAGGCGCAGCACCGCCGCGCCCCGATCGATTCAGCCCGATTCAACCAAACGCAGGCACCCGATTCAGGCACCCGGTTCGGGCCCCACTCAGGCACCCAGTTCACAAAGAACTGATACAGCTATATGAGGCCGAATGGGCAACATGGGAGTCTCCGGGCAGCCAAAATACGGATCTTGCCGCCCGCGTCAACCTCAAACTCGCAAGTTGGCGTCGCGCCGACCTAACGGACGAGCACGACGACCTCGGGCAACGTGTGTATGGCGCAATCGGCAACCTTCCGGGCGCCGAGCGCTGATCCTCGGTTACCGGGCGTCTTCGCGGCGCGCCTCGGCGATCAGCGCCAGGAGCGCGACCGCGAGCACGAACCGCGGGTCGACCGACGACGGCTCCGTGTCGACGGTGAATTCCTTGGTGAACAGCCGGAACCGCTGCCGGATGAACGCGACCTCCTGGCCACCGACGAAGATCGCGTGCTTCGAGGGCAGGAGCGGAAAGAATCGCCGCAACAGCGCCGCGCCCTGCTCCTCGGCGTAGCCGATCTCGACGCCGAGCGGATCGAGGATGTGAAACGTGTCGCGGACGAGCGACCGCAGGCCCTTCTTCTGGACCGAGCCGAGCAGCTGATCGGTCTCGGCATCGAACACGTCGTACGAGAAGTTGATCGCGATGACCTGCCGCGACTTCACCCTGAGCAGCGGCCGAGTCTTCGCCTCGTCGGCGTAGACCATGAACTCCTCGCGGAGCTTCAGCAGCGGGTGCTGGATGTACATGATCAGCTGGCCGTCGCCGGTGAGCACCCGGAACACGCGCTCGAACACCGACCAGAACTTCCGCCGGATGATGTAATGCCGCTGGGTCGCGAGCGAGACCCCTCCGACGGAACGCGTGAGCGCGGTGGACATCTGATTTCTAGCCTACACGTGGAGCTCCACGGCGACCAGGCGGGCGTGGACACCGCCCACGGCTCGGAGCTTGGGCTGAAACCATGGGCCGCGCCGTGCGTCTGTTCCTCTGCATGCCTCATCTGCGATTCGCCGTGCCCGCCGTGCTCTCCGTGCTCAGCGCCTGCGCTTCCCACTCCGGCCATCCTGGCCCCGCCGCCACCCAGGAAGCGCCCCGGCCGCACGCCGCCGAACCCGCGCGCGTCACCGCGGAGACCGAGTACGTCGCACAGACCGAGCGCCAGCCGTCCGAAGCCCCTCCCGCTCCCCCTCCCGAAGCCTCGGCAACCAAGCCCGCCGAGGTCCGCTGTGGCGACGACGGCGCGCCCTACGATGCCGCCGCGCTACGCGACCGGGTCCGCTCCCTGGCCTCGCCCGAGCTCGACGGCCGGGCCTCCGGCAGCCCGGGCGATCTCGCCGCGCGTGCCGGCCTGACCGAACGGTTCCGCTGCCTGGGGCTCGTGCCGGCCGGAGCCGACGGCTCGTACGAGCAGCCGTTCACCGCGGACGGCCACGCCACGGCGAACCTCGTCGGCTACCTCCCGGGCGACGACGCCGCCGTCGGCAACGACATCATCCTGGTCGGCGCGCACCACGATCACCTCGGCGATGGCCACCTCGGCGCCAACGACAACGCCTCGGGCGCGGCCGCGCTCCTCGCCATCGCCCAGGCGATCCGCCAGCGCGGCAAGCCGCATCGCACGATCGCATTCGCCCTGTTCGGCGGCGAGGAGCTCGGGCTCTACGGCTCGGCGTACTTTGCCGCGCACCCGCCCGCCCCGCTGCCGATCGATCGCATCGTCTACGACATCAACCTCGACATGGTCGGCAGCTACCGCCAGGCCGGCGCGGTCTATGCGATGGGGACGTTTCGCGGCCTCGCCGGCACCGCGATCGTCAAGGCGCTTGCCGCCGATCACCCGGCGCTCCACGTCGGCGTCGGGGGCCGCGGCGTCGGCTCGGATCACGAAGCGTTCTGCCAGGCCGGCGTGCCCTACGTGTTCTTCTGGACGCCCGACAAGCGCTGCTATCACAAGCGCTGCGACACGATCGACCAGCTCGACGCCGCACACCTGAGCGAGATCGCCGCGTTCGCTGGCGAGCTCACCGAGCGGCTCTCGGACAGCCCCGGCAACCTCGCCAGCGCGCGCACCCGGCTCGGCTGCACCGGCCGCTGACGCGGCAGCCTCCCAGCTCGTACCAGCTCCGTACTAGCTCGGCGGCGCGAACAGCGCATCGACGGCGATCGCGACGCCCGGCAGCTCGGCCGAGCGCAGCGTGCCGGTGCGATCCAGCACGCGGACCGGCTCGCCGGCGCGCGCGATGTAGACCGCTTCCTCGTGGGTGGCGACCAGCCAGACCTCCTTGGCAAACCGGTGCCAGACCGCCACGACGAACTGCTCCGACGGCAGCGACCCGATCACGACCACGACGGCGAACGCGTCGCCGCGCCTGACGTCGATCTCGGCGTACGCGGCCGAGTCTTCGTCGAAGACGTGCTGCTGCGGGCCGGCGCTGACCACCAGCGGCGCGGCGACCTGCACGGCGAGATGCGCCCGCAGCCGCGCGATGGTTGGCGAATCGCCGGTCACGACTTCGGCGGCTCGTCCCAGTCGACGAAGTTCTCGCCCTTCTCGCGCGACAGGATGTCGATCGCCGCGGCGGCGCCGTCCCCGGCGCTGATGATCGCCTGGCTGCGCCCGGGCCGCGCCGACCGGCCGACGATGTACACACCCTCGAGGCTCGACCGCGCGTTGCGATCGGTCGCGATGCCGTTGGCGTCGTCGAACGCCAGGCCGAGCTGCTTGGCGAGCCGGGGGCCCTTGCCCTCGGACAGGACGAGGTAGCGCGCGGTCAGCTGCTCGCCGCCCTCGAGCGTGACGGTGAACCGACCGCCACCCGCCGCGATCGTCTCGACCGCCTGGTCGCGGATCCGCGCCCCGAGGCCGGTGACCTGCTGGCGCGCGACGCGCTGGAACTCGGTCCCGAGGATCTCGGGGATGCCGAGGTAGTTCTTGACCAGCGCGTAGTTCATCGCGGTCTTGTCCTGGCCGAACACCACCACGTCGAGCTGGTTCTTGGCCAGGAACAGGGCGGCGCTCAGGCCGCCAGGTCCATCGCCGATCACGATCACGTCGGGCATACCGTCTCCTTCCGGCTGGGAGCATGGCACGCCCACGCGCTCAGGTCAGCTGCGGCCGGCACCTGGCTGGCTCTGACCGCATCGTGGATCCACCTGACGTGACAAGTGCCGACCGCCGCGGTAGTTCAGCTGAAACCGTGCAGCTCACCGATCCGCGCTCGACTGGCCCGATGGATCTCCTGACCATATCGGCGTATGTGCGGGAGGTCAGGCCGCTGTTGCCGGCTTCCGCGTTCGCGCCGGCTCGCTCGCGCGCCCTGTGGGTCCCCGTCCACTACGCGATCATCGTGCTGTCGACGTGGGCGCTCGCCTCGCATCGGGTGCCGGCGCTGCTGTGGCCGGTGATCTCGGTCGTGATCGGCTGCAGCATGGCCGGCGTCACCTTCGTCGCGCACGAGGCGCTGCACGGCGGGGTGGTCCGCGGCCGCATGCTGATCCGCGTCATCGGCTGGCTCGGCTTCCTGCCGTTCGTCGTGTCACCCCAGCTGTGGATGGCGTGGCACAACCGCGTCCACCACAACCACTGCGGCCAGCCGGGCATCGATCCCGACATGTACCCGACGCTCGAGGAGTACCAGACCCATCGCGCCGCGCGGATCATGGCCGACTACTTCGGGCTCGGCCGCAAGCGCATCACAGGGGCCGCCAGCCTCCTGTTCGGGTTCACCGGTCAGAGCCTGCAGATGCTGTTCAAGGCGGGCAAGACCGGCACGCTGCGGCCCAATCTTCACCGCCGCGCGATCATCGAGACGGCGATGGGGATCTCGGTGTGGACCGCCGTCGGGTTCCTCGTCGGCCCGCTGGCGTTCGTGTTCGTTTACCTGCTGCCGCTCGTGGTCGCGAACACGATCGTCATGACCTTCATCATGACCAACCACAACCTGTCGCCGCTCTCGCCGGTCAACGATCCGCTCGTCAACTCGCTGAGCGTCACGCTGCCCCGCGTGGTCGAGTGGCTCACGCTCGATTTCGGGTTTCACGTCGAGCATCACCTGTTCCCGACGATGAGCACGCGCCACGGCCGGCTCGTGCGCCAGGCGCTGCGCGCGCGGTTCCCCGAGCGCTATCAATCGCTGCCGCTGCCGGCCGCGATCCGCCGGCTGCACCGCACCGCGCGGGTCTATCGCGACGACACCACGCTGATCGATCCGAACACCGGCGAGACCTGGCCCACGCTCACGCCTGGACCGCGGCCCACCGCCGACGCCAGTGCATCGTAGGCTGCCGGGTCTGCCGGGCCTGCCGGGCCTGCCGGGCCGCCGGGTTAGATCGCAACGTCGTCGAGCGGCTCGATGTGAATGTTGCGATCTTTGGTATCCGGCTCGCGAACGGCAGCCGCGAAGCGCTCGCTGACGTCGTGGGAGATCTCGACGCGGGTCTCGCGGGCGAGGATCTGGATCTTGCCGATCGCATTCTTGGAGATGCCGCCGCGCCGGCACAGGAGCGGGATCAGCCACTTCGGATCGGCGTTCTTCGAGCGGCCGATGTTGATCGTGAACCACACGAGCTTGCGATGATCGCCGCCGCTCTGCGTGGGGCGCGCCGGATGGGCATGATGGGCGTGGTGGCCGTGCTCGCCGCGATCTGCTGCCGCCGGCCGCTCGGGGCGGTCGTGATGTTCCGCCCGATCATGACGCTCGGTGCGCTGCGGGCCACCCGGACCAGCGGCGTGCGGGGCGCGGTCGGGGCGTGGGGCGCGGTCGGGGCGTGGGGCGCGGTCGGCGCGCGGTGAACCTTCGGGATGCTGCGAGCGGTCGTCGTGGTCGCCGCGATGCGGCGCGCGCACGGTGTAGTCGTGGCGCGGGCGGTTCTGGGCCGGCGGGCGGCGCGCGGCTGCCGGGCGGGGCCGCATCGACATCGGGATGGTGAGCTCCTCGGGCGCCGGGCGCGCCTCGCGGCGAAGCCGGACCAGCGCGGCGACGAGTTCTTCGGCGGGGCGATCGGCGAGCAGCGTGCGCGCGACCGCGCGATCGGCGTCCGAGACGCCCTCGGTCAGGGCTTCGATCTCGCCCGCGAGGTGAGCCTGATCGCGGTCGCGGATGTCGTCCGACGACGGCGGCAGCTGCCAGGTCGCCTCGACGCGTGCCGAGGACAGGAGGCGCTCGACGAACCGGCGGGCGGCGTCCACGGCGACGATGATCGCCAGGCCCTTCTTGCCCGCGCGGCCGGTCCGGCCGCTGCGATGGACGAGCATCTCCTTGTTCTGCGGCAGGTCGGCGTGAATGACGAGGCCGAGGTCCGGCAGATCGAGGCCGCGGGCGGCGACATCGGTCGCGACGCACACGCGCGCGCGGCCATCTCGCAGGGCCCCGAGCGCCTGGTTGCGCTCCCGCTGCGACAGCTCGCCGGACAGCGCCACGACCGAGAAGCCGCGCTCGGCGAGGTTCGCGGCGAGGTGGGTGACGCCGTCGCGGGTCCCGCAGAACACCAGCGCGCCGGGCGCCTCGTGGAACCGCAGCAGGTTGACCACGGCGAGGTCGCGCTCGCGCGGGACGATCGAGACCACCTGGTACGCGATGTCGCGATGCCGGTCGCCCTCCCCCGACGTGGCGATCCGCAGCGCGCCCTGCTGGTAGCGCTTGGCCAGGGTCGCGATCGGCGGGGGGATCGTCGCCGAGAACATCAGCGTGCGGCGCTCCTTCGGCGCGGCGTCGAGCAGCCGCTCCAGATCCTCGCGGAACCCCATGTCGAGCATCTCGTCGGCTTCGTCGAGCACGATCGCGGCGAGCCGCTCGAGCACCAGCGAGCCCCGCGCGAGGTGATCGCACAGCCGGCCCGGGGTGCCGACGACGATGTGCACGCCGTGGGCAAGCGCGTGGCTCTCGCGCCGCGGATCCATGCCGCCGACGCAGGTCGTGATCCGGGCCGAGGTCTCGGCGTACAGCCAGCCGAGCTCGCGGTGGACCTGCATCGCGAGCTCGCGGGTCGGCGTCACGATCAGGGCGCGTGGCGCGCCGGGAGCGGCGAACCGCTCGGCATCACCGAGCAGCGTCCTGGCCAGCGCGATTCCAAACGCCACGGTCTTGCCCGATCCGGTCTGCGCCGAGACCAGGACGTCGCGTACGTCGACCTCGGGCGCCATGATCGCCGCCTGGACGGGCGTGGGCTCGACGTAGCCGCGCGCCGCGAGGGCTCGACCGAGGCTTGGATGGGCAGACGAAAACGGCATCGAGGCAGCCGCGCACCCTAGTCGCTCCGGGCGCGCTACGCAACCTCGCGTTCCGGCCCTCGTGATTGCAGCGGGTTAGCGAGCGCTGGTTTCCTTCGTTGGAAGCGTCCCCACCGCGTATGGTTGTCGGCCAACGCGCAGGTACAACGATGACCCGACGAGCTCATGCGATCTCTCGCTGGGCGCTGACCCTCTTCATGGTCGGCGCCGGGGCCAATCACTTCCTCTCCCCCGAGCCGTATGTCGGGATGATGCCGGCGATGCTGCCGGCGCCGTGGACGCTGGTCTATGTCTCCGGCGTCGCCGAGATCCTCGGCGGCCTTGGCTTGATCCTGCCGGCGACGCGCCGGCTCGCGGCGTGGGGCCTCATCGCCCTGTTCATCGCGGTGTTCCCCGCCAACCTCAACATGGCGGTCAACCACCTGCCGCTCGGCACGCGGCCGCTGCCGAGCTGGGCGCTGTGGGGGCGGCTGCCGCTGCAGCTCGTGCTGATCTGGTGGGCGTCGTCGTTCACCCGGCGAGACGACCGCTGATCACGGCGTGCGCGTCGTCAGCGCATCGACCGCGTGCACCGGCGCGCGCTCGCCGTTGATCAGGTGCTTGATCGCCGACAGCACGAGCCGCTGGTTCTCGAGCATCGACTTGCCGGCGAACACCGCCGACACGACGTCGATCCGGTAGTGCCCGCCGCCGCCGGAGACCGCCACGACCGCGTCGGGGATCCGGGCCTTCACCGAGGAGGTGATCGCGTCCTCGACGGAGCCAACGAAGTCGGTCGGGTGGTCGCTCATGCGTCGTCGTTCGCACGAAACCCGCCGCAACACAACCCCACCGCATGCCGCCGCAGGGCGCGCGCGTTATACAGACACTCGATGAAGCTCCGCCACCCGGCTGCCACCGTCCGCCAGCTCGAGCTTGACCTGAAGGCGCAGCCGCTCGACCTCGCGCGCCACCAGCAGCTCGGCCAGGCGCACCTGGCGCTGCTCCAGCTCGCGGATCGCGAGAACCAGCTCGCCGCGATCTGCCGGGAGCTGCCGTTCGCCTTCACGAGCCAGCTCCACCTCTCGGCGCTGCACGAGGCCCGTGGCGACCGGCGCGCCGCCGTGATCGGCTTTCTGCGCGCGATCAAGACGGCGCAGCTCCGCGGGTTCTGGTTCGACAACGCCTCGACGCCGCCGTGGATCTGCGATCTCGTCCTGCACGCGATGGACGTCGCGCACGGAGGGCGGATCGAGCTGTTCCACGAGTCGATCGAGCCCCTGGTCGCGCGGTATGGCGAGGACGAGCTCGCCCGCGTCACCAAGGCGCTCGCGATGTACCTCGAGCTCGAGCCCACGATCCGCAGCGATCCACGGCAGCAACCGACGTTTCTGTACATACCAGAACTACCGATTGCGCCGGTGTTTCCGCGCGACGCGCTGCCGTTCGCCGGCTGGTACGAGGCCCAGACCGAGGCGATCGCCGGCGAGCTGCGCGGCGTCGTGGACGGCGATGGCGTGCAGCCGTTCCACTACGACGTACCGGAAGCGCAGCGCGGCAGCCTGACCGCCGGGGGCGCGTGGGACGCCTACTTCTTCTACGCCGACGGGCAGCGCAACGATGCCCATCACGCCGCGTGCCCCCAGGTCTCGGCCGTGCTCGCCGAGCTCCCGCTCGATCACGTCCGCGACCATGGCCCGGAGGTCTGCTTCTCGATCATGCGGCCCGGCGCCCACATCCTGCCCCACCGCGGCGTCACCAATGCACGCGCGGTACTCCACCTCGGCCTCGAGATCCCGGACGGTTGTGCCCTGAACCTCGTGGGGGTCCAGCAGCTGCGGTGGGAGGCCGGCAGGTGCTTCGCGTTCGACGATACCTACGAGCACGAAGCCTGGAACCGCAGCGACCGAACACGCGCGATCCTGCTCGCCGACATCTGGAACCCGTACTTACGTTCCGCCGAGCGGGAAGCCCTCGCCGCGCTCGTTGGCGTGATCGGGGACGTAAACCGCCAGGCCGCACCTGCACCGGTCGTCGCCCCCACCTGATCCTCCACCTCCCGGCTGGCGCGGACTTCGATCCTCGCGCCTACCTCAGAACGTCTCAGAACGTCTCAGAACGACTGGCCGAGACGGATGTAGAGGAAGCGGCCCAAGAAATCGTAGGCCGACTCATCCGAGTTGAGCGCACCGCCGGTGTAGATGATCGCCGGCTGGGCATTGATCACGTTGTTCACGCCGACGGCGATCTGGGTGGTGCCTTGGCGGCTCTTGAGCGCGTAGTTGAAGAACAGGTCACCCGTGGCGTACGCGGAAACGTGGCGAGGCATGAGGGGCGGCGAGCCGTCCGTCGGCGGTTCCGGGGTGGTATTGCAGCCGCCCTGGCACTCCTTGAAGCCGTCGACGAAGCGGGCGTTGAACCCTGCCGAGACTCCCGACGGGTGGCTCCACTGCGTGAACACGTTGAACTTGATGTCCGGATTGACACCGAGGTCGTAGTTGCCCCTGCCATGGAGGATGTGCTCGGTCATGCCATCATTCTCCTTCGTTCCCGTGTCGAGGTTCTGCTTGAACAGGTACGTACCTTCGACCGCATGCCGGAAGGTACCCGCGCCCTTGACCCTGTACGAATACGCTGCGGAGAAGTCGAGCCCGGACGTCGACCGGCTACCGACGTTCTGGATCGTGTCGCTGATCGAGGAGATGTTGTGCGTTCCAGGATCGCGCTTGATGAGATCGCAGAACTGCTGGATCCCGTTCTCGTAGCACTGCCCAAGAAGCGTATCGACGGGAAGCGTGGCGATCGCCTGGTCGATCTGGATGCGCCAGTAGTCGAGCGTGAAGTCGAGGCCGGCAAGCGGCTCGTACACGACGCCCGCTGTGCCCACGCTGGCGTGCTCCGGCTGAAGCCCCGGATTGCCGCCGACCCTCGTGCGTTGCTGGACCGTACCCGAGTCCTGGTCGGCCGGCACGCCTTGCTTCGCGCACTGTGCCATGGCATTCGGGCTCGGTTGCGACGAAACGTCACAGGGGTCAATCACCGCCGGGAAGCTGTCGGACTGGCCGGAGTACAGCTCGCCGATGTTGGGGGCCCGGAACGCGGTCCCATAGGTACCGCGGACGGCGACACCCCCTGCGGTCCGGATCAAGCCGCTCACCTTGCCGGTGACTCCAGAACCAAACGTGCTGTACTTGAACGCGCGTGCCGCGGCGTCCAGCTCGACCCACTTGAGGACATTGAGGCCCGACACCGGAACGATCGAGAGCTCGGCGAAGCCTTCGTACGCGTTATAGCTGCCCGAGGTTGGCGCGGTCTGGTTGCCCGTGGTGTCGCCGGTCGAGGTCAGCGGGTCCGGCTGGTCCGCGCCCGACAGCTGCCGGAAGTCACCACCGACCGCGAGCGAGATGTCGCCGTGGTTGGGCAAGTCCACGAGCTTGCCGCTCGTCGTCAGCTGCGCCGACTGCTGCTGGTTGTTCCCGGATCGGGTGCCCGTGAACGTCAGGTAGTTGATCATGTCCTGCGTCGCGGTGTTCGGCGTCAGGACACTGAACGGGACACAGCCGCCGCCGATCGGCGCGCTCGGGGTGCCGCATTGCGGGCCCTTCGCCGGATCCATGAAGCTCGGGCCAAGCGCGTTCGCGAGATGGCTGACGATCAAGCTGCCCGTCGACGCTTGCGTGCCATCCGTACGGCCGTAGTTGTAGTTGGCGTCCCACCTCCAGTTCTTGACGACCGGTACATCCTCGGGGATGTTGCCGTTGACGCCCACCACCAGGCGGCTCGTGTTGATCTGCTGGTTGAACGTTCGCGGACCGAACTCGGTGAGTCGCCGGTGGTAGTCGATGATATCGGCGCCGAACGGGTTGTAGATGCTGTCCTTGGAGAGGACCACGCCGTCCGCCCCGGAATCGGCGATGGAGAGTGGCTCCTCGGCGAGCTGTTGCGTCGACTTGCGGCTATTGAACTGCGCTTCGAAGTACGCGTTGGAGTGCTTCGAAAGCGCGTATTGGCCGTTCGAAAACAGGTTGATGCGCTGCGAGGGCGTCTGGATGTAGTTGAGCGGCTGGAAGTTGTAGTTGTCCCCGAGATTGTCGCCCTTCGGCGCGATGAAGTCGCGGAAGCCGCCCTTGCCGTCGGCGGTGCAGAACTTCGAGGTGCAGCCCGGGACACTGACCGGAAAGCCGGCGACCTTCGTGTTGATCTTGCCGGTCGGGCCCGACTGCGATCCGAAGAATGTCCTCTGGATGCAGTAGTTGGGGTCCGTCGTGGGAAGCGCCGCGTTGGCGTCGGTGCAGGCGAAGTTGTACGTGTACGTCTTCGAAGCGAAGCCGCGAGAGCCGGCCATGACGGGGTCCTGGTTCTGGAACCCGCCAGAGAACGTGATGTTGCCCTTCTGCGACGAGTGGCCGCTCACGAAGCTCAGATCGTAGTTGGTTCCGTCACCCTTCTGGGTCGTCGCCGTGTAGATCGAGGCCTCGGTGCCGTTGAAGTTCGACTTCGTGATGATGTTGACCACGCCGGCGATGGCGTCAGAGCCGTAGATCGCCGACGCACCGTCCTTCAGGACCTCGACGCGCTCGATCATGGCGAGCGGGATCGTCCCGAGATCGACCGAGGCGTCTGCGCCGAGGCCGCTCGGAACCAACCGGCGTCCGTTCATGAGAACGAGCGTGCGGGCCGATCCCAAGCTGCGGAGGTCGATGCGGGTCGAGCCATCGCCGCCGTTGTTGTTCTGCGAGTTGATCGCGTTGCCCTGCGACGGGATCTTCTGCAGGATGTCGCCGACGTTGGTGATGCCTGCGTCGTCCATACGCTCGCGGTCTACGACCGATATCGGCGACGGCGAGTCGACCTCCTTGCGGCCGATCAGCGAGCCCGTGACCGTGATCACCTCGGTCTTGGCCCCCTGTTCGGCAAGCTTGGCGAGCTCCTCGTCCGTCAGGTTCGGCGTTTCGCCGACCGCGGGTTGCTCGGGCACGGGCGGCTGCGTCACGCCTGGCGTGGAGCCCTGATCCGGAGTCGGAGGTGGGGCCTGATCCGGAACCGGGGCTGGCGGAGTATCTCCGGCGGCAGGGTCCCCGGCGGGTTGTTGGTCTGGCGCCGGGGCCTGTGCGACACGCGGTCGCAGCCGCGGTCGCATGCGTAGCGACTTCGGCGCGTTTGGTGCGTTTGGGGTGGTGTCGGCTGCGGCTGGCGCAACACCGACGGAGATCAAAAAGACGCTGCAAGCTAGAGTCTTCATTCGTGTCATTCGGCTGCTCCCAGTTCAGTAAGAGGCTCTCACACGGGTGGTCGTCTTGGCTCGATAGCGCATTCTAACTTCAAATGACCTGCATGTGATAGAATTGGATTCATGGCAGCCTAACTGCCTCAACTGACTGCCGCACCCCACCTGAACCAATGTTCTCTATGTGTATTTAGTGAAGCTTGAATTACCATAGCCGCTCCAAACGGGGCAATTTGCCTCGTGACATATTCCGGAAAAAAAAGCCCCGCCGAGCTTACAATCTCGGTGGGGCCGTGATCCGAATGTGAAGAAGCGTTGCGCTCGCTATTGCGCCTGGTCTTTGCCCTGGTTCCGGAGCGTCAGGACCTCTTCACGGACGGTCTGGGCGAACTGCTTGAGCTCCTGCATCGAGTTGCGCACGCGCGTCCCCGCGGCTTTGTTGCCGTCCTTGTAAAACTTCTCGAAGTCGCTCGCCATCGCAGCGACGAGTTGCTGCAGTTCGGCGAAACGGCCCGTCGGGGGCGTGGTCTCGGTGGCAGCTGCTTGGGTTTCTGTGTTGGTCTCCATGAGGGTTGACACCTTGCCCCGAGACTCTGACATCGGCAAAAAACCCTGGATCGGCCGAGAATTACACGGGTTGTTCCCGGGCGGCGAGCCGCGCCAGGGAATGCATTTGCTAGAGTGGCCCGGCGATGCCCTGGGATGCGCTGCTCGGCGAGCTCACCGCCGCGCTCGGCGAGCCGATCACGCTCGACGCCCTGACCGGGAGCTGGCGGATCGCGCAGCGCGCGGCCGGGCACCGCCACTCCGTCGACGATGTCCTCACGGCACATTACGCGCT
>Ga0070690_100000474_pt1 | contig 20184 bp, 18 predicted proteins | sample KBSS33HmetaG_FD_64671 | JGI IMG/M metagenome (GOLD analysis project Ga0070690, IMG submission 64671) | Switchgrass rhizosphere microbial communities from Kellogg Biological Station, Michigan, USA - KBS S3-3H metaG | ecosystem: Host-associated > Plants > Roots > Rhizosphere ... | reverse complement strand
ATCCCCTTCAGAACGGCAAGACCATTCCCTTCCTCAGTCCAAGACAGGCGCGCGTAGACAGCTTTGTCATCAGAATCGAGCGGCCGTATGGCTCCGTTGTCCATGTCGCGAATCAGGACGCCGTTTCCGGCTTTGTCTTGCGCGTCGATGGTCCATGCGAGATAACGACCTTTCTTGTCGAACGAAAAATCCGCAACGTTACCGATATTGATCTCCTGAGCTGTTGCTAATTCTCGGAGTATCAAATCAGATCCTTTCGGGCGTTCGTCTCTGGCCGCGCCGCCCGGTCCCGCACCGGACGAAGTTGAAGGAGGACCAGCGGCCGCACCTGGACCAGCAGGAGCTTCCGGGCCGTACTTATGTAGCGCGATCCAACCGCCTGCCTCGCCGGAAAAAGCGAATCGTCGAACCTTGGCGACTTCAATCTTTTGTCCCGTGAACAGGTTTACTATGCCCACGCGGTTCTGAATTGGTTTCCGCTGCTTCTTAAGCTGCGCCGCTTCAGCGCGTGACGGATACACTGTGAATGCAGCGTATTTACCATCACCGGAAAAGGCTACAGCCGGTCCCGTCGCAGGAAGACTCGAAGGATCGATCGGGCCGAAGTTAGCTGGCGGTGTTGGGATCTCGCCGATCGAAAACTTGTATTCCTTGTCGCCTTTTGTCTGACGGATAACAACCTCACTCTCACCCTCCGCTGGACCAATGCGATAACCAAACCATTCACCATTTTCAGAGAGAGCAGTCGCATTGATGCCTTTCCAGGCCATGATGTCAGAAAGTTCGATTGGACGTTGCGTCTGTCCAAGCGCGCTGAGTACAGCGAGTTGGAGCAACAGCAACAGACAAACTGGCAGAAGGGTGATTGAGCGGGATCTTCTCATGGCTATTCCTTTCGTTGAGCGGGTTTGCAGGTGCAGGTTCGGATCCGTTTCCGAGTGGCGCCAAGATTATGTCCGAATCAGAATGAAAGCAAGAGATTGGTGCAAATCAAAAGGGGAAGGATCCGATCCTTCCCTTCTCTGTTAGGAAAGAAGCGTTACGTGTTACAGCAACGCCTCCACGTTGATAAAGAACTTAAACGTTGCGGTTTGCTGAACACCGAGCAAGAACCGGATGTTAAGTCTACTGCCATTAGGTAATGGAGAATCTAAGTGAGTTGTATTGTTGCCGATCGGCAGCGGTAAAGAGCCTCGTTTGTTCCTCGTTCCGCCCTGGCTCAGCATAACAACGCGCCCTCTTTCTTGAGATTCGAGGTTTGCATAACAACGTTTCAGGATAGTAGCTTTGTTCTCGCGACCGCGCGTGCGGTAAAAAAGCCGCATACCCTTCGATAGTTCGAACCCTAACTTCGAAACCCTCCGGAAATCTGTAACGTACAATTCTGTTGGGATTCAAACAGGAACCTTTCCGAATGTATTGCCCAAACTGTGGAAACAAGAACGCTGAGCAACAGAAATTCTGTCGCTCTTGTGGACTTGGACTGGAGAAAGTTGCTCAGTCGCTAATCGAGCAACTTCCAACCAAAGCCGATCGCAATTTGCAGGACCGTAAGGAACGACTCGAGCGTCTGGGGGTTGCGTTACTCAGTGTCTTTGGCGTCGCAGTTTTCAGTTTCATTTTATATAACGTGTTCACCGGTTTGATGGCTTCCAAGGGCTTACTGATCGCGACACTCGCAACAGTCGGCGGCGTGATCGTTATCGCCTGCGGCTTGCTCCCGGTGATCCTATTTGCGAAAGCGAAAGAGCTTAGTGAAGCTTCGAGCAAGCGACAAATTGAAGACGCGCCCAACGATGCCTCAACTGGAAAACTTCTCGATCCTCATACCGAGCCAGTCTTCAGCATCACCGACCGGACCACAGAACTGTTGACGGTAGATAGAAAAGAGAACGTTTAGTTGAACGAGATCCAGTTCAGCGCACGTAGGTCGGACCTGCCAATTCCCAGGCTAAACCCTATATCAGCTGAAAATGATATGCATGCCTGACTCTTCGCTGCCAACAAAAGTCGGTTTCACTCCGAAAATCTCTTGAATTCGTTCTTCAGTTAAAACATCAGGAGGTGTGCCGCTGGCAACGAGTCGCGCCTGGTTCAGGATAACAATGTGATCTGCAAAACGAGCTGCAAGGTTGAGGTCGTGGACTACACCTACCGTTACAACGTCTGGCTGAGCTGCCATCTCTTTTATCGTATTCATGAATTCGATCTGATGACGAATATCGAGGAAGGTAAGTGGTTCATCAAGAAACAGGTAACGACCACTTGAATTGAGGTCAGACGTACTGTCTCGCCAAAGCTGGGCCAACACCCGGGCGAAATTCACTCGTTGCCGTTCTCCACCACTGAGCGTTTGGTAGTTGCGATCGGTGAACTCCGTTACATCGAACTGCGCCATCACGTCATCAACAATCTTTTCGTCGGCTGGTCCGGGACGGCCGCCGAAGTGCGGATAGCGACCCATCATTACAACCTCGCGAGCGCTTAATGGGAAAGCCACCTCGACTGCTTGCGAAAGCACAGCGCGCCGTTTTGCAAGCTCAGTTTCGCTCGCCTGACTTACATCAACATCGTCGTAACTCACCATGCCGACTTGCGGACGTAACAGTCTCGCCAGGATTTTAATGAGAGTGGATTTCCCTGCGCCGTTTGGGCCGATTATTAAGTGAAGTTTGCCGGGTGCAAATGACAGTGAAACATCTGAAACGAGCGCTTTGTTACCAACTCGAAAAGTTAGGTTGGTGGCAGTAAGCATTAATCGCATCAAAATACGTACTGTCGCCGCCGCAGAAGCAGAATGAAAATGGGAACTCCTACAGCCGAGGTTAAAATTCCGATAGGCAATTCTGCCGGACGCACGACGAGCCGGGCCATTAAATCCGCAAGCGTCAAAAGAGTCGCACCTGTTAAGGCGCTTCCAACGATCAAAAAGCGATTATCAGCTCCACCAACCATTCGCAAGATGTGTGGCACCACAAGTCCAACAAAACTGATCACACCGGTGAATGCTGTTGCCACCGCTACGATCACAACATTCACCGTCAAGATGATCCACTTAAGGCGATTCACGTTTACTCCCAGGTAAGTTGCCTCTTCCTCGCCGATCATCAACGCGTTGAGCTGCTTCGAATAATATAGAGCGATCAGCGTGCCGATGATTGTAGAGGTCGTAACAATCGTAACTGCCTTCCAGTTCGCGCCAGATAAAGTTCCGAGACTCCAAAAGGTGATCGACCGGGCCTGCGGATCGCGCGCGATGTACGACAAAAATCCGATTGCACTCATGAAAAGTGCATTCACAGCCAGACCTGTCAGCAACAACATAACAATAGACGCGCGTCCTTGTTCTTTTGATCGCGCAAGCAGAAAAACCAAATACGTTGAGACAACTCCTCCAAAGCATGCTGCAAACGGGAGGCTCCAAACACTTGTGCTGATGTGAAGCACGCTCCCCAGGACGAAGAAGAGTGCGGAACCGAATGCGGCACCACTTGAAGTGCCAACGAGGCCTGGCTCCACGATTGGATTGCGAAACAACGCCTGCATCAATGTGCCGCCGACGCCAAGACTCGCGCCCACCAGTAAGCACAAAATCGCGCGGGGCAAACGCAACTCGAGGAAGATGCGTTGATCCAGTGTGGGTTCAGAATGTCCGGGAAGTATAGACGCGAAGGCGCGGCTGATTTCCGAAAGCGGAAAATCTATTGCCCCGTAACGGATCGAAGCGGCCAGAACAAGAAGCGTGACAAAAGCTAAAACTACAAGGAGCAGTCGTCGGTTGCCATGTTGTTTCGTCACTTTTGATGAATGACTTCGGCTACTTTCGCGATGTTCTCACCAGAGCGTGGGCCAAAGTAATTTAGCACGTTCTCCTCAATACGGTAGATGTGATTGTTTTTTGCCGCTTCTGAAGTTGCTACGCCGGGTAGTGTCTTTATCTGATCAAGCGAGCCCAATCGATCGTAACCAAAGTCAGTAAGCAGGATGACCTGAGGATTCGCCTGCGCAATAATCTCGGGTGATTCCATTCGCTGCATTCGATCGCTCGTAACGGCCATCTCTCCGCCGGCGAGCTCGATCATCTTACTGACGCCACCACCGTCACCTCCGCTACCTTTGCCAACAACAAGGTACACGTTGGATGCGCGACCAAAGTGAATCACCGCGACGCGCGGATGATCCGTGTACTGCTTCACCTTTTCCAGTGAAGCAGCACGTTGGTTGTCGAGCGTATTGCAGAGTTCTTCCGCACGCGCTTCCTTGTGAAAGTAAGCTCCCATCTCGCGAATCAATGCTTTAGTGCCATCGAACGAATCGTTCTTAGCACTAAAACTCTTCATCGGAATATTCAACTGTTGAAGTTGCTGCACGACCTGCGGCGGGCCAATGTTGTTATCGTGCAGAACGGCCGTGGGGTGAAGTGAGAGAATGCCTTCAGCACTAAGCGCGCGGTGATACCCGACGGTCTGAACCTTTTTTGCTTCGGGTGGATAGGTCGTCGAGAGATCGATGCCAACAACCTGATCTTGAGCACCAAGCGCCCAAATGATTTCGTTGTAGATCGGTGAGATCACAACGTAGCGAGCGTCCTTCGCATCAGTTGGTGCGTTGTGAAAGCGCGAGCAGCTGCCAAGGCAAAGAGCAATCGCAAGAAAGGACAGGGTTAAGATTTTCTTCATTAATCGCAGTGTTGTTTAGAAACTCGGAGTGTCCAAGTCTCTCTGTGCAACCTCCGTGTTCTCTGTGTCTCTGTGGTGAAAAGGATGCAGCAAACACACACCACAGGACAGAGCACGCAGAGGTTGCACAGAGAATGGTCAGACTAAGTCATCTGTTTCAGAAAACCAACCTCGCCTGAACTTGAAACAGCCGTGGCGGATCGACGTTAGCGAATGCCGGAATAGCATGTCCGTCGGTACCAATCGCAGTGGCGGGCGTAAACCAACCAAACGTCGAAGCTGGTGCCGGGTCATTTCCGTAAACAGTCACACCCCGGCCAAGGTAGTTGCCATGATTGAAGAGGTTGAAACCTTCGAACCGTAGCAACAGACTCAAGCGTTCAGTAAATCGAATGCGATTCTCCACGAAGATCGCCACTTCCGATGTTGGCGTTCCACGGAACGCCGACTTGGGGATTACCACGCCGTTAACGACTGGGCGATCGTTGTTTGCTCCATCGCCGTTGTTATCAGCGCCCGTCGTCGCATTAAACGGTCGGGCCGACGCAAACATCCCCAACGTTCCCGCGGTGAAATTCCATGGGAAACGATAGTGGAATGTAACAACCGCGCGGTGTCGTTGATCTACAACGCTTGGCCCATTTTCTTCTTCACCGAGTCGCGTGATGATGCTCTGATTCGGATTAATTCCGTTGCCGTCAGGCTCCGTGGTATTAGTCGCTTTCGACAGCGTGTAGCTAAGCGAGGCAAAGATTTTCCGATGACCGCGATAGACGAAGTTCGTTTGCAGGCCATTGTAATCAGCCGTGCCGAGATTCATGATCACGTTTACCTGACGAACGCCGCCGTTGGCGGGCTGGATGGGCCGGGTTGCATTGGCAGCGGTGACTGCTTGTGCCTGGGTACAGGGTGGCGCAACGCCAACCGGACAACGAAATTGTCCTTGCGCCGTTCGATCGAAAATCGAAGGAGCGTTTAGATCGATCGTTCGTTGGATATCGCTCAAGTGCTGGTGCACGTAATCGCCACCGAAGAACAAGCCGCTAACGATTTCACGCTCGGCTCCGATCGTGAATACCTGGCTCCGCGGATTCACCAATTCGTCTGGATAATTCGGCAGCAGATCGAAATTCAAACCGTATCGGGCGAACTGTTCCTTATAGAACGCCCGACGACCTGCTCTGATCGTAATGTCGCGCGCGGGCAACTGGCCCGCTGGAATTGTTGCGGGATTTACATTCACCGGCACACAAGTAAGGCACGTTGGAAAGCCGGTTTGCGTTGGACCATTAGCGGTGTAAGTCCCTAGACCATCGAGTCCGTTTACTAAATAACCTGCTACGGCGTTGGTTCTCACTTGCGCGTAGTACATTCCATAACCACCGCGGATTGCGGTGCGCGCGTCACCGCCGGGATGCCAACCAAAACCGATGCGTGGCTGCCAGTCGTTCTTGTCGTCAGTTAATGTTTGCCGGTCGTAACGCAGTCCGAGATCCAAAGTGAGATCGCGCGTCACACGAAAACTGTCCTGCGCAAATGCGGTTAATAGCCACTGCGGCAAGTCGTAACTGGTGATACCGAAATTAATCGGCTGCGAGTAGCTCTGAACGTCAGCCAGCGTCAACTGATCCAAAGGCGCGGTTGTTGAACTTCTGAACGTGAACGTACCCAGCGTCGCCTGCCCTGGTTCACTGCCTGTGCCACCCGAACGATGACGTATCACACTGCCACCCAAACGCAGGTCGTGTTTATTCAACGACCACGAAACGGTATCCGAAAACTGGAATTGACGACTCCAGAGATCAGAGGATCGCGATTCACCGACGGTGAAAGCCACAGCTCCGGTACGGGTGTATGTGGTCGAAGGATGTTGCGCTTCCCACAACGTAACGGGATCGTTATCCAGATAAGCCAGTCGTGCTTCGTTCACGAGGTGGGGACTAAGCACGGACGTTAGATTCCCTTGCATGGTCCATGAACGACGCGTGTACCTCCGCGCGACACTTGGCGCATTCGTGCCGCCGACCGCATCTTGGGGATTATCGTCAGACATACGATCGAGGTTGAAACGAAACATCAACGTTTCGTTTGGGGTGAACTTATGATCGACTCGACCGTCGAACAGGGTCTGACGGTAATGGCCTGTCCAATCCAAACTCCCGTCCGCGGGCAATACAAATGACGGCAACGTGTTCGAAATGAACGTGGTGCGATTCTGTCGCGTGTAATCAGCTGAAGCAAAAAAGAAAGTCTTGTCACTGACGATTGGACCACCGAGCGTACCTGATATTTGTGAGAGTTTGTCAGGTATGTCTACCGGATTTATCGCCTTCAGATTTGTTGGCGGCGTACAAGTGCTAATCGATGGTGGACAGAATCCGTCCGTAGAAAAGCTCTTTGCCTGCCAGCCACCTGGGCGCAACAGGTAAAGCGCCTCACCGTGAAACTCGTTTGTGCCAGACTTCGTGACGATATTTAGGGCCGGACCATACGTCCATCCGAATTCGGAAGAGAACGCGTTGGTCATTACATTGAATTCTTGAACGGCACCCATCGGGATGGTCGTGACGGCCGTTTGACGTCCCCATCCTTCATCGTTGCTTGCTCCATCGAGGAGAATAGTCGTCGCACGGCGCGAACCAACACCGGCGATGAAATAAGTTTGATTCACAAAAAGATCGCCCGTGCCCTTGCCTTGCCGGAACGCTGAGTTCAGCAGCGGCAGCGTGGAAACCTTTCGACCGAGAATAGGGGTTTCGTTTATGCGTTGGCTATCGAGTGGTAATCCAATCTGCGGATCTGACCGGACGCCTTCCGTGGTTCCGTAGACGGTGACTTCAGTCTGTCCTCCGCTCGCAAGCAGCTTCACTTTCACCGCTGCAGTTTCACCGGCGCGCAGTGTTAGACCGGTGACTTCTGCCGACGCAAAACCACTCATCGCGACTTCGACCTTGTAATCGCCGGTGATGGGTAACCCGGCGAACGTTGCGGTGCCCTCATCACCGGCTGTTGCCTCGCGGCTCGCAGCTGTAGCAGTGTTGACGATCGAAACATTCGCGCCGCGGACTACTGCGCCGTTTTGATCTACTACTGTTACGACGACATTGGCTGTGTTCGGAGACTGGCCGACTACTGCTCCGAACACGCAGACAACTACGACCGTCATTGCTGCAAACCTACTGAGAAGGCCCCTGGCCATTCGTTCTACCTCTTTAGAAAGTTGTGAAGTTGACAGACAGAGAGACGAAAAAATTTATCTAAGGTGATTAATTACTACCAGTCGCCGTTGTGAGAATTCAGCTCTTGAATCCACGTTCCATCGCAAAGACGATTGCTTGCGCACGCGTCCAAACGCCGAGCTTGTCGAACAGATTGGAGACGTGATTGCGCACGGTCTTCTCGCTGATCGACAAGCGCCCGGCGATTTGAGCATTGCCGAGGCCCTCGGTCATCAGGGCAAGCACCTCTCTTTCCCGCGGTGAGAGTGAATCAAACGCAGAGCCATCGCCGTCGATCGATCTCTTCAGTCCTGTGAAGTCAAGTACCTCATCGCAAAATCGCTTCCAGGCTGCTTCGTGTTCAAGCAATACGTGGTTCTTCGAGTCGAGTTCAACAAACTGTGCGCCAGGGATACCTGCAGCGAGGATGTGACCTTCAGCGATGGGACACACCGCATCACCTCGCGCGTGTAAAACCAAAGTTGGCGCACGCACTTTCCCGAGTAGATCAGCAACGTGAATGGTCCCTCGCGATTCGAGAAGTTTCGCTGCGATCTCCGGCGTCAACGTCTTCCGGCAGATGTCGTTGAACCAACCTATCTGTTCCTCTGTTCCTTCAGGAGCGAACCGCGATGTGAAGACCTGGCGAAAGGTGGGATTGTCACTTCCCCATTCCAGGCGAACGAGATCGATCATCGCCTGATAGAAACGCGCGCCATCAGGATCGTCGCGACGAAACGGACCACGAGCGTAACCACCGTATAGCACGAGTTTTGAAACCCGCTCGGGATGTTTCACCGCATAAGCCACACAGATGGCGGCCCCCTGAGAAATACCGAGCATCGCGAACGGCTCTGTCATGGCCGCTGCGTCAACTATTTCTTCGACGTCCGCAACCCAACGCTCGAGTGAAAGATCTCCGGTGTTTCGATCCGTCATGCCGCAGCCGCGCTCGTCGTAACGGATGTAGCGAAAGTTGTCACTAAAGAACCGAATCCAGTGACGCCAAACGGGACTCTCCCATTCATAATCGAGGTGAGTAAGCCAATTCGCCGCCTTAATCATGACGGGGCCCGTGCCTGCTTCAGCCCAGGCGAGCTGCACTCCGTCAGTCGTGCGGAGGTAGCGGATCTTTTGATTCAACTTCTTCATTGGAGATCAATGCTCCCGGAGTGCCTCATTCAACGCGGCCTTCGCCAAAAGTCTGGTTGAGTCGAGAAGAGGAACTTCAACATCTTGCTGGTCGAGAATTAGTGGAATCTCCGTGCACCCCAGGACCACTCCATCACAACCTCGATTCACCAGGTCATCTACTACCCTTTCAAAGTATTCTCGTGTCGGGTCCTCGAACTTACCGTGAATGAGTTCCTCGTAGATATGCGAATTGATTCTTTCTCGCTGCTCCATATTAGGGGTCATTGATTCAATGCTGCGCTTGGACAGAATCGCACCGTAAAGATTTCCCTCCATCAGCGTTCTGGTACCAAGGATGCCGAGTTTCGACATGCCTTGTGAAGCCGCAGCATCGGCGACGACTTCTGCGATGTGAAGCCAGGGGATAGGCGATCGGTCTTTCATGAAGTCAAATGCCTCATGCGCCGTATTGCAAGGAGAAATAGCAAAGTCGGCACCGGCGCGAGCGACAATCTCAGCGGACCCCAGCAAAAGTTCCGCAACGCCTTTCCAGTCGGGTATCGACATTACGCGCATGTAATCCTCGAGCGGATAAGTATGAATCGTCATTTGCGGATGTTGGTACTCGCCCAGTACGGAAGCCGCCTCCTCACATATTGAGCGATAGCAGAGGGCAGTGCCTTCATAGGTCACAGAAACTATACCGATGTGTTTAGTCATATAGTCGTATAAGACTAGGACCGATACGCTGATTGAGGGACGCGCAATAGCTCTTGAAATCTCGGAAGAGTCCGCAACGGATCGAGATAGCTATCGTAGTCGAGCCACTTTCGATCAGCGCAAAACGGAATCGACTTTTCCAGGCAAGCGATGGCTTCCCCCAATTCCCCCGTAATCGAAAATGCACAAGCCGCGTTGTAGAGAACGTTTGGGTCGTGGGAATCAAGTTGCAGAGCTCGCCGCGTCCACTCCAGTCCGCGATTTGTGTCTCCCGAGTCTATGAGCGCAATTGCTCCTAAAAGAAGCGGCCTCACTTCAGTGGGGTAAAACTCGAGATGGTTTTGGGCCGCGTCAAGACACTTCTTCGATGTCTCCTTTAGCAACGCGTCTCGCTTTTCTCGCCGATAAATATTCGAGAGCATTGACAATGCATCGAAGCTCTCAGGACGAACGGCCGCAGCCTGCTCCAACAATTCTGCGGCCTGATCGAGTTTTCCCTGGGAGAAACACACTCGGGCGCAAAAGTAATAGGCCTCATACAGTTTTGGATTCAGTTGCAGCGCGGTTTCGAACTCCCGTTCCGCTTCAGAGTACCGTTGCTTCAGAGCAAGTACGACTCCTCTTGAAGCGTATGCCTGGGGCAAACCCGGATCGATCTCGATAGCTTTCGTACTTGCCCGATCTGCGTCTTCAAGATCCGACTCAAGGCCTCCCCAATCGGTATAGAGAAACGAAGAACAGTCGGCTATCCCCGCGTAGGCCGGACCGAAATGCTCATCGATTTCGATGGCCTTCAGATACATCTGCCGCGCAGATTCAAGGCTTCGGCGTTGCATCTGATAAAAAAGTTGACGGCCGCGCAAGTAACATTCGTAAGCCTCTATTTTTGTTGTGCGAATAGGTTGCACAGCTCCTTCATCATCCGTGGTCAGGACGCCTTGAAGCGCCCTCACCGTCCTATGCGCAATGTCTTCTTGAACCGCAAAAATGTCTTCCAGTTTGCGGTCATACTTTCCGGACCAGAGTTGATAACCGTCAACTGCACTTATTAGTTGTGCCGTGATGCGAAAGTTACCGCCTGCTTTTCTGACGCTACCTTCAAGCACGGTGTTCACATTCAATCGTCTCGCGACGTCGCGAATATCAAGTGTCGCCGACTTGAATCTGAACGATGAAGTCCTGGAGGCTACCTGCAGGTTTGGCAAACTGGCGAGACTATTGATCAGCTCGTCTGCAAGTCCTTCGCAAAAATAGTCCTGGTCGCGATCCGGACTCATATCGCGGAAGGGGAGGACTGCGACGGACGCAACACGTTTGTCGCCAATTACATTCGCCTCCGCGGCGCGATTCTGATTCTGCTGTTGTTCGATTACGCGCGTACTTTCGCTCGCTACGTCGCTCAAGACTTCTTCCACGCCCACGATGAAGCGGTAACCGCGCTTAGGGATGGTCTCGATGTAGCGGGGTATGCGGGCATCGTCGCCCAGCGTCTTCCTGAGCTGCACGATCGTGTAGGTTAAGTTCGACTCTTCGACAAAGGTATCCGGCCAAAGCCGCGTCATCAGGTCCTTCTTCTCGACGATCCGCCCGCTGTTTTGAACCAAAGTCAGAAGCGTTTCAACAATCTTCGGGGCCAGGAGCAGGGGTTTGCCGTCGCGGAGTAACACTCTCTGATCAGCATCAAGGGTGAACTCTCCAAACCGGTAAAAGTGATTGATGAGTGAAGGCATAACTCCTACTAACTTCCTATGATCTTCCTCTGGGTTTCTTAAGGACTTTCAAATCGCTCGTTGTGTAGCTTGGAAGCGAACGACCAAGGCTGGGGGAGCAGATTCTACCAGTGGCTTCCAGCACGCACCAATCGCGTCGAACTTGATAGCTTTTCGTTTCTCCGTGAGCCAACGGGACTAATGTCCCGGCTCTAGACGCGAAAGATACTTAAAACCGGGACGAAACGCCCATAGCGTGTTCCGGCCTAAGCCTTCATGATGCGGCGCATGGAAAAGGACGTTTCGCGCAAGCAAAAAGTCGCGCGACCTGATAACGGATTTGAGGAGACGAACTCTGGAGTTGTTCGCATGAATCGATGCCTTCATGAACTGGTCGGTGACCATCCAGACTTCGAACTGCTGTGTGAGCCGACTCGCGCACCTTATTACTTCCGTTACTTGCCGAACGCGCTGGCCGAACGTCTGGATCAACTTGAGGTTCAGCAGCTGGTCGATCGATTGAACGAAGAGATCGTAGAGAACGTGCAGGGCCGTGGCTTCAAATCGGTCATGACGACAAATGCTCCTGGCTTTGTTGCGATCCAAATCTCGATTTCGTCAAACGAAATCCCCCACACCACGTTTGAAGCGCTCGCACGTTGGGGGCGACTGCTTCACACGACGTATCAGTCAACATCAGAGATGGAGACAGACTTATGCTCAAACGAATTACATTCTTCACCTACGGAAGTCTCAGCTACGTAATCTTTCTCGCGACATTCCTGTATGCCATCGGTTTCATCGGCAATTTCGGTGTGCCCACCGCGCTGGACGGTCAAGCACGTGGTCCGTTGATTGGGGCACTGATGGTCGACGTTGCTCTGCTTACTCTCTTCGCAGTGCAGCACAGTGTGATGGCGCGTAAGTGGTTTAAGGAATGGTGGACCAGAGTTGTGCCGAAACCCCTGGAACGATCCACGTACGTTCTTTTCTCGAGTGCGGCATTGCTTCTGCTGTTTTGGCAGTGGCGACCACTCGGTGGTGTGGTTTGGTCCGTTGAAAACCCAACCGGCCAATTAATACTGCGCGCCTTGTTCGCATTTGGCTGGTTGATGGTGTTGGTTTCGACCTTCCTGATCAATCACTTCGATCTATTTGGTATGCGACAAGTGTGGCTCTATCTGCGCGGCCGCGATTACACGACATTAAAGTTTGGGACACCCGGTCCATACCGTTTAGTCCGACACCCGCTCTATGTCGGCTGGTTGTTTGCTTTTTGGAGCACGCCCACGATGACGTTCGCGCACCTGCTCTTCTCGCTCGCGACAACGGCTTACATTCTCCTTGCCATTCAATTCGAGGAGCGCGACCTCATACGTGAACACGGTGACACCTATCAGGCTTATCGACGATCGGTGCCGATGCTCATTCCGTTTGTTCGCCGCAACCGTGATGTGAATCCGGCGGAGAAAATTTCACTCAGGGCCCAGCAAAGAAGCTGAGTCCTATCTGGGATCTCTGCCCTTCACTCATACAACCCTTACTCAACACTCTGGAGGAACAAATGAAAAGACTTCTAATTTTTGTCGGTCTCTGCGCTCTGCTCATTGGCAGCGCAGCAATAACAACTAACACATCCTCTGCCGCAAGCGCGGCGGTCGATGCTCTCTCTCCTGAAACCAATCGCGAACTCGCGCGAGCTCGTGCCGCAACGGCGAAGTACCATGACTTCGAGCTCGCCAATGATGAGTATGCGTTCCTGGCTTGTGTGCCGGGCGAGGGACTTGAATTCGTTAATTGGTCCATCGTTGACTGCAACTTCGATATTGAGCATCCCGAAGCACTTCACTACGTCCCGGATGGCAACAAGATGAAGCTCGTCGGCGTGGAGTACGTGATACCAGTAGCGTGTACCGCAACACCGCCCGCAGGTTTCACTGGTGACAACGACGAATGGGAGTTTATGGCTGAAGGTTTGCCGATATGGTCGCTGAGAGTTGCGCTCTGGCTACCTAACCCTGACGGTATGTTTAAGGAGAAGAATCCAAGGATTCCTGATGTTTGTCCCTAGATCATGAAGGCGTGAGGCCCAGTCGTAGCGAGCACTCACGCCCTGATCGAACCCACCGCAGTGAAATGAGTTATCCCGTTAACTGGTTGATATGTCATGAAAGGAGATAGTTCCGTGAGCATCCGACAACGCAAGCTAACAATAGCTGTTCTCGCTCTGATTGCTGTCGGAGTTGTGGTCATAACGCCGCGCACTTCAGCAAGCAGCAGCGATCATTTTCTGGATGAGCAGTTGACCGCGGTTCTCATTCAGCGAGGGTTTACCGGCAGGGTCGATTCAAGCGTCGAACTGAGATTAGGCCGGAAGATCGACAACCAATTGGCAGAGCTGGGCAGGCTGGCTTTTCATGACAGCCTGCTCGGTTTGAATAACGACAACTCTTGTTCGGGATGTCACTCCGCACCCAATGGCTTTGGAGACTCACAATCAATCGCGATCGGTATCGAGAACAATAATGTCGTAGGACCAGATCGGGCTGGCCCGCGCAACCAGCGACGCGCGCCAATGCTCCTGAACAATGTTTTCTACCGCAGCTTGATGTGGAATTCCCGGTTTGCCGCAATCTCTGGCGATCCATTCGACAACGCTGATGGTTTCCAATTCCCTTCCCCGGAAAGTTTCAACTTGTCATACCTGCCACACTTGCTTACTGCACAGGCGTTCATTCCTGTTACTGAAAATGTGGAGATGGCAGGTTTCAATGTTCCTGATACTCACGATGGAGTTCGTGATGTCGTGGTACAGCGGCTGAATGCCAGCACGCAATATCGGAAGCTATTCGCAAAGATCTTTCCTGGAGTTAAATCTGGTGGTCCGATTACTTACGAAATGCTCGCACGAGCGATTGCAGAATTCGAGTTCACACTTGTATTCGCTGATGCTCCGCTCGATAAGTTTGCTCGCGGTCAGAAGAATGCGATGACTGACGACGAAAAGCGAGGTGCTTTGCTTTTCTTTGGCTCAACAAATTGTGTGAGCTGTCATACGGTGTCAGGTCAGTCGAACGAGATGTTCAGCGACTTCGAAATGCATGTTGCCGGCGTGCCTCAGATTAATCCTGCAGTGGGGAATGTCGTCTTTGATGGTCCAGGTGCGAATGAAGATTTCGGTCTTGAGCAGATTACAGGAAACGCGAATGATCGGTACGCGTTCAGAACGGCGCCGTTGCGGAACCTGGCTTTACAAACCGCATTCTTTCATAACGGTTCGTTCACAAGGTTAGAGGACGCAGTGCGTTATCACTTGAATGCAATTGGGTCAGCTGCGAGCTATAACCCTGTCGCAGCAGGTCTCGATGCTGACTTACAAGGTCCACAAGGACCGATCGCGCCCGTTCTCGCTCGCATTGATCCTGCGTTGACGACGCCCATCACGTTGTCGACTGAGGAGTTCGAACAACTGATCGCGTTTCTCCGCACCGGGCTTCTTGATCCAAAGGCGAACGCACATGACTTGCGTAAACTTATTCCAGCTCAGCTACCAAGCGGTAGACCACTTCACGTTTTCCAATAGCGAATCCCACTCGGGGAAGTGACTGTGTCAAATCGAATTTACGTTGGCCGTTCGTGTTGGTTCGTGTGATTTCGTGGATCGCTCGATTTCGCAAACATAGCCTACGATCCACGAAATCACACGAACCGGACACGAACGCCAGCTTAATTAACAAACCCGAGTTGGTCAGAATCTCTGCCGTTGATGGGATTTCATCGATGGGTTATCCAGTGGACAATCTCGAAGATCTTGATAACACCCAATATCAGCAGCATGACCACGGCACCCAGGATCCCGAACCCGATCAAAGTACCGAGTCTGTCGTCGCTTTCGTTAGTTAACGTGTGCGAAAACTTGTCCTTTAGCCGTTGCGGAAATCCCAGTTTCTCTAGCTCGCCACGCAGTGGCTCAGGATACTCAGAGAGCGAATTCAATTTCGCAACGCGCGGAAAGGTTTGATAAAGACCGCCTACATCGTTCCGATGTCGCGAGATAAAGATACGAATCGCCTCGTCGTACTTCGCATCTCGACGAGCCGACAAGAACAGATACCGACCAGCTTCAGGCAAGTCGCCCATCGTTAGCAGGACCGTTCCCAATTTCTCAAACAGTTCGACATCGTAGCCAGCGTGACGTAGCGAGCCTTGAAGAATTTCTTTGGCGCGCCACGGCCGACCGGCTTGTAATTCCTGATTCGCTTGTTCGATCGCACGCATCGTCTCTGCCTTGGAAAAAATAAACCAAACAGTCCTCTGGTGAACATCGAAATACGTTTTGCGAGCAGTCGAGCTGAGTTGAATTGATGATGCGCTCGTTAGAAATACCACATGTCGCTCCTAAAGGAGCGAGATGCTGTTTGGACATGCATCTATTAACATCGCATCCCTACGGGATGCTTTGCCCCGGAAGAACGAAATGTTTATAGACCACGCAATCAATTGATTGGAATGCGCTCCATGGGCATCAGATTGGAAAGAACAAACTTCATCCCTCATCCTTGTTTTTCGCGGAGGCGGGATTCGAACCCGCAACCTCTCGTTTATGAGACGAACGCTCTTTCCAGCTTGAGCTACTCCGCGAAATCGTTTCCGATTGACGTTGAACGATTGGCTAAGCCTTACAACTTTATCCCAATCAAACAATGCCCGTCGGTTTCTTGAACAGGCGTCGTGGCTGTTCGTTCCGCACCTGGTACCTGGTATCACGATCATCGTGCATGTCCATGAATAGGTACTTGCGCCACTCGGCCCTTGCCTCTGCGTAGTGACAAAGCACAACGCGTTCGAGCTTCACGCGCAGCGCCGTCTGCGAAGTTAGCAGCGGCATGCGTGCTTCGTCCGGGGTGCGATTCCCCTTACGCTTGTTGCAAGCGACGCAGGCCGTGACAACGTTCACTGGCGAGTTATCACCACCACGCGAACGCGGCAGAATGTGATCGAGCGTTAACCCGTCCACATTTTTCTTTTCGCCGCAGTACTGACAGCGAAACTTGTCGCGCATGTAAATTCGCAGGCGCTTCGAGCCCGACTGTTCGCGTCGACGACGAATGTTGATGTAAGACCGCCGGCGAATTACCGACGGTACGGGAAACTCGTCATGCGCCGAACGCAGCACGCGGTCGCCGTCGTATTCCTCGACGAAGACCGAATCTTTGAAGGTCATGACGATCGCACGCGCGACACTGACGGTGCCGAGCGGCTCGTAGGTTTGATTGAGCAGCAGAACTCTGCCATTGAGTGCCATCACCCGGCACCTCCTTTCTAGATATTTTGATTGTTGATTGCCGATTTGTTCGTGAATAGCGAATCGTGAATCGTTAATCCGAGATTCACTATTCACTATTCACTATTCACTATTAGCGATTTAAGGGTTCAAGAGCGGTCGTGAGGAAAACAGACTTCGCAAGGCGCGAGTCACCGCTCTTGAAGTTTGATTAGTCGAGAAACATCCGTGGATCCAGCGAAGGATGAAAAGCGGCTTTTCATCCCTCATCCTTCATCCTTCATCCTTGGTATTTGGAGCGCGCGGTGAGACTCGAACTCACGTTTACTGGATTTGCAATCCAGCGCCTTAGCCACTTGGCGACGCGCGCCTGGCGATTGATGATTTTTGATTGGAATGTAGAGGAACGTGTTGAGTCGTTCCTGGTTATCAAATCAAAAATCTAAAATCAAAGTCAGCAATATCTGCTGGTGGATTCGTGGTTCCAAGGCTAGAATTGCGGGCCTCAATACTGACCTCGAGACCCGTCACAGATGAAGCAGTGCCCCCGATGCCATCATAAGTACGCTGATACTCTGAATTTTTGTCTTGATGACGGCGCGTCTCTAATAGCCTTTGAAGATGCCGACAAAACCTGGATACTGCCAGAACCCGTTCCAACCATCACCGCTCAGGGTGTTCACCCTGAGCCTCGTCCGACAGTCGCTCCTTCGGCTCGAAAGCGACGGCCTGTTTGGAAAGCGCTTAGTATTGTCGCAGTGATTCTCGCCGTCTTTGTGTACGGTGCGGTGAAGATACTTCGGTGGCAGGAACGCGAAGCACAAGCCACTCAGAACAACGACTCGCCACCTACTATTTCGACGGAGCCGGCTATCACTACCGGCATTTACGAGTTGCAGGTCGACAGCCAACAGAAAGATATAGAGCCGATTCGAACGTTAAAAGTGCAATACACTTTTCATCCGGATGGAAGTTACCTGATTAAGTATTTCCTGACGAAGAAAGGAGCAGAGGTGGACGAGCAACTGTCCGCTGAGAGAGGAGACTTCGTGGTGTCAGGTACGAAACTGCTATTTAGAAATCGAATGTCGCGACACGTCGATACAAAAACTGCAGCTTGGACAGAGTGGGCACTTCCAGACGATGGGCCAAATGCAGAACTTGCAATCAGAAATATCACGCCGAACTCATTTCAAATTAGTGAGAATGGTATTTGGTACACGGCCTACAAACTGTAGACGGAACGATGAAACAGTGTCCTCAGTGCCGGCATGACTACTCTGACGATCTGAATTTCTGTCTTGAAGATGGTTCTGTCTTAAAACCCAAACAAGACGACGACAGAACGTGGGTCTTACCTCAACCTCAATCGACAATTACTGCGGTAGATCCTCAGCTCCAATCGGGCCCAACAATCGGCGCGGTAGGTCCTCAGAAGCCACCTGGCCCAACAACCGCTGCGCCACGGCCAGCACGTAGTCGCACTCGAAAGGTGCTGGGAACGATCGGCATAATTTTTGGCGTGACGCTTTACGCATTGATCAAGATTGCGCCGTGGTCCGATCGGTGGAAGACACAGGCCTCAGAAAATACGAACACAGCACCAATATCAACCAACTTCGCACCGTCACCGACGGTCAGCGAGCCCTTAACAGTGCCTAGCCCATCGGCGTCAGAAAGTAGCAGTCCGGATCTCAGTCCGAGTCCGAGTCCGACACCGAGTACAACCCCGACACCTGTTGAACCGGCTGACCAATCAATCATGCCAGGTGTTTATGCCACGACGTTTCAACCCAACAATCGTCCGGAGGACGCTTTGGGTTTGCGAACAGTACGACTGGTGTTCACTTTCAAGTCTGATGGTTCCTACACGATTCAAGCTTACAGAGCTGACATGAATGATCGGCTATACCAGGAGGAGAGCGGGAAATACACGCAGTCGAACGGTCAAATCAAGTTCAACGAGCGCATCGCCAGACACTTTGATTGGGACAACGAAGAGTGGACTGGTTGGGAAAGTAGCTCCTCAGCCGCAGACACCGTCCGTAACATCACGCCAGCATCATTTGAACTTTACTCAAATGGAAATTGGCTTTTTGTGAAGAAGATGTATTGAGTGGAGACTCTTTCTAAGCTGCGGACCCAGCGATTTATTCATAGCTTCATGGCGTGTTCCTCCTACTCCTTTCTGCATGGTTGTTAATTCGCGCTCTTTCGTCTCATTAAGAATCTGCCAACATGAAACGAACTCCAACGACCTGACTTCCGCGATCTGAAGTCGCGTGTTAAAAAAATAGATGAAGGTAGAGAGATCATTGCCGCGAACACACTTCGAGGCACACTTCTCCTGAGGATGGCGATCTCGCGGACTCTCGCAAAGGACCGAGATCATCATCCGATTTGAAGGCTCCCTGCCTTCATCTCTCGCAAAAGGTATTTCGATTGTCAAAAAACTAAAGGAGCGGGCTGTTGAGCCTCCCAGGGAAGCTGCCCGCTCCTTCAATTCTCTTGATTTTGCTTTGAGATTTGGGAGCGGGAGTCCGCTCCCGCTGAACTAATGCTGCTTTTGGGTATCGGACATTTTGCGTCCGAGTAAATTGACCACTGAGAAGGTCAGGCCTATCGCACAAATGGCCCTGCCGGCACACGGCTGCCATTTGGTCGATTGTTGTGTGTATGTCCTGCCCATCAACATAGAAAGTTTTTTCTCAGAGTGCGCGAACTCTGCATCGCGCGAATCGCCTTGTATAAAGTATGACGGCGTTTGTGTCAAGAAAAAAGTTAACGCTACTTTTGGATTTGTGATCTCTACACGGGTTGCCTACATTGAATTCGCTGATACTGATTCAGAGCAGGACCAGGAATGAATGACGACTAAACCCACGATACATTTGGCCCTCGTCGACGACTGGGAACTGAGGGGCAACGGCTCCGGCGACGTTCGCGAGTTGCAGTTTCAACCAATGCGGCGGCTCGTCAGCATTTACAACCGCATCGGCATTCGTGGTTCATTCAATGCGGAGGTGATGCAGCAACTCACTTTTAGAAAGCATCCTCAATTCAACACCCTCGCGGATGAGTGGGACCAGATTGTCACTGAGACGTTCCGTCAGGGACACGACATTCAGCTGCACGTGCATCCGCAATGGCATAACGCCGAATACAAAGATGGCGAATGGAACCTCTCCAGTGATTGGTCCATTCTGAACTATCCTCCTGAAGCGGCACGCCGGATGTTGGCGGATGCCAAGACTTATCTCGAACAACTGCTGACTAGGGTCGATCCAAATTATCGGTGCCTGTCGTTCCGCTCAGGCGCGTGGTGTATTGCTCCGTCACCTCATATGCTCCAACTGCTCGTCGAACTTGGAATTGTTTTTGACATGAGCATCGTCGCCGGAGTGCTATACAACACACGGAACATCAAACTCGATTACACA
>Ga0070690_100000471_pt1 | contig 20213 bp, 14 predicted proteins | sample KBSS33HmetaG_FD_64671 | JGI IMG/M metagenome (GOLD analysis project Ga0070690, IMG submission 64671) | Switchgrass rhizosphere microbial communities from Kellogg Biological Station, Michigan, USA - KBS S3-3H metaG | ecosystem: Host-associated > Plants > Roots > Rhizosphere ... | reverse complement strand
CTTATCCGGCGCGAGAGACGGCATGATTCGGGCCGTATCGTCGCGAACCGGTCAACTGCTTTGGGAATTCGATTCCGCGCGAGAATTCATGACTGTCAACGGCGTGCCCGCACGTGGGGGTTCGGCCGCTTCGGGCGGGCCCGTCGTTGCAAATGGAATGGTGTTCATTGGATCAGGCTATCCCGGATTTCAGGGCGGGCAGCCCGGAAACGTGCTGCTCGCGTTTGCGCCGGCTGTACGGCTCGATGTTCACGCGGACGAAATGAAACAAAAGGCGGACGGTAAGAAGTGATTGCAAAACAGCAGCCAGCTATAGGGAGCTTATAAACCGCCTACCGCGGGTTGGGAGCACCAGGCGTCGCAGCAGGCTGAATGCGGAAATCCGTGCAAAGGTTATCCGCATCGCGCCCATCCGGAAAACGACCGAGGCTTCTGTTGGTTGCTCCAGCCGCCGCAGCAGCCGGCGCAGCCCCACGACCGGCAGTGGGTACCACGACGATGCAACCGCCCTTTCCCTGGTCCGCTTCGAGTGTTGCGATCTCGGGACTGGTGATGGATCCGTTGGCGCTGGAACTGCTTTGCTGGGATCCGTAAACCATCGCATCAACAACCGCAACTCCACTGGCGTTCAGAAGCGAAATCGAACCCGCCCTTGCGGAGAGAATACCTCCGAACCACTGATTCGGCGCCGGTGGTCCTTGATACCCTTCGATCGTGTTCAACGCGTTCGAGACGGGCGCGCCATAAGCGTGCGGCTTCTCTAAAGGTTTATCGACTGTGATCCCGCTGCCGAGCGCCTGTACCGCATCACCGCTAATATGCGGAAATCGGGTGGCCGGCGAAAAACGGATCCCGGTTCCAGCGTCCGACACATCGATGCCCGCAGTATGGTCGAAGCGAAGCGGTGCAGCCAGAGCAACGCCTGTACCGGTCGCGCCGGGGGTACCCACATTTGTGATCGTCGCCAGTTCCTTGCGTTCGCCGGTCCCGATCGTGAGCGTGTCGCCAACCGTCAAGTTCGCATTGACCGCGACCTTAATGTTCGTCTCACCCTTGACTGCCGCAGCGGACAGTATCGTCTGAGTGCTAGCTTTGCCAACGGAAGTGACGGTCGACAACTCGAAATTGCCGCCGATATCGATGCCGATCTTTTCGCCGGCCATAAAACCGGACGCGTTGGCCACCGGTAGATTGGTTGAGCCGGCCGGAATCGTAATCCACGGTCCGGTCGACACCGGTATGAACACCATCGTCATTGTGGTGGCCGCACTGCCGACGCTGACGATTTTGCGTGATTCGCCATCGACGTCGATCTGCTGGCCGGCCTCGAAGCCGGTAATGTTCCGGACATTAATGGTGGTCGCGCCCGGGCTCGCGGGGGCTGCCAGCCCGGAAGCTGAAAGCCCGAGCAGGTAGTAGGCGCCGCTGGCGAGTTTCGTGCCGGCCGGGATCGTTGCCAGCTTGACCGAAGCCCACTGGCTCGGAGTATTGATGAGAGTCCAGTTGGATATATCCACGCTGCCGGCACCCACGTTGAAAAATTCGATGAACTGGTTCGTCGCGCTGGTGCTGGTGTTGAAGCGGACTTCGTTGATCTTGATCGGCAGAACGTTCCGCACCCTCGCGGTCGTTGTCTCAAGTTGTTTCCCGCCGGCCGCCGGAATCGTCCACTCGGCCTTGCCCGTGAGAAACCCGGCGCCGCTCGTGGCAGGCGAGGTGATCTTGAATGTCGCGTTCACGGTCGCACCTGGCGCAACTGGTGTGCTGAATGTTACAGGATTGCCGACCGTCCACCCCGATGGCGCGGAGATGCTCAACTTGACGCCAGTCGCAGGAGTTCCCGTCGTGTTTGTGAAAGTTTGAATGGCATCCTGCGTGGATCCTGGAGTGAATGTCGTCGGGCGAGAGAGGCTCAGCCGCTGCACATCGTAGCGGGCAGCCACAATGTTCGCCTGCACCGCGTCGGTGGTGGCCTCGGACGGATATCCGATCGTCATCACGCCTTCATAGAAAGTGCCGGACGAACCATTGCCATTGTCACCGCCCGTACCCAACAGGATCCCTCCCTGTTTGTGCATCGGATAATAACTGCTGTTGGACAATGAGCCCGGGCGAACGCCGGAATAGAAAGTGGTGAGACTTCCCTTCTGCGCATCGCCACCGCGGAGATCCCATTTGTTGCCGCCACCGCCGTTCACAACGGCCGTCACGAAACGCCAGGAGTCGACGGTCGGGTCCGCGATGTTCTGTTTCGCGTTGTATCCGGAGAACAGCCCGGCTTCCATGTCGGCCATGATCCACGGTCCCGGACCGTTGCCGCTTCCCCACGCGGTAGCAGTGCCGAAGTATGTCGTCTCCATGGTGCCCGTGCCGACGGCGCGGCCGTTTGTCGAAGAATTGCCGTAATCAAAGCAACAGCCGCTATCGTAGTGTGAACCGTCGACGACGTAGTAGATGCCTTCAGGTTCGTCGCCGATCGCGATGCCGGTTGCGTTGTTATTGCGGAAGCCCATGCCCGGCATGATGTACACGCCATAAGCCTTGTGACCGCCGATCGAAACCGGCGCCATGTCCGCAATCGGTTGTGTATCGAATGCGCCCTTTGCCGGGCCCGGGAATTGTGGGCCGGGCGGCGCCTGGTAAAGATGGTTGCCCTTGCCGGATTGGTCGTAAATAAGATTAATGATGCAAACCGTATTGGCGCAGAACGCATCCTGCCGAGCGGCATCGGCGTACCCGCCTGCGTCTGCAACTGGCGACGCCGACGGCGGAATGATGCCAATATCCATCGTCCTCCCATCGGACTGACGCTTCACCTGATAGAGGCCGCCGGTGTAGGAGGCATACAGCGCCCGCGTAGTACTGTGGGCTGCCACACAGGGAGTGCCAGCGCTGCCATAGATGTCACATGGTCCCTGCGATCGGCTCGGGATTTTACCGCCTTGACCGGCCGTCGTCAACGTTGCACACAACAGCGCGAGCGTCAACGCACGGAGCGAAACAAGGATGACTCTACCTTGCATGATTGTCGTATCGCGTTAGCGGAACAGCAGCGGTGCGAATCCATAGAGACTTCGGCGCCAGGTTTGCCACTCGTGTGCAGTTCCTGGCGACTCGAAGTAAACGTGTTTGATGCCATGCTGATCGAGTTTCTGATGGAATGTGCGAGCACCCTGCACGTTTTCTTCTGTGCCGATGCTGATGTAGAGCACCTTCACGCGATTATTGAACGTCTTCGGGTTGGCCATGACGCCGTTATAGGCAGTCTCCGGCTCCCCGGTTGCGCCTCCGCTGAATCCGCCGATATAGGCGAACTTGTCCAGGTTGGCCGTGCCGATCTGCCAGGCTTGTCCTGCGCCCATCGACAAGCCGGCAATTGCACGGTTCGCACGATCGGTCAAAGCGCGATAATTCGACTCGACCATCGGGATGATTTCACGAACAAGAATGTCTGCAAACTGGGAGTTCGCCGCGTTCCCACGTCCGGCCCCGGGCGCTCCGGCGGTTGAAGGGCCTCCACGATTGACAAAGAGTGCAGAGCCGCCTCCATTGTCCATGACAACGATCATCGGCTTCGCCTTTCCTGCAGCGATCAGATTATCGAGGATGAAATTCGCGCGGCCCTGCATGGTCCAGCCGCGCTCGTCTTCGCCGGCGCCGTGTTGCAGATAGAGCACCGGATAACGCGCATTTGAATTGTCATAACCAGGCGGCGTGTAGATGTAAGCCTGCCGCCACGCATTACTGATCCTGGAGTAGTAAGGACGTACGCGCACCTCGCCGTGTGAAACATTCTTCGCGGCATAGAAATCGACACCAGGTTCAGGCACTTCGATGCCGCTCGACATCCAGCTGCTTCCAAAGTAGGCCTCGCTTCCGGGATCTGCAACATTCACGCCGTCGATGACGAACGAATAATAGTGAAAACCGACCACGAGCGGATCTGTCGTGATGGTCCACACGCCGTTTGAATCTTTCGTCATGAGATGACGCCCGGCAAGATTGAGTTCGACCTTCTCCGCCTGAGGCGCCGATACGCGAAAACGCGCGCGGCGATCCGCATTGATCTGGGGATATTCGGCGCCCGGAACGTTCGAAGTGGCCGCTTTGAAAGCCGCATCACCGGCTGCCTGAGAGAAAATAACGCCCGGCGTCGCAAAAAGAGAAAGTGCCAAAGCCATCGCGGCAGTTTTCATAGACCTCCTCCTGACCTTATTTGAACAGCTGCTGCGCGAATCCGTGCAAACTTCTCCGCCAGGTTTGGAACTCGTGTGCCGTGCCGGGAGACTCGTAGTAGACGTTCTTTATTCCGGCCTTATCCAGCTCTTCATGAATGCTGCGTCCCGTTGTCGCGCCTTCCTTCGATCCCATGCTCACGTAAAACAGGTGCACCTGCTTGTTGAACTCGGCCGGCTTTTTCAAGAGACCGCCGTATCCGGTTTCGACACCGGGAAATCCGAACGGGGCGCTGAAGATTCCGATGTACGAGAACTTGTCGAGATTGGTCTGCGTGATTTGATACGTCTGGGTGCCACCGAGGGAAAGGCCGGCCATTGCGCGGTGCTCGCGGTCTGGAATCGTGCGATACGTTTTGTCGATCATCGGCACGACGTCGTTGACGACGGCGGTGACGAATGGCATGGGCGCCAGTCCTCGCCCGCCGCCGCTTCCACCTCCAGCTGCTCCCGCGAGAGCGCCGGCTGCAGGTGCAGCGCCGCGTCCCGTACCGCCCTGCGCTCCGCCCATACCCGGTGTGATTCCGCCATCTTCCATGACGACAATCATCGGAACCGCTTTCTTTTCGGCGATCAGGTTGTCGAGTATAAAGTTCGTCCGGCCCTGGTTTGGCCACGCGCGCCGGTCCTCACCCATGCCGTGCTGAAGGTACAGAACAGGGTAATGCGTCCTGGTGTTCTGGTCGTATCCGGGCGGCGTGTATACAAAGGCCTGACGCGTTTCCCCGCTCGCTGTCGTGTACCAGCGCGATCGGATTTCGCCGTGCGGCACATCCTTCATGTCGTAAAAGTCGACGCCAGGATCGGGAATTTCGATGCCGCTGCGAACGTTGCCGGCTCCGAAGAAGCCCTGGCTATTTGGGTCCGCGACGGCCACGCCGTCAATCGTGACGGTGTAGTAATGGAAGCCCGGGTCGAGCGGTTGCGTGGTGCCAGTCCAGTAGCCGTCCGGTCCTTTCGTGAGGTTGGTGTTCAATACACGGACGCTTTTGGCGTCCGGTGCAAGAATGCGGAAAGTGGCACGGCCTTGCGAATCCACCCTGGGGTAATCACGACCAGGAGCGTTCGTGGATGCCGGTTTGGCTTCGCTAGGGTCCGGAGACACCGGATTCTGGGCCCAGCTGAAAGCGGCGGCAATCAAAATCGCCCCGGCACCAAGTATCATGCGCTTCATTGGAACCTCCATTCGGCGGGATGTTTTTGGAGTGACTGCGTCGATGACCACGCCAACCGCGTCGCTGCCGGAGATCGCATCATCGGTCGGAATGGTAGCCGTGGCCAATCTGAGTGTCAAGCAAGGCAGGTGCTCTACGGTGCTGGAACATTTGGCTGGACAGCCAAACCTCGCACCGGATTTTATCCGTGAAGCATTTTTTTGCGGACAGCGATCTCTGCCGTAGTATTAGGAACAACCCGCGCATCACAACGCGTCGAACATCCCGGCCTGGAGGAAAGATGCTCAACAAACCGAAGAACTGGGTGCATATGATAGCCGTCGTCGTCAGTATCACGGTGCTTGGGATTACTGCCGGACGGCAAGTCGCCACTGCGCAAGGAGACAAGACGATATCGGAGAGCGATTGCACCGTCACAAGAATTCAAACTGCAATTCCTGTGTCAGCGATTGGCGAGCCGGTTTCCGCAGTCACGCTCAATCCCCCGCGCTGGATCGCCGCGACAGGCAATGCCCCTGCTTACTGCAGCGTGGATGGATCGATGGCGCCCGTCGATCGAAGTCCGACGGCAAAACTCATTTTATTTCGCGTAGCTCTTCCCGCTGCGTGGACGCGGCGCGCCGCTCAACTCGGTGGTGGTGGAACCAATGGAGTTATTCCCGCCCTCACCGGCGAGCCATTACAACGGGGATTCGCGACCTATGGAAGCGATTCCGGCCACCAGAATCCGCCCGCAGCTCGCGGCGCCGGGCCAGCTCCAGCCGCATCGGACTGGTGGTCCAATGATGAGGCGATTCGCAACTTCGGCTACATGCAAATGAAGAAAACGCATGACGCAGCCATGGTCATCATCGAACGGATGTATGGCGAGCGGCCCGGATTCAATTATTACATCGGCAATTCTCAGGGCGGACGCGAAGCGCTGACGGTGGCTCAACGCTATCCCGCCGACTATGACGGCATTGGCGCAACCGTTCCCGTCGTTTCACTTTCGTCTTTGCAGGTGGCGCCTGTCCTGATCCGGATTCAGGAAAAAGCCGCAGCCAATTGGGTCACTCCGGCCAAGGTGAACGCGATTCGCGGCGAATTCATGCGGCAGTGCGACAAGCTGGATGGATTGGCCGACGGCATCATGAATAACTACATGGCATGCCGGTCGATCTTCGACGTCCGCGAGGGCGCACGAAACCGGCAGCCGTGGGCGGCAAAGCGATGTCCGGGCAACATCGATCCGGATCCGACCGATACGAGCGCAAACGCGTGCCTCACGGACGGCCAGATTTCGACGCTTCAGCTCGTCTATAGCCGCTATCGCTTCAGTACCCCGTTGGCAAATGGTGTTCAGACCTTCGGGATGTGGCTTCCCAATACGGATCCGTCAGGCTCAAGTCTGATGTCCGCGGCCCGAGTCCGGGGACAGGAAGGCGCCGCTGCGGGCGCTCCGCTGTATTCGTTCATCGGTGCTCCCGCTATCACCGCAGGCGTGATGCGCGATCTCAAAGCCAATCCCCTCGACTACACCGAAAACGACGCGACCTTGCGCCGGCGGCGAGAACTTTCGGAAATACTCGATTCCACAAATCCGGACTTCACTGCGTTCCAACGTCGCGGGGGCAAAATGATCGTCACCATCGGTACCAACGATACGTTGGCTTCTCCCGGCGCTCAACTGGACTATTACCAGTCCGTGATCGACAAAATGGGTCAGGCCGCCGTCGATCAGTTCGCGCGGTTCTTCGTCGTTCCGCAGACAGGCCACGGCTTGACCGGTGTGAACTACGCTGTGAATGGTGATGGCAAGGCGATTCCATCTCGCCAAATTCCCAACACGATGGACCGGCTCAACGTGCTCGTGGACTGGGTGGAGCGAAAGCGCGCACCGGAAAAATCCCTGATTGTGACCGCAGGCGAAAACAGTCTTCCCCTGTGTTCCTATCCCACGTATCCGAAGTACATCAGTGGACCGACGACTTCGTCGAGTTCTTATGCCTGTTCGTCGAATTAAATTCCGGCACGGCGCGCGGTCAAATCCAGGTGGACGCAGCGGATTCGTTATTCCGCGTTGGGATACTGCAGCTTCGCGTAAAACGTTCCTCGTCCCTGCCGTGTGAGATCCATGATGTTCCAGACGGGAATCAATTCATCGATTCCGCGCTCTTTAATGTCGGTGGCCAGCCATGGATGTCCAGTGTAGGAATGACGAATGGTACCGTCGTGGTCCTTCGTGAAAACGGATATTGCCGAATCCTGATTACCGTCTTTGTCTTCGCTTCCGAAGTCGTACTTGAACGTGCTCGATCCGGCGCTCAGAAGCCTCAGCCTGTTCCAGCCCCTGGCACGAGCATGGTTTCGCAGGCTTACGGGATCCGCTGCTGCAACGATTGCCAGGTCGAGACACGGAGTGAGGTGGTGCGCAACTCCGTTGAATCCGTCGATCCATGCCGTGCACATTGGACATGGATTCACCTGTCTCTTTCCAAACATGAACTGGTAGAGCACGACAGATCGATCCGGACCGGTAAAAAGCTGGCTGAGTCGTACGGTTTGAACGGGCGAGTCTTCCTCATCGAGGCTCGCCGGTATTTCTTCGAAGACGTAATCCTGAATGGCCGGACCTTGAGGAAGTTGGCGGCGCAACTCCGCCACCCGCTCGCGTTGATTCCGCAATTCGATTTCCGCGCGACCCAACTCATCTCGTTTGGAAAGATATTCGTCAGATTCATTCCGCAAATTCGTTTGTCGAAATGTGCCGTTGATCACTTCTCGAGTCATGGCGCCTCCCTTGTCATCGAGATTGAAATATCGAAATCACAGTATACTCGCGGCCGGTTTTTGACCGGTCGCTCTGCCGAACGCTCTCAAAAGGGATGCATCTGACGAGACACCACTACATTTCGAATTCGGTAATTGAAACCGCCCGCATCGAAGGACAGTTCACGAACTGTCACATTCCGGAAAACTCAACATCCCCACCTGCCTGTAACGTTCCCTCCAAAAGGAAACGCCGCGATGATGTCGGCAAGGAGATGGAACCATGTATCTGCAGCCTGGAAAACTGTGTAGATGGCTTATGATTCTCAGCGTCTGGTTTGTCCTCACCGCGTGCATTGGCCATGCCTCCCATTGGGAAGACAATTCGGAAGAAATGATAGTTGGCAGAAGGTGCGCACAAGATCGTTAAACATGCAGGAACGGTCATGGGTTCACCGCGCAAAATCGGAGAAAGTACCGAGGGTTGGCGGCAAATCATCGATACGAACTGTAAAGTACTCGTCGAAGTTGCGGAGAGCTGCTGCAGGAAACGACTCCAGCCTCTCCTTGTCATTTGTTCTGTCGAATTTCCACGTGGGGGCTTAAACTTCCCCTGTGTCGACCGCGAATTCTTTAGAACCTGGAACGACAATCGGCGCCCTGCGCAGGATCATTCTTGGCATTCTAATTTTCGGAGTGATTGGCACCGCGGCAGAGCTATTACTTCTCAGTCACGACGAAGGGGTTTTGCAACTGGTGCCGTTGGTGTTGATCGCCGTGGGGCTGTTTGTTATCTGCTGGCATCTTCTATCTGCATCGCCGACGAGCCTGCGCGCCTTGCGTGTTAGTATGCTGGCGTTCATCCTTGCAGGAGCGGTCGGCGTTGGATTGCACTACCGGGGAAGTGCGGAGTTCCAAACGGAAGTCGATCCGGCCCTTGGCGGTTTTGCTTTGTTCAAAAAGGTAATGACGTCGAAGGCGCCCCCGGCTCTGGCGCCTGGTGTCATGGCGCAATTGGGACTGCTGGGGCTGGCCTACACCTATCGACACCCAGCGTATTCCAGAGACAAATAGACGTAACTTCGACAGGAGATAAACAATGGCGAGACGAATCTTATTCCATGTTCTTGTATTGACGTTGGTGGTATCTGCCGGTGCCTATGCTCAGGTCGGCAAATCCCTGGGTGTAGTCGACGCCAATACCGTTGCGGAGAAGGATCTGCTGACATTCCCGAACATGACGCCGGCGATTGTGAAGGGTCTGATCGAGAAGCGGCCCTTTGCAAGCATCACCGAACTACAGGCATATCTTCTCAGCCAGAATCTCACGGCGGCTCAGGCGATGGAGTTCTATACAAAAGCATTCATCCACATCAATCTCAATACCGCGACGAGCGAAGAGATTCTTCTGGTACCTGGCGCGGGACGCCGAATGACCATTGAGTTTCCCGAATACCGTCCCTGGAAGACATGGGCACAGTTCGACAAGGAAATCTCAAAGTACGTCGGGCAGGAAGCGACGGATAAGCTCAAACAATATGTATTCATTCCAGTAAAACTCAACACGGCGACCGACGAGGACATTCTCAGTATTCCCGGCGCCGGCACCCGCATGGTGCGGGAGTTCAAGGAATACCGTCCCTGGAAGACTAAGGAACAGTTCGATCGTGAAATCGGGAAGTATGTCGGCCCGAAGGAAACGGCCCGGCTCTGGCGATATGTCGTGATTGATTAGGCCGCCTCAGCGAGTGAGCAAACGATTTTAGGAGAGTACAACCCCGCCAGTCGTATCGCTTCAGTAGTTGAGATTTTGCGGATGACGACGGCTGGTTCTTCCCAATCGTCGCGGCGGATGTGCGATATAACGTTGACCGACGTTCGTTGGTACAAGCCGAGTGGCCGACGGTCGATCCTGCGCGGCTTCGGACGGTGAAATCGGAGGTTCTTATGATCCGCATCGGCTCGGCAGCGCGAATTTTCAGTGATACACAGATGTCGCGTTCGATACGTCGCCGTGATTTCCTGATCGCCGCCGCTGCCGCGTCTGGCACCGCATACCTGAATATGTCTTCGGCACGAGCGTTTGGCCTTGGGCAGGCCGTCAGCCTCGATCCGAACTTCCATGTCTTCCTCGCGTTCGGGCAGTCCAACATGGAGGGTTTTCCTGGAATCGAAGCTCAGGATAAAACCGGCGTGGACCCTCGATTCCGGATGTTGGCGGCCGTGGACTTTGCAGATCTCGGACGGCAAAAAGGCGAGTGGTACACGGCGAGTCCGCCTCTCTGCCGAAGCGCAACCGGCCTCTGTCCGGCCGACTACTTTGGCCGCACCATGGTGGCGCGACTGCCGGAGACGATCACGGTGGGCGTTATCAATGTTGCCGTCGCCGGTTGCAGGATCGAACTGTTCGACAAGGATGCCTACCAGTCCTACGCGGCTTCCGCGGCGTCGTGGATGAAGGACATCATCACGCAATACGGTGGGAATCCGTATCAACGCCTGATCGACATGGCAAAGCTGGCTCAACAGAAGGGAGTCATTAAGGGGATTTTGCTGCATCAGGGGGAATCCAACGCGAATGACACGAAATGGCCGGCCAAGGTTGGGAAAATCTATCGCGACCTCATCACGGATTTGAATCTCGAGGCCGGGAAGGTGCCGCTCCTCGCGGGTGAAACCGTCAATGCCGATCAACAGGGAGCCACCGCCAGCATGAATACGATCATCGCCGATCTGCCGAAGGTCGTTCCCAACTCGTACGTGATTTCGTCGAAGGGCTGCGAGAGCAGGAACGACCATCTGCACTTCACGCCGGCGGGCTACCGCGAGTTCGGGAAACGCTACGCCGAAGCGATGCTCCGATTCGTATAGGCGTGGGAGAAAAGTTTAGAGATTCCCTGCGGACGCGTTTGTTTGGAATTCTCTTCTCAGGGAATCGCGAAACGCATGACATTCGAATTACCGAGACCGTTGTTCAACGTCACCGTTATCCGAAGTTAGCGAGCTGAAAAGTTTCGCTTCACACCATCAGGGTTGCTGTGCAAGCTGTCGTGGTCCGTAGGTCGGCAGAGGCACGCCAAACTCCACAGCACCTAAATCGGGGGCTCTGCCGGTATAGCCATCGGTGACGCCCGGCAATGCAGTTCCTGCATCGATGGCTGCGGAGCTTGCCCTTAGCGAAAAATCAAAGTCGTCCGGGCGATAGACGTGCGTCGGATCACCGGGCGATGGCGGACTCGCCTTTTGAAATATAGCCCAGTCCACCATTCGGCTATGGGTGTCCTGTCCGGTGCGTGCCGCATATGCCTGCAGGGTTGCGAACGACTGCACCGGGCGTTCTGCTCGCGTGGAATAGTCGGCCGGGCCCGCAGGTCCTGCCCAGGCGAACAGCGACGGACCCGGGGCCGCCGCCGAAAATCCATTGAAGTCCGAACTGGTCCACGGCGTAAATGTTTCAACGGAGAACGCTTCGGGCCATGCGCCCTGGCCCAGGATCAGGTTGTTGCGAAAGTGCAAATTCGAGGCGGGCCCCATTTGATGGGCCTCGGTCAGCAGCGTGTTGTTGTACACCAGCACACCTGTAGAGTTTGCCGTGATCTTCAACGCGCCACCCTCCGGCGCGTTATAAACGACATTGCGAATGAAGTAGATCGGTCCGCCGAGGGCCGGCTGGGTGGACAGGGCGCGATGGGCCATGTTGAAACAGCGATTGGCGATGACTCGAATGTTCTGGGCACTGCCGTCGGCTTCGATGCAATTGTCGTCAACATTGCGGATGTCGTTGCCGATGATGTCGTCGGATACAGCCATGACCGGCTGGTCCGGCCAGCCGTCCGGGTCGCCATAAGTGGCGTGATCGATCCCGTCGTGGAAATTCTCGACGCGGTTATAGGCGATCACGTGGCCCGATCCGTAGATCTTCACTGCGTATTCTGAGAGCAACGGCTGAGGGAAGCCGGGCAGATTCTGCCAGGTGCGGCCGATCCAACCCATCAGGCGCGTGGGATCGTTGCGTCCGATGAAGACGTTGTCGGCAATGTAGAAGTCTCGCGCCCCACCCCAGTCGGTGAAGACTCCGCGCCCGATGTTTTCCAGTCGCGAGTTCTTCAGCGTAAACCCGACAGCACCGAGAATGCGTTTACGTCCAAGTAGAAATGCCACGTCGGTGTTGCGGACGGTAATGCCCTCGACATAGTTGTAGTCAGCGGCCGTGAGGTCAAACAGGACGGCGTTGTCTGCCCCGTCGAAGATCACTTCGCCATCGCCGGCACCTTTGATGACGATCGGCTTGTCTGCCGTGCCGTCGGCAGTGAGATAAAACGTGCCATCGAAAAGTGTCGAATTCGGACCGGCGTACCGCCGGCGATCTTCGCGGTAGGTGCCGGCATGAACCAGAATCATATCGCCCGGCTTTACGCGCGGCTGGAAGGAGTTGACGAAATCCGCACCGTTCGCCCCGGTGTTGTAGGCAGCCATCAAGCTGGGAAAGTTCGGTTCCAGTTTTGATCCCGTATAGTCGCGCGGATATACATGGTACACCGCCCCGCCCGCTGCGGGCTTCGGCGTCGGCCGCGTGCGTGCGCTCACGATGCGTTCCACAGGCGGTGTTCCCGCCGGAGCATCCGGATCTGATAGACGGAGGCGAAGGCTATAGGAGGTATCCGGCTCGAGGCCAAACACGCTGCCCGCAAACATATTCGGCGCGACGTAATGAAAGGAAGCACCCTGCTGTACGGCCTCACCCTGCAGACGCAACAGCGGCAGACCGTCCCGCCATACCGTTTCTCCGGCGCGCTGCCAGGCGATAGCAACCGATGCATTCCGGTTCGTGTCCCCCTCGATTCGCCATTCCACGCCCAATGCTCCGGTTGTCGGCGGTTCCACGATGACCACTCCGGCTCGCACTAACGTGTCCGGTGTCTGTGCGAAGACGCAGGCAAGGGGAAGCATCACAATCGCAAGTCTTACCGCCATCGGCATTTTCAGCATCACGATCCTCTCTTTTCGACACGTATCGGCGTTTCCGGCCGCAAGGATATCCAAGCCGCCACAGAAGTTCAATCGGGTGGGTCCCGAATCGAACAAAGGGGAGACAGGAGGACCGCGATCGGCTGCGTCGGATAGATTGCTTTTGAGGGTTACCGGATAATCCTCGCGATTGGCAATTCATATACACTCGTTCGTCGGAGGTTCAATCCGTGAAAGGAATTTTGAAGTGGCCGTTAATAGTTGCCGCAGTCGTCGTGGTTTTGCGGGTCGTTGTCGAACAGTATGGAGCGCCGGATTCTGTCGCCAATCTTTTCAGCGTTGTTGCACTGCATTTCGCGATTGCCCCGATTTACTTTGCAATCATGCTCGCTAGATCCGGGGTGCCGCGACCCTATGGCGAGCTCATCAAGGTCATCGCGCTGTACGTGGTTTTAACGCGCGCCATGGTGCTGCCCACCTATTGGCTCGCACGAATTTACCACTGGCCGCAGCAACGATTCAGCGGTCTGGCAGACGCGACACCATTCACGGGTTTCATCGCCATACCCTTCCAAACTGCAGCTATCTGGATCGTTGTTTCCGTTGTCTTCGGCGGGATATGCGGTTCGATCATCATGATGGTCATCCGCCAGTTCGGCCGCAAGTCGGTGTCGGCGGGAATCACAGAATAGAATCGAAAACGGTGGGCCGGATAATCGGCAATCCGCGATGCCACGGTGCTACCTCCTTTGAGTGTGGATTCATCTCATCTATAGCCGCCTCGTGACCGTCCGAGGACTTTTGTGCTTTACGCGAGACGGCGAATCCTGATTTGATGAGTTCACCGTTCCATTGCGAAGGGGGTTCTGATGCGTTTCTCATCCCACGTTCCAGCGATACTGCTTCTGATTGCCGGCGTTTCGTCGATTGCGGAGGCACAGATTGTTCAGGCCCGCTCGGCCTGTAATCTGCCGCATGCTTCTGGAGTCGCGCAGCAGGCGATTACTTCCCTGCAGCGCGAACGCTCCTACCGGTTGTTTGTTCCCGCCGGCTACGACGGTCGAACGGCCATTCCTCTTGTTCTCGATCTCCACCCCAGTGGAGGCACATCGGAAGGTCAGGCGCGAACCAGCGGATTCGAGGCTCTTGCCGCACGTGAGAATTTTGCGGTCGCGAGTCCGCAGGCAGAAAACGGCCGTTGGAATGTTCCGGTTCAGGAAGGCCGGGCGGATGACGTTGCCTATATTAAAGATGTCCTGGATCACGTGGAATCCCAGGTGTGTATCGATGCATCGCGAATCTATGCCACCGGGTTCTCGGGCGGCGGACGCATGGCATCACTCCTTGCCTGCACACTGAACTCGCGAATCGCCGCCTTTGCGCCGGTAGCCTCGCTTCGCTGGCCCGCTCCTTGCAGCGGACGGCCCATTCCCGTTCTAACGTTTCACGGACTTGCCGACACACAGAATCCCTACGCCGGACACGTCGAAGGCCGCAACGGCGAGTGGGTTGAAAGCATTCCGGATGCCCTTGCAGGATGGGCGCAACACAACGGTTGTCGACTCAGCGTCATCATGGAAGATCCGGCCGGACCGTTGTCGACTATGCGCTACGAAGGTTGCCATGACTCCGCGGAGGTGCGGTTGATTCGCATCGATGGCCTCGGTCACGCATGGCCGAAAGCCGAGATCGACGCGACGACCGTGATGTGGCAGTTCTTCAAGAATCAGCGCCTGCCGAGTGTCTCGCGAAACTGAATCCGGCAGATATTCATGGAACCTGGTGTCGAGACCGACGCATGCCGCAATCAGCGGAGAGGCGCCAAGCCGTCCGAGATAAGACTTTTTCGAAAGCCCGTCTTTTTAGAGAAGCCTAAAATCGTTAAATGTTAAACGCAGCCTTCAGGATCGTTTCGTGGCCCGAGTCATCAGGAAGGACTGATGCAGCAGATTCTCCTTGTGATAAGTCTCGATCAACTTTTTGAACGCTGCTCGAAATTCGGCGAGACGTGGGGGATCCTCTTTTAATGTCTGCACCAGTTTCACAACCGGGCCTGAGATTCGCTCGAAATCCGCGACGAGGTGACTCGAGCTCAAGCCGGGCGTAAAAACCAGATCCCGATCAAACGTGAGATCCGAAACCGCATTTGCCAGACGTTCACGCACAATATTCGGATCGCCCCACTGCTGCGGAGGCGCCGCACCGGACGATGGTGGGGGCATGTAGCTACTGACGAGCTTGAACATGAGCCCCATGAAGAGTTCGGGAGGCCATGTCGAGAAGGCAATACGGCCGCCCGACCGAAGAACACGCAGCATTTCCCTGGTGGCTAGTGGCGGACGTGGAGCAAATATATGGCCGAACTGACTCAGCACGACGTCGAAGGCCTCATCGTCGAAGGGTAGTGACTCTACGTCGCCTTCGCGAAATTCAATCGACATCTCCGCAATCCGTGCGCTTTCCTTAGCTGCCGCCAGCAACTCAGGCGTAAGGTCGAGACCGGTTACCTGTGCTCCCGATCGCGCGGCTGTTATCGCTACGACGCCCGTTCCGCAAGCGACATCGAGAACTCTTTCTCCGGAACGCACTTCGGCAAAACGAACGAGTTTCGCGGCAGCGACTATGGTATGCACTTCGAATGGAGCAAACAATTTCCATCCTTCCCGCTGGACCGCTTTGAATTGAGCAAAGGGATCAGGCGACGTACTCGTGGACTCCATGTTGTTCTCCGATATTATTGAGAAAATTTGAACTTATCGTGCTGTGAATCCGCGATCACTTTCCGGACATTTCATGAACACGCAACTGTGATTTTAGACCATTCCCACCTGTCAACAATTGCTGACGACCGCGATGTGAACGGCACCGCAGTAGCGCCGTCATTCTTTCGCGCGTTATCCGACCTTGTAATCGCTCTGATCGGCGCGCTGGAAAACTTCGCGCGCCGGATTGAAAACGCTGTTCAGCACAAGCCCGAAGAACAGCAGTGCGGCGAATCCTGTGGCGAGCATGAATCCGTAGATGGGGCCGCCCATGGCATCGCTGATGGCGCCCATTGACAGCGGAGCCAGCACTGCAGACAAGCATGTAAAGAACAGGAGTACGCCGGCAGCGGCGCCATGTTCCGATTTCGAAACGCTGCTGATTCCCTTCGAATTGATGGTGGGATAGATCACCGACATGAACAACCCGGACAGCGGGAGTGAATATATCCCCCACGCCACCCCGCCGGCGATGCTGATGGCGAAGCACGCGAGAATCGCGCCGCTGCAGATCGCGAGCACCGCGCTCCACGAAAGCCGATTCAACATCCATGCGCCCAGGAATCGCCCTCCCGCGCGCAACAAAAAGAAGATGGAAATCGCGTAGACGGCAAGCCATTTTCCCGTGCCCTCGTAGCCGGTCAGAAGCGTCGGCATCCAGACATAGATCGCGGCTTCCACGGCAACATACAGAAACAGGCCCAACGAGAACAGCAGCACAAAGCGATTTTTCATGACTGCAAAAACCGATTTCAAGTCGGCCTGCTCGGTCGCGACCGATACGCGGTTGGGATACCGAACGCTGAAGGCGATGAGAATCAATACAACGCACATCCCTCCAGCGATCGCGTATAGCCACTGCCAGGGAACGCCGCGATGCAACAACTGCGAAAGCAGAGCGGGTCCTACAATGGAGCCGACGCCGAAAAACCCTTCAGCCGTGTTCATGATCGACGTGTGTTCCGAAGTCGATCGCACAATATCGCCGATCAGAGCGAGTGCACCGGTCTTGAAGACTGCGATTGCAATGCCGGACAACGCCATCAACACACAGAAGAAAAAGAACGATGTTCCCGCCAGGAATAAAAATGATGCGGCCGCGAAGAGCATCAAGCCAATCAGAATCGTTGTCTTTCGCCCGAATCGGTCTGCGAGATGACCGAGGAGAAAGCCCGCCACCGCAATTCCTGCCATGGTTGCGTATTGAAACGACCCTGCCGCAGTCAGGCTCAATCGAAAGGTCCTGACGATTTCCGGAATGATGATTCCCACCGAATCGGTCGTCATCGCAAACATCGCGAACATCATGTATGTCAGAGCTTTGATCGCTCTCATGTTCGAACGGCCGTGGAGTGATTCGTTTTGGATCATGAAGAAACCTCGGAAGACGCTTCGATCACCACATTCATCGTCATCAAATCCACGTGGAGGCGGGCCCAGTGTGCGTTATTGCGCCATTCGATCGTGATCTCGGGATCACTGGAAGGTAGAAGATTAAAATCACCGTCGAACGCCGGATGGGTGTTCCGAAACCGGATCAAATCGAACAGCGATCGCACGACGGGACGCTGGATTTCCGAACGGATTTCGAGGCCGGTGTAATAGTGCCTGTTGATGTCGCGCCCTTCCTTTGTCCGCCGCAGAAGTTCCATGTCATTGGCACCGGCCAGTAATCCGACGTAGTAGACCTGCGGTATGCCCGGCGAGAAGAACTGTAGCGCACGGGCAATCCGGTATTCCCCGTCGCGTCGGCCGAGAGCGTCATAGAAAGTGCAGTTCACCTGTGACACGTCGAGATTGTTCGCCGCCTCTCCACTGGCCTGTCGGCTTTCGTCGTTGGTTCGCTGATGAATCGTTTCAACAAGGCTCGCAATTTCATCAGCATTCAAAAATCCGCCGGCATCGATGACTCCGATTCCATCATGCGTATCGAGGACCGTGACCACATTGCGAGGACTCATCGAGAGCCAGTGTTTCAATGCGCCCGCGCTGTGCGTGTACAGCGCGTGCAGAATCAGCGGCGGAAGAGCGAAGTCGTAAACCCAATCCACTCGTCGTGCAAGCTGGATCTGGTCCTCGAACTGGCCGTGCATTTCCACCAGCACTTCCATTCCGAGCAGGTGCGCCTTTTCCGCAAGACCGGAGATAAACTCGAACGTCTCGGGAATCATAAAGCAGCTTGTACCGGACTTCTTGATTGCGAATCCTGCCGCATCCAGCCGAATCGCGCGCACACCCGCCGCGTGGAACTGCTTCAGGATGTCCTCCAGATAGGCGCGGCCCGAATCGGAAGAAACGTCGATGTCGATCTGTCCCGAGGTGAACGTCGTCCAAAAGACGCGTTCGCTGCCATTCTCAAACTTCACCGTGGTGAACGGAAGACTCGGACGTATTCGATAGATCTGGAGAAGATCCGACTCTGTTGCCCCGTTCGGGAAAACGCGTCCGAAGGTCAGGAAGAGGTCGGAGTGTGGTGAGGCATCGCCGTTTCTTCGAACATCTTCGAATTGCGGCGATCGGCTGGACACGTGATTGACGATCAGGTCCGCCATGAGATCCTTGCCTTTGGCAAGTTCGCCAAGATCGTCCCAGGATCCCATTCGAGGATCGGGCTGCGTGTGATCGATCGGATCGAAGCCGGCGTCGGTTCCATCGATCGGAAAATAGAACGGCAGAAGGTGCATGCCGCTGAACAATCCGGCGAACGGCCCGTCCAATAGCGAACGAAGCTGCCGAAAACCTCCACCGGACAAACGATCGACGTACGTGATGAGCTGGACCTGATTTTTCAGAAGTACACGGCCTCCTCGAGAGTCCAGTCCGGAATTGCGCCGTGGCGGCTCGCGACAATGGCCCCGACACGATTCGCAAATGCAGCGATATCGCGAGGCGGTCGATTCAAACTCAGCCCATGCATGAAAGCCGCAGCAAACGCATCGCCCGCACCCACTGTGTCCGCCACCTCCACCGGGCGGCCCCGCTCTTCAACATAATTCCCATCAGCCAGAAGAGCGCATCCGCGTGCGCCCAGCGTCACCGCGACAGCTCGCCAGCCATAACGAGCCGCGCCATCGCGGCAAAATCCCTCGATTGAAGACGGCAGGTTGCAGAACTCATGCACCCGGGTCAACTCTTCTTCGTTGAGCTTTACGACGTCGGCGCGCTCCAATAAATTTTTCACCAGTTCCGGAGAATCCCCGGAAGGACGAAGGTTCAAGTCATAGAACTTCACGGCCTCGTCAAGTTGATGCAGGAGGCCATCGAGAAATGCTCGACCTTCAGGCGTCGAAGCAAACAACGTCCCAAAATAGAGCCAGTCGGGATGCTTATCCTTCAGCTGGTCCACCTTGCCGCCGAGCTGCATCCCGTCGTACGCCGCAGGGCGATGGATTGTGAAAGAGGTCCTTTCGGGTGAAACCTCAACGGTCGCCGTGCCGGTAGGAAGCGTGGTGGAAGTCTCAACAAACATCGTATCCAGATCGAGTGTCGCAATCTCCCGAGTGGCTTCCCTCCCCCGATCGTCCGAGCCCACGGCGCTGACGAGGTAGACGGGATGTCCCAGCCGCCTGGCGTGGACGCCAAAGTTCAGTGGTGCGCCGCCCAGGCGAGTCGAGTTCGGGAAGATATCCCAAAGGACTTCCCCGACCGCGGCAACGGATTCCGGATGGCACTCAACCGACACGTGTCCATTCCCTGTTTCGCATGCCGCAGGACTCACGAACGACCAAATGAAAATTTAACAGAATATCCCTCGCCGGAAGTTTCGGATTGCGAAGCCGATCCAGCATGGCGCCCACGGCAATCGCGCCAATGCTGGCGCAGGGCTGGTGGATCGTCGTCAGCGGGACCGAAAGAAGACTGGCATACTTTACATCATCGATTCCGACCATTCGAACTTCGCCGGGGACAGAGACTTTCAAGTCGGTGAGCGTCTTGAGAAGGTTCGCTGCGGTGAAGTCGTTGGCGCAGACGAAAGCGTCGGGCTTTACGCGTTTCAAAATGTTCTTCACCTTCGCATGATCTGCCGGGTCCACGCGGAATACCTGTGGCCCATTGTTCAGGTTTGATTCTGCGATCGCCCTTTTGTATCCGGCAATGCGAGCATCGACCGTCGGCGCCGAGCCGGACCGTCCAAGGAACACGATTCGACGGCATCCTCCAGCGATAACATGCTTCGTCACAACGTACCCGGCCCTGCGGTTATCGATACCGACCAGGTCGTATTGGCTCCTCTCCGGATAAGAAACCAGATCACGGTCCAGCAGAACAACCGGGATGCCAGCCCTGTCGAGGGATTGGGCAACACTGCGATTGATCGCATC
>Ga0070690_100000469_pt1 | contig 20227 bp, 14 predicted proteins | sample KBSS33HmetaG_FD_64671 | JGI IMG/M metagenome (GOLD analysis project Ga0070690, IMG submission 64671) | Switchgrass rhizosphere microbial communities from Kellogg Biological Station, Michigan, USA - KBS S3-3H metaG | ecosystem: Host-associated > Plants > Roots > Rhizosphere ... | reverse complement strand
GTCAGCCAGGTGTTACAAGCCGAAGGGATGAAGATCGGCGCCGAGCACCTGCGCCGCATCATGCCGCACAACATGGGCTCACTCTACTGGCAGATCAATGACTGTTGGCCTGTTGCTTCGTGGTCCAGTATCGACTATACCGGACGCTGGAAGGCGCTGCAGTATTACGCCCGCCGCTTTTACAGCGAGATTCTCGTTAGCCTGCAGGTGGAGAACGGCAACATCAACGTCTTCGTGGTCTCGGATCGGGTACAGCCGTCAGCTGCGCAGTTGAAGTTGAGTCTGCTCGATTTCGACGGTAACAAGTTGTGGGGCCAACAGCAGGACATTGAAGTGGCGCCGCTTAAAAGCAAATCTTATTTGACGATTCCGATCGACAAGCTGCTTGGAGGGGAGGATCCCAAAGCTGTGTTTCTGTTTACCGAAATATTAGTGGGTGGTAAGCGAGTGTCGAGAAATGAACACTTTTTCAACCCTTACAAGGACCTTGCCTTGCCCCGGCCGCAAATCAAGACAGACATAGTGCCAGTGCGCGGGGGATTCAACGTCAGCCTGTCTGCCGACAAGTTTGCGCGGGCGGTGTACTTGTCAGCGTCAGGTTCGGTCGGCTACTTTACGGATAACTACTTCGATCTAATTCCGGGCGAGAAAATCGAAGTCGAGTTTCGTCGTGGCCCAGGGATTACCCTGAACGACTTTCGCAAACAGCTCAAGGTTCGCACTATGGCCGATGCTTTTTAGAGGTTCAAAACTCACAAACGAAAATCAAGCCAAGATGCAGCTACTTCTCTGGGGCCCGAAGAACTCACCGAGCCAACGAAGTGTGCGAAAGATGAATCACTCGCGAGCCAGCAAAGCTGCCGGACAGAATGACGGCCCAGGTGAGGCGCAGCCGAGCTTGGTTTCAAGTCTCTCACCGAGCCCACAAGGTGTGCGAAAGATGAATCACTCGGTTCGCCGGCTCGGTGAGTGATCATTTTTCGCCAGCCTCGCTGGCTCGCGAGTGGTTCAGTGTTAGCTTCGACTCATCGATCAAACGATTATTCTCCTCATACGAAAGCTCAGCGTTGTTCTCAACCCGCTTTCCCGGTGGATAACGATGCTCGCCGTAGACTGGGTAAGCCTCGGTGCGTAGGTGTGCCAGCATGTGATGGCCGCGTCGGACATCACGCTCATGTCGCAACGCCGAAATATCTACCGTAGCGACGACGATGCGCTCGCCAGGCGCGGGGCTGGCCTGGGCAAGAATGCGGCCGTCGTAATCGATCACTTGACTACCGCCCGGCCAGGAATAAGGTGGATAGTGTTTTAGGCTCGCGCCCTGATTAGCGGCGACGACATACGCAGTGTTCTCGAGAGCGCGACAACGATTCACAATCGTCCACCAGTCCATCGGCTCGGTTGCTCCCCAAGGATCCATGTAGGCAGAGACGCGCACAAGCACCTCCGCGCCATTGGCCGCCAGCTGTCGGATCGCTTCAGGAAATATCCAGTCGTAACAGATAGCACACCCAATACGCCCAATGGGCGTGTCGGCCACTGGAAAAAGAGGTTCGTCATATCCCTCAATATCATGTGGGCTCGCATGAACTTCGAACGGGATCCAGGGATTGACCTTGCGATACTTGTAAAGAATTCCTTCAGGCCCAATCAAACAGGTGGTGTTGAAAACAACTCCCGTCCACTTCGGATCAATCTCCAACATCGAACCACTTTGGATGTAGATCTCATGTTCTCGTGCCTTCTGTGCCAACCGTTCGGTGTGCTCGTTTGGGATTGGCACGGCGAGTTTTTCGAGCAGCTCTCCCACGGTTGGGAAGACCGGCGCAGCATGCGCGAATTCAGGGAACACCACCAGGCGGACCGGCAGAAACGGAGCACTACCCGCAACTGCCGAATCAATCATCGATAACATCCGGTCAGTGTTTGCGCGCATCCCGAGCCGCTCAACGGGATTTGGTAAATCCGTCTGACAGGCAGCTACTGAATATCGAATCTGATCCATGCGTTCTTGACTAAAGGCGTCCCTCAGGGGCCGCCCGTTCTCCGTCATCTGGGGCGCCCACGGAGGGATGCCCTTACTGACATCGCTTTCGTCAGCAACGTATCAATCGATGATATCTGGGTAGCGACCAATCGCGTGTTGTATTTGTCGAAGTATTCGCGGCGTGCTGCCGTCATTGGATACGTTTCAGAATCGGTATAAGGATATTTAGTCATTCCATGGAAAGGCAGAGGAAACACCTGATCCGGGCTTGCTGAATTAATATCCATCTCCTTGCTGAACCCGTCGGCGTAGAACAGGAACGTGCGACTCCAGCCGGGCTGAAGCGGAGGCAACTCGCGCGCGTCAAACGACAGACTGATTTCATCGCCTGGCCGCGAGATAACGAACATATCGTCCGACTTGATCAGTAACCCACGCACTTCTCCCTCACGCGTATAGCGTCCCGGCATAACTTTCCAGGGAGACGTAAAAGAGATCTGCTCGTAGTTGTAACCGAATGGCTCACGGCCGTCGGGAGTGCTCTCGCGTGAGAACCCACGCCAGTTTAAGTCGGCGCCAACCGGATTGAGCCGCATCATTCGCAACGGACCCTGTTCTCCTGAAGTGTCCACCAGAATCTGATCCCAAAGGATCCGCATATTGGTGACGATGCGCACTTCACGGCTCGAGCTGAGAAATTTTCCGGTGAGATCAACTGTGACGGTTTGAGGTCGCCCCACCGGAATGCCGATGTCTTCGATTACCGTGCGCCATTGACCGTGCGCATCCTCGACCTGAAGCGCGGGCGGCATCATCGCCTTGCCCGCTTGCGTAGCCGCTACGTTGTCACTCGACCAGGCGTAGTCAGTCCATCCGGTCAACAGGAGCAGGATCCGCTTAGAATTAGGTTCATTCCCAGCATCGGCCAGCTTCATTGAGAGCGTGTGTTCTTCGGCGTAGCCGCGAATGCGATCGCGGCGGAAATCATCAGGATACTGACGATCCATGCGTGCGATGCGCGAGAGCACATCGTTCCCATGATCGTCCACAGCGGTAAGCGGTGGGTGTGCGTTCCGTGTCGCGTAAAGTTTGAAAGGTCGAGGCCGAGCAGTCAAACCCTCGTTTGGATAAACCTCCATACCTTGCGGATGGTCCACAGCGACTAGTTGAAAGCGATCGGCGAATACCGCCTCTTCCAATTCATTGGTTACGCGGATTTCGTAGCGTCCATTCCGTTCTTTTAACTGGTCCCTGCGAATTCGCACATACTCATCCGGGTCAGGTTTGTTGTAACGACCGGGCTCTTCCAGATGTCCCATCTCTCCGCCGCCCATGAAATCAGTGACGAATTCAAAGCGCTCGCCATTCCACGCGTAGAGGTAAGGGCATGAAGAGGGCTTGCGATCGAGCTCCGTTACGTCAAGCGTCAAGAAAGATGATGTTTTGGGATTAATGGTGCTGCCGGTACCTTTTTCTGCAATAGCCGTTTCTGCTTGAACGATGCCGGCGGGCCAGATTACCCGAACGGCGTCGGCCGTCAGTCGCTTCCCCAGACCGAACAGAACATCTGCCGGAACGGCCGCGGGACTCGCAGAAGAAGTTTCAAGTTTTTGCAGCAGGCTGCCTGCTCGAACTTCAACCTTCGCTCCGACACTGCTGCGGTTACTCACCCTGCCAATAAGCCTAACGCGTAACGAATGCTGAGTATTCCCACCATCGTTACGCCCGAGCCTAAGCACTCCGGACGCTGAATGGAAAAGGATGTCTGTGTCTCCGTCGCTATCGATATCGCCCGCGGCCAATGCCCGTCCAGATCCTACTGCGGAAGAGCCGCCACCCAAATCAGCAGCCACGGCGCGTTCGCTGGTATTTATCCAGTCGTTTCCGACATTACGCCAAACCCGTAAACCTTTTTCCGCGATCATGACGCAATCAAGCAATCCATCATTGTCATAGTCGAGGAACTGAATGGCTCGCGCGGCTTCCGAGCCGGCGGGTAAAGGACTTGTCTTAAACTTCTCTTTGCCATCGCTTGTCACAAGGAGTGCCGGTCCGTCGGCACGCCCCAGGACAAAGTCTGTGTAGCCATCCTTGTTCACGTCACCGGCCGCAGCGGAAATCCAGTTACCTTCGATTTCCAGACCAACGTCTTTCGAGACATTTCGAAATGTCCCGTCCCGCTGGTTGCTGTAAAGTTCTGGCGCCTTGCCATAATTGACGACAAGCAAATCCATATCACGCCGGTTGTTAAAATCTGTCGGTATGACTGAGACCGCGTGCCCCAGCGTATTCAACTTAGCCGCGGCTGTAATATCGCTAAATTTTCCGTTGCTGTTATTCCGCAACAACAGATTGGGAGCGCCGGCGAATGCCGCAGGAAAAACAGACAAAGATCCACTCTTGGGGGCTTGGGAAAGATCGGCCAATCCGGTTATGAAGATATCCAGATCACCATCATGATCCACATCAACAAAGGCGACCGATGATGGGAGAAAGGGATATGCGGGAATGTTCGCTGTTCCCGTCACGTCCGAGAACTTGCCGGCGCCCTCGTTGTGATAAAGCGAAAGGCTGCCGTCTCTGATGACAAACAGATCGGCTTTGCCATCGTTATCAAAATCTCCGGCCACAGCCCCAACAGGCGCTCCGTTGAACTTAGCGGCCAGGGCGCCGGACTGTTGGGTGACATCAACGAGTTTGCCTCCGGCGCTGCGGAACAACTGCTGCGCGGTGTCGGTCACCCAGAACAAGTCCAGACTACCGTCACCGTCCATATCGAATAGCGTTACGTTGCCGCCAAGAGAAGCAGCAATCGCTTGTCGGCTCGCGTCATTCCAATTACTTGCATCGAGGTGGCGGCCAAAGATCGATGAAGGAGCGGATCTTGAAGCTGGGACGCGGACAGGTGCTCCCGGTAGCAAGACGGCGCTAGCATCTGCAAATGAAACGGAGGGGATGGCTCGATCAACCAGATCAGGCTCAGCGCCCGTAGAAGCGATGGCTTCAGCGTAACGGCCTTGCTCCAGATAGTTCTGTCCTATGGTTGTACCGCTGCCACGCTCTCGTAACTGTCGAAATTGTTCGGTGGCCTTTAATCCCTCTTCACGCTGGCCAGAACGCATTAGAGCCTGCCCCAGATTGTAAAGCGCGGTGGCGTTGTAAGGCTCGGCGTTAAGCGCCAGCCGAAAGGCCGCAATTGCTTCCGGGTATTTGCGCTGTTGCGAGTAGATCTGTCCCACATTGATATTCGTGGCGACATCACCGGGATCAATCTTCAGCACACGTTGAAAGGCGGTGAGGGCTTCTTCGGGTTTATTCTGTAGTTTCGCGATCAGGCCGAGGATGTAATAAGGCTGGGGAACTTCCGATGCGACGGCTGCGGCGTTTTGCGCTTCGCGTTGTGCCGCGGGCAGGTCCGGTACATTGAAGAGGGCGATGCTGAGGTTTATGCGCGCTAAATTCAGCTTCGGGTCAATCTTCAGCGCATTCTTGAAAGCCTCCGAGCCTTCTTTATGTTTGAACTGCTCGAGTAGTGCGACCCCTATGTTATTGGCACGGTATGCATCTTCGCGAGAGGCAGGTGTTGTACGAGTCTGTGGTTCACGATGCGCCAGCGATCCTTCGGTCAGGAAGAGGGCCAAAACGAAAAGGGTGGATAAGAGGAGAGATGAAGCACAGTTGCGAAAAGTTTTCATGGACAGTTTCTAGAGATAGGTATCAGTTGCGAAACATCGTATTTGGGGATTTCCAGTTGCCGATTGCCATGGAAAATTGAAGACTCGCTAGAAGACAATTGGAAATCGGCAATCACCAATCGGCAATATCACTGCTCTCGCACATCTATTTTCGCCGGTTGAATATCGAGCGGTATAAACTGACGATCGATCAAATCCTTCATGGCGATTGGTCCTTGCAGGATTCCCGCCTTGACCGCCATGTCATTGATGCGCTGTAAGTCTTCATCGGTGGGCGTCAGCATGCGGTAGCTCACACGATTCGGTGGCTGGGTCAGCACATAGCCGATAAGTTTCTCATCCTGACGGAAGTAGGGCGCCACTACTTTTGCCGCCTCCAGGCGGTGACCTTCGGCCCATTCACCACTCTCGGCAATCCCACGCACAAGATCCCGGACCACTTCAGGACGCTCGCGAATCAATTTCTCCGTAACCACCAGCACGCAGGAGATGAACTGCGGCCAAATGTCTTTCGCGTGGTAGAGAACTCGTCCGCTGCCGTCGAGTTCAGCCTTCGCCGCATGCGGTTCGCCTACGAAGTAAGCGTCGATGGCTCGAGCCGCCAACGCTCCGGGCATGTCAGGAGGCGGAAGTTCCACGAACCGTATCTCGTCCTGCTTTACACCCTGATCCTCCATCAGCTTGGTAATTACCAGGTACTGGTTGCTGTACTTGCTGGGGATGGCGAAGGTCTTGCCGCGAAGGTCGGCAAGACTTTGGGCGGGCAGGTCTTTGCGAACAATGACTGTCGAGCCGTCACGATGACCCAGATAAACGATCTTTACCGGTACTCCCTGTTCCCGGAGCTTCATGGCCAGCGGCGCGATCATGAAGGTAGCATCGAGGCGTCCACTCTTAACCGACTCCACGACCGTGGGAAAGTCAGTAAAACGTTGTGACTCAAACCGATTGGAAGTACTCGTCCGCGTAGCGAAATCGGTGACGGGACAGGTTAAGTGACAAGTAACCGGTAAGAACCCGACCTTCAATTCCTGTCGGGCCGACGATGTTCTCCCTCTTAGGGTTTCGTTGATTGAGCCAGACTGCCACGGTTTGAACCGAAGCACGGCAAGCACGCAGACGAAAGCGATGATCCCAATTAGCCATCGTGTAATAGGCGAGCGCAGCATAAGATGATTCTCTAGAGACTATTGGAACAATGGTTTGAAGGCAAATTGCGGTTTTGGTCTTTGGCCTTTGTTCTTAGGTCTTTGATCTTTGTACTTTGAAGTCGGGTTCCCACCGCAACCGGTCTCAGTAGCCGACTATAAAACTCCAAGTACCAAGTTCAATACAAAGACCCAAGACCCAAGGACCAATGTAGTTAAGTTTGTTCTAGTCCGAATTCAGCCAGAATTGCATGCACGGTTTCTACAACTTTTGGATGCGTCAACTCGCGTGGACGGGGGATAGACACTGACAATTCTCGGCAGATGCCAGCGGGCCGGTCAGAAAGCACCACAATCCGATCCGCCAGTTGGGCCGCCTCCTCGATATCATGCGTAACAAGTACGACCGTGCGTGGCAATTCCTTCAGCATCCGCGCCAACTCTCGCCGTAAACGTAGGCGCGTTAGATAGTCGAGCGATGAAAATGGCTCATCGAGAAGCAGTATGTCCGTAGACCCTGCGAGGGCCCGCGCCAGTTCCACACGTTGACGCATGCCGCCCGACAGTTGATGGGGATAGTGTGCAGCAAACTCTTCAAGTTTGATCAGGCGCAGCATCGCTTCGAGCTGCCTGGACCGTTCAGTCTCGCTGTTCAACTCGCGCAGCCCCATGGCAATGTTTTGCGCCGCCGTTTGCCATGGAAAGAGGCTGTCGTGCTGGTAAACCGTTCGTACTCGGCCATGGCAGATCATGGTGCCGGAGGCTGGCTTTAGAAATCCCGAGAATAAATTCAGCAGGGTGGTCTTGCCGCAGCCGGATGGACCAACCACGGCCACGAATTCTCCGCGAGCGATCTCTAGCGAGAGATTCTGAAACACCTCGACTGAGCCGAAGCTTACCGAGCAGTCTTCGATGCGCAGCGGTTTATCTCTCATAGCCCCATCTGACGCTGCGAATCTTCGTGAGCCGCATCAAAATGCGGTCGATCATCATACCGATCACGCCGATGACAATCATGCCAGCCACCAGGAGATCCATTCGCAGGCCATTGCGCGCATCCCAGATTGCGAAGCCGAGACCATCGCGCCCCGCGATCATTTCTGCCGCTACCACTACCAGCCACGCAAGCCCGGCAGTGACTCGAATTGAAGTGATCACCTGTGGCGCAATGGCCGGCAAGGTTACTCTTGTTAAGAGTTCCAGCCCGCTGAACCGGTAATCGCGCGCTACCCGAAAATAAACGGACGGGATGCTCGCCACGGCGGACAGTGTCGCCACGACTACCGGAAAAAAGCAGGCCATGAAAATGAGAAAGATTGCAGGTAGGTCGCCAATACCAAACCAAAGAATTGCGAACGGTATCCAGGCAAGAGGCGACAAGCTGCGGAAAAAATTGAGCGTGGGCAGAAACGCCAAACGTGAACGAACATGGTTACCAAGCCACAAACCTACGGGGATTCCGAGAAGAACGGCGAGCATGAACCCGGTCGTAACGCGGAAAAGCGAAGCCACAAGATCGGCGGGCAAACGGCCGGTGCGGATCTCTTCGCCCAGACCTTTCGCCACCGCCAAGGGAGATGGAAAAACTGAAGGAGGAAAAACCTGCAAAAGCCATAGCGCCGACCAGATCGCGATCGCTACGATGAGCACAGTCAAGGGAAGGAGAACTGCCCGGAAAGGGGATTGGTTTTCCGTCATGGTAAGCAAGCTAGATTTGCTGCCTTTTACTTGCCCAGAATCTTTTCCTGGTTGGCCAAGATACGCTCCTGATTAGCGATCACGGTATCCAGCTTCTCTTGATTCGCAAGGATCGCCCGCTGGTTAGAGATTATCGTTGCCTGGTTAGACAAGGCCTCGTCCAGTTTTGCCTGGTTGGCTTTGATCTGCCCCTGGTTTTCGAGGATTGTGTTTTGATTTGCGATGATTGTCTGCTGGTTAGCCAACACTTCTTCACTAGACATTTAGTTGTCCTCGTTTTCGTTTTGAGTTTAAGGGATCGTAGCGCTCCATTCTGTCCAGAAGGTCATACTTTAGTTGGAGACTTCCACTAGCCAAAGGATGCAGAGTCTATCATCTTGCATGTGTTATCTTGGCGTCCCAAATCAGAGTGCGTAGCAAATCCTATTAGTCATTTGCGTCTTCCCGTAGTCCCTTCTGAGGTGAAAATCAGACTCCCGCTCCACCATCAGGCTGCTGCTGCGTTCCTAGTTGGTTTTCTATTGCTGACTGCAGCCTGCCGGCCCGTCGACACGCTGCCTGCGAAAGCGTCCCGAGAATACAACGAAGTGGTCCGGGCATTTTACGTTGCCCTGGCCGCGCTGCAAGTTGGCGACGACGTGCGCGCGGACAGCAAGCTCGCTCAGGTAACGCAATTAGTACCAGCCGAACCCGCTGGCTGGGCCAACTGGGGACTGCTTGCCTTGCGGCAACGGAACTTTGACCCCGCAGCAGATCGATTAGAACGCGCGCGCGCGCTGGCTCCTGACAACGACCAGATCCACTATCTGCTGGGTTTATTGGAGAGTAGCCGCGGTCGATCCGCGGAAGCGATCACGCACTTGCGAAAAGCTGTTGAACTTAATCCGCGCAACTTGATAGCCACTTTCAAACTCGCCGAGGAGATCGAGCGGCAGGGAAATCAAAATAACGATTCCGAATACCAGCAACTAATTCAAAAGATGCTGGATGTGCAACCAGACAATTTGGCAGTCTTACTTGAACTCGGACGCATCGCAGCCAAACGCGGGGATGCTGATACCGTGCGCGGCGTGGTAAATAAGCTCTCCGAACGCGGTTCGTCCTGGCCTGAGGAAGTCCAACAACAACTCAAGACGGTGCAGTCGGCGGCAACTGGACCAGACGTGCGCCAGGCGGCGACTCGGATCGCGTTTCTGCGAAATGTGTTGGTTCGGGTTCTCGAGTATCGGATGGACCTGAGCAAGATTAAACCGCCGCCCGGCGAGGAAGCCGTACCCTTTACAACCTTTCTTCGTCTTGAGTCGCCGAGGTTTGGTCCTGCGCCCGCGGACAACGAACTGACCTTCGCATCGGAGCCGGCGTCCAATTTCAACGACGGACGGTGGGATTGGGTCGGCGCAGTTTCGCTGGGCACCACCGGGGCGCCAACTATCATAGTCGCAAGCGGACATGACGTGCGTCTGAGTAGCGGGGCTAGTTTTGCGTTTCCCGGTGGACCACCTCCTGGCCCCGACGATATTTTGCCAATCGATTTCAGTTACGATTTCAAAACCGATCTGGTGTTAGCAGGCACGAACGGCGTACGTCTCATGCGGCAGGATAGACCTGACGCTTTTACTGATGTAACCGACCAAACAAAACTTCCGGCAGCAGTCACGAACGGCAGCTACTTTGGAGCCTGGGCAGCAGATATTGAAGCCGACGGCGATCTGGACGTTGTTCTTGGTTCGCGAGAGGGCGTTGCTCCTACTGTTCTCAGGAATAATGGCGATACCACCTTCCTTGAAATTCATCCATTCAACGGAATCTCAGGTCTCCAGGGCTTTGCCTGGGCTGACCTCGATGCAGACGGTGATCCAGATGCTTCCCTGATTGACGGTGCCGGAAAACTTCACGTTTTTAGTAATGAGAGACAGGGACAATTCCGTGAACGTTCGCTACCTGCGAACTTGCCGCCGGTGAGGGCAATCAACGTCGCCGACATCAATAGCGACGGAGTTATGGACCTGCTGGCTCTCCAATCCGACGGAATCCTCATTCGACTATCCGACAGGAACGAAGGGCAAGAGTGGGGGACCGCTGAGATAGCCCGACTCAACAATTTAAAGGACTACCTTCTGGGAAGCATTCGTCTTCGCGTCGCCGATTTCGACAACAACGGAGGAAACGACGTGCTGCTGAGCTCCTTCGTTCCTCGCCCGAAGGACGAAGGTAACGGAGCGCTTATTTTATTAAGTGACGATCAGAACAAATTGACTTTGATCGCTACGCCAGTCGGGCCGCCCTTGGTGTTCGATATTGCTGACGTGAACGTTGATGGGCGGCTTGATCTATTGGGCTTGACGGCCTCGGGTACGCCGGTGCAAGCGATCAATCACGGTGCAAAGAATTATCACTGGCAAGTGGTGCGCCCGCATGCCAGCCAGGCCAGCGGCGACCAGCGTATCAACCCGTTTGGCGTAGGCGGTGAGATGGAAGTTCGCGCCGGGCTGATGCTGCAGAAACAACCGATCACGGGACCGTTGCTTCATTTCGGTCTCGGAGAGCAAGCAAGTGCCGATGTCATTCGTGTGGTGTGGCCCAACGGCACGGTGCGCGCCGAGTTTGACGTAAAAGGTGATCAGGAGGTCGTAGCTGAACAACGGTTGAAGGCGTCGTGTCCATTTCTCTTCGCCTATAACGGGAAGAAAATGGAGTTCTTGAAGGATGCGGCTCCCTGGGGCTCTGCGATTGGTTTGCGCATCAACACGATCGGCTCGGCGAAGATAGCAGCCACTGGAGAATGGTACAAAATTCGACGCGACCAGCTTGTGCCGCACGACGGTTACTACGATATCCGTATCACGGCGGAACTCTGGGAAGTTTACTATTACGACTACGTCGCGCTCATGCCGGTCGATCATCCCGAAGGCACTGAGATTTTTGTCGACGAACGCTTCGTTGTTCCACCTGCCAAGCTCGGTTTCACGACAGTGGCTACGCCAAAGCCAATCGCGCGCGCTACCGATGACAATGGGACGGATGTAACTAGCTACGTGAGCGCGCGTGACGACAAAGCACTCAATACTTTTGGGCGCGGCCAATATCAGGGCTTAACTCGAGACCACTATGTCGAGGTTGATTTAGGCGACGACGCGCCGAAGAGTGGCCCGCTCTATTTGATAGCTCATGGCTCGATACACGACACCGAGTCCTCGCTCAACGTCGCTATCACTCAGGGCGAGCGCTGGAAGGCCAGCGGGATGAGTTTGGAGGTGCCCGATGGAAAGGGTGGCTGGATCGTCGCACAGTCCAATCTGGGTTTCCCGGCAGGTCGCAAGAAGACAGTGCTTTTCAATCTCACGGATGTCTTTCGGCCCGGCACGCCCCGCCGTGTGCGAGTGCGAACGAACCTGGAAATATATTGGGACCACTTGGAGTGGGCTGTGGGCCTGCCCAACGCTACGGTGAAGACAATTCATCTAAGTCCTACAGGAACCGACCTGCACTACCGAGGATACTCGGTCATCAATCGACCCGACACGGGGGCTCCTGCTCCTGAGGTACCGGATTACAACCAGCTTTCATCCACCAAACAGAGTTGGCGCGACTTGATTGGTTATTACACACGCTCCGGTGAAGTTACTGAGCTGTTGCAGAAGATAGACGATCGGTATGTGATCGTCGCGTCCGGTGACGAGATGTCTCTGCGTTTCCCCGAGCAACCGCCGCCCCCGCCCGGCTGGGTGCGGGACTATGTATTCATGGGAGACGGTTGGATCAAGGACGGAGACTACAATTCGACTTTTTCCAAGACAGTGCTGCCATTGCCATATCATGCGAAGCAGGAATACATCACGCTACCTGGCAAGCTCGAAGACGAATGGGTTTACAAAAACCATGCTGACGACTGGCAGAAATATCACACCCGTTACATCACTCCTGAGAGTTTCCAAAATGTTCTAAGGACAAAGTTAAGCGGGAGAGAACGATGAGATCAGGCCGTCTTGCCAAGATCGTTCTGGCGGCTGTCTTCGTTGCGCTTCTGGCCACGCCGCTTGTGCGCAAACGTTGGGCTGCGCACCGACAAGACGGCAAGTTAAAACTGGAAGCGAGCCAGGCGTTGACGCGCTACGGCTTACATTTTCAGGAAGTGGCCCAGGCCTCGGGCATAACCTTTGTTCATCAAGCCCCTACGTTAGACCACAAACTCAAACACATCATGCCGCAGGTGGCCTCAATGGGAGCCGGCGCCTCAGTTGTCGACTTTGATCGCGACGGTTGGCAGGACATCTATTTAACCAACAGCGGTGAAGGCAGCAAGAATTGTTTGTATCGGAACCTTGGTGACGGCGGCTTCAAAGATGTGGCCGGCGAGCTAGGCATTGCGGATGTCAATCAAGTGGGGACTGGCGTTTCAATGGGAGCGGTCTGGGGCGATTATGACAATGATGGCTACGAAGATCTTTTCTTATACAAATGGGGACGCCCGGAACTCTTTCACAACGATGGCGGCCGCTCGTTTACACCTGTCACAGAACAAGCCGGACTGCCTGCCTGGGTGAACGCCAATACAGCGATCTGGTTCGACTATGACAGCGATGGACAGCTGGATTTATTTATGGGTGGCTACTATTCCGAGGCCATCGATCTCTGGCATTTGCAGACGACGAAGATGATGCCCGAGAGTTTCGAGTATGCGAAGAATGGTGGACGAAAGTATCTGTTTCACAATCTCGGCGGCGGAAAGTTTGAAGAGGTGAGCAGCAAGCTCGGCATTGACAGTCGTCGCTGGGCCCTCGCGGCCGCCGCCGGTGACTTGCGAGGAACGGGCCACCAGGATTTGTTTATTGCGAACGATTATGGAATCTCGGAGTTGTACTTCAACGACGGAAAGCAATTCCATGAAGTAGGCGAGCAGACTGGTGTTGGCTTTACTCCCAAGAGCGGGATGACAGCAGCCTTTGGCGATATTCTGAATCAGGGTAAGTATGCCATCTATGTCTCGAACATCTCTGAAGACGGCGTGCTGATTCAAGGCAACAACCTCTGGTTGCCCCGGGAAGGCACATCCGGCGACGACCTGAGATATGACAATCTGGCCCGCGCTTTGGGCGTCGAAATGGGTGGCTGGAGCTGGGGAATGCAGTTTGGCGATCTCAACAATGACGGGACGTTAGACGTCTACCTGACCAATGGCTACGTCTCTGCGGATCGTAACAAAAGCTATTGGTACGACTTTTCAAAAGTTGCCGGCGGTAATAGCACGATCATAAGTGATGCTGCGAATTGGCCTGCGATGGAAGGGCGCAGTTTGTCCGGTTACCAGCAGAAGCGCGTCTGGCTGAACGATGGCGCAGGTAAATTCAACGACGTAGCGCAGGCGGTAGGCGCTACCGACACCTACGATGGACGCTCTGTAGCGCTGGCAGATCTATGGAACCGCGGTGTGCTCGATGTGATTGTCACCAATCAGCGTGGGCCATTGTTGATCTACAAAAACACTGTCACGCCGGAGAACAAGTGGATCGATTTTGAGCTGGAAGGCACTGCCAGTAACCGTGGCGCGTTGGGCGCCGAAGTTAAACTGTTCTGGAGTGGACGACAGCAAGTCCAGACCGTTTCGGGGGGCAGTGGCTTCTGCTCGCAGAATCAAAGGCGCCTGCACTTCGGTTTGGGCAAAAATACGCAAATCGAAAAGGCAGTGGTTCGCTGGCCATCGGGAAAAACTCAAACCGTTGAGAATCCAGCTATCGGCCAGGTGAACAAGGTTAAGGAGGCTGCATGAGTCAGTCTCCCCGCGAGTCTGCCATCACCACGCCGCTCGAAGTGGGCAAGCCACGAGGGTTTCGTCTCGATCCTCGTTACGTGGCCCCACTCTTTATCACCTTCATCCTGTTGGTTGGTCATCTTTCTTACGGCATTCTGGAAAGCTATGACAAGACGGCGCTTGCGATCGCGTCGGCAATCGTTACCGAGTTGGTTCTGGGTCGCATCTTTTTCGGAAAGTGGCTCAATCTTGCCAGCGCTTACATCACCGGAATCAGCGTAGGAATCCTGGTGCGGTCGCCGGCCTACTGGCCTTTCCTGCTGTGCAGTGTGATCTCGATAATGTCGAAGTATGTGTTGCGCGTGAAGGGGCGCCACATCTGGAATCCATCCAACTTCGGGATTGCTGTGCTGTTGTTTCTGGCGCCGGAGACAATGGCCGTACTGAGTATTCAATGGGGCAACAACCTCTTGCCGATTGTGGTCATCTGGGCTCTCGGCTCGATCATAATTTGGCGGGCGCGCCGCTTTCATATCAGCGCTACCTATGTTGTCTCGTTCTTTTTATTTGCCTTCCTGCGCAGTTGGATTACCGGCCATCCCTGGCAGGCTGAAGTGGCACCGATCACCGGGCCCATGTATCAACTCTTCGTCTTCTTCATGATTACTGATCCGAAGACGACTGTTCGATCGCGGATGGCCCAATGTGTGGTGGCATTCTGCGTGGCGTTTGTTGAATTTCTTCTCCGGCTAAATCAGATTGTCTATGCTCCGATTTACGCGCTGTTCCTTGTGGGGCCGGCAGCTAATTTGATCGAAATCTGGCTGGATTCTCGACGCGAGAAGGGCGTCGTGTCAGTTACAGCGTGAAACCCGCTCCGCGGGCTAAACCAGGAAAGCGAACTGAATTCCTAATGCGCCGTTACCCCATCATCTGTTGCTCGTTGCTTGTTTCGTTGCTGCTGCTGTCAGCCTGCAAACAACCTGCCGCTACTGCGCCGGGGGCCGCTCCTGCCGAAGTTACGAACCAGGCGCCCTCACCCAGCCCGAGCCCTACACCACCGCGCCCGTCAGGCCCAATCGAGTTTACGGATGTGACCGCCCAAGCGGGAATACACTTCAAACATAATAGCGGGGCTTTCGGCAAAAAGTATTTGCCGGAGACAATCGGCAATGGTTGCGCCTTTCTTGATTACGACAACGATGGCTGGCAGGACATCTTGCTTGTTAATTCAACCGCCTGGCCCGAACGAAAAACCCCCAGAACTTTCCCCGCGCTCTACCATAATAATCAAGACGGCACCTTCACGGATGTCACGCGGGAGGCGGGACTCGCGGTAGCAATGTACGGCATCGGCGTGGCGGCCGCCGACTATGATAATGATGGGAATGAAGACATCTACATAACCTGCGTGGGAGCAAACCATCTTTTTCGAAATCTGGGAAACGGAAAATTCGCTGACGTTACGGCCCGGGCAGGCGTCGGCGATCCTGGTTTCTCGACCAGCGCGGCCTGGTTCGATTTCGATAACGACGGCAAGCTCGATTTGTTTGTCGCAAACTATGTTGATTGGTCCGTTGAAAACGACCAGCTCTGCTCGCTCGACGGAAAAAATAAATCCTATTGCACACCACAGTCTTATCAGGGCCAGAGTCCGACGTTATATAGAAATAAGGGTAACGGCACTTTTGAAAACGTTACGCAACGTGCCGGGCTTAATGATCCCACGTGCAAATCGTTGGGGGTCGCGCTGCTCGACTACAACAGCGACGGCTGGTTGGACCTTTTCGTCGCCAACGATACTGAGCCAAATAGGCTCTACAAGAACAACGGCAACGGAACTTTTATTGACGAGGCAGTCACGGCCGGAGTGGCCTTTAGCGAAGCCGGCACAGCACGTGCCGGGATGGGTGTCGATGCCGGCGACTATGACGGATCCGGAAGGCAGGGAATTGTCGTCGGAAACTTCACTAACGAAAGCATGGCCCTTTATTCCAATGATGGTGCAGGGCTGTTTACTGATGAGGCGCCCAAATCAGGAATCGGAAAAATGTCGGCACAGTCGTTGACGTTCGCGGTCTTTTTCTTTGATTACGATCTTGACGGCCTGCTCGATGTGTTTGCGGCGAACGGGCACGTCTCTGATGACATCAGCGTGGTCCAACCCAACGTCAAGTACGCACAGCCGCCCCATCTCTTTCGCAACAAGGGCAATAAGAAATTCGAAGAGATGACGGGAAAGCTGGGTCGAGCCGTGCAACGAGCGATTGTCGGCCGCGGCGCGGCTTATGGCGATTTTGATAACGACGGCGATCTTGATCTATTGATTACGTCCAACAACGGTCCGGCCCGGCTGTTGCAAAACGAGAATGCTAACCAGAATGATCTGCTGCGGGTTAAGGCGGTGGGTACCAGGGCGAATCGTGACGGGATTGGCGCCAGAGTCACTTTGAAAACTGCCAAGGGCAAGCTTTTCAACATGGTCAAGACGGGCTCGAGTTACTGTTCTCAAAGCGAGTTGCCACTAGTGTTTGGTTTGGGAGTTCCTGAGGAGGGCAGGACGTTTAGTTTGGAAATCGTCTGGCCCGGCGGCCAGAAAGACACCATTAGCGATCTTAAGCCAAACCAGTCGTTGACGGTTCAGGAAGGAAAGGGAGTTGTCTCGGCGGCACCGATAGTTTTTGCGCGGCCTGCGGCAACGCCATCTCCCACCCCGCAGTCTTCGCCATGAATCGTCGAATCCTACCTATCAATCTCTCTCTGATCAGAGTTCGGTTCTAATCTCTCCCTACACCCAGCGCATCGGCCACGCGGTTGATGTAGTTGAACCACGAGGCAATCAACGTAATTTGCAGAATTCCCTGGTCGTCAAAGCCAACGGCGCGCAGACGCTCGTGGTCCGCGGATGAGATACGCGTTGCATCCTTCGTTACCTGCACCACGTAGTCGAGCATGACCCGATCCTGCTCAGTGATTGGCGCCTTCTTATAGTCCTCTTCCAGTAACCGGACCATCTCGCTATCTAGAGTCACGCGACGCAGAAACTCTGCGTGAGACTCGATTCAATAATGGCACCGGTTCGTAACTGACACTACGGTCGCAATCATCTCGTGCTGATGACGCTGCAATGGCAAGTCCGGTGACAACAACGTGCCATAAGTCGCGAAGGCATGGAAAAGAGCGTCGGGAATCAAGCTGTGCGACTCGACAATGCCTGCTGATTCGCCGTCCGGCGTTGGATGAACTGGGGTGGCGTACTCAATTGGATATAGATGTCGCTGACCCTCGGAGGCCTGACGCACCTTCTCATCCTCGGAAGCTGGAACTGTTTTAACCCATGTCATAGTTAATCAATCCTGTCTTGCTGTAACGCAAACTGTTGGTTTTGCGGTGGTGCGAGAAATAAGGAATAGCCAAGCACGCAAACTAACAGTTTGCGTTACGGGCTTCGGCCACGAAACAGTAGATAGTAAACGGGCAAACCCAGGGCGACAACGCCAACGCCAAGGAACGACTGGACAGGGTTATTGCCGGCCAGGAGCAATAGTAACAATGCGATCAGGATCAAGAATGTGATTGGCGTTAACGGATAACCCGGCGTGCGATACACGTCGCTCGGCGGCATTTTGCGGCGCAACAGAAACAGTGCGATGACCGTCAGCGCGATAAAGATGATGACGACAAAAACGAAATACGAAATGATCGTGTTGAACGTGCCCACGAGCACCAGCAGCGAGGCGAGCATCGCTTGAATGATGATTGCGCGGGCCGGTGTGCCGTAGCGCTTGTGAATCACTGCAACGGTCGAAACGAATAGTCCATCGCGCGCCATTGCAAAGTACACACGGGGCGCTGACATGACAACAGCAGCGAGACTTCCCAATACCGCAAGGATGACGATCCCGGACAGAACCTGGCCGCCAGCTTTACCAAAGAGCACCTCGCCCGCCTGTGCGGCAAAGGTCTCTCCCGAAGTGACCTGTTCCAGCGGTACGAGATACATGAAAGCCGCACTGGTGAGAATGTAGACGGCAGTGAGAATCGTCACACCAAAAACGAGAGCTCGCGGTAACGTGCGTTCAGGATCGCGGACTTCGCCTGCCAGCTTACTCAGATCCCACCAGCCGCCAAATGCAAAAAAGGCACCGACAATGCCGCCAGCCAATGCACCCAACAATGCTTCCGATCCGGGACGCTGCGCCACAAGCGGCTGGAAGTTAGACCAGTCTCCGGCCCTTGAGGCAAAGCCCCAGATGATTACGAGTCCCAGTAGCCCCAACTTGAAAATGGTAAGCCAGCGTATCAACCAACCCCCAAGTCTCACTCCGCGGATGTTGACGAAGGCTACGAAGACTATTGAGCCAATCGCCACAACCTTTAACCCCATCGGCGAGAGCTTGAAGATGTAGCTGACATAACTTGCCAGCCCCACGGCGAGTGCGGCAGTAAGGCCCGGATCCATAACGAGCAACGCCATCCACCCATAAAGAAAAGCGACTGGTTTCCCATAAGCTTCGCGAAGGTAAACGTAGCCGCCGCCGGCCTCGGGAAATCTGGCGGCCAACTCGCCGTAACAGAGTGCCCCACACAACGCCACCGCGCCCATGATTAGCCAGACGATCAGCAACCAAAAAGGTGAACCCAACGACTTGGACATACCGGCGGGAGTAAGAAAGACTCCTACGGCGATGACTTCACCGAGGATCAAAGCCGTCGCGGTGCCGAGTCCGATTTGCCGTTTTAGTTCGCCGGAGGTTCTCAATGGTTAGTTACGATTGGGTCAAAACGTGACGCGTAGCGCAAATTGAAAGGCGCGCGGACCACCAGACCCAAACACACCGCCTGCGGTGGTGACGGGCTGACCAAAACTGGAGGAGCGCAGAAAGCCGGAGTTGGTCGAGTCGTTACTGTCACGCACCAGCGCATTAGAGAACCCAGAATAGTTTGATTTAGAAAAACCCAGCACATTCGTGACATTGAATAGGTTGAACGCTTCCACTAGTGGTTCGATCTTCAGGTGCTCGCCGATCCTAAAAACCCTTGAGACGCGTAGATCAAACGAACTGAAGCTGTCGTTGAAGCGAGCGTTATCAGAGACCAATGGCAGCGGCTGACCACCAAACCCTCCGGCCGCATTGAGCTGACTGATAAAAGCGTTCAATTCAGTAGCATTGTGAAACAGTCTGCCACCGGCATTGCGCTGCAGCTGGGGAATCCTTTGACTGCCGCTCGGCACAAGAATGTCCATCGGCACGCCAGAGGCCATCGTAAAGATCAGCGCAAGATGGATTCTCCCAGGCAAGTCAAAGAGGCCTGAAAACGTGAAGCGATGCCGCTGATCATTTGGTGTGGGACCGTACTCCAACTGCAGATTGTTAGGATTGAGCGGACCGTTGGAGAACGGGATCTGATCGTCGTTTGCGTAGTTGAAGGCTTTGGATAGTGTGTAGCCGGCGCGGAATTGATAACGACCCGAGAAGCGTTTCTCAAAGCTTAGCAGCAATCCGTCATACTTTGTCTTAACGCTGGACTCCAGATTTATCACTGAGTCAGGACCACCTACTACCGGATTAAACACACTGCCGACGATACGACCGATTATGAAATGCGTGCCGAAGTTGTGAAGGTAGTCGGCCCGCAATACATAGTCCTTTCCAAACTCGCGTTGAATGCCGAGGTTCACCTGCTGCACCTTGGGGTTCTGCATGGTGTTGTCGATGATGTTGATTCCTGACGCACCAGCGCCCGGTAAGATAAAGCCGGTAAACGGATTGGCCAGAGTTGGTGCTCCCGGTGGGAATGTGCCATTAACAGGATCAAACAAGAATTGGGGAGGAATAAAAAACACCGGTCCGGCCCTAACTTCAATCGGCAGGGCTCGACCGTCCAATCCGCGCTCCAGTGATTGGATCTCCAGTGTGATCCGATCGTAATAGACTCCATAACCGCC
>Ga0070690_100000464_pt1 | contig 20332 bp, 15 predicted proteins | sample KBSS33HmetaG_FD_64671 | JGI IMG/M metagenome (GOLD analysis project Ga0070690, IMG submission 64671) | Switchgrass rhizosphere microbial communities from Kellogg Biological Station, Michigan, USA - KBS S3-3H metaG | ecosystem: Host-associated > Plants > Roots > Rhizosphere ... | reverse complement strand
GCCTCCGGTCCGGGTCAGCTGGAAGCGGTGGGTGGTGTTCTCGTGCGAGAACCCCATGACGTGATCGCCGCGTTCGTCGACGCCGGCATGGTGATCGGCGTGCGTTTCGTGCGCTTGATGCGCCGCGCAGCTCGCGTGGGCGTCCTGGGCGAGAGCCATCGAGTTGGGAAGGGCGAGAGCCAGGGACAGAGAAAGCAGCCCTGTGGCCTTCATGATCGTTTCCTCCGTTCGAACGAGTTCTTTGAGGCCCGGTGAACCGGGCCCCGCATCGCGAGAACGGCGATCAGTTCCGCATCGGAGGATCGAACCCGGGAAGCACGAATCGAATCGCTCGTTGAGCTCCCGCCGCGAGGCGAGAGGGCTGCGGCCGATCCAGGATGAGGAGAGGCACCGCGACCTCGCCCGGTCCGGCGAGCGCGGGCCTGAGCGGCGTCTTCGCCGGAGGATCCGGGCAGACGCTCGAGACGCACCGCTCGCACCGGGAGCAGCAGGGCCTGGGCGCCGGGGTCCTCGCGGAGGCCCAGGGCCCGATGACGAGAAGGCCCACGAGCGCGAAGCTCGCGGCCGACCTCCCGAGTCTCGATTGCCGCGTCATCTCTGAGAGACCGCAACCCGCCGGCCCCGGAGGCGCATTCCCGATTCGGGGCTCAGGCCTTCGTCTTGCGCGTCATCACGAGCTCATCGCTCCCCGGAAACGTGGCGGTCCAGCCCCGGTCGGTCTGGCGCAGCACCTCGGTCAACACGCGGTCCGGTCCCGAGGGACGGAACGTCTGCCGGAAATGGGCCGTGGCGCCCTCCGAGCCGACCTTCGGGCGCCCGATCGGCTGAGTTCCCGCCGCGTACGTCGCCGTGATCTCGCGGACGACCGTGCCGTCGGGCTCGACGCGCACGACGCCCTGCTCCTGGACCAGCCCGTGCTCCAGATCCATCGACACGAGCATGTCGAGGTTCCGGCGGACGCCGTTCCACACGAGCAGGCCCTCGAAGTGCGGCCGCTCGACGCCGTCCAGCATCAGGCTGCCGGCGTACCAGATGTAGGCCCGGTTGGGCCCCCAGCGGAACCGCGCGGCCGCGACGGGAGGCCCGCCGGCTCGAGAGGAGACGTCCCACTCGCCGATCAGGAACTCGTAGGGCGCCCACGGGCTCGGCTCCTTCCCCGTGGCGCCGAATGCCGTCGATGCGCGGAGCGAGAGACCGAGCAGGATCGCGAGCCGGAGCTTCCGAGCCATGTGCCGCCCTCCGACCGGGGAGCATGGACCCGGGAGCGCGAATCCGTTTCGCGAAAGGGCCGAGCGCGTACCGGCAGAGGATGCACTCACCTGGCGCGAGGATGGAAGGTTGGTGGCGGTGCAGGGATTTGAACCCCGGACACAGCGGATATGAGCCGCTTGCTCTGACCAACTGAGCTACACCGCCACGGGGGCGGGAATACTAGCAGGGCGCCGCTTCGGTTGCGAGGGCGACTCTTGCCTCTTCCCGCCTCCCGCCCCCCGGGGTCCCGCCCCGTTTATACTGATGGCGTGTCGGGCCTTTCGGACAACTGCGGGACCTGCGCGCAACAGTATCCGTACGCCCTGCCGCGCTGCCCGATCTGTCACAAATCCGTCTGCGAGGAGTGCGCGGTCCGCATGGGCGGCAGCACGTTCTGCGGGACCCAGTGCGCGCATTCGTTCTTCTCCGGCGGCGACGAGGACATCTCCGAGACCGACGCCGCCAAGTACGAAGATGGAGAATGAGCTCGCCTGATCCTCCGGGGCGGCCTTCGCGATTCGGCCGCTTCTTCTGGCGCGATCCCAACACTCAATTCCTGATCCTGGCCGCGGTCGCCGGGCTGTTCGGCGGCGCCGGAGCGATCGTCTTCCGGTTCCTGACGCACCGGCTGACGCAGCTGCTCGTGGGATCGACCGACATCCTGCGGGGCATGGAGTCGCTCGAGCCGTGGGTGCGCGTCCTGCTCCCCGTCGCGGGCGGCCTCGTGGGCGGGCTCATCGCGTGGTTCTTCTTCGGCGAGCGCGGCCCCTCCGGCATCTCCCACATGATCGAGGTCGTCTCGCTCGGGCGGCGCAGCGTCCGGCTGCGGCCTTCGCTCGCCCGCTCCGCGTCCTCGATCGCCGTCATCTCGACGGGCGGCTCGGAGGGCCGCGAGGGTCCGATCATCCAGATCGGCGCGGCCTGCGCCTCCTCGATCGCGCGCCGCCTCAAGGTGTCGCCGGAGCGGGTACGGATCCTGACGGCGTGCGGCATGGCCGCGGGCGTCGCGGGGGCGTACAACACGCCGATCGCCGCGACGCTCTTCGTGCTGGAGGTCGTCGTCGGGTCGTTCTCGATGGCGCTCTTCGGACCGGCGGTCGTCTCGGCCGTCGTCTCGACGCTCCTCGTCCGGTCCGTCCTGGGCGACGAGCCCGTCTACCAGGTCGCGCCGTTCCACGCCGAGTCGCTCCTCGAGCTGCTGCCCTACGCCGCGATCGGGATCCTCGGCGGCGCGGCATCGGCGCTGTTCGTCCGCGCGCTGGCCCTCGGCAAGAAGGCCGCGGCCGCGACGAAGCTTCCGATCCCCGCCACGATGGCGCTGGGCGGCGCGGTCGTCGGCGGGATCGCGATCGCCCTGCCGCAGGTCATGGGCAACGGCTTCGAGGCGACGGACCGGATCCTCCACGGCAACCCGACGCTGATCGTCCTCGCGCTCCTCTTCGTCGGCAAGATGGTCGCGACGGCGGCGACGATCGGCTCCGGCGGCGTCGGCGGCGTCTTCACCCCGTCGCTGATGATCGGCGCCACGGTCGGCGGCATGGTGGCCCACCTCGTGCGGCTCGTGTTCCCGCACCTGGCCGCGCCGGTCGGCGGCTACGCGCTGCTCGGGATGGGCGGCCTCATGGCGGGCGTGACGCGCGCGCCGCTGCTCGCCGTCATCATGATCTTCGAGCTGACGCAGAACACGGCCGTGCTGCTCCCGATGATGGTCGTCTCGATCCTGGCGGTGACGGTCGCCCGCGTGTTCCAGAAGGAGTCGATGTACGTCGGGAGCCTGCGCTCCGCCGGCATCGTGTGGGAGAAGACCCCGGAGGCCACGGCCCTCGCGAGCCTCAAGGTCTCCGACATCATGCGCCGCGACGTGGCGCTCATCCCGCGGGCGATGCCGCTGCCCGAGATCGTCTCGGCGTTCCTGCGGTCGCGGAGCCTGTTCCTCTACGTCGGCGACGAGGAGGGGCGGCTGATCGGCGCCGTCGACATCCACGAGATCAAGGAGTCCTTCCAGGAGCGCGAGCTCTCGGGCGTCGTGCTCGCCGAGGACCTCGCCGCGGAGATCCCGTTCGCGACGCCGGAGGAGCCGCTGACCAGCGTGAACGAGAAGCTGTGGTTCCGCGACGTGGGCCAGCTCCCGGTCGTCGACTCGCCGGACCGCCGGCGCTTCCTCGGCATCGTCACGCAGCGCGACCTGCTGGGCGCGTTCGACAGCGAGGTCCTGCGGCGCAGCCGCCTCGTGACGCGCGTGCGCACGCTGGGCGACGAGCAGGGCGAGGTCGACTACCTCGAGCTGCCGCAGAACCACCGGTTGATCGAGCTCGACGTGGCGCGGTCGATCGAGGGGCTCACGGTCGCGCAGGCGGCGCTGCGGTCCCGCTACGGCGTGTCGGTGCTCGAGGTGAAGCGGCTCGGCAAGGATGGCGTGGAGCGGCGGTTCGTGCCGGCGCCCTCCGACCGCTTCGAGCACGGCGACGTGCTCGTGCTCCTCGGCAGCGAGGACGCGATCGCGCGCTTCCAGGAGGACCGCGCGCAGGCCGTCGCCGCCGAGCCGGGGCGGTAGGGCGGATCCCTCCGCGAGCCGGGCCCGCGCGCGCTTCGAGGGGCTCCCGCGCGCTCCCGCGGTGCTATCCTTTTCCCACCCTGGAAAGACATCCTCACCCTCCGCCGTCGGTGGCCAAGGAAAAGCAGAGCGAGCTCGTCGCGCTGCGCGGGAAGTGGTTTAAGGAGCGGACCCGGCTCTACGACCGCGAGACGGGCCTTCCCACCGTCGCCGTCCTGGTCGACGACCTCAAGGCGATGCTCGAGGAGCGGGGGACCCTCTCGGTCCTCGTGTTCCGGCCGAGCTCGGAGGGCCAGGTCGAGGAGGTCTGGGGCTGGGAGGCGTACGACGACCTCCTGCTCGACTTCGTGCGGCGCCTCAAGGCGTTCCAGACGGACGGGATCGTGCCCATGGGCACCTTCTGCGTGCCCTACGTCCGCTCCGACGAGATCATCCTCTTCGTCAACGGAGACGGCGGCGGGATACCGGAGGGGCCGGCAACGCTGGGCACCAAGGCGGCCGAGCTCGACCAGCTCATTCGCGGGTACCTCGCCGAGCGCGCGGACGTGTCCGCGCGCTTCCGCTCGTTCGTGGGCGCCGCGCGGATCCTCAAGGACCCCAAGCACCGCATCGAGCGGCTCGTCTACCGCGGCATCCAGGAGGCGCGCGACCAGGTCACGCGCCAGACCGTGCGGCAGGAGATCCGCGGCGGCGAGCTGCTCCAGGACGCGATCTCGCGGCAGGACATCTCGCCCGTGTTCCAGCCGGTCTTTGACCTCGCGACCGGCAACATGATCGGCATGGAGGCGCTCTCGCGCGGCCCGCGCGGCAGCGAGTTCGAGAGCGGGGAGACCCTCTTCTCGCTGGCCGAGCGCACGGAGCTCCTCGTGCCGCTCGAGCGCGTCTGCCGGCAGCGGTCGCTCGAGGCGGCCGCGCAGGGCCACAACCGGCGGCAGATCTTCCTGAACCTCTCGCCCGCGGCCGCGTCGGACCCGGAGTTCCTCGGCCCGATCTTCCGCGACCAGGTGCGGGCGCTCGGGCTCGAGCCCGACCGCATCGTCCTCGAGATCACGGAGCGCACGTACGCCGTGTACGAGGGGCTGTTCCGCGAGGTCCTCTCCAAGTTCCGCTCGCAGAACTTCCGCATCGCGGTCGACGACGTGGGAACGGGCTACAGCAACCTCTCCTCGCTCGCCGACATCGAGCCGGACTACCTCAAGTTCGACAACGTGTTCGTGCGCGGCATCGACCGCCGCCAGGTCAAGCAGGACCTGCTCGAGGCCCTCATGTCCTTCGCGCGGAAGATGCACACGAAGGTCATCGCGGAGGGCATCGAGACGCGCGAGGAGCTGCGAGTCCTGCAGTCCCTGGGCGTCCCGTACGGGCAGGGCTTCCTGCTCGCCCGGCCCATGCCGGTGGGTGAGATCGAGCGCTACGCCTCGATCGCGATTTAGCCGGGACGCTCCGCTACGCCGCCGGCCACATCCACGCGAAGATCAGGCCGGTCACCACGGCGTAGATCAGCGCGTCGACGTTCGACTTGATCGTCGTGGCCCACGAGCGGTTGTACCAGATGGAGAGCGGCCAGAGGGCGAGGCCGTAAGCGGCGAAGGCGATCAGGCCGATGGTGTGGAACACCACCTCGTGTCCCGCGCCGGGGTGAAGAAGGGGCGCGGCGGCGCAGGCCGCGAAGAAGCCCACGAAGAGCAGGAAGAGAAACCACTGCGTGAAGCGCTTGCCCATCGCGAAGAAACCGGTCATGACCGTGAGCATCACGACCGGACCGCGGTTCACCTTGGTCTTGTACTCCTCGGACTTCATGTGTTCGGGCGAGCCGGGGTGGGGAATCAGATAGTCCCCGGGGACGAGGTTGGCCTTGCGGAGGTCGTCCATGATCGCGTCCTCCGTCGGCGCCTTCTTGTAGTCGCTGCGGTGATACGGCAGGAGCATGTGGATGACCGAGCTCGCGACGAAGCACGCCACGGCGGAGAGCAGGATCGGGAGCCAGAGTGCCGTCAGGGAGACCATGAAGACCTCCTTGCGCGAACGGGGAGCGCTTGTTGGGTGAAACGATATCCCGGGACACCGTCGCCGCGCTGCAGAAGCTCCCCGACGCGCTCACGAAGGAGAGCCGGAAGCCGCTCTTCCGGATCGACCCGTTCAGGATCGTCACGGAGAACATACGGCGAGCCGATCCTGCCGACGGACGACGCGTTTGCCGGAGTCGAGGAGCCCTGAGGAACCTGCGGCCGAACCCTCAGACGATCAGTTCCGGGTTCGGATTGCGGCCGAAGGGCGTTCCCGGGACGCCGAGGGCCGATGCGACGTAGGCCCAGAGCCCTTCGGGCAGCGGCGCGTTGGGCGGGGGAGCTCCGTCCGGACTCTGAGGACCCGCGGATCCGGCGCGCACGCGCTTCCCGATCACGGTGGCCGTGCCGCCCGGCTCATGGTCGGACTTGGGAACGGTACGGCTGAATTCCCCGACGAGCACCGTCACGACGTTGCGGCCCTCCAACGCGAGGACCCGATCCAGGAAGGTCGAAAGCGCCGGAGTGATGGGCTCCATGATGGCTCGCGCCGCGACGCCGGAGTCGTCCTCGTGCGTGTCGAACTGCCGGTCGGCGCGGCCGGTGTACGCGGGCTGGGCGAAGATGACGCTCGCGTCGGCGCGAACGAGCAGCTCGACGGCTGCGAACGTGGTGGGCAGGTCGGCGACCGCCGTGCGCTCCGCCCCGACGGCGTAGGCGCTCCGAACGTCGCGCGCGATCCCGGCCTCGATCCCGCGCTCGGTTCCCGTGAGGTCCAGGACGCGTTCAAATGTCGCGCCGTCCTCCCTCGGCGGGTTGGCCTCGACGCCCACGGGCAGTCCGATGTCGTTCACGACGGCGCACCGAACCTTCCCGGCCGGCATGGCCGAGGCCATCCGGAGCAGCTGGCTGCGCGGACCGCACTCGAGCACGGCCGCGCGCGCTTGCTCGTGAGGCCTCACGACGCCGTGTTGAAAGTTGACGGATGCCATGTGCGCGAGGGCCGAGGCCGGAAGGGCGCCCAGGGAGCCTGCATCCACCAGGAGCCCGCTTCCGACGTCGCGGACGTTGCGTGCGGTGACGCCGAAGGCGCCGGTCGACAGGAACGAGCCGGCGCTGTTGAACAGCCCGGACGGGCCGCCGTTCAACCAGAAGACGACGAGCGTCGGGTGCTCCGAGCGTCCGGGCGCGAAGCCCCTGCCCCAGCGCCCGAGCGCCAGGGTGCCGGCGAGGGCCGCGCCGCCCTGGAGGGCCGCCCGTCGGGTGAACGATTCCTTTGCCATGGGAGCCTCCTCGCCGGGGATTGACCGTCCCGGCGAGACGAGTTTGGAAGCGCCCACGAGCAGAAGTCCAAGATATTGATGTTATCGAATCGATAAGAAATACTTATCGCCATGGAGCTCCGTCACCTCCGCTATTTCCTCGCCGTCGCGGATGCGATGAGCTTCACGGCGGCCGCCGAGCGGCTGCACGTCGCCCAGCCGGCGCTTTCCCAGCAGATACGCGCCCTCGAGAGGGAGCTGGGCGTGACGCTCATCGAACGGGGGTCGCGCACGCGGCGGCTCACCGAGGCCGGGGCGCGATTCGCCGTGCGCGCGCGGCGGATGCTTCTCGAGGCGGAGGACGCGGCCGACGAGATGGGTCTCTATGCCGGGGCGCGGCGCGGACGCGTGCGGTTCGGCTCGGCGCTGCAGTCTTTGACGGAGGGGCGCGTGGCCGGCCTCCTGGCGAGGTTCCACCGCGAGCACCCCGGGCTGCGGGTGGCCTTTCGCGAGGCGCACACCGGGCCCCTGCTGCTTCTCTTGAGCCATGGACGGCTCGACCTCGCGCTGGTACACCTCGGCCGCGGCGAGGGGCTCGCCGACCTGCGAGTCGCCTTCGAGGGCACTCCCGTCTCGATCGAGCGTCTCTACGAGGAGCCCCTCGTCGCGGCCGTGGGTCCGCGTCACCGGCTGGCCCGATTCGCCTCGGTGTCGTGGAAGGATCTGGCGAAGGAGGAATTCGTTTCCTTCGGCGCCGGATCCACCGTGCGCGAGCTCGTGGCGAAGGCCGCGCGCAAGGTCGGCGTGACGGTCCGGGCTCCGATCTCGGCCGTCAACCTCGGGACCGTGCGTGCCCTCGTCTCGGCCGGACTCGGCGTGGCCATCCTGCCCGAGGTCGCGCTCACCCTCCCGGGTCCCCCGTTGCGCGGACTGCGCCTGACCTCGCCCGCCCTGGTGCGCGTCGTCGCGCTGGCGCGCAGCGCGATGCGGCACGAGAGCCCGGCCGCACGGGTCTTCGCCGACTTCCTGCGGTCCGGCCTGACCGCGTAAGATCTCCTCGCGGGAGGTTAGCTCAGAGGTAGAGCGCCTGCTTTACACGCAGGATGTCGGGGGTTCGATCCCCTCACCTCCCACCAGGACCCTCGCGGCGCAACCATAGAATCCGGACCGCAGAGATGCTCTCCATCGCCGGCACGCGCATGCGCCGCCTCGGAATCTTCGTTTGGGTGGCGCTCGCCGCCGCCCTCGCCGCGTCCTGCACGCGCAACGCGCCGTATCGAACGACCTCCACCGGCGACGTCGTCGAGGCGAAAGTCGGTGCGAAGAGTCTCGGGACGTCCGCGCTTCGCGCGCCGCTTTTGACGAGCGGGATCGAGATCCATGACGACTATCGCCTGCACTTCCTCGAGTTCGACGACCAGGGACAGCTCTACTCGGCTGCGCAGTTCCACGGTCTCGTCGACGCGCTCGAGAAGGAGGCCGCCGGGCCGGAGAAAGCGCGGATCGTCCTCGTGCTCTACGCGCACGGCTGGAAAAACAACGCGAGCCTCTGCAACAACAACGTCTGCTGCTTCCGGACCTTCCTCTCGCGGCTCGCGGCCGACGTCCGGACCGCCGAGAAGCGGTCGAACGGATTCCTCGGCCCCACGCACGTCATCGGGGTCTACGTCGGCTGGCGCGGCCTCTCGGCGACCCTCCCGCCCTTCAAGGCGCTCTCGTTCTGGGCGCGCAAGAGGGTGGCGGGCAACGTCGCCCAGGGTGAGCTCGTCGAGGCCCTCTCGTTCCTCGACCGGTACCAGAAGCACCTGAACAAGGAGACCCCGAACCGCTGCCGGCTCGTCATGATGGGGCACAGCCTGGGTGGCGCCGTCCTCTACTCGGCGGTCGCGAACATCCTGAAAAGCCGGATCACGGAGGCGCGCGTCAAGGGCGTGCTCGACGGCCAGGTTCCCACGATCGAAGGCTTCGGCGACCTCGTCGTGCTCGTCAATCCCGCATTCGAGGCCGCGCTGTACGCCCCGCTCCACGAGCTCATCGAGACGTTCCCGGCGTTCTCGCCGAGGCAGAGCCCGCTCCTGGTGGTGCTCTCGTCGGAGACCGACACGACGACGCGCGTCACCTTCAAAGTCGGGCGCTGGCTGGAGACGGTCTTCCAGCGCACCGGACCGCGCTCGCCGCGAAAAATGCTCGTCTCGACCGTCGGCAACTACGACCCCTTCGTCACGCACCGTGCGACCGTTCCCGATGAGGCCCGGGAGAAGGCCGGCGGATCCGAGCGGGGCCTCGTGAAGAACTGCGAATGCACGCTGCCGATGTCGGAGGCGGACGTCGGGTCGCTCGACCGATTCGTGGAGATCCTGCGCCTCGGGCCCGAGGAGTCGGCGAAGGCGCTGACGCCGACGCTCTGCCCCGGCCACGACCGTCTTGGCGTCGTCGAGCTCGACTGCGTCGCGCCACACCCCTCCGGCCTCCCGCTGTGGGTCGTCCGAGCCGACAACTCGGTCGTCAGCGGACACAGCGGCTTCTTCACGCGGCCGGTGACCGATCTCGTCCGCAACCTCGTGGCGCGCCGCATCCTCGAGCAGATGGTCGCGTCGCCCGCGCCGGGTTCCGCGTCCCGCTGACCGGGGCACGAGAATTGCGCCTTCGACCGCCGAAGGAGTGGACGAAAGTCGCCGCACGCAGGCGGCGGGGCGTCCCGCCTCCTGCGGCGTGCGCTAGCATGAGGGAGTGCGCACCCACGCGATCCGGCTCCTCGGCCTGGCCATCGCCCTGACGGCGCTGGCCTCTTCCGCTTCCGCCGCGGACACGCGTCCCGCGCCCCCGCTGATCGGCCGCTGGCACTCGCTGGAGAACGCGCGGGAGGTCGGAGTCGCCTCGGTCTTCGAGTTCCGCGGCGACGGCGTCTTCGAATACAGCCCGGCCAACGTCGTCGAGATGCCGTACCGTCTCGAGGGCGATGCGCTGTTTCTTCCCAACGAGACGAAGGGCGGGCCCGATCACAAGCAGACGATCGACTGGATGGGCGAGGATCGCATCCGCCTGAGCGCGCCGGAGACCCTGAGCGTCTTCCTGGACCGCAAGCCCGGGTCGGGGCCCAAGAAGTCGATCGTCGGGGAGTGGACCGGTCCGCTCGACGTGGGCGGACGCAGCGTGCAGGCTCTGTACCTCTTTCGCCCGGGCGGCCGGCTCCTGCTGGTCATGACGCTCCTGACCGCTCAGGGCCGCTACACCCTGGATGGCGACAAGATCCAGATGGCGGTCCCCAGCAAGTGGTCGGCCTCCGGGAAGTACAGGGTCGACGGCGACACGCTCACCCTCTCGATCGAAGGCCAGAAGGGGATCCAGGACTCGAAGTACGCGAGGTACTGAGGCGGAGAATCCGGCATGAGGGTCCTCCTCTTCGGCGCGACCGGGATGGTGGGGCAGGGCGTTCTGCGCGAGTGCCTGCTCGACCCGGACGTCTCCGAGGTCCTGATCGTGGGCCGCAGCGCGATCGGGAAGGACGGAACGAATCCGCGTCTGCGCGAGTTGATCGTTCCCGACGTCGCGGAGCTCTCGGCGATCGAGCCGCAGCTCTCCGGGTTCGACGCGTGCTTCTTCTGCCTCGGCGTGTCGTCCGTCGGGATGTCGGAGGCAGACTACCGCCGCGTCACCTACGACCTCACTCTCGCCGTCGCGAAGACGCTCGCCCGCCTCAATCCGGCCATGACGTTCGTCTACGTCTCGGGCGCGGGAACGGACGCGACCGGGCGCGGCCGGATCATGTGGGCGCGCGTCAAGGGCGAGACCGAGAACGCGCTGTTGCGCCTGCCGTTCAAGGCGGTGATGTTCCGACCGGGATTCATCGCGCCGGCCCCGGGCATCCGCTCGAAGACGCCGCTCTACCGTTTTTTCTACGCGCTCGCGCGCCCGCTGACTCCGCTCCTGCGCGCGGCGTTCCCCAATCACGTCACGACGAGCGAACGCATCGGACGGGCGATGCTCCGCGTCGCGAAACGGGGATCGCCGAAGCCGATCGTCGAGATGGACGACCTCCGCGCTCTGACGGACTGAGAGACTAGGCGGCGGGGCCGGCGCTCTCCCGCCCGACGGCGAGCGTCCGCGACTCGGTCGCCTGTCCGGCGCGCGCCGGCTGGATCAGCGGGCGGCGGCTGCGCCACCACGCGGCGGCGTCCGCGTCCGTCCAGGGCGGCACGCCGTCGCAGACGGCGAGCGCTTCCTCGAACGCCTCGACGCTTTCGGGGCGCTCGTCCGGGCTCTTGGCGAGAGTCGCGAGGACGAGGGCCTCGAGCGCCGCCGGGAGCGGCCGGCCCAACCGCTGCGATGGGGGAATCGGATCGTCGCGTAACAGGGACGCGAACACGTCGGCCGACGGCCCCTCGAAGACGGGCTTGCCCGTCAGGAGGAAGTACGCCGTGGCGCCCAGGCAGTACAGATCGCTGCGCGCGTCGATCTTGTCCGGCGCGCGCAGGGTCTCGGGGGCCATGTAGTACGGCGTTCCGAGGACCACGTCGTCCGCCGTCTTCCCGCCCGCGCCACCCGATACGCTCTTGACCAGGCCGAAGTCCACGACCTTGGCGTGATCGGACCTCCCGCCGCGCTCGGTCAGCAGGATGTTGGCGGGCTTCACGTCGCGGTGAATCAGGCCGGCGCGGTGGGCCTCGCCGAGCGCGTCGCAGACCTGCCTCAGGACGCGGACCACGCGTCCGGGATGCATGGGTCCGTCGCGGCGCACGAGCTCGTTCAGATCGATGCCGTCGAGGAACTCCATCGCGTAGTAGAAGAGGCCGTCGGGCGTGCGCCCGTAGTCGTAGATGGAGACCGTGTGCGGCGAGGTCAGGAGCGAGGTCATCTGGACCTCGCGCTCGAACCGCGCGAGATCCATCTCGCCGGCGCGCTCCGGCGGGAGGATCTTGACGGCGGTCGGCCGCTTGAGGAGCGCGTGCTGCGCGCGGTAGACGGCGCCCATGCCGCCCTCTCCGATCTTCGTGACCAGCGTGTAGGGGCCGAGGCGCCGCGCCTCCTTGACCGTCTGGCGGAGGCCGTAGATGACGCGCGAGATGGTCGTCGAGAGCACCACGGCGAGTGCGGCGAAGAGGAAGGCGAAGGCCGTGTAGGCCCAGGCCGACGGGAGGTCGGTGCGTCCGGCGCGCGCGTAGATCCCGTACGTCATGAACGGGAGCGTCGCGACCGCGGCGATTCCGAGCAGCCGGGTCCGCCGGGGCTCGCTCGGGACGATGGCGGCGCGATAGAGGAGCAGGGCGAAGAGCGCGAGCGCGGCCATGAGGTCGGGACGCAGCGACACCGGAAGCGACGCCGCGCGTCCGATCATCGCCATCGACAGGAAGAAGACTCCGGCCGCCTCGACGACTCGGAGGACCTCGGCCGGCAACGGCGATCTCCTGGTCGCGAGCCAGACGGTGGCGGCGACGGCGATGCCGCCGAGGTGAAACATCGCCCAGGGTTGAATCGGAAGACCGTGGTCGAGGCTCTGGGGATCCCAGAGGAGGCCGATGACCCAGGACCCGATGAACAGGGCGGACGCCATGATCGCGACGAGGCCGAACAACGTGCGCAGCCGCTCCTGCAGGAACTCGCGGCTCTCCTCGGAGTCCCAGGGCGAGCTCGTGCCCCCGCGTCTCGACGCGGGGGATGCGGTCGTGGCCGAGGTCGCCGACCGGGGCTCCGACGGGGACATTGGCCCCAACGATATCAACGGCCGGCGATGTCTCTCGCCTTCGCGCGCCTCCTAGTCCGCGCGCAGGGCGCGGACGGGATCGATGCGCGTGGCGCGCAGCGCCGGCAGGAGGCTCGCGGCCAGCGCCGCCACCGCCAGCAGCGCGGCGGACGCGAGCAGCGTCGCCGGGTCGTGGGGCGGAACGCCGACGAGCAGGCCGGACAGGAGCCGCGCGAGCGCGAGCGCCGCGGCGAGGCCGGTGGCGAGCCCGATCGCGACGGGCACCAGGGCCTGGCGCGCGATCAGGGTCAGGATGCGGGCGCGCGTCGAGCCGAGCGAGAGTCGGACGCCGATCTCGCGCGTCCGCTCGATCACGCCGAACGCCGTGAGCGCGTAGATGCCGGCGAGGGCGAGCGCGAGCGCGGCCGCGCCGAAGATCTCGAGCAGCAGCGTGTGGAACCGCCGCTCGGCGAGAGACGTCACGAACGCGTCCTCCATGGGGCGCGCGGCGGAGGTCGCGACGTCGCGGTCGAGGGCGCGGATCTCCCGCTGCACCGCCGGAATCAGCGATACGGGCGCGCCCTGCGTCCGCACCGCGAGGCAGAAGATGTTGGCCAGCCAGACGGAGACGTCGGCCGGAGTCTGGGCGTAGGGGACGTACACGTCGGCGGTGGGCTCGGCGTCGAGGCCGGTGTGCCGAATGTCCCCGACGACGCCCACGATCTGAACGGTACGCCACGGCGCATCGTCGATCTCGAGGCGCTCGCCGATCGGGCTGCGATCCGGAAAGTGGCGCCGCGCCAGCGTGCGGCTGATGAGGACCACCGGCGTCGAGTTCGCGACGTCGTGCGCGTCGACGTCGCGGCCCGCGAGCAGCGGGACGCCGAGGGTGCGGAAGTAGCCGGGTGCGATCGCGCGGTAGTTGGCCGAGGGCGCCTTCTCGCGCTCGATGTCGGCGCGCCCCACGATGGTGAAGGCGATGTTGGCGCGCCACTGCGTGAGCGGGTTGATCGAGGCCGCCGAGACCGCGGCGACCCCGGGAAGCTCCGACAGCCGCGCGTTCGCCTCGTCCGCGAAGCGGGCGATCGCCGCGGGGGTGCCATAGCGGCTCTTCGGCAGCGAGAGCTGGACGGTCAGCAGGTGGTCGGGCCGGAACCCGGGGTCCGTCGCGCGCAGCCGCTGGAGCGTGCGCAGGAGGAGTCCCGCGCCGACGAGCAGCACGAGCGAAAGGCCGACCTCCGCCGCCACGAGAACCGCGCGGGCGCGCGCCCGCCGGCGGCTCCCGGTCGATCCGCGCCCGACGGCGCGGAGGCTGTCGGAGAGTCCCCATCCGCTGCCCTGCAGCGCGGGCGCGAGGCCGAGCCCGAGCCCCGCCGCGAGGGAGAGCCCCGCCGTGAAGAGGAGCACGGAGAGATCCATGCCGATCTCGGACGCGCGCGGCGGCGCCGGACCCAGAGCGAGGAGGCCGCGGATGCCGGCGAGCGCGACGAGGAGACCGAGCGCGCCGCCGGCGATCGCGAGGACTCCGGTCTCGACCAGGAGCTGCCGCAGGAGGTCCCGCCGGCGCGCGCCCAGGGCGGCTCGCAGCGCGAGCTCGGGGCGCCGGGCCGCCGTGCGCGCCAGGAGCAGGTTGGCGAGGTTGGTGCACGCGATCAGCAGCACGAGCGCGACGGCGGCCTGCAGGACGAGCAGCGTGCGGCGGGAGTTTCCGACGACGAGCTCCGCGAGCGGCTCGACGCGGACGCCCTGCTTCCCCGCGTTGGTGTCGGGGTAGGCGGCGCGCAGCCGGGCCACGATCGGGTCGAGCTCGGCCGAGGCCTCCGCCACCCCGACGCCGGGACGCAGGCGGCCCACGACCCTCAGGAAGCCGCTGGCCCGGCGCGCGCGCCGCGGATCTCCCTCGAGGGAGAGCGGCGAGACGAGCTCGGCGCTCGAGGCGAAGAAGGGGAAGGCTGCGGGGAGGACGCCGATCACCGTGTAGGGCTCGCCGTTCAGGGTCAGGACGCGGCCCAGCACCTGCGGATCCGCGCCGAACCGCGAGCGCCAGAGTCCGTCCCCGAGCAGGGCCACCTTCGCGGCTCCCGGGCGTTCTTCCTCGGCGGAGGGCAGGCGGCCCAGCGCGGCGCGCACGCCGAGCGAGACGAAGAAGCCGGCCGAGGTCCACTGCGCCTTGAGCGCGACCGGCTCGTCGATGCCCGTCAGGTTGGCGCTCCAGCCTCCCCAGGCCGCGAGGAACTCGAAGCTCTTCGTCCCGGAGCGGAGATCGAGGAAGTCGGCGATCGAGAAGGGCTGCCGGTCGCTGCCCGGCTCGACCGAGTAGACCGAGACGAGGCGGTCGGCGCCGGCGAAGGGGAGGGGCCGCAGCAGCACGGCGCGGACGACGGTGAAGATCGCCGTGTTGGCGCCGATCCCGAGGGCGAGCGTCCCGACGAAGGCCGCCGTGAAGCCGGGGCGGCGCCGAAGGCCGCGAAGCGCGAGGCGCAGGTCCCGAAAGAGGTCCGAGAGCATGGCGGATACCCCCTGGACCCGACGCTAGGCAAGTTCTATGATATTAGCAACGATGATTTTGAACGATCTCGATATCAGATCTTCTGATCGCAGGGCATAGCCCGTGGAGCTGCGCCATCTCGCGACCTTCCGCGCGGTCCTTCGGGAGGGCAGCTTCCTGCGCGCGGCGCGCGCCCTGCGGCTCGCCCAGCCGACCGTGACCCTCCACATCCAGGAGCTCGAGGAGGAGCTGGGTCTCTCGCTCTTCGACCGCCGCGGGCGCCGCCGGCCGACGACGCCGGCCGGCACGCAGTTCTCGGAGCGGGCGCTCCCGATCCTGGACGCGGTCGACGCCCTGCGGCGCAGCATGGAGGAGCTCCGCGACGGAAGGAGCGGCTGGATCCGGATCGGCGCGATCGAGCCGGCCGCGAGTGAGCACGTCGCGCCGCTCCTCGGGCGGCTGCGGCGCGAGCGGCCCGCGCTCCGGATCCGGCTCGACGTGACCGGCACGCAGGGGGTCAGCCGCGCGGTCGCCGACGGGGAGCTGGACCTGGGCCTCTGCTCGGCGCCGCCGGCCGAGCTCTCCCTCGAGTTCGAGCCGCTCTTCGCGGAGGAGATCGCCCTGCTCGTGCCGCGCGGGCACCGGCTGGCGGGTCCGCGGACGATCCGTATTCGTGCGAGGGAGCTCGAAGGCGAGCCGCTGCTCCTGTCCGAGCAGGGCTGCGCCTATCGCCGCGCCGTCGAGACCGCGCTCTCGGAGCACGGGGTGCGGCCGCAGTGGGCGCTCGAGAGCGGGAGCACGGCCACGCTGCGGGCCGCGGTGCGCAATCGCGTCGGGATCGCGATGCTGCCTCGGCGCTCGGTCTCGCCGGCTCCGCCCGGAACCGTGGTGCGCGGTCTCTCGGATCTCGTCATCGCCCTGCCGGTCGGGCTCGTCCGGCGGCCGGACGCCGCGCCGCCGCCGCCCGCGCTCGCCGCGCTCACGGACGCGCTCCGGCGCGAGCTCCGCCGGCACGCGTCCCGCCCCGGCATCGGCGTGCGGTCCTTGCGCGATCCTGACAATCCCGGGCGGTTCGAATCCGTATCGTGAAGCGAGAACCGAGGAGGTCCGCATGACATCGCGACCGGTCGGGTCGAGGCTCGTCCCGCTTCTTCTCTTCTCCGCCGCCTTCGCCGCCGCAGGCGCTCCCGCCGCCGCCCAGGAGTTCCACTGGCCGGAGCGGGGGAAGAACCTGCAGGTCCTGCCGAAGGACTTTCCGCCGGAGCGGCTCCACGCCGTCATGAGCGGCTTCACGCGGTCGCTCGGCGTGCGGTGCGTCTACTGCCACGTCGGCACCGAGGGACGCCCGCTCGCGACCTTCGACTTCGTGTCGGACCAGAACCCCAACAAGGATCGGGCGCGCGAGATGTACCGGATGCTCGGGGACATCAACGGGCACCTGAAGAAGATCCAGCCCAGCGCCGACAAGCGCGTCAACATGTGGTGCCAGACCTGCCATCGCGGGAGGCCCCGGCCGACGACGCTCGCCGAGGAGCTCGACGCGGCGCGCCTCGGGACGCCGGGTGGGCCCGGCGCCGCGGTCGCGCGCTACCGCGAGCTCAAGCAGAAGTTCGACGAGAAAGGCGGGCTCGACTTCTCCGAGCCCGCGTTGAACGACTACGGCTACGAGCGTCTCGAGGCGAAGGACTCCGACGGCGCCATCGCCGTCTTTCGGCTCGCCGTCGAGGAGCATCCGGCGTCGGGCAGCGCCTGGGACAGCCTGGGCGAGGCCTACGCGGCCGCCGGGAAGCGCGAGCTGTCGCGCGTCGCCTACTCCAAGTCGCTCGAGCTCGACCCGGGCAACGAGAACGCGGCGAAGCGGCTGCGGGAGCTCGACGCGCCGCATCCCTGAAGCCTCGGCGTCCTCCCGATAGAATCGGCGCCTCCAGAGAGGAGGGGTCATGTCGAGGATGCTCCTGCGCGGCGCCGGGCTTCTGAGCCTGCTCCTGTCGGCGTCTCTCGTGATCGGCCAGGCGTCCTCTGCCGCGGCGCCCGGCGGAAAGGGGATCGAGGTCTCCGACATGAACCGGTCGGTCGACCCTTGCACCGACTTCTTCGACTACGCCAACGGCGCGTGGCGCGCGGCCAACCCGATTCCGGCATCCATGCCGCGCTGGAGCCGGCGCTGGGAGGCCGGCGAGAAGGCCAAGGACGGACTGAAGGGGATCCTCGAGGAGGCCGCTTCGGCCCAGAACGCCGAGAAGGGCTCGAACGATCAACTGATCGGCGACTTCTATGCCGCCTGCATGGACATATCCCTTCGCGACGCGGCCGGCATCAAGCCGATCGAGCCGCTGCTCGCGGAGATCGCCGCCGTCAAGACGCCGGCCGACGTCCAGCGCGAGGTCGGGCGCCTCCAGAGGCTGCGGATCTTCGCCCCGTTCGGCGTCACCTCGGGACCCGATAACCACAACCCGAACGACGTGATCACGCAGGTCTTCGCGAGCGGCCTCGGCATGCCGGACCGCGACTACTACTGGAAGTCCGAGCCGCGGTTCGAGGACGCGCGCGTGCGCTACCTCAAGCATGTGGCGGCGATCTTCCGGCTGGCCGGATCCGATGCCGCCGCGGCGAAGGCCGCCGCCGAGACCGTCCTGCGCGTGGAGAAGGCGTTCGCGGGCGAGTCGCTCGACAACGTCGCCCTGCGCAATCCGCGGGCGACCGACCACAAGATGACGATGGCGGGGCTGCAGAAGCTGACGCCCCGGTTCGACTGGGGCGCGCTCGCGCGGACGCTCGACCTGCCCCCGGCCGACGTCAACGTCGCCGAGCCGAAGTTCGTCCAGGAGGTCGACCGCCAGCTCGCGAGCACTCCCGTCGCCGACTGGAGGACGTATCTGAAATGGCAGCTCCTCGCTTCCGCCGCGCCGTCGCTCTCCGACGCTCTCGTCAAGGAGAGCTTCGACTTCAACGTGGCGTATCTGCAGGGCGCGAAGGAGATGAAGCCCCTCTGGAAGCGCTGCGCCGAGTCGACGGACCGCCTGCTGGGCGAGGCCCTGGGACAGAAGTACGTCGCGAAGTACTTCCCGCCCGAGGCCAAGGCCCGCATGCAGGAGATGGTCAAGAACCTGCGGCTCGCGATGGGCGAGACCATCGAGAGCCTGCAGTGGATGAGCCCGGAGACCAAGAAGAAGGCGCTCGAGAAGCTCTCGACGTTCAACCCGAAGGTCGGCTATCCCGACAAGTGGAAGGACTACAGCCGCGTCTCGATCCGCCGCGACGCCTACTGGGAGGACGTGGCCGCGGGCCGGCGATTCGCCTCCGAGGACGACCTCGAGCAGATCGGCAAGCCGGTCGACCGCGGACGATGGGGCATGACGCCGCCGACCTCCGACGCCTACTACAACCCGCTTCTCAACGAGATCGTCTTTCCCGCCGGGATCCTCCAGCCGCCGGCCTTCTCGATGGAAGCCAGCGACGCGGTCAACTATGGCGCGATCGGCGTCGTCATCGGCCACGAGATCAGCCACGGCTTCGACGACCAGGGCGCGCAGTACGACGCTCAGGGCCGGCTCGAGAACTGGTGGACGGCCGAGGACCTCAAGAAGTTCCATGAGAAGACCGCCTGCGTGGCCGCGCAGTTCGACGGCTATTTCGTCGAGCCCGGGATCCACCACAACGGCCGGCTCGTCCTCGGCGAGAGCATCGGCGACCTCGCCGGCGCGAAGATCGCCTACCGTGCGTTCCAGATCGCACAGAAGAGTCCGCCGGGGAAGCCGGGCCTGCCCACGGTCGACGGATTCACGCCGGACCAGCAGTTCTTCATCGCGTGGGGGCAGTTCCGCGGCGACGCGGTGCGGCCGGAGTTCGCCCGCACGATGGTCCAGGGCGACCCGCATCCGATCGGGCAGTATCGCGTGATTGGCCCGCTCTCGAACCTGCCGGAGTTCCAGAAGGCCTTCGGATGCAAGGCGGACGCCCCGATGGTGCGGTCCGCCGACAAACGCTGCGAGGTCTGGTAGAGGTTGTCGGTGACCGGTTCCCGGCGATCCGCAGGAGAGCGGGAAGACTGACGTCCGAGACTCGGAACTCAGGACTCGGGAACCGACAACCGAGAGCCGCGGACTTCCGTCACCGCGTGTTCTCCTTCGGGAACATCACTTTCTGGGGCGCGGCGTTGAGCCGTTCGAGGATCCGCCGCGTCAGAACGGTCTTCCGGCGGCCGGCGCGGCGAGGGGTCACCAGGTAGCGAACGGTCGCGTCGACCCAGGTGTTGGGATTGACGCGGAAGAGCACCGAAGGCCGATCCTCGACCTCCAGCTGGTCGACTGGCGTCTCCGCGAGCAAGTCCCGGTAGACGGCCACGCGTTCGGACATCCGCGAGCCGAGCTCCTCCTCGACCGTGGACCGCATGATGTTCGCCACGAACTCGAGGTCGGTCTCGTAGGCGAGCTGCACCGTGATCTCGTTCCAGATGTAGGGGAAGAGGGGCCAGGAGTAGTTGTAGACCATCGCACTGAACGCCATCGAGTTCGGGAAGCGGATGATGCGGCCACTCGGGTGGTCGGTGGAGAGAAACTCGCCGCCGAACTCCCAGAGCGTCGTGTCGAGATAGCCCACGTCGATGACGTCGCCGGTGGCCGATCCGATGCGGATCCGGTCGCCGACGCGGTAGGGCCGGCGCAGCAGGAGGTAGATCCACGCGAAGAAGCTCGTCAAGGGAGCCTGGAGAGCCCAGCCCAGGATCAGAGAGACGAAACCGAGGGAGAGGGCGGCGCCGTACCAGCCCACGAAGAGGATCGAGACGGCGGAGAGCAGCGCGACGAGGGTGGCGACGAGCTTGAGCGCGCGGCGCAGGTTGAAGCGGACGACGCGGTCGTCGATGCGGGGGACGAGGAACCGGAGGACCGAGAGGTAGAGGGTCAGGATCCCCGTCACCACGATCGCGGCGCGGAGCGCGCGCCGCGGCACGTCCCGGTCCGTCAGCGCGGGCCAGAAGACGCCGTTGCGAGACAGCAGGAAGAGGGCGGCCAGAGACGCGCAAAGGAGCGCCGCCAGGAAGACGTGGCGGAAGGGGGAATCCAGCTTCTCCGGCCTCGCGTCCGGAGCCGA
>Ga0070690_100000462_pt1 | contig 20421 bp, 6 predicted proteins | sample KBSS33HmetaG_FD_64671 | JGI IMG/M metagenome (GOLD analysis project Ga0070690, IMG submission 64671) | Switchgrass rhizosphere microbial communities from Kellogg Biological Station, Michigan, USA - KBS S3-3H metaG | ecosystem: Host-associated > Plants > Roots > Rhizosphere ... | reverse complement strand
CTCCGCGCCGAAGTGAGGCCTCAGGTGCGTGCCAGGCTCGAGCGCAGCAAAGAACGCGGTCTCTCCGAGTCGTGGCAGGGCGTCGAGGATCGCTGCCGTGGCAGGCGCGCGTTGGCGATTGCTGCGGATGTACTCTTGATCGAATAGCTGCGCGAACTCGTCCTTGAAGTAGAAGACCGTCCAGTCACCCTTGATGTATTCGTTCATGATTGCGGGATCGCCGCCGCGGAACTGCTGGAAGCGATCCTTGGGCGCGAGGAGGTGCTCCAGCTCCCGGCGGATGATGGGGTAGTTGCGTTCGAGCACCTCGACCGCCTCCAGCTCCTCGCGGGCATGCCAGGGCTGGTCGCGCAGGCCCTGATACCAGAACGGCGGGCGCTGGAGCGGGTGCGGGGAGACCAGCTTCCTGCCGGTCATGAACGCATCGAGATTTGCCTCCAGCCGGCCCAGGTCCGCGGTCCGATACTTCGATCTCGTGCGCCCGAAGATGTCTCGAATCTGTTCAACGATCATGGCTATCTCGCGAGTGAGAAGAGTCGATAATGTGCCGCTTGTTCGAATAGACCCGAAACGTACATACCTCGCCGAAGCCCATGCGGCGGTAGATGCCGAGTCCACCGGGCGATGCCTCCAGTCCGCCGCGTCCGGCGCCGTGAGCGCGGCCGTACGCGAGCGTGAAGTGGGTGATCGCCGACGCGAGGCCCCGCCCGCGGAACGCCGCCAGCGTGCAGACGTCGAACAGGTGGGCGGTCTGACCGCTCAGGAACAGCGAGCTCGTGCACACGGCGCGCCCGTCCATGGATCCGAGGAACAGCCGGAGCGGGCCCGGGCCTTGCCCCTGCAGCCGGCTCACCGCGCGATAGTACGACATCACCGCCGGATCCGGCGGCTCGAAGTTCGCCTCGATGATCCGGCCGTAGGCCTCCAGATCGTCCGGCGACGTCGCGAGCCGGATCCCGAGGCCGGCGGGCCGCGGCACATCGCGCGGCAAGGCCGCGAGGTCGGCGGTCATCCCCACGTCGACCTCATCCTCGACGAAGCCATGGCGCAGCAGGATGTCCGCGAGCCGGCCCGTGCGTAGCTCGTCGCAGGTCCACCAGGCGGCCGGCAGCCCGCGGGCGCCGAAGCGCCGACAGGTGTCCTCGATCTCGTCATCGTCTTGTTCCGTGGCATCGGGGCGATCCTCGACGACGAGGTTGAAGGTGTCCGAGGCCAGCCCCGAATCGATGATGGTGCGGCTGCGGGTGCGACGCACCTCCGCCGGAGGGCCGAACCGGCTCGGGAAGTAGGCGTTCTTGCCGGCGAGCCCCGCGAGGAGGAAGGCGATGGCTTCGTGCGACGCGGGAGGGGTCATCGGGCCAGGGCTCCTTCGAGCGGGCCCAGGTCATTGGTCCCGCATAGCAGCTCGGCCCGGATGCCGCGCCGAGCGCACTCCGCCACGAGGCGCTGCGCCTCGCGCATCGCCAGCGAGCCCGCGTCGTAGACCAGCGAGCTGATGAACGTCAGCCACGGCTCCTGGGCCATCGCGTAGACGTACACGTGCCGCGCGCGGAGCGTCTCGACGAGCTCGACGGCGACGTCCGCGCCGGAGCCGCTCAGCCGCCGGCTTGCGTCCATGCTCCGCGACACGGTGCCGCCGAGCAGCGGACCGTACAGCCAGGACATCGGCGCGCCCTCGCACTCCATGCCGAGGAACACGGTGTCGATGTCGCCGTGGAGGTCGTGGATGTACTCGTAGAGGCGGTTGTCGAGGTTGTTGCTGTCCGCCAGGAACAGGATCTTGCGCTCGCCGACCTCGATCAGGTACCCGAGCTTGGTCTGGACGTCGAGGTCGCCGTGCTCGCCGAGGAACGGCACGCCCCGGATCCTCGCCGAGCGCAGCTCGATGGTCTCGAACGGCGCAAGGGGGACCACCCGGTCGAAGCCGAGCGCCTTCGAGAGCGTGTTCAGCGACGGATCGACGAGCGCCCCGGGGTTGCTGCGCGGGACGACGATCGCGCCGATGCGGTCGCGGATCTGGAGCAGGGTCTCGAGGACGTAGTGGTCCTGGTGCGCGTGCGTGACGAGCACGTGATCGATGGTGGCCGGCAGGTCACGCAAGGTGAGCCGCGGGCCCTGCCCCGGAAACGCATAGCTGACGAGCGGATCAAGGAGCAGGCTCTCCTGGCCGGTCTCGATCAGCACGCACGCGTGGCCGAAGTAGCGGATGCGCGGCGCCGCCCGCGCCGGCGGCATCGCCGGCGGCGCCTCCGGCGTGAACAGCGCGTGGAACCGCGCCCAGGTCGCCGCGCCGCGGTCGATGCAGGCCGATTCGAACAGCTCGGCCACGCGTGCGCCCGGCAGCCCGTGACGCCTGGCGCGGGCCAGGTCGCGCACGGCGTCCGCGGCGAACGGGAGCTTCAGGAACACGTCGCTCGCCGCGTCGATGCGCGGCGTGCTCAGCACGAACGGCCGGTCGTCGGAGGTGATCTCCGCGAGCGCGAGCTCCTCGCGATAGCTCAGGCGATAGCGCCGGTAGAGCAGCTCCTCGAACAGGCGGAAGCTCGCCTGCCGACCCTGGACGTAGATCAGCTCGACGCATCCGCGCAACGGCTCGGGGATCTGGGCGTACAGGGGGATCAGGCTGTGACCATCGGCCGTGGCCAGGAGCGCCCGCAGCGCGTCGAGTGCGTCGGCGAGCGCGAGCAGGTCGCGGCTCTCCGCCTGCATGGTGGTGATGAGCTCGCAGACGCGATCGACGTCGCGGGGGGTGTCGCTGTCGATGTACGGCCCGCCGCGGGTCGCCGGCAGCTTCGACAGCCTGCGGTGCATGTCCGGATGCTCCACGAACGACGTCAGGATCTGGAGCTGGTGGCGCGTCATGTAGGCCGCCGTGGGCGGGTACATGAGCAGCGGGCTGGCGTACCACCGGCTCACCAGCGGCTCGATCTTGACGTTGTCCTTCAGGTACAGCGTGGTCATGGCGATCCATCGTGCGCTGCGGCGGCAGATCCCGCGAGCGCGCTAGAGCTCCCAGAACTCCTCGCCCGGCTCACCCGGAGCGGGCGCGGCGGTGGCTGCGGTCGTGGCGAGCCCGAGGCGCCGGCCGAGCAGGCACGCCAGGCCCTCCACCGTGGGCTCCTCGTAACAATCGGCCGCCCGCGCGGTGATCGCGTACTCCGAGCCCAGCGTCGCGACAAACTGGCCCACCATCAGCGAGGTCGCGCCGCATTCGAACACGTTGTCCCGCACGCCGAGGCCGACGCGGCCGAGCAGCGCTCGCCACCGGCCGAGGAGGATCGACTCCAGGGCGGCGATGTCGCCCGGTGCGGAGGACTCCGATGTGGCCCTGGCGGGCGCGATCTGGGCCGTGCCCGGGCGCGCGATCCAGTGTCGCGCCCGGTCGAAGGGGTAGGCGGGCAAGGGGATGCGATGGAACGGCTGCTCGCGCGAAAACCGCGTCCAGTCGACGTCGACGCCATTCTCCCACAGCGCGCCGACCACGGCATTCTCCAGCTCGCAGATCGGGATGTCCGCGGCGATGGCGATCCGCAGCCCCTCGGCCGCGATCTCGATCCCAGCGTCGCCGATGACCAGCCGCACGCCGCCGCGCGAGGCCGGCACCACCGCGACCCCGAGGCGGCTCAGCCACGCGCTGACCGCGGCGGCTGGCGCGTCGAGCTCGCCGCCGCCCTCGCGCGCTGGGCGGTCGAGCCACGCCGGCGCACTCGGTGCATCGATCGCCACGCCCTTGTAGGTCTTCGCGCAGGCGGTCGCGCGACCATGCTCCAGCTTCGTGATCGCGTCCCGGGCGTCGGTCGCGACCACGGCCGCCCGCAGCTCGAACGCCCTCCTGCCTGCCCGGCTGCAATGCGCCACGTGCGCGAAGGTCGTATCGTCGACGCCGCGCAGGAACGCGCGATACGCCTCGCGCAGCCGCTCGAAGGACGCTGCCGATCCGGCGGACACGACGAGCAGCGCGGAGCCCAGGACGATCCGGGGAATCGCCCGGGCGGGTGCCTCCTCGACGATGACGTGCACATTGGTCCCGCCGACGCCGAACGAGCTCAGGCCCGCTCGGCGCGGCAGCTCCGATCGCGGCCAGGGCACCGGGCTCGTGTTGACGGCGAAGCCAGCCGCGGCGAGGTCGATGTGCGGGTTCCATGCGCGAAAGTGGAGCGTCGGAGGGATGGTCTCGTGCGCCAGCGACAGGCAGAGCTTGGCCAGTCCGGCCAGGCCAGCGGCGGCGTCGAGGTGGCCGATGTTGGTCTTCACGGCCCCGAGCAGGCGCGGCCGATCCCCGGGTGGCGGAGAGGCGCCGAGCGCCTGCCCGAGCGCCTGCGCCTCGATCGGATCCCCGAGCGGCGTGCCGGTGCCGTGGGCCTCGACCAGCGCGATCGTCTCGGGCGAGACGCCGGCGCGCTCGCACGCCGTGGAGATCACGGCGGCCTGCCACCGCGCGCTCGGCGCGGTGAAACCGATCTTGTCGCGACCGTCGTTGTTGATCGCCGAGCCCTTGATGACCGCCCAGATGTGATCCCGCTCGGCCTGTGCGCGCGCGAGGGGCTTGATCACGACGGCACAGGCGCCGTTGCCGCGCACCGTCCCCGTGGCGTCCTTGTCGAACGCCCGGCAGTGGCCGTCGCGCGAGCCGATCGTGTTCTCGGCGTACACGTAGCCGGTGTGCTGGGGCAGCGCCAGCGAGACACCGCCCACGATCGCGGCCTCGCACTCGCCGCGCGTGAGCGACGCGCAGGCGTAGTGGAGCGCGACGAGCGAGCTCGAGCAGCCGGTCTGGATCGCCACGCCCGGGCCGTGCACGTTGAGCAGGTACGCGATCCGCGTGGGCAAGAAGTCCTTGTCATTCAGCAGCAGGAGCTGCAGCGCGCCGTGCTGGGCGAGCACGGCCGGGTCCTTCAGCAGGTGGTCGGTGAGGTACTGGCTGAAGCCGCTGGACGTGAACACGCCGATGTTCCTGCCGGCGCAGTCGGTCATGCACGCGTTGTCGAGCGCCTCCCAGGCGACCTCCAGGAGCAGCCGGTGCTGCGGGTCGAGCAGGTCGGCCTCGCTGTCCGACAGCCGGAAGAACCGGGCGTCGAACAGCTCGATGCCGTCGACCACGCCGCGGTACGGCACGTAGCGCTCCCGGTCCGAGGTCGACAACGCCGCGTAGTCCTCCCCGAGGTCGGCCTCGGCGAACCGCGTGATGCCCTCGCGCCCCTCGACCAGGAGCCGCCACAACGCGTCGAGCGAGCCGGCGCCGGGGAACCGGCCGGCCATGCCGACGACGGCGACATCGCCTTCAGCCGCGGTCGACATCGCCGACGAGCCCTCTCAGGAAATCCGCCAACGCGGACACGGTGACGTGCTCGAACAGGTGCATGATGTCGATCCTGGCCGCGACGCCGCGCCGCTCCAGCGCGCGGCTGAGCTCGTCGTGCACGTTCATGATCTTGAGCGAGCTGCCGCCGATGTCGAAGAAGTTGTCGTCGTCGCCGAACGCGGCGTGGTTCAGCTCCTTGCGCCAGACGTCGCGAACCAGCTCGGACAGATCCGGGGCCGCAGCGGCGAGCGCGGCCTGGTCTGCCGCGGCGGCGCGCGGCAGCTGGCCCGGATCGAGCTTGCCGCTCCGGTTCAGCGGCAGCGCGTCGACGAACACGAACCGGCCGGGCACCATGTACGGCGGCAGGTGCGCGCGCGCGTGGTCGCGGATCGCCTGGTCCAGGTCGGTACTCCCGCCGCGCGCGATGTACGCGACCAGCCCGCCGTCGACGGCGCAGTGGCAGGCCACCACCCCCGGCGCGCGTGCGATCGCCGCCTCCACGCCGTCGAGCTCGATCCGGTAGCCGCTCACCTTCACCTGCCGGTCCCGGCGCCCCGCATACCACAGCTCGCCGTCGTCGCCGACCACGCCGAGGTCTCCGGTCCAGTAGAACCGCGCGTCGGGGATGCCGGCGAAGTGGAGCTCGCGGAACCGCTCGGCCGTCAGCGTGGGGTCGTCGAGGTAACCCCTGGCGACCCCGGCGCCTCCGATGGCGATCTCGCCGACGACACCGCAAGGCGCGATCCCGTGGTGGCGGTTCAGCACGACGACCGAGGTGTCGTCGAGCGCGCGACCGATCGGGATGGCCTCGGCGTACCGCTCCGGGTGTGCGGGATCGACGCGGTGGCTCGTCGCGAACACCGTCGCCTCGGTCGGTCCGTAGCCGTTGGTGATCCGCCCCGGGAAGCCGCCTGCGAGGAGCTTCTGCACGTGCACCGGGCTCACCCGGTCGCCCCCGACGACGAGCTGCGCGACCCGGGCGAGCGCGTCGGCCCTCCGGTCGACCATCGCGCTGAACAGCGGCGAGGTGAGCCACAAGGTGGTCACGCCGTGGCGCGCGATGCACGCCGCCAGATCGTCGAGCGCGAACGCCCCGTCGGGCGCGAGCGCGAGGGTGGCGCCGTTGCACAGCGCGCCCCACACCTCGAACACCGAGGCGTCGAAGCCCAGCGGGCTCCCGTGGAGCACGACGTCACGCGCGGAGATGTCGGCGTAGCGCGCGCCCGCGACGATGCGCGTCGTGCAGCGATGGGGCACGCCGACTGCCTTGGGCTCGCCGGTGGTGCCCGAGGTGAAGCAGACGTACGCGAGCCGCTCGGGGTCGTCGGGGCTCTCGATCGGGGCCGGCGCGGCGCCGCGGCAGGCCTCGTCGACGTCGATCCCCACCAGGCCGCCCGGCTGGAGCTGCGCGAGCGCCGGGCGATGTCCCAGCACCAAGCGGGCGCCGCATGCGTTCATCATCGCCTCGAGCCGCGCCCGCGGGAGCCGCGGATCGATGCCGGTGTAGGCGGCGCCCGCGCACAAGACGCCGAGCAGCGCCACGATGGTCTCGGGCGTGCGCTGGTCGCAGACACCGACGACGTCGCCGGTGGCAACGCCCCGGTCGCGCAGCGCGCGCGCGACAGCGCTGGAGCCGCGCGCGAGCTCGCCGTACGACATCACCCGATCGGATGTGACGATCGCAGGGTGGCCCTCGCCGCCGGCGCACGCGGCGAGGACGAGGCGGTCGAGCGTCGCGGCGCGCGGGCTCCCCTCGCGGCGCCAGCCCAGCGCCGCCGGCGCGCGATCGCGCGTGGCGCGGGGCGCCAGGAAGATCTCGGACAGCGGCCGGCGCGCGTCGGTGACCAGCGCGTCGAGCGCGGCCTCCAGGTTGCCGCAGATCCGGCGTACCTCCTCGGACGTGTACAGCGCCGTGGTGAACTCCACGAGCAGGCGGTAGCCGCCGGGTTCCTTCTTGAGCGAGAACAGCAGGTCGTACTTCGCGATCCCGCGATCGAGGGGGCGCTTGCGCAGGCGGGCCCGGCCGAGCGCCAGCTCCTCGACCTGCGGGGGCTCGAGGTTGACCATGACCCGAAGCGCCTCCCGCCGAGCCTCGGCACCGAGCGCCAGCTGGTCGAACACGTCCTCGATCGCCGTGCGCCGGTTGGCCTGGAGCTCGACGATCTCCGCCGCCACCGCCTCCAGCAGGTCGGCGGGCGAGGACCGCGCGTCGACGCGCGTGCGTAACGGGAGCGTGTTGACGAAGAATCCGAGCGTGTCGCGATCGGTGAAGTGGTCCCGGCAGGACGCGAACGTGCCGATGCAGACGTCGGTCTCGCCGGTGGCCGCGTGCAGGAGGTGCGTCACCGCGGACGCCAGGAGGACGAACGGCGTCGTGGCTCGCTCCGCGGCCGCCGCGTCGAGCTGATCGCCGAGCTCGGGGGACAGCGGGTAGTAGAGGTGCGCGCCGGCGAAGGTCTTGTCCCGCGGCGCCGGCCGCGGTGAGGGGTAGCCCGTTCCGCGCTCGAACCCGCGGAGCTGCTGGAGCCAGTACGCGGTGCTCGCGGTCCGGTCGTCCTGCGCCTCGGCAGAGGACTCCTCCGCGCAGTAGTCGAGGTAGCTGCGCCGCGCCGGCTCGGACCCACCGCCGCCGGCGCCGTACCGCGCCGCGAGCTCGGCGAAGAACACGCTCAGGGAGCGATCGTCGACGGCGATGTGATGGAACACGAACACGAGCAGCCCGCCGTCGCCGTCGAGCCGGATGTCGGTCGCGCGGAGCATGAGGTCGCGCGCGAGATCGAAGCTCCGGGTGGTCTCCTCGCCGAGGATCTCGTCGACGGCCCCGCGCTGGTCGTCCGCGGGCAGCCCGTCGAGGTCGATCGTGCGCAGGTGGAAGGAGTTGTAGGGCTTGACCTTCAGGAACAGCGCGTCGGCTTCCTTGACGTAGCTCGTCTTGAGGATCGGGTGCACCTCCACCATCTGCCTGAGGCAGGCATCGAGCAGGCTGCCGTCGAGCTCGCCCGTGTACTCGAAGACGAGCGCGACGTTGGAGACCGACCTGCCGTTCGGGGTCTGCTCCAGCAGCCAGATCCCGCGTTGCAGCGGTGTCGCCGGGATCTTCTCGACGGTGGGGCGGGGGGCGCGCGCGGGTAGCGCAGGCGAAGGCTGCGCGGCCGGCGCAGCGGTGCTGCGGGGACGGCCCTGGTCGATCAGCGCGGCCAGGCGACCGATCGTCTTCTCGCGGAAGATGTCGGCGATGGTGAGCGAGACCGCGAACTCCTGCTCGAGCTGGAACGCCAGCTGCGCGCTCAGCAGCGAGTTCCCGCCGAGCTTGAAGAAGTTGGATCCGGCATCGACCTGCTTGACACCCAGGAGGGACGCCACGAGCGCGCACAGCCGGTGCACGACCGCCTGGCTCGCCCGGCCGGCGGCGGCGTCGAACAGCCCCCGGCCCAGCGCCTCCAGCGCGGCGTGATCGACCTTGCCGTTCGCGTTCAGCGGGAGCGCGCCGACGAACTCGATCCGCGAGGGCACGAGGAACTCGGGGACGCGCGCGCGGAGCGCATCGCGCAGGTGATCGGGCTGGAGAGACGGGTCCGCGGCGACGGCGAACGCCAGCAGGTGGTCATTGCCCGCGGCATCGGTGGCCTTCACCGCCGCCGCATCGACCATGCCCGGGAGCGATCGCAGCGCGACCTCCAGCTCGCCGGGCTCGATCCGGACGCCCCGGATCTTCACCTGCCGATCGATGCGACCGAGGTAGCAGAGCTCGCCCTGCTCGTCGCGCCGTCCGAGATCGCCCGTGCGATAGATGCGAAGCCCGCGCAGCGGCCCGCGGTCGACGGTGACGAACTTCCGCGCGGTGAGATCGGGGTCGCCGAGGTAGCCGCTCGCGAGGCCCTCGCCGGACAGGCAGATCTCGCCGCGCTGGCCGTCGGCCACCGGCGCAAGCGCCTCGTCGAGCACGTGCGACTGCTTGCCGGGCAGGGACCGGCCGATGCTCACGGCCGGATCGGGGGACGCACGCCGGGCCAGGTACCACGTCGAGTACGTCGTGTCCTCGGACGGCCCGTAGAGATTGTAGACCTTGTCGACCGCACAGGTCTCGTAGATCGCGGTCACCAGGTCCTGGTAGAGGGCCTCGCCGGCGAGGTTCACCACCCGGGTCGCGCGCGGGAACCGCTGGAAGCGCAAAAGCTCCTTGGCGGCCGAAGGGACGGTGTTGATGAGCGTCACGTCGACGTCGGGGTCCCCGCTCAGGAGGTCGAGGACGCTGTCGACCAGCACGATCTTGCCGCCCAGGCACAGGGTGCAGACGATCTCGAAGATCGAGAGATCGAAGGTGATCGGGGTCGACGCGAGCACCGATCGTCGCTCCTCGGGAGCGTAGCAATCGGCCGCCCAGTCGATGAGGTGGAGGACGCTGGACTCGCGGATCGAGACGCCTTTCGGGACGCCGGTCGAGCCGGACGTGAAGATGACGTGGAGCGGCGCATCGGTGGCGCGCGGAAGCTCCCACGGCGCGTCCGTGAGCCCGGTGCGCGGTACGAGGATCGGCCGGGCCTCGGCCGGCAGGAGCGGCACGAGCTCCTCGGAGGTCAGGAAGTGCGCGATGCCGTGCGCGGCGGCCAGCGATGCGATGCGCTCCCTGGGGTACTTGTCGATCAGCGGGACGAACGTCGCCCCGAGGCCGATGGCGGCGAACACGCCGGCGGGCAGGCGCAGGTCGCGCGGCAGGAGCAAGCCGACCAGCGTCCCGGCGCGAACGCCCGCGTCGTGCGCCCTGCGGGCGATCCACCCGGAGGCGCGCGCGAGGTCCGCGTACGTGTGGCGGATCGATCGAACCTCCACCGCGGGCTCCGCGCTCCGCGCTCTGCAGGTGGCCTGGAACAGCTCGTGTACGGTCCGGTGTCGATCACGCATGGTCAGCGCTCGCCCTGTTGAATCCGCGCCTTCGCGTCGCGCTCCTGCACGAGCTTCTCGACGTGCCGCGCGAGGTCCGCGACGCGGGGGAACTGGTAGCTGTTCATCGCGTGCATGCTCACGCCGTAGGCGTCCTGGAGCATCGACGCGAACTGCACGGCGCTGAGCGAGTGCGCGCCCTTCGCGAACAGGTCGTCGTCGGGCGCGAGCTCGTCGACACCCAGCAGCGAGGACCACGCCTCGATCACGAAGCCCTCGACCTCGGAGCCGGTGTGGCGCCGCCGCGGGCGCAACGGCGCCACGGCGGTCACGGTGCTCGCGACCCGGCGCAGCCGCGACAGCTCGGTCACGCGGCTGACCTCGCCCCAGCGCTCCAGCACCGTCGCGAAGTCGATCGTCGACAGGACGAGGCGCGGGCCGAAGCTCCAGCTCAGGATGCGGTCGTACACCGCGTACATCTCGGCCTCGGTCATGTAGTTCCGCTTGTGCTCGTGGCTGAGATCTTCGAACTGCGGCAGCACGTTGGGCTGGAAGCGCCGCTCGGCGTTGACCGCGCCCCAGTTGATCGCGCAGACGTCGCCCGCCGACTGCGCGAGCCGGGTCTCCGCGATCGCGTCGAGGAATGCGTTCGCCGCGGTGTTGTCGATCTGGCCGAGCCCGCCGACGAGCGAGTTCATGCTGGAGCACAGCACGAGCTTGGGCGTCGGCCGCTCGCGGACGTAGTCGAGGAGGTTGTACGTCCCCGCGACCTTCGCCCGGAACACCTCGGCGAACCGCGCGACGTCCTTCTGGTCGATCATGCCATTCTCCACGACCCCCGCCGCGTGCACGATCGCGTTCAGGGTGCCGTGGACGCGCGCGGCGGCGTCGAGCGTGCGCCGCAGCGCGGCCGCATCCGCGACGTCGCACTGCACGAGCTCGACCCGGGCGCCTCGCTGCTCCAGCTCGCGCAGCGCCTCGATCTTGCGCGAGTAGGCGTGGTCGGGCCCGTGCTCCGCGATCCACGCGTCCCATCCGGTGCGGGCCAGGAACGGCGTGGCGTTCACCAGGACGAGCGCGCAGGGTGCGCGGCGGGCCAGGTACCCGGAGAGGCTCAGCCCGAGCTCGCCGAGCCCACCGAGGACGACGTAGCAGCCGGCCGTCGTGACCGGGTTGTCGCAGGACGCGGGGATCTCGATCCTCTCGAAGAACTGGCGCCAGCGCCGCCCGGAGCGGATCGCGACGACCTCGTTCTCCGGCGCGAGCGGCTGACGAAGCTCGTCGAGCAGCACGCGGAACGAGCGCGGATCCGCGTCGAAGTCGTCGCGCGAGATGTCGACGGCGCGGCAGTCGATCGCCGGGTACTCCTTCGGGATCGTCTTGGTCGCCCCGAGCACGGGCGCCTTGTTCGGGTCGACGCGCTCCGCGCCCGAGACGTCCACCAGGCCCGAGACCGCCACCGCGATCGACAGCGCATCGTCGACGACCAGGTGCGCAAACTGGCGGACGAACAGCACCAGGCTGCACAGGCCCAGGGTCTGGCATGCCTCGAACCGCGCGGCGTCGCCCTGACACGCGTCGCGGTCGACGAGCCAGGCGTGGACGACGTACCGCGGGAGCGCGTCGCGCCGGCGCAGCTCGTCGAGCAACTGGCGGTACGAGGTCTCGGCGGCCGGGTCGATGGTGTAGACGCCGTCGGCGATGGCGGCGAACTCGCGCCCCGGGGTGACGTACACGACCCGCGCCGACCCCAGGCACGCCGCGTTCGCGAAGCTCGCAGGGTCGGAGGTGAAGATCAGGATGGTCGTCCCGGCCATCGCGTCGCGGGCGCCGACCGAGATCGCGGCCTGCCGCCAGACCGGCTTGTAGAACCACTGGCGGAGGTCCTCGATCTTGACGTTCGCCGCCGCGCCGCGAGCGCCCGGGTCGGCCGGCCGGTCGATCCACAGCCGCTTGCGGCGGAACTCGTACGCCGGCATCGCCACGCGCGCGCGCTGCTCGCCGGCGTAGAACCGGCCCCAGTCGACGTTCACCCCGTGCTTCCAGGCAAGCCCGACGAGCGCGACGACCAGCTGGGCGTGCGAGGTCGCGACGAGCGCGATGCGCGTGTCCTCGCAGGTGAAGGTCACCTCTCGCCCGACCTCGATCCGGCACGCACGCGCGTCCCGGGACGCCTCGCCGAGATCCGCCGCGGCGGCCACGCCGCTCTCGCGCAGCGCGCCGAGCAGGCGCTCGACCTCGGCCGCCTGCCGATCGTCGGCGCGGGCTGCAGCGATAACCAGCGCCCGGCTCGGAACCTCGCCGGCGGCGACGGCGGCGGCCGCGAGCTGCGCGATGGCGCGATCGATGTCCTCGGCGACGATCACGTGGCGGCGAGCAAACGCCTTGCGGCCGACGTTCGAGGTGAAGCAGATGTCCGACCACGCCAGCGGCGGCCTGGCGCGCAGGAACGCCGTGAACCGCGCCACGATCGCGCGGAGCGACTCCTCGGTCCGCGCCGACAGCGTCAGGCAGTACGCCGGCCGCGCGTCCGCGCCCGCCGCGCGCGGGGCTGCCTCCTCCAGGACCGCATGCGCGTTGGTGCCGCCGATGCCGAACGAGCTGACGCCGGCGAGCCGCCGGCCTCGCCCAGCTGGCCACGCGCGCGTGGTCGCGTTCACGTAGAACGGCGTCGCGCTCAGGTTCAGCCGCGGGTTCGGCCGCTCGAAGCACAGCGAGGCCGGCAGCACCTCATGGTGCAGCGCGAGCGCGGTCTTGATCAGCCCCGCCGCCCCGGCCGCGACGTCGGTGTGACCGATGTTGGTCTTCACCGAGCCGATCGCGCAGGACTGCCTGCGGTCGGTGCGAAACGCCTCGTGCAGCGCCGCGATCTCCACGGGATCGCCGAGCTCGGTGCCCGTGCCGTGCGCCTCGACGTACTGGATGTCATCGGCCGAGACTCCCGCGAGCTCCAGCGCGTCCGCGATCGCACGCGCCTGGCCGGAGATGCTCGGCGCGGCGTAGCCGACCTTGTCGGCGCCGTCGTTGTTGACGGCTGTGGCCTTGATCACGGCGAGGACGCGGTCGCCGTCGCGCTCGGCGTCGGCGCGCCGCCGGAGCACGACGAGGCCGACCCCGTTGGTGAACACGGTGCCCGACGCGCGCTCGTCGAACGCGCGCACCTTCCCGTCGGCCGAGAACAGGCTGTCCTTGGCGTGGACGTAGCCGCGCCCGTCGGGCAGGGTGATCGAGCAGCCGCCGGCGAGGGCCATGTCGGCCTGGTAGCTCAACAGGCCCTGACATGCCTCGTGCACCGCGACGAGCGAGGTCGAGCAGGCGGTCTGGATGTTGAGGCTCGGACCCTTGAGATCGAGCAGATACGACAGCCGCGTCGTCAGGTAGTCGCCGAGGTTGCCGAGGATCACACTCTGGGCGTCGAGAGAGAGATCGATCGCGCCCGGCGCGAGCAGGACGCGGGTGAGGTACGTGTTCAGGCTGATCCCGGCGTAGACGCCGACGCGGCCCGCGAACCGGCTGATGTCGTAGCCCGCGTTCTCGAACGCCTGCCACGCATACTGCAAAAACCGGCGCTGCTGCGGATCCATGAGCTGCGCGTCGCGGTTGCTGATCCCGAAGAACTCGTTGTCGAAGTACTCGACGTCACCCAGCTTGCCGCCGACGGGCACGTAGCCCGGCTGCCGGATCTCGGCGGGGTCAACCCCGGCCGCCACCAGGTCGTCCTCGCCGAGCCGCTCCAGCGCGCAGCGGCCGGCGACCAGGTTGTCCCAGAACTGGTCGATGTCGGGCGCGCCCGGGAACGCGCCGCTCACCCCGATGATGGCGATGTCCAGGTCGCTCATCGCGTCCCCGTCCGGTCCTTCATGCGCCGGTAGTAGTCGCGCCGCTGCTGTCCGCGCGGATCGGAGGGCGCAGGCAGACGAGGCGCGATGTCCGCCCGCGGCAGGTCGATGCGGCTCGCGAGCTTCTCGATGGTCGGATACTTGAAGAGGTCGACGACCGACAGGTCGCATCCGAGCAGCCGGTTGGTCTGCTCGACGAGCGAGACCGCGAGCAGCGAGTGGCCGCCGAGCTCGAAGAAGTTGTCGCGCACCCCGACCGCCGCGAGCCCGATGGCGTCGGCCCACAGTGGCGCGAGCTGGGTCTCGATCGCGGTCCGCGGCTCGACCAGGTCCTCGCTGAGCTGCGGGCGCGGCGCGCGCGCCCCGGCCGGCGCCGGCGCGGGGTGGCTCGGGCGCAAGACCCAGCGCTCGTAGCGCTCGCGCAGATCACCGCTCGCGACCACGACGTGCTCGGGCCAGCCCCGGCGGCCGAGCCGGTCGAGCACCGCGAGCCCCTCGTCCTCGGTGATGGCGAGCGCGTCGATCCCCACGTCGCGCGCGCCGGCCTCGCGCTCCGACTTGTAGAAGTCCCACGCGTCCCAGTCGACCGTCGTCCACCGGCACGCGCGATCGGTCGCCGCGCGAGCGTACGCGTCGAGCAGGCCGTGGGACATCGCGTACCCGGCCAGCCCGAGCCCGCCGAGCACGGCGGAGATCGACGAGACGACGAACACGCGGGCCACGCGGTGCTCGCGGGCCAGCCGGTCGATGTTCCGCGCGACCACCAGCTTGGGCCGGATCAGGTCGGTCAGGTGGTCGCGGTCGGTCTCCAGCAGCGGGCGATAGTGGATCCGGGCCGGCGCACCCGCGACGTGGACGATCGCGTCGAGCGGCCCGAGCCGCGCGGCGGCCTCGGCGGCAGCCGCGCGTAGCTCGTCGAACGCCGCGGCGTCGGCATCCACGAACACGACCTCGCGCTTCGCGGCGCGGGCGGTGTCCAGCAGCCGGCGCCGTTGATCCCAGATCCGCTCGCCGGTCGTGTCGCCGGCGCCCAGGCGCGCGCCGATCGCCGACGCGGTGCGGCTCACGATCGCGACGTTCGCGCCGACGGTCGCGAGGAAGTGGTGGGCGTGGACGAGCCCGACGTGACCTGCGCCGCCGACCAAGAGGACGTTGCCCACCCGGGCCTGCCTGGTGCGCGCCGGCCCCGGATCGACCGGCCGCAGCTCGCGCACCCAGCGCGTCCGGCCCCGGATCGCGACCAGCTTGTCGGTCCCGGCGAGGCACTCGGCGGCGAGCACGGCAATGGAACCGGTGGGCGCTTCGCGCGCGATGTCCTGGGCGACGTCCACGCAGCGGACCGACAGGTTCGGGAGCTCCTGCGAGGCCACGGTCGCGAACCCCTCCAGCCACGCCTGCGACCAGGCGACCTGCTCGTCGGTCGTGCGGCACCCCTGCGCGCCCACGAGGATGAGCTCGAGCGGGCCATCCGCGGGGCGGCGCAGCGCGCGGCAGACCCCGAGCGCCACCAGGATGGCGTCCACGACGTCGTCGATGGCCGGCTCGCCGCCGCCGTCCGCGATGGCGAGCAGCGAGACGATCTTCCGGGCCGTCGGCGCGCGCGCGAGGCGCTCCTCGACGCGCTCCGCGATCGCCTCGCTGGAGGTGGGTCGGCCCTGCACCACGTCGCGCAGATCGAGGCTCACCGCGTCGGCACCGAGGCGGTGCAGCCGGTCGCGCAGCGCATCGGCCAGCGCAGTGGGGCCGGAGAGGATCAGCACCCGCTCGCCGCTCGCCTCGACGTCGTCGTGGTCGTCGGGGCGCGGTACCCAGCGCGGCTCCGAGAGCCAGCGCTCGATGTCGGCCTGCTTGTGGTGGACGGCGGGCGCGAGCTTCGCGGCCGGCGGGTCGATCCAGCACGTTCGCTCGTCGAGCGGATGCGGCGGCAGGGGGACGATGCGCCCCCGGCCGTGCTGGTACAGCGCGGCCCATGAGATCTCGAGGCCGTTCGCCCAGCACTGTCCGAGCAGCGCGCACGTGGTCTCGACCTCCCGCCCCGGCGCCAGCGTGCCGAACACCTCCGGCGGCGGCACCAGCGAGGACGCGACCATGTTCTGGATCGATCGGCCGGGGCCGACCTCGACGAGCGTCGCGTCGGGAGACGCGGCCGCGAGGGTGCGCAGGCCGTCGAGGAACCGGACCGGCCGGCGCAGGTGCTCGACCCAGTACTCGGGCGAGGTCAGGCGCGCGTCGTCGACGCGCCCGTCGAGGTTCGAGATGATCCGCGCCGTGGGCCGGTGCAGGTGCACCCCGGTGAACTCCGCGCGGAACGCGGCGAGGACCGGATCCATCATGTGCGAGTGGAAGGCGTGCGAGGTCCTGAGCCGGACGGTGCCGATGCCCGCGGCGCCGAGCTCACCGGCGAGCCGCTCGATCTCGGCCGCGGCGCCGCCGACGACGCAGCTCCGGGGGTCGTTGACGGCGCACAGCGAGAACGACGCGTCGAGCCAGGGCGCGATCGCCTGCTCGTCGCGCAGCACCGCGAGCATCGCACCGCGCGGCGCCTGGCCCATCAGGCGCCCTCGCGCGGCCACGATCTTCACGGCGTCCTCCAGCGAGAACACCTCCGCGAGCGTCGCGGCGACGTACTCGCCCAGGCTGTGGCCGAGCAGGATCTCGGGGGCGAGCCCGAGCTCCACGAGGAGCTTGGCCAGCGCGTACTCCAGGGCGAACAGGTAGGGCTGGAGGTTGGCGGTGTCGGTCGCGTCGAGCTGATCGTCGACCAGCATCCGGCGGAGATCGACGACGCCGTGCGCGGCGAACCGCTCGGCGCAGCGATCGAACCACGCGCGGAACGCGGCGAAGTGGCCGTGGAGCTCGGCGCCCATCGCGCGGTACTGCGTGCCCTGCCCCGGGAACAGGAAGGCGAACCGGCGCCGCCGCCAGTCGCCGGTCGGGCGCAGGACCGTCGAGGTGACGTCGCCGCCCGGAGCGCGTACGACGTGGAGCGCGCGCCGGATCGCGTGCGGCGGCCGGAACAGCTGCGAGGTGTACGCGAGGTCCCCGAGGGAAGCGGTGCCCGCCCGCGCCGCGGCGAGCAGAGCGTCCTCGATGCGCCCGGCGGCCTGCTCCGAGGTCGCCGACACCAGGACGAGGCCAGCGTTCGCGCTCAGCGCGGAGGGGGCCGGAGCCGGCGGTTCCTGCACGATCACGTGCGCGTTCGTGCCGCCCACGCCGAGCGAGCTGACGGCCGCGCGGCGCGGCTCCTGCCCGGGCGCTTCCCAGGCCGACGCCTCGGTCTGCACGTAGAACGGCGACGCTGCGAGCTCCAGCCGCGGGTTAGGGGCGCCGAAGTTCGCCACCGGCGGCCGGGTGCGGTGCTGGAGGCACAGCGACACCTTGAGGAGGCCGATCAGGCCCGCGGCCACGTCGAGGTGGCCGACGTTGGCCTTGACCGATCCCAGGCTGCAGAACTGGCGATCGGGTGTGAACGACGCGAACGCATCCGAGAGCGCCTGGACCTCGATCGGATCGCCGAGGATCGTGCCCGTCCCGTGCGCCTCCAGGTAGCCGATGGTGCGCGGATCGATCTTGGCCCGCCCGTACGCGCGCCGGATGGCGTCGCTCTGGCCCTTCACGCTGGGCGCCGTGAACCCCGCCTTCCTCCGGCCGTCGTTGTTGATCGCCGAGCCGACGATCACGCCCAGGACGCGGTTGCCGTCCTCCAGCGCCTTCGACAGCTTCTTCAGGACGATGACCGCGGCGCCGCTCGCGAACACGGTGCCTGTGGCCGCCGCGTCGAACGGGCGGCAGACACCGTCGGCGGAGACCGCGCCGTCCCTGGCGTACAGGTAGCCCGCGCGCTGCGGGATCTGCAGCGAGGCGGCGCCGACGAGCGCCATGTCGCACTGGTTCATCAGGATCGCGAGCCGCGCCATGTGCACGGCGACCAGCGCAGACGAGCACCCGGACTGGATCGTCATGGCCGGGCCGGACAGGTCGAGCTTGTAGGCGATGCGCGTCGCCGCGCAGTCCGGCGAGTTTCCGAGCACCATGTCGGTCGATCCGGTCCTCGGGTCGACGCCGGGCGCGAGGTTCTTCACGAGGTACGACGCGAACCCGATCGACGCGAACACGCCGACGCTGGAGGTGTCGTGCCCGGCCGCCTCCAGCGCCTGGTGGGCCAGGGTCAAGAGCAGGCGCTGCTGCGGATCGATGTGCTGCGCCTCGCGGAACGTGTAGCCGAAGAACGCGTGGTCGAACGCCTCGATCCCGTCGAGCGTTCCCGCCACCGGCACGTAGTTCGGCAGCGACAGCTCCGCCTCGCTCACGCCCGCGGCGAGCGCCTGGTCGCGGGACACCGGGGCGATGCTGCTCCGGCGCGCGACGACGTTGTCCCAGAACGCCTCCAGCGAGGTGGCACCGGGGATCCTCAGACGCGCATCGACGATCGCTACCTGCTCCATGTCGGCTCCTCAACGCGCCGACGCCAGGAGGCGTCCCACGCTCCGGTCCGCATCGCGGGCGAGCGCGAGCGCGAGCCGCTGGTACAGCCCGGCGAAGGCCTCGACCGTGGGCCGGTCGAAGACATCGGTGCTGTACTCGAAGCACAGCACGGCGTCGGTCTTGAGATCGTGGATCTCCAGGGACAGCTCGAACTTCGACCCGACGGGCCGGCACGCGATCTCCTCGGCGACAAGCCCGCCGAGCGAGAACTCGTACATCGCGCGATCGATGAAGTTGTAGAACGCCTGGAACAGCGGCGTCACGCCGAGCTGCGGGCTGCGCACGACGCGACCGACCACGTCCTGGAACGGGAGGTCGGCGTAGCGCTGGAGCGCGAACACGTCCCGGGCGAGGCGCTCCAGGAAGCTGGAGACGCGCTCGTCCGCCGCGATGCGCGCGGGCAGCACGACGGTGTTCGTGTGGAGCCCGGCGCTCGCGAAGTTCCGCGGCGTGCGGTTCAACGTGGCCAGGCCGACCTGGATCGATCCGTCGCGGCTCGCGTGGCGCAGCGCGAGGAGGTAGGCACCGAGCAGCAGCACCGAGAGCGGCAGGCCGAGCGTGCGGGCGAGCTCGTCGAGCGTGCGCCGGTGCCCGGAGCCGAGCCGGAGCTCGATGAAGTCGCCATGCAGCGTCCGGATCTCCGGGAACGGGGCCGCGAACGGCAGGGCGATGCTGCGATCCTCGAGCGGAAACTCCGCGAGCAGCTCGGCGAGCCGGGCGTCGTGGGGCGGCACGGCATCGGCCGCGCCCGGCGGCTCCGCCCGCGAGGTCAGCGCGGCGGGTTCGCGCCCGTCGTGCAGATCCTGGTAAGCGCGCCCGAGGTCGCTCAGGAAGTGCCCGCTCGACACCCCATCGGCGACGGCGTGGTGGAACAGGAACAGGACGACGTCGCCCCTGCCCTGGAGAGGAATGTGGTGCACGCGCACCAGGAGCTCGCTGGTCAGATCGAACGGCTCGCGGATCAGCGCGGCCAGGCGCGCGGGGATGTCACGTTCGGCCATCGCGGGGTGGCGGCGGACGATCTCGCCCTCGACCCGCGCGCGGATGCGCTTCTCGATCCCGGCTGCGGTCTGCGCGAAGCTCGCGCGCAGCGGCTCGTGTGCGGCCACGACGTGGGCGATGGCGCCAGGCAGGACCGCGGCGTCGAGCCCATCCCGGAAGCGCAGCGCGATCGGGATGTTGTAGGCGGCCTTGCACGCGGCCACGCTCTGCATGAAGACCATGGCCTTCTCGGCGCTGCTCGCCGGCCGGGCGAGCCTGGCGTCGGTGGGCCGATCGCTCGGCGCCACCAGGGAGTCGATGAGCTCGCCCAGACTCGCGCAGCCGAGCAGCCGGTGGACCGGAACCTCGATGCCGTACCGCGCGTGCAGCTCGGCGGCGATCCGGGTCCCGGTGATCGAGGCCCCCCCGAGCTCGATGAAGTCGCGCTCCAGATCGGGATGCTCGATGCCCAGCGCGCGCGCGCATATCCGGACGACCTCGTCGCGATCCACGCCCTGCGCCGGCTGGGGCGCCGCCGCCGCGCCGGCCGCACCCGGCGTTGCCCCCGCGGCGCGGGTCGTCACGACCGCGGCTCCTCCCAGGGCGCGGAGGGCGCGCTCGATACCGTCGGCGACGCGCGCGATCATCGCATCCGCGACGCGGGTCGCGTTGTAATCGAGGTACAGCTCCCACGCGGCCCCCCGGCGCAGGCGCATCGTGACGTCGTGGGCGTTGGGCACCAGGCCCGGATCGAGGTCGCTCACCTCGATCCCGCCGCCGATCGCGAACGGCTCCACGAGCTCGTCGACCGCGACGATCGAGACCAGGGGCGGCCGGCCTCGGCGGCGCGCCTCGGGGACGTGGCTCACGAGCTCCTGGAACGGGACGAACGCGTGGTCGTGATTCGCGACGAGCTGGTCCTGGATCGACCGC
>Ga0070690_100000452_pt1 | contig 20613 bp, 19 predicted proteins | sample KBSS33HmetaG_FD_64671 | JGI IMG/M metagenome (GOLD analysis project Ga0070690, IMG submission 64671) | Switchgrass rhizosphere microbial communities from Kellogg Biological Station, Michigan, USA - KBS S3-3H metaG | ecosystem: Host-associated > Plants > Roots > Rhizosphere ... | reverse complement strand
CGCGTGCACGGGGACCTGCCGGTCGTGCGCCCTCGCCGCCACGCCCGGGACCTGCTCGTCGGTCCCGGCCGGCCAGGATCCTCTCATGCAGTGCACCGATCAGGGCATGGCGGGCTGCGGTCAGGACGGAACCTGCAACGGCAGCGGCGCTTGCCGGCTGTACGCGGCGGGAACGACCTGTGTCCCGTCCAGCTGCACCGGCTCCACGCTGACGCCGGCGCGCATCTGCAACGGTACGGGCACCTGCCAGACGGTAACGAATGCGTCGTGCGGCGCGTACACCTGCGGGACGGGCGGGATCTGCCGCACCACGTGCACGACGAACGCCGACTGCGTGTCGCCGAACGTCTGCCTGGGGACCTCCTGCGGGACAGGGCTGGTCGCGCATTACAAGCTCGACGAGACGAGCGGCACGACGGCGGCCGACTCGTCGGGCAACGGGCGCAACGGCACCGTCGCGGTCGCCGGCACGGGCACCGCGACGTTCTCGGCGACGCACATGGTGGGGACCGGCTCGATCAACCTGGGCGGGACCAGCAACGTCAACGGCGGGTACGTCAGCATCCCCGCCAGCCTGAACACGATGGGCGCGACGACCACGATGACGATCGCGTGCTGGGTGAACATCACGACGGATCGGGCCTGGGGACGCATCTTCGACTTCAACAACAGCAGCACGACCGGCTACATGTTCCTGACCACCTTCCAGAACGTGACGACGCCGAACTCGGTGCGTTTCGCGATCACCACGACGACCTATAGCGCCGAGCAGCAGATCTCGTCGACCGCGCGTCTCTCCACGGGCGCCTGGCACCACATCGCCGTCGTGCTCGACGCCGGCGCGACCTACACGGGCACGCTGTACATCGACGGCGCCGTCGCGGGCACCAACACGATGATGACGCTCCGCCCGTCCAACATCGGCAACACGGCCAACAACTGGATCGGGCGCTCGGCGTTCGTCGCCGACCCCTACTTCGCCGGCCTCATCGACGACTTCCGCATCTACAACCGCGCCCTCACCGCCGCCGAGATCAGCAATCTCTTTTCAACGGTACGCTGAGGCGCTAAGCAAGCGTCGATGAAGGCAGCCGTGCTGGTGGTTGCGGGGTGCGCGCTGGTGGCTTGCAACTGGCAAGGTGGGGTGGCCAGGTACAAGGAAGTTCGTGAGGTGCACGGAAATCTGCGCGGGAAGCTGCTGCAGGTGCACGGCGTCGTCGCGTGCAAGCTGTTCAAGCGAGAGCGGTCGACGATGAGCTACCGTTTCGAGATCAGCACCTCAGCATCCAGCGAGGACGGCATCAGCGCGCGCTACAGCGGGGATGTGCCCGACACGTTCGTGCCCGGCGCGGAGGTGATTGCGGAGGGGACGCTCGACGACCACATGGTGCTCGACGTGGTCAAGGACGGCATCATGGCGAAGCGCGGCAAGGGGATCGAACGCTGCGCCGCCTTGAAGCGGCTCGAAATGGAAGATCAGTAGCGCGGGTGCGCCGGCCGTCAGGGCTTGGCGTCCAGCGCCGGCGGCGGTGACGGCGCGGCCGGCGGTGGCGCGGGAGGCGCGGGCGGCGTTGGCGGTGCGGCCGGTGCGGCCGGCGCGGGCGCAGCCGGCGCGGGCGCCGCCGGAGCCGCGGCGTCGGGCGCCGGCGCGCGTTGCAGGATGACGAAGGCGCTGCGCCGGTTGGCGGCGCGTCCCTTCGCCTTCCTGTTGTCGGCGATCGGCCGGCTCAACCCGTAGCCCACCGCTTCGAGGCGAGCGGCGTCGATCCCGTCGACCTCGATCAGGTGCTTGCGGACGGAGTCGGCCCGGCTCTGAGACAGCTTGAGGTTGTACTGCTCGCTGCCGTGGTTGTCGGTGTGGCCCTCGACGCGCACCTTCGTGATCTCCGGGTGCAGCTTCATGATGCGCGCCACGGTCGCCAGCAGCGTGAACGAGCTCTTCTTGATGGTCGACTTGTCGGTCGCGAAGTTGACCTGCTGCTTGATCTCGATCTGATCGTTCGTCAGCACCGCGAGCGGCGCGCCCTTGTCGGGGCAGCCGTCGTCGTCCTCGAACCCGTTGAAGACCTCGGGCTCGTTGGGGCACTTGTCGACGCCGTCGAGGAATCCGTCCTTGTCGTTGTCGGGATCAGGGCAGCCGTCGTCGTCCTCGAACGCGTCCTTGTCCTCGGGGACAAGCGGACACTTGTCGGTCACGTCGGGCACGCCGTCCTGGTCGTTGTCGGGATCGGGACAGCCGTCCTCGTCCTCGAAGCCGTCCTTGTCTTCGGGATCCGTGGGGCACTTGTCCAGGCGATCGACGATGCCGTCGCCGTCGGTATCGACGTCGGGCGGCGGCTTCTTGACGGGCGGCGGCGGGGGCGGCGGCGGCGGGAGCGGCGGCGGCGGCGGCGGCGGCACCAGGTCGGTCGCGTAACCGATCGCGAGGAGCGCGCGCACGGCCGGCGCACCCGCGCCGCTGGTCAGACCCGTACCGATCCCGCCCTGCACCATCCAGGGGCCGCTCACCGCGTAGCGCGCGCCCGCGATCGCTTCCAGCGGCGTATCGCGAACGCCGCCCGATGACCCGGTGACGTGCGACAGGTAAGCCTCACCCAGCGCCCACAGGTTGGGCCTGACGGCGTAGCCCAGCGCGAGCCCGCCAAGGATCTGGTCGTCGACGGTCAGGTTGCCCGAGGCGACGGCTTGCTCGCGGCGGAAAGCGTACCCGACCGTGAGCGCGCCGGAGAATTTCTGCCAGTCGACGCCGGCGATCGCGCGCGGGCGGAAGCTGACCGTGTCGTCGCCGGCGAAGTCGCTCTCCGACCCGGTCGGCAACGTCAGATCGGCTGCGACCGCGAGCTTGAACCCATCCTGGCCGCGCGCGCCGAAGAGCGCCGCCTTGCCGCCAACGCGGAGGTCGCCGATCGTGGTCGTGCCGAGCGAGCCGCTGCGCAGGTTGGCCACGTTCCCGTCCTGGACGATCACGACCGGGAAGCCGATGCGCGCCTCGAGCACGTTGCCGAAGCCGAACGCCGCGCCGAGGTGACCCACCAGGCGGTCCGAGACGACGCCGCCGTTCGCCACGATCTCGTTCGTGGTCGGATCGCGCAGCACCAGCGGGTTGTGGGCGTAGTCGAGCGTCAGCCCCACGTTGAAGTCACCGCGGGGAAGCACGCGCGCCATGTCCTGGGAGAACGCGGCGGTGGTCGAGGTTGCGGGCCGGAAGTTCTCGGCGTCGAATCCCTGGGCGCGGGCCGAGAGCGGAGCCAGGCAGGCGAGCCCGGCGAGAGCGGTAACCTGGATTCGCATTCGTTATCTCCGTCGGACGGACGAGGTGTGGGAACGCGCCAAGCCGCGGCGACGTAAGAGGATCGCGAAGAGCGAGAGGAAGAGGAGCCCCAGGCCGCCGGGCGGCGCGCCTGATGATGACGTCGAGCAGGCGCAACCGCCGCCCGCCAGGTTGTTGACGACGACGTTGGTGGCGTCGGCGGAGCCGTCTTGCTGATTGCCCGCGACGCCTCCCTGACCGCCGCCGCCGCCCCGCCCGCTGATGGACCCGCCCTGCCCCGACGCGCCCGCATTTCCTCCGCCGCCCCCACGGCCGGCGTTGCCGCCCGAACCGGCGTTGCCACCCGCGCCGCCCGATCCCGCGTTGCCACCCGAACCGCCGGCGCCACCTGTTCCGGCGGTGCCGCCCGATCCGGCGTTGCCGCCGATCCCTGCGTTGCCGGCGTTGCCGCCCGATCCGGTGCTGCCGCTGGTCCCCGCCGAGCCGGTCGTACCGCTGGTGCCCGCGGTGCCGGTGTTGCCGGTCGTACCGGCGGTGCCCGTGTTGCCGGTCGTACCGGCGGTGCCCGTGTTGCCGGTCGTACCGGCGGTGCCCGTGTTGCCGGTCGTACCTGCCGTACCTGTGCTACCGGTCGTGCCCCCGGAGCCGGCCGAGCCGGTTGTACCGCTGGTGCCCGCGGTGCCGGTCGTCCCGGCGGTGCCCGTGTTGCCGCTGATCCCCCCGGACCCGGCGGTGCCGGTGTTGCCCGCGGCGCCCGCCATACCGCCTGTGCCCGCGGTGCCGGTGTTGCCGGTCGTACCCGCAGCGCCCCCGGTGCCCGCGGCGCCGGTGCTGCCGCTCGCCCCGCCGGTCCCCGTCGCGTCCGGTCCGTCCGCGCCGCCATCGGCGCCGCCGTCGGGCACGCACGCCGGGTTCGGCGTTCGCACGCACGCGCCCTGCGTGCAGCTGTCGAGCGTGCACGCGTTCGCGTCGTCGCAGTCGCCGTCGACCACGCAACATCCGGGGATGGCCGGGTGCGAGCAAATGTGGGTCGCCTGCAAGCAGGTGTCGGTCGTGCAGGCGTCGGTGTCGCCGCATTGAGCGTCGGTCGTGCAGCACCCCGCGATCCTCGGGTGTCTGCACGTGTGCAGGAGCTGGTTGCACGAGTCGGCCGTGCAGATGTCGCCGTCGCCGCAATCGCCGTCGGTGACGCAGCAATTGGGCACGGCGGTGTTCGAGCACGCGCCCGTCTGCGTGTCGCACGTATCAGTGGTGCAAGGGTTGGTGTCGGCGCAGCCGAGGTCGTTGAGGCAGCAGGCGACCACAGCCGTGTGCCCGCAGGTGTTGGTGTTCAGGTCGCAGACGTCCGTCGTGCAGACCGAGGCATCGTTGCACTGCGTGTCGGCCAAGCAGCAACCGGTGATGTTCGCGTTCGAGCACGTGTGGACCGTGAGGTCGCAGACGTCCAGCGTACAAACGTTGGTATCGGCGCAGCTTCCGTTGTTGGAACAGCAGCCCGCGATCGCCGGATTGGTGCAGACGTGGGTGGAGGGGTCGCACAGGTCCTGCGTGCACGCGTTGCTGTCGGCGCAGTCGGCGTTGTTGTGACAGCACCCGGCGATCGGAGCGTTCGTGCAGGCGCCGGTCGCCACGGTACAGCTGTCGGTGGTGCAGACGTCGGAGTCGTTGCAGTCCGTGTCGGCGCCGCAGCAGCCCGCGACGGCGGCATGGCCGCAGGTGTGGGTGGCGGCGTTGCACGAATCGGTCGTGCAGACGTTTCCGTCACCGCAGTCCGCGGCCACGTTGCAGCAACCGATCTGCGGTTGGTTCCTGCAGGTGTGCGTGGTCAGGTCGCAGCTGTCCGCCGTGCAGGCGTCGCTGTCGGCGCAGGCCGGATCGGCGGTGCAGCAGCCCGCGACGGTGGCATGCGTGCATGTGTGGGTCGTCAGCGAGCACGTATCCGACGTGCAAGCGTTGCCGTCGCCGCAATCGGCGTCCGTACGGCAGCAGGCCGCGATGGTCGCGTTGCTGCACGAACCGTTGGCAAGGCAGGCGTCGACCGTGCACGGATCGCCGTCGTTGCAGTCGCCGGCCACCGTGCAACATGCGGGGTTGGGCGTGTGCACGCAGGTGTTCGACGTTCCGTCGCAGGTATCGGTGGTGCACGCGGAAGTGTCGGCGCACTGGCCGTCGTTGAGACAGCAATTCGCGATCGCGGGGTGCGCGCAGGTGTGGGATGCGAGGTCGCAAACGTCGCGCGTACAGGCGGCGCCGTCGTCACATTGCGCGTCGTTGGTGCAGCAGCCGGGCAGGCGCACGTTCGAGCAGGCGTGGTCCGCTGGGCAGATGTCGACGGTGCAGATGTCGCCGTCGTTACAGTCGCCGTTCTGCTGACAGCAGTTCTCGTGTGGGTGCGGCAGGTTCTGGCAGACGCCGCTCGTGAGAATGCAGTTGTCGTCGGTGCAGGAGTTCTGGTCGTTGCACTGGCTGTCCGCGGTGCAGCAGCCCGAGACCGGCGTGTGCAGGCAGCGCCCCTGGCTCACGCTGCACGCGTCCTTCGTGCAAGCGGTGCCGTCATCGCAGTCGCTGTCCTGCGTGCAACACCCCGAGATCGTCAGGTTCAGGCAGGTGTGGCTGATCAGATTGCAGATGTCGGCCGTGCATCGTACGCGGTCGTCGCAGTCGCTGTCCTGCGTGCAGGAAGCGAGCGCCGATCGCCGGACGGTGACGTCGGGATCAACGCTGCAAGCGCCTGCAGCCAGCATCAATAGAATGAGCGTGTGTCGAACCACCTTCTCCATCCCCGATCCTTGTTGTTGGGTGTGCCTGGAATACGCGCGCCCAGCATTGTATCGGGCATTACGTAGATAGAAAAGGGTGTCGTTTGGAGACAGGCAGATACGCGTGCTACGGGGGCGAGACGGCTGGTTCCCTCTCCCGCTTGCGGGAGAGGGTCAGGGTGAGGGCAAACCGTCGTCTAAGGCGCTCGCTCGACGAGTCCGCGGAGATCGTGTTGCAGTCGACCCAACTGATAACGCGACGTCGACACCACTGGCGGAGCGATCTCGTGTACTAGAAATTGCTACACGGGACGTTGAACGTCACCCCAGCGACCACGACCTGAGTGGCTTTCACTTTCGCCGCACCCAGGACGGCATTCCCCGAGCGCAATCCGCCGGTGCACGTCGAGGATGACGTGCCCGAAAGATTGCTTTCGACGAACGTGACTACGCCGATGTGGTCCTGGCTGGTTGCATTGTTGTCGCCTTCCCAGACCTGGCAGACGATCGGCCACTCGTCGCTCCGGACGTCGAACATCTTGATGCTCAGCGCGTACGCTGTGTCGGTGTCGTTGACCTTTTCGAGATCCTTACGCGCCCAGTGTCCGCCGCCCTCGCAGGTCACGTAGATCTCTGGATCGCCCACCTCCTCGCCGTCCTCGAAAATCTCGATGTGCCGCAAATAGAGCGGAGTAATCGTCGGAGTCGTGACCGCGGAGCTCCGCGTCTCGGTCTGCACCGGATCGGACGGATCTCCTTCCATCTCATCGGCGCATCCAACGCCCAGGCTAGCGATGGCGGTGAGCAGGACGGTGAGGGTAGAAAAGTTCGGCTTGCAGTTGGACATGGAGGGCTCCTTGTTGTGGAGGGAGAGACGTCGAGAATTTCGACAGCGACACGTTCAGCAACCGCTGTGCCTGCGACCGAACCCTCTACGTCGCGGCCTTTCGCCCACCTCGCTGAACAGATCGTTCGAAACAGCCGCCACACCTTGTGCAGACTGGTCGATCTCGGCAGACTGCTTTGCATGAGCGTGTTGGCGAGATGGAGTCGGCTCGGGGCGGCGCTGGTGGTTGCGGCGGCGGCGGGGTGCGGTCCGAGCGGGAGTGGCGGTGGCGGCGGCAGTGGCGGGAACGGCGGTGGCGGCGGATCCGCCGGTGGGGCGTCCGGTGACGTCTTCACCTGGAAGGAAAGCGGAACGCTGCACGTTGCGACGATCGCTGGCGCCTCGCGCGTGAGGAGCGCTGCCTCCGATGCGATCACGATCATCGGAGGAGATGCCGCGGGCACGGCCGTCACAACGGGCATGGCGACAGCGGTGCCGCCGCTGATGCCGGGATCGTTTGCGTGCGGCCCCAGCAACACCACGGCGCCGTTCGCGTTGCTGTCCTACTCGCACAACGGCAGCGGTCAGACGGAGTGCACGTTCGTCCTGTCCACCCTCGGCGAGACGACGGGGTCGCGCGCCACGGGCACCTTCAGTGGCTCCGTCCCGCTCGAGTCGGGCGGGAGCGCGGTGATCACCGAAGGCGTGTTCGACGTGATGTTGACCGTGAACAATCTCTGAATAAAGCGCGGCGCGCCCTGGCCAGGAAGGTCACGTTGCCTCATCTGACGGCCGCGCTCGCCGTCCTTGCCGTGCCCGCGCCGCTCGGATGCCGTGCGTCCGGCCGGAGCAACGTCGGCCCCGCGCCGGCGCGCTCCCAGGCAGCGGCGGGCAATCCGTGCGGCGCCGTGTCGTACGGAATTCGCCACAATCCCGGTGACCGATTCGACGACGTCGCCCGGCGCCGGATCGGTCGGATCGCGTGCGCTGTCCCGTGCGAACCAGCGCCCGCCTTCGCGATCGGTGGGCTCGGGCGCAACGAGCACGGGGGGTACAGCTACATCGATGTCGATCCGAGCTTCTGCCAGTTCGAGGGGATGGAGCTGCCGATCGCGAAATGTTTTGCGACCTGCGAAGGTCACGATTGGCTGGGCCGCACGCACATCGAGCTGCGGACGGGTGACCACACTGATCGCGCCGAGCTCTGTCGTCTGTTCGAGCGGCGCCGGGGGCCCCCGAGCGTCGGGTCCTGCGACTGTCCCGCTGACGAGATCGTCTGGCGCCCGAGCGCGAGCGAAGCAGGGCTTACCCTTCAGTACGCCGGGACGTATTACCTCGACTGCGGTTTCCCGGAGGGAAACTATCAACCGCGCTGGCCGCCGAAGTAGGCGGGGGCCGTCAGCGCCGGCTCGACCGGTGCTTCTTCCCGCCTTCGAGCGAGAGCACCGGTCCCGTCTTCGCGCTCGCGGGGGTGTTGTCCGATACGAGGTCGTTCCGCTTCCCCTGGCAGATCGCCGTCGTCGGCGAGCAGGCCCACCCCACCAGCTTGCCTCGGGTCTGCCTGACCTCCTCGCCCTTGGTCATCATCCCTTCACGCTCGCGGCCGACGGCCTTGACCGTCCAGCCCGAGAGCACGGCCCCGCTGGCGGGCAGTCGAGCGGCCGTGTCGGCGTTCGTCCGATGAAAGTGAACGTGGACGCCGGAGGCCGGGTGCGTCGCCCCGCACTTCCTCGGTCCGACCTCGCACGACGGATGGCCGAGGGCCTGACCCGCCCGCACCGGATCGCCGACCTTGAATCCCAGCTTCTTCACGCTGCTGCGCCGCAGGTGGAAGTAGTTCGTCGTGGTTCCGTCGTCGTGCCGGATCTGCACGCACGGGCAGTTCTTCTTGAGCACGGCGGTGAAATATCCGTCGGCGGCTGCCCGCACCCAGTACAGGTCGCCGCGCTTACGCGAGCACGGATCCGTGTACAGCTTGCCCGTGCGCGGATCCAGGTTGGGTGGCGCGAAGTCCAGCGCCGCGCGCTTGGTCGAGTGCGGCCCGCTGGTGAGGTACCACGTCTCGCCGGCGCTCCACGGCAGGCGTAGCTCCGTCATCGCCGGGGCCGCGCGCTCGTTCTCGAGAGTCCCGGCACCGGCGCCGCCGTCCTGCGCGGCGGTGGCCGCGGCGCCAGCGTCGGCGCTGGCTGCCGGCGGCGCCGACACCAAGGGCGATTCGACGTGCGTCCTGGCGCCGCACGCAGGCAAGCCACCGACCAGCAGGGCCAGTAACGCGCGCGGGCAGCAGGGGGGCGGCGCAGCCACGACACGATTGTCTTTCCAATCGCGAGAGAAAGGCAACCGCCGCGTTTCGCGATCAGCGCGCGGAGGTTGACACGACCGCGATCAAGTAGAACAAGCCGCCGATGACGATCGATCCGACGCGGAGCCCAACGCCGGCGACCACGTCGTGGCCGCCGGCCTTGAGCTCGTAGCGGTTGATCCCCGCGGTCAACGCGACGACGTCGCCCCAGCCGAGCGCAACCTCCAGCGCCGGACCACCGGCGTATCCGGCCGATACGTCGCCCGCCACACCCCAGGTGCCGAGGTAGCGCCGATAACGGGCGGCGAACCACAGGTTCGCGTCGTCCTTGGCGCCGGAGATCCCGACCACGCCGGCGGTCGCGCCGTACGCGTTCAGCCCGTCGTGGATCAGAAGGCCGGCGTCGGCGCTCCCGACAGCCCCATGCCCGGCGCGCCCTCCGACCTCGAGCAGGAGCACGCTGGCGCACTCGAACGGCCGGCCCGAGAAGCAGAGGGTGTGGCGATCCGGATTCTGCGGCGGCTGCTGCGGTGCGACGACGTTCGGCGGCGGCGCCGTCGGCGGCGGCGCCGAGGATTGTCCGTACGCGCGACCGGCGACGACGATCACGACGAACGATGAAATCCAGGCCCGTCGCCGCATGAGCGACTATCATCGGCGGAAGCTTCAGGTACCTGTTGCCACCCGCGTCGGCTTGCCGAGGTGTTCGCTACCGCGGTAGGAGCTGCGTATGAGTTTCGCGCTCCGACTCGCCCGCGCGCCGGCGAAGATTCCCGCAAACCTTGCGAAGTTCGTGTCCAAACAAACGTTCACGGTGAACATCCGCCAGATGAGCGTGCTGTTACAGGCGATGTGCCTCTCGAAGTCTCCACTCCAGGACGAGGCGCTGTGCGTGCATAGCCCGCCGCCCGACGAGACCACGAAAACGACGAAGAAGAACAAGGCGGCAACCGACCGGCTCGCGGCTGGACCGGGCGGAGGACAGGTCCCCATGCACAAGTTCGAGAGCATGGACGGGTGGATCGTCACCGCCGAGGAGGCCGGGTGGATTGCCAAGGGCATCGCCGGGCTGCTGTGGCGCGACTTCAACGTGCTCGCCGCACGGCACGGCGGATACTCGGTCTCGTGACGCTGTCCGATGCCGACGCGTTTCTGGCGGCGCAGAAAAGGTCGCGCCGGCGCGCCCTGCTCGTCCCGCTCGCCATGCTCGGCGCCGGCGCGCTCGTCGCGCTCGGGTTCTACGTGCGTCGCGTGCGGACCGTCTGGTTCAAGGCCCCCGATCACGCCGTGGTCCTCCACCTCGCGGACCGCGATCCGATCGCGCTGGGACCGGACATGATGTTCGGCGCGCGATTGCGCCCGGGCACCTACAAGCTGACCGTCGAGGGCGCGCCCGATGCGCTGACCGAGGTCCGGGTGCCGTACACGGTCAACTCGACCCTGGCGGTGCCGCTCACCAGCGATCAGTGCTTCGTGATCGCGAACGCCGCGGGACTGTACGCGCTCAAAGGAACCCACGCCTCGGGCGACCTCTGGATCGCGCGAATCACGAAGTCGGGTGAAGCCGCCACCCTGCCCCTTTTCCCGGTGAGCTGGCGCGACTTCGAGATGGACATGTGCCAGCTGCCGCCGGGCAAGGACCTCCTCGACTCGGTTTACGTCGTGGAGATGGTCTCGTGTCGAGAACGACTCACAGCCGCGACCGCCCAGCTGGTGCTGCTCGAACGTTACGCGCTCTGCAGCCGGTAGCTGCGGGGGGGGGGATTTCGTGCCCGGTCGCCCAGGCCGTAAACTCGCGCCATGAACCTACAGCCTCGCTTGATCCTCGTCTCTCTTCTCGCGGCCGGTGGCGTCGGTTGCGGCAGCGGCAACGCGGCGCCCGGCAACGTCGACGACTTTTTCGATCGCTTTTACGCTGCGCTGTGCACCATGCGGGTGGCCTGCGGCGACATGCCCGACAAGGCAGCGTGTCTGGCGTCGGTGCAGCTCGACAGCACCGACATCCTGACGTTGAAGGCCGACATCGCGTCGGGAAAGGTCCACTACGACAGCGCGACGGCCGGAAACTGCCTCGCGTACGTGGAACGTCTCTACGGTTCCGAATGCACGGTGACGGCGATCGCCGCCGCTGGCACGGCGGGCAGCGAAGCGTGCACCGAAGCGTTCGTCGGGACCGTCGCCGACGGCGGCGCCTGCGCCTCGTCGTTCCAGTGCGCCAGCGGCGAATGTACGCAGACCGACCAGCTGTGCTTGCCGTCCCGGACGTGCTGCGCGGGTTCGTGCGCCGCGACGAACCGGGCGCCCATCCCCGCCGGCGCCGACTGCGGGCGGTCGCTGGACAACCTGAATTGCGAAACGGGGACGGTCTGCACCGCGGGAGCCGCGGCCCCGACGTCGCCGAAATGCATCACGCCGTCGACGGTCGTCGGAACCCCGTGCATCGTCGCCTATGAGTGCGCGCGGCCGCTGTTCTGTGCACTCGACGTCTCCGGCGCGGGGACCTGCCAGCCCGTCGCCGCGACCGGCGCACCCTGCAACGCGTACATCGCCCTCGGGGTCTGCGACAACTTGCGCGACTACTGCCCCGTGGCCACCGGCGTGTGCACGCCCCGTGGTCAGGTGGGCGCGCCGTGCTCCTTCCTGGATCCGAACAATTGTCTCGGCTACGCGCAGTGCGTGAATTCGACGTGCGTCGCGCTGTCGCGCGCGCACGGCGCCTGTGACGCGGCCACCGGCTGCCTCGGCAGTCTCGAGTGCTCGCTGCAGACCAACACCTGCGAATATCCGACCGTCCCCGGCGCCTGTCCGTGACCGCCCCGGCGGTCAGCCGGGGCGGTGGACGAACGCCGGCGATGCGCCGTCACTGCACGCAGCGCGCTGAGCCCGCGAGCGGGTAGGTCTTGGTCGTAAACCCGAGGTTGAGCGCGTTCTTCTTGCCGCCCAGGAACCACTGCCAGCCGCCGGTCGAGACAGGCTCGTTGAACGTCCCCACCCAACCGTCGAGGTTGTTGAGGATGCCCTCGATGCGGGTGAGCGAGCAGAAGTACTTCCGGTTGGTGGTCGTGTTGATCGCCTTGTTGTTGTTGGGATCGCTCAGATCCCCGTACAGCGTGACCGCGCCCGTCCCTGACCAGACCGCCTCGATGGGCAACGGCGGCCTGAGCGTGCAAGCCGCGGTTGCCTCGACGCCGCCCTCCGCCTTGAGGCTCCAGCCCGTGCCGACTTGCTCGACGCTGACCAGCTTCGAGCTGCTCGCGAAGTCACCCCGGATGCGCGTGATGAAGCAGGTGTGGGCGCTCGCCGACGCGCCGGGGATCATCTTCTTGGTGTTCGTCGCCGTCACGCTGACGGTGGGGCCGGTCGGTGCGTCGAGGATGCAGAAGGCATCCGCGGCGGGCGAGCTCTGCGAACCGGTTCCGCCCAGCACCCAGTATCCGTCGACCTTCGAGATCCCCACGGTGTCGGTCCCCTTGAGACTCCCCCAGACGGAGCTGAGGAAACACGACGTGGTGTTGGCGTTGCCGAGGGGCACGACGTTCGCGCCGTGCGTCTTCCACGTCCACATGGCGCCGTACTGTTTGTTGCCCGCCAGCGACGACGGATACACCGTGACCGGTGAGGTGACCGTCTCGATGTCCTCGCCCTCGCCCTCGCCGAAGCTGCCGTCCTCGCCGACGCAGCCGACTCCGAGAACGACGGACGCCAACGCCAGCACCAATTTCTTCTGAAGACCGTGTGTTTTCATGATCGCTCCTTTGTGGGCGACCGCGTGAGCAAGGGTGGGGCCAGCGGCTTGGCGTCCATCGTCGACGCTCGCCATCGCGGCAATCCCGCGGCATCCCGCCCGTGTTCGCCGGCGTGTAACAGATCTGAACGGCTACACGTATCGGCTGTAACAGTTACACCGGTCTCGCCGTTCAAAGTCGCGCCCGGTTGCCTGGCAGCCGCGCCGCACAACAAAGTAGCGACCGCGACGTTTCGCGATTGACGAGAAGCAAGACGCTTTGTCCAATCCCGCCGCGCCCCCCGTTATCGCGGGAAGCCGGGGGAAAACGCTGTTCGTTTAGCCAAGGAGGAGGATGACATGAGCTCTACGCGTCGTTTGGGTGTTGGTCTGGGCTGGGCGCTGGCCGCGATGGTCGCCGCCGGCTGTAATTCAAAGTCGCCGCCCGAGGACATCGGGGTCGCGCGCCTGGAGCTCACGTCGATTCCGAGCGACGTCAACTGTCTGCGGCTCAACGCGGTGGGTGCACGAACGGTCGTCCAGCAGTTCGACGTGACGCCGGGATCGGATGCGACGTTGCTCGTGACCGGGCTGCCGACCGGCACGGTCGTGATCACCGGCTACGGCTTCGCCGCGAGCTGCTCTGCAGCCGGCGACGTGACGACCGCCAACTGGATCAGCGACCCGGTGACCTTGGAAGTCAGCACCACCGACATCGTCGACCTCTCGCTGGTCATGCACCGGAACGGTCGCATCCGGATCGGCGTGGACTTCAAGGAGGACGTGAGGCCCACCTGCAAGGACGGGATCCAGAACGGGACCGAGACCGGTATCGACTGCGGCGGCAGCTGTCCGGCGTGCCCGACCTGCAAGGACGGGATCCAGAACGGAAACGAAACGGGCGTCGATTGTGGCGGCAGCTGCCCACGCGTGTGCGGGGCGAGAAGCTGTATCCGCGACGAGAACTGCATGCCTGGTGAAATCTGCGTCCGCGAGACCTGCACGCCCAACCCGCAGTGCTCGGACGGGATCCAGAACGGTACCGAGACCGGCGTGGATTGTGGCGGCAACTGCGTGGCGTGCCCGACCTGCAAGGACGGGATCCAGAACGGAGACGAAACCGGCGTGGATTGCGGCGGCAGCTGCCCACGCGCGTGCGGGGCGAGGAGCTGTATCCGCGACGAGAACTGCATGCCGGGTGAAATGTGCGTTCACATGACCTGCCAACCCGGCCCGAGCTGCACGTTGCCCGCCGGCGCGGTCGCCTGGTGGCGCGCCGACGGCGACGCCCTCGACTCGATCGGAGGCCACGACGGCGTGCTGGTCGGTAACGTGTCGTTCGTCCCCGGAGAGATCAACACCGGGTTCGGCTTCGACGGCCTCACGTCGGCGTACGTGAACGTCTTCACGGCGCCCGATCTGGATTTCACCAGCGGGTTCACCATCGACGCCTGGATCAACATCAACGGCAGCGTCGGGAACAGCGGCCGGATCGTCGACAAGATTCACACGTTCAGTAACGACGGCTTTCTGTTGGACGTGGCCGGCGGCCACCTCCGCGTCATCGGGGGCGGGGTCGGTCTCGCGGCCGCGGATCCCATCGCGACCGACGTCTTCAGGCACGTCGTCGCGGTGTTCGACGCAAACAGGATAGCCTTGTTCGTCAACGGCACGCTGGCCGCGCTGGCGCCGACGAACGGCGCCATGGTCCCCACGAACGGCCTTCCGGTGCGCATCGGCGCCGATTCCGACGGCGGCTCCGACTTCCCCGGCATCATCGACGAGGTGCGCCTCTTCAACCGCGGCCTGACCGATGACGAGGCCCGGCTGCTGTTCCAGCAGTACAGCAGCTGCCCACGCTAGTCGAACTTCCGTGATCGATTCGGCCTGTTCGGGCATGGAGATACATGGCTCGTACAGGCCGCGTCGGTCGTGCCCTGCTGCTCGTCACCGTTCTGGTCGGGTGCAACAACGCGTCACCCGTTGACAGCAACGGAACGGGCGGTGCTTCAGCTGGCAGCGGAGGCGGTGTTTCGGGCGGCGGTGTGTCAGGGACCGGGGGCGACGCGGCCGCGGGCCGGGGCGGAGCCACGGCGGGCACGGGTGGCGCCTCCACGGCAGGCACGGGCGGACCGACGGCAGGTTCGGGCGGAGCCACGGCGGGCACGGGCGGCGCCGGCGGCGCCACGGCAGGCACCGGCGGCGCGTTAGCCGGCCGCGGTGGCGGCGGTGGCGGCGGTGGATCGACAGCTGGTACCGGCGGCGCGACGGCTGGCCGCGGTGGCAGCGGTGGCGCGACGGCTGGCCGCGGTGGCAGCGGTGGCAGCGGTGGCAGCGGTGGCCGCGGTGGCAGCGGTGGAACGACGGGCGGCACCGGGGGAGCGACCGCAGGCACCGGGGGCACCACCACGGTGATTGCGAACGCGATCTACGCTTCGCCCAACGGATCCGCGAGCGCCGCCGGGACGATCGACAATCCCACGACGCTGGCCAGCGCCGTCACCAAGGTGAACGCGGGCGGAACCATCTATCTGCGCGGGGGGAAGTACGCGCTCACCTCCACCGTCAGCCTGACCAAGAGCGGATCCAGCAGCTCGCCCATAAACCTGCTGGCCTATCCGCTCGACGCCGAGCGCCCGTTGCTCGACTTCACGAACGAAGCCTCCGGCAGCCGCGGAATGAGCCTGTCGGGCAGCTACTGGCACCTCTACGGCATCGACGTCTTCAGCGCCGGCGACAACTGCCTGTACGTCAGCGGCGCCAGCAACACCATCGAGTTCATGTCGTTCTCCGAATGCGAGGACTCGGGACTGCAGCTCGGCGGCGGCGCGGCCAACAACGTCATCTTGAATTGCGACTCATACTTCAACGCCGACGCCAGCCAGGGAAACGCGGACGGCTTCGCGGCCAAGCTCGACGTCGGCTCGGGCAACAAGTTCGTCGGATGTCGTGCGTGGAACAACTCGGACGACGGCTGGGACGGCTACCTGCGCGGCGCCGACAACGTCTCGACCTCCTACGAGAATTGCTGGGCGATCGACAACGGCAAGCTGAAGAGCGGAGCGAACGGCACCGGGGACGGCAACGGGTTCAAGACGGGCGGCAGCGACGACAAGCTGCTGCGTCACAACGCGACCTACCTCCGGTGCCTGTCGGCGGGCAACGTCCACGACGGCTTCGACCACAACAGCAACCGCGGCAACGTGACGATTCGCAACTGCGCCGCGCACAACAACGGCAACAACATCAACTTCAGCACGACCAACATCGCCGCCTCGCTGACCATCAAGAACACGATCTCGCTCGGCAACAACGGCACGCTGAACGCGACGACCACGGACATCACCAACAACAGCTGGCAAAACGGCTTGTCGGCGACGACCGCCGACTTCACCAGCGTCGACATCAGCCTCCTCAAGTCCAAGCGCAAGAGCGACGGCAGCCTTCCCGACATCGACTACTTCAAGCTCGTCCCGGGCAGCGACCTGCGCAACGCGGGCATCGACATCGGGCAGCCCTACAACGGCTCGGCGCCGGATCTCGGGCCGTTCGAGAGCGTCGAGTAGCGCGTTCAGCCTCCGATCCGCCGCACCAGCAGCTCGACGTACCACAGCAACGCGAGCACGCCCGCCGTGACAGCTCCGACGATCGTACGGACCTTGCCCGGCGTGCCGATGAGTAGCAGGAGCAGACCACCCACGTACGCCACGTTGAAGGCCCCTTCAATCGCGTGGCCGTCGGCCACCAACGTCACGCCGTAGAACAGCGCGGCCACCACGCAGCGGAGAATCATCCAGGGGCGCCACTTGAGGCTGCCGCGCGCGAGTGAGATGCCCAGCAGAACGTCGATCGCGATCGCAACGTCGATCTTCGAGGTGAGCAGCGCCGCCGGCACTGATGCGAGAATGATGACTCCAGCGATGCGCGCTGCCTTCACCGGGCTGGCCGGGGCATCGGCGGTCGGCTCCGGCTCGAAGTTGCTGGCGGGCGCGGCGTAAGGATTGGGGGCCGGGTCGGTGACGGGCGCTCCGGGCTGATTCGGGTCCATGGGGTGACTCGTCGTAGTGTATCCCCGCGCGGGATCAGGGTCGTCCCCGCCGGGAATCCAGGTATCTCTCATGTTCCTGAAGCGCGCAGCACTGGGCGGACTTCTCGCCGCGGGACTTCTCGCGACGGGCTGCTCGGGAGGCTCGAGCGGCGGCGGCGCCGGCGCGAGCGGCGCGATGGGCGGCGCCGGCGTCGCGGGGACGAGCGGCGGCGGGACCGGTGGCACGGCCGGAAGTGGCGGTCAGTCTGGCGGGCCGGGCGGCGGCAACGGCGGCTCCGCTGGCAGCGCGGGCATGGGCGGCAACGGCGGCAGCGCCGGATCGTCCGGCACCGCGGGCACGGGAGGCACCGGCGGCAGCGCCGGATCGTCCGGCGCCGCGGGCACGGGAAGCGCCAGTGGATCGGCGGGCGCCGGCGGCGCTGCCGGAACGGGCGGAGCGGCGGGCCGAGGCGGAACGACCGGAACAGGTGGAGCGGCGGGCCGCGGTGGGACGACGGGAACAGGTGGCAGCGGTGGCAGCGGTGGCAGCGGTGGCAGCGGTGGCAGCGGTGGCAGCGGTGGATCGACGGGCCGTGGCGGAACGACCGGCGCCGGCGGCAGCGCCGGAACGGGCGGCGCCGGAAACTGCACCGGGACGACGCTCAAGGCGGCGGCGACCTGCAGCGGGCGCTCGTTCGGCGCGGCGCTTGCGGCGTCACACCTCAGCGAGAGCGCTTACGCGACCGCGGCGCGCGAGCACAACTTCGTCACGCCCGAGAACGAGATGAAGTGGGACCAGATCGAGCCGACGCGCGGCAGCTTCACGTTCACAGCCGCCGATCAGATCGTCAGCTTCGCCATGACGAACGGCATGAAGATCAAGGGTCACACGCTGGTCTGGTACAAGCAGCTGCCGACCTGGGTCACCAGCCTGACGACCGCCACCGATGCCCGCAAGGCGATGGTCGATCACATCAACGGCGTGATGAACCACTACAAGGGCAAGGTGACCGTGTGGGACGTGGTCAACGAAGCGTTCATCACCGACGGCAAGACGGGAGACGGCAATCCAAGGCTCCGCGACTCGGTGTTCTCGACGGTGATCGGCCCTACCTTCATCGACGAGGCCTTCATGGCGGCGCGCCAGGCGGACAAGGACGCGATCCTCGTCTACAACGAGTTCGCCAACGAGGGCCTCTCCGACAAGTCGACCGCCGTCTACAACATGGTCAAGGACATGAAGATGCGCGGCATCCCGATCGACGGCGTCGGCCTGCAGATGCACGTCGGCTACAACACCAACCCGACCGCAGCCGACGTCGCCGCGAACATGCAGCGACTCGCCGATCTGGGCCTGAAGGTCTACATCAGCGAGATGGACGTCAACAGCTGCGCCGGCTACTCCGATGCCCAGGAGAAAGCGCAGTACCACGACCTGGTCGCCGCCTGCGTCGCGCAGCCCGCCTGCACGGGATTCACCGTCTGGGGAATCACCGACAAGTACACGTGGCTGGACATCAACAACAACGCCAACAGCGCCGCCGGCTGCGCCACCGGCGTGTTGCCCAGCGCGCTGCTCTGGGACACCAACTACAACAAGAAGTCAGCGTACACCGGCGTCATGGACGCGCTGCTGGGTCGTTAGCTCCGCGCCGCCTTCGTCAGGCCGCGCCGTTCGGGCTCGAACGCCGCAGTTCGTTCGCGAGGACCGCGGCGCGCAGCGGCGTATCGATGAACCGCAGCCCGACGCCGGCGGGCTGATCGTTGAGCTCGACGAACGGCCGACACCAGCGAACCTCGGCCAGCGCTTCGATCGGCCCGGCGTCGCCCTTCACATTGAGGATCACGATGACCCGGTCTCCCACGCCCAGCGAGCGCACGGTCGCCACGAAGATGCCGCCCGGGCCGATGTTCTTCGCCAGGCCGGTGTACGACGCGCCGTGCTCCCACAGCTGTACGGGAACGTCGAGCCGAACGCGGTTCGCGCGCCCCTTGTCCGTCCGGCCACGTGGTTCGGGCATCAATGACCTCCGGCGGGTTAGTGGCGGGATCGCCGATGAGGTTAGGTCTCGCGACGGCCCTTCGAACGGACCGATGTACACTGGCGGCGAGTTGAGAACCCTGTTGAACGTCGGCGTCCCGGACGGCGTCTGTCCGGCGTCGCTGTTTCGGCCGGAGGGCAGCGGTCCGTGGCCCGGCGTGCTGATGTACATGGACGGCGTCGGGATGCGACCGGCGCTGTTCCCGATCGCGCAGCGGATCGCGGACGCCGGCCACGTCGTGCTGCTACCCGATCTCTTCTACCGGGCCGGGCCCTACGAGGCGCAGGACGCGAAGTCACTGTTCTCCGATCCGGCCGCCCGCGATGCCTTTCGCAAGATCGGATCGACGGCCACCGCCGCGAATGTCATGCGCGACACCGGCGCGTTTCTCGATTTCCTGGGCGCGCAGCCCGGCGTGCGTCCGGGGCGGATCGGCGTGACCGGTTACTGCATGGGCGGGCGCTTCGCGCTGACGGCGGCCGGAACGTTTCCCGATCGGATTGGCGCGGCGGCGGCCTTTCACCCTGGCGGTCTCGCGACCGACGCGCCCGACAGTCCGCACCTGCTGGCCCCGAAGATGCGCGACGTGGCGATCTACGTCGCGGGCGCGGTGGACGACCCGTCGTTCCCGGACGACATGAAGCAACGGCTCGACGAGGCACTGGCCGCGGCCGGCGTCGAGCACCGCATCGAGACCTACGCGGGAATGCGCCACGGCTGGGTCCCGTCCGACACGCCGGTTCACAGCCCGGAGGGCGCCGAGCGCCACTTCCGGGCGCTGCTCGACTTCTACGCGTCGACGCTCAAGTGACCGTCGCGGGCGGCGCCGGCGCCGGCGCCGCGGCGTCCATCAGCGCCGCCAGCGACGCGATGTCGATCGGTTTGACCAGGTGGTGGTCGAAGCCGGCGTCGGCGCTGCGGCGGCGGTCCTCGTCGCGTCCGAGGCCGGTGACCGCGACCAGCAGCGGGTGGTGCGCGCCGCCGCGCGCCCGGATGCGGCGTGCGACCTCCAGTCCGTCCATTCCGGGCAGGCTGATGTCGAGCAGGACGACCTCCGGCTCCGAGCGGGACAGCGCCTCGACGGCCGCCTCGCCGTCGTGAACGACCTCGACCTGGTGGCGCTGCAGCTCGAGCAACCGGCGCAGAGCCTCGGCGGCGTCGACGTTGTCGTCGGCGATCAGCACGCGCCGGGTCGCGCCTGCTTGCTTCACGAAGATCGCCGCGGCCGTCGCTTCGACGGGCGTCGCGGCCAGCAGCGGGAAGCCGAGCACGAATGCGCTGCCGCGCCCCGTACCATCGCTGGACGCGCGCACGTATCCGCCGTGCATCTCGACCAGGCGCTTGACCAGCGTCAGGCCGATCCCCAGACCGCCCTTCGATCGATCGCGCGCCTCGCGCACCTGCGCGAACAGGTCGAAGACGTGAGGTAGCATGTCAGCCGCGATGCCGATCCCGGTGTCCGACACGGTAACGATCGCGTCCGTTCCCTCGCACCCGACGCGGAGGCGCACCGTTCCCCCGCGGTCGGTGTACTTCGCCGCGTTGTTGAGGAGGTTGGAGATGATCTGCGTCAGGCGGATGACGTCACCCCGCACGCGCACGGGCTGGGGCGGCAGGTCGACGGACACCTCGTGGTCTTGCGCCGCGAGCAGCGGGCGGCTC
>Ga0070690_100000451_pt1 | contig 20632 bp, 22 predicted proteins | sample KBSS33HmetaG_FD_64671 | JGI IMG/M metagenome (GOLD analysis project Ga0070690, IMG submission 64671) | Switchgrass rhizosphere microbial communities from Kellogg Biological Station, Michigan, USA - KBS S3-3H metaG | ecosystem: Host-associated > Plants > Roots > Rhizosphere ... | reverse complement strand
GCGGGCAGATCGCGCTGGTGCTCGCCATCGCGGCGTCGGCGCTGCAACGGCTGCGCCTTTATCACGCGAGCTATGGGCTGACTGGATCGCGGCTCTACGCGATGGTGCTGCTGATCTGGATCGGCGCGATCCTGCTCTGGCTCGCCGCGACCGTGCTGCGCGGCCGCCGCGAGTCGTTCGCGTTCGGGACGCTCGCCTCCGGCCTGGCGACGGTCGCGGCGCTGTTCGTCATCGACCCGGATGCGGTGATCGCGCGCACGAACGTGGCACGAATGACGTCTGCGGATTCCGCCGTCCGGTTCGACGTCGCCTATGCGACGTCGCTGAGCGCCGACGCCGTGCCGGTCTTGATCGACGCACTGGGAACGGTGCCACGTGACGTGCAGTGTCCGCTCGCGCGGCGCATGCTGCGGCAGTGGGGACCGAGCCGCCCTCGCTCGATCCGCAGCTGGAACTGGTCGGCGGCGCGAGCGAGCGACGTCGTGCGCGAGCACGAGGCGCAACTACGGTCGATGCTCGGACCGGATCAGAAATGCGCGCCGCCCGCTGCCCGCTGAAGTCTGCGGTCTCTTGTAGCGCAGGCCGTCAGGCCTGCACAACGGCCGGGCAGCCCTGAAGGGCTGCGTTACGGGACGTCGGGCGCGAAGTCGGCCGGCTTTCTCGCGAGCTGTTCCGGCGTGAGGCCGGCGTTGACGTGGAGCGCTTCAGTCGTCACCTCGCCGCGTTTCATGCCGCTGTGATATTTCAACCGACTGGTGGGGAAGCGGACACCTGCGAAGGCCCGCCACCCTTCGTAGCGCGTTTCTGAGGGGACCGGACGATCGGGATCGGCGAGCGACACGCCGGCCGATTTGGCCGGCAGGCCGGTGTCAGCGTCGAGCGTCACTTCCGTCGCGCTGCCGCCGTGCTCGATGCGCACGACGTTCGGCTGCGGCGCAGTCACCGTGTAGCCGCGCACGTCGGCCAGCCAGAGGTTCAGCTCGAAGCCAGACAAATACTCGCGCGCGAATTCGAGTTCGCCGCCGGCGAGATCAATGGGCGTCCGCGTCGTCTTGTATCGATCCGCGCTCGTGAGGTCCGGCAGAATCTCCCACCCGGAGCCGGAGACGCCATCGAAGTACAGAACATATGTGCCGCGCGGGCCAACCTGGTCGAGGCGAAGCGTGCTCGGATGCTGGACCCAGCGCGTTCGCTTCCGAACCTCACCCAGTGCCGCGCCCCGTTCGTCCCACGCTTGCGCGCGGATCGTTTCGTCGATGTCGGACACGGCGGCAATTCGTTTGGCGCCGCCGAGACTGTCCTGCAGCCTGTGCAGGAGCGCCACGCCAGCGGGTGTGGACCGTTGCGCCGGCGTCTGTCCGCGCACGGCCTGCGATCCCGACCCTGGAAGGAACGTCGCCACGGTGATGAGCGCGATGCACAGTTTCAGTGGCACTGCGATCCTCCTCCTCCGCGAGAACACAGACTACAGGATCGCGACCTACGCCGGCGTCAGTTCGACGACGAGGCCATCACTCCAGCCGTACTTGGCATCGGAAAGCGCCCTCACGGCCGCCGCGAGCTCCGGCTCGCGGTCTTCCCGGACGATCCGGGCGGTGGCATCGAATTGACGATCACCGAGGCGTACGGTGACCTGCGGCCGTGCCTGGAGATTGCGGACCCAATTCGCCCGCTCGCGGTGCTCGGCGATCAGGTAGTAGCGCCCATCCCGCTCGGTAAACCAGATTTCGATTTCGCGCGGCTGCCCGCTGACGCGGCCAGTCGTGGTCAGGTAAAGGAACATCGCTGTCTTCGCCGCAGTCAGGGACTGATCGCCAGAACCAGGTACGCGGCGAGCACTGCGAGGTGCACGCCGGCCTGCAGGCGCGTTGCGCCGCCGGAGACCACGGGCAGGATCCGCTTACATCTCGTAGCCGGGTTTCTTGTAGATCGTGTCCGGCTTGTTCACGATGTCAGGTCGATAGACCTTCTCGGCCCACTCGCCGGCCCCGACTTCCTCGAACGCGACCGACACCGATTCTTCTCCGCAGTTGAGGAAGTTCATCACGTCGTCGGTGATGGCCTGGGTGAGCCGGCGCTTCTGCTCGTCCGATTTGCCCGGCCACAGTTTCACGATCACGTGCGGCATCGCGTCACCGCCCCTCATACTGCTGATCGCTGACCTGTTCCAGCCAATCGACCGGCTTGCCATCGAGCTGTTCCTGCACCGCGATGTGCGTCATCGCCGTCGTCGGCGCCGCGCCGTGCCAGTGCTTCTCGCCTGGCGGAAACCAGACGACGTCGCCCGGACGGATTTCTTCGATCGGGCCGCCCCAGCGCTGAGCGCGTCCAGCGCCGGCGGTGACGATCAAGGTCTGCCCGAGCGGGTGCGTATGCCACGCCGTGCGGGCGCCGGGCTCGAACGTGACCGCCGCGCCGCCGGCGCGCCCTGGAGCCGCGGCTTGAAACAGCGGATCGATCCGCACCGTGCCCGTGAACCAATCCGCCGGCCCTTTGCCGGACGGCTGCGAACCGGCTCTCTTGATCTCCATCGCTGAACCCTTTCAATACGTCAACCGTTCTCAGAACCGGATGCGTACGCCCCCGTTGATGACGCGGCCATCGAGCGGCGCCCACGCATCGACGGTCCACCGGCCGTCGATGCCGCGCGCCGGCCGCAGCAACGGATCCGAGTCGGTCTGTTTGACGTCGGTGAGGTTTTCGCCGTTGATGAACAGCAGCGCTCGCCCCAGCCGACGACTCGCGAGGATGCCGAACACGCTGTACGGGACGCTCTCGGTGCGATACGGATTTGCCTCGAGCCGCTGCTGTCCCGTGTAATACCACTCGATGCCCACGCGCCACACGTCGCCGACTTCCCACGCGCCGTCGAGGCCGATGCTATGCCGCGGCGTCAGCGGCACCTCGACGCGTCCTTCCTCCGTCGTTTCCCTCGCTCGGACGTATGAGTAGTTCGCGACGATCGAGAGAGCGTCGCTCTTCCAGATCGCGATCGCTTCGACGCCCGCGTTGGTGGTCGGCTGCACCAGGTTCCTGAGCTCGTAGACATTCGTTCGTTCGACCTCGACAGGATCGACGATCCGCGAATAGAACCCGGTGACGGTGGCGGACAACGGCCCGACCACACGCGTGAGATCGACGGAGGTGTTCGTTCCGCGCTCGGGCTTCAGCGGTCCGGCGATCGTCAACCGGGTGAGCCCGGCCGCCTCGGTTTCTTCGGTGATCGGCGTCGGTGCGAAGAATCCCTGGCCGACAGACAGGCGGCTCGACCACTGCCCGCTGCGAACCAGCGCCGAGAGCCGTGGGCTGAGGAACGTGCCGAACTCGCTGTGATGGTCGAGACGCGCGCTGGCCGACAGCGCCAGCCAGCGGGCAACGTCGACGTCGTCCTGGACGAACACTCCCGGCGTCGTGTAGGCGTAGGCGAATTGCGGCGTGTCGATCGGCTGAAACCGATCGCGTTCGATGGCGACGCCGCCGACCAGCGTATGGTTCGCCACCGCGCGCCTCGCGGTGAGTTCCGCAAATCCGGTGTCGTGATCGTCACGCTCGGTGATCTCGCCGAACCGATGATCCTGATGTTGTGTCGACCACGACGCTCGCACGCTCCAGACGACGTCGTTCGCGGCGAGCGCTTGAAACGCGGATCCAACATCGGCGCGCCGCGTGTCGAGGCCTTCGATGTATTCGCCGCCGGTCGGCAGCGCCTCGCCCGGCATCGTGCCGCCGGTCCGGTTCTCCCACGTACCGCCGGCCGTCGCGAAAAACGATTTCCCCGCCTTGTCGTCCCAGAACACGCGTGGGCGCACGACCGCACGCTCGTATCGCGGAATATCGGCCCAGCTGTCGCTGTTCAGGTCGCCGCGTGCCTGGCCGTTCACGCTGCCGAGAAGCGTCACCCCCCAGTTGTCGGACAACGGGGTTGCGTACCAGAGTCCGCCGTCGATTGCGCCCCTCGTCGACGCATTCAACAGGAGCTGGCGTTCCGGCGCGGCGGTGGGACGCTTCGAAACCAGGTTGACGACGCCGCTCATCGCGCCGGCGCCGTACAACGACGACGCGACCCCCTTGATCACTTCGACGCGGCCCAGATCCATCGGGGGAATCTGCATCAGGCCGAGCGAGACCTGCTCGCCGAAGAGCGGCAGGCCGTCGGAGAGGAACCGGGTGTACCGCCCGCGCATGCCCTGGATTCTGATGCTGGCGGCCCCTAACGACGGTGACGTGGCCTGCACGCGCATGCCGCCTGTTTCGTTGAGCAACATCACCACATCGCCAGGCGTCATCATTGTCTTCTCGTCGATCTCCTCGCGGTCGACGACCTCGACGCGCATCGGCTGGTCCTCGATGCCGCGATCGGTCCGCGTCGCCGACACCGTGACGTGTTCCTCGACCGCCGCGGTGCGGTTGAGATCGATCGCGATCGTCTGTCGCTGACCGGCGGCGAGATCGACCGATGCGGAGGACGCCGCGAAACCGTCCTTGACGACGACAATGTCCGCACGACCTGGTGGAATGACGAACGCGGTGATGCCTTGCGCGTCGGTCTTCTGGGTTGTGCCGTTGACGACGACCTCGGCATCGCGAACTGGACCCGCTTCGGTTCGCACTTCGATGCGAAGCTGTGCGGTCGATTCCTGCGCAGTGGCGGATGCCACGGTGAACAGACAGAACAGGCCAACGATCAGACGACGCATAGACCTCCGGCGATATCGATGCGCGGTTGCGCGACGACGATTCGCGTTGGTACTAAACGCGGAGGCTGAGAGGCGGGCTGGTATTAGAGGCGGACGCTGCGCCGACCGGCCAGAGGCGCGCGGTTGCCGTGGCGAGTTGAATGACGACCGGCGCGTGAATCACCGACAGAGAGATGCGCGGACGCGTCGCCGCGGCGACCACCAGTGCCGCGCCGACGCAGAGGACCAGGGTGACGATGACGGCCTCGTCGGTCGTGTCCTGGAGCGATCGATCCCAGTGGCCGGTCGCCTCGACGACCTGCAGGCCGATCGCGACGGTCAGCAGCGTGACCGCGAGCCATGTCCCGATCGTGCCGCGCACGATGCGCATCATAGCATGCGGATCGAGGCGTCCTCGTCGCCGCGAGCGCCGACCTACAATCAACTCGTGCTGCAGCGCGCCAGCCAATGGGCTCGCGACATCAAGCGCGACGTCGTCGCGATCTGGATTGCCGCAGGCGATCCGCGGGTGCCGTGGTACGCCAAGGCGATCGCGGCGGCGGTCGCCGCGTACGCGTTGTCGCCCATCGACCTCATTCCCGATTTCGTACCGGTGCTCGGCTACGTCGACGACCTCATCATCGTGCCGGCCGGCATCCTGCTGACCGTGCGGTTGATTCCTGCCGGTTTGATGGACGAGTTCCGAGCGGAGGCCGCACGACGCGATGCGCGGCCCAGGAGCCGGCTGGGTGCGGCATTCGTCATCGTGCTGTGGCTCCTCGCCACGGCGGTGATGGTGCGGTGGCTCTTCAGGCGCTGAGCGCGCGAAGAGTCAGGGAAAATTCTTATCGGTCGCCCTTGTCCCCCTGGCCCCGCTTCGCCTTCGCCCTGGCCCTCCGCTTGCGATCCTGCGCGGCCGAACGACCGACATCGTCCGACTCCTTGAATTTTCCGGCGCGGCCGCGACGCACGTAGCGCTTGTCGGTGCCGGTGTTGATCAACTCGCGCTTGGCAGCTTTTCGTTTGGCCATGCTTCGTCTCCCTGGATTCGATCATTCCTGCTTCGCGGCGTGTGCTCTGACGTGGCGCGATCAGGCAGGCTGGTCCATATCCGGCGTCGTCATGGGATCGAATCGCAAAACCCACGCCATCGTGAGCTCGGCGCGTGACGGACGCGCTATCGCCGGCGACCCTCGCGTTTGAGCTGGCGGAGCAGGTCTCGCCTTCCGACGAGGTGGTTGTTGAAGATCTGACGCGCCGTGTCCAGCAGCGTCCCGATCAGCGGATCGAGCACGGCATAGCGGACGCTGACGCCTTGCTTGCGACCTGACACGATGTTGTTCGAGCGGAGGACCGCCAGCTGCTGCGAGACCACCGGCTGCTCGAGGCCAAGGACCTCCTGCAGCTCCTGGACGCTGCGCTCTCCCTTCACGAGCAGCTCCAGAATGCGGATGCGCACGGGATGCGCCAGGGCGCGAAAGAACCCGGCCTTGAACACCTGGAGATTGCCGACCGCAGGATCTGCGGCCGGTCGCGTGCCGTGAGCTGCCATAGTTTCAATATATAATAATATCTTAATATCAAAGACGATGATGCTGCGGGAATCGGTGCCGCTGCCGAAACTGGTCGAAACGCTCCGTCGCGGATATTCCGCGGACGCGTTTCTGAATGATCTCGTGGCCGGCGTGACCGTCGGACTGGTCGCACTGCCGCTGGCGATGGCGTTCGCGATTGCCTCGGGTGTGCCGCCGCAAAACGGCCTCTACTGCGCCGTGGTTGCCGGGTTCATCATCTCGGCAGTTGGCGGTTCGCGCACCCAGATCGGCGGGCCGACCGGCGCGTTCGTGGTCGTCGTCGCGGGAATCGTCAGCGTCTACGGCCTCGACGGGCTGTTCATGTGCACGCTGATGGCCGGCGTCATCTTGATTCTGCTCGGCGTCACCGGCCTGGGCGCGGCCGTCAAGTTCATCCCCCGTTCGGTGGTCATCGGGTTCACCAACGGCATCGGCGTCCTGATCGCGAGCACGCAGGTGCGCGACTTCTTTGGCCTGCGCGTGCCCGGTGTGCCGGGTGATTTCCTCGGCCGCGCGAAAGTCCTCGTCGCGCACGCCGGTACGGCGTCGGGCACCGCGACCGCGCTCGCACTCACCACGGTCGTCGTGATCCTGGTGCTGCGCATGCTGTCGCGGCGGATTCCCGGCAGCATTCTGGTGCTGCTCGTCGGATCGGCGGTTGCCGTCGGCGCCGGCCTTCCCGTCGAGACGATCGGCACGCGGTTCGGCGGTGTTCCCAGCGGTCTTCCGGCGTTCCAGCTGCCGCGATTCCGGGCAGACCTGATTCTGACGCTGCTCTCTCCGGCCTTGACGGTCGCGATGCTTGGCGCGATCGAATCGCTGCTGTCTGCAGTCGTCTCGGATCGCATGTCGGGAGATCGCCACGACCCGAATGTCGAGCTGACCGCGCAGGGGATCGCCAACGTCGTGTCGCCGCTCTTTGGCGGCCTTCCGGCGACTGGCGCGATCGCGCGGACGGCAACCAACATTCGCTCGGGCGCGCGCACGCCGATCGCCGGCATGACGCACGCCGTGACCTTGCTGCTGATCCTGCTGTTTGCCGCTCCGCTGGCACGACACATCCCGCTGGCCATTCTTGCCGGCATCCTGATGATCGTCGCCTACGACATGGGCGAGTGGCGCGAGATTCCGGAAGTGGTGAAGCTGGGCGCGGCCGAAGCGGCGGTCTGGTTCATCACGTTTTCGCTGACGGTGTTCGCGGATTTAACAGTGGCCGTTGAGATGGGCATGGTCCTCGCGGCGCTGCTGTACATCCGCCGCGTCACGACCACGACCACCGTCGCGCTCGTCACCCCGGAGTACATCGACCACGGCAGAGCCCACAGCCTTCAACTGCACGAGATTCCCGAGAACGTCGCCATCTACCGCATTCACGGCCCGTTTCTGTTTGGCGCGACCGACAAGCTGGTCGAACTCGAACACGACCTGCCGAGATTTCCAAAAGTCGTGATTCTGCGTCTGCGCAATATGACGGCGATCGACGGCACCGGCCTTCACGCGCTGGAGCACTTCGCCGATCTTCTCCACCGTAGCGGCCGCACGCTGATTCTCTGCGGCATGCGCGATCAGCCCGCCCGTCTGATGGAGCGCGCCGAGTTCCACGAGCACATCGGCGACGCCAATCTTGCTCCGACGATCGAAGCCGCGCTGCGCCGGGCGCGGGAAGTGCTGCGCCAGGGCGACGGCTTGACGCCTGCCGCCTAGCGCGTTTTCGATTTGTTCGTCGTGTCCGGCGTTAGCCGCACCACCGACGGTCCGCCTGAAGGCGGACACGACAGAGAAGTGAAATCCGCTCCAGGCGTGCCGGGATCGCTGTCAGCGCCAACCGAGCTCGGGGGCGACGTACTTCAGGATGCTCTCGATCACGTGCGCGTTGTAGTCGACGCCCAGCGTGTTCGGCACCGTCAGGAGCAGCGTGTCGGCGGCCGCGATCGCCTCGTCGGCCGCCAGTTCCCTGACCAGCATGCCAGGTTCGGCCGCGTACGAGCGGCCGAAGATGGCGCGGGTGCTGGCGTCGATGTAGCCGATCTGATCATGGTCGCGCGTGTCGCGGCCGAAGTAGGCGCGATCGCGGTCGTCGACCAGCGCGAAGATGCTGCGGCTGACCGACACGCGCGGCTCGCGCCGGTGTCCCGCCTCCTGCCACGCCTGACGATAGGCGTCGATCTGTTTGCGTTGCTGCACGTGCAGCGGCTCGCCGCTCTCGTCATCCTTCAGCGTCGAGCTCTGCAGGTTCATGCCGAGCTTCGCCGCCCACCGCGAGGTCGCGTTCGAACTGGAGCCCCACCAGATCCGATCGCGCAGGCCTTCCGCGTGCGGCTCGACGCGGAGCAGCCCCGGCGGATTGGGAAACATCGGCCGCGGGTTCGGCTTCGCGAACCCGTCCCCCTTGAGGACCTCGAGCAGCGTTTCCGCATGACGCCGTGCCATGTCGGCGTCGCTTTCACCTGCTGCCGGCGCGTAGCCGAAGTGCCGCCACCCGTCGACGACCTGCTCCGGCGAGCCGCGGCTGATCCCGAGCTGCAACCGGCCGCCGGCAATGATGTCGGCCGCGCCGGCGTCCTCGGCCATGTAGAGCGGGTTCTCGTAGCGCATGTCGATCACGGCGGTGCCGATTTCGATCGTGTGCGTTCGCGCGCCGATGGCCGCAAGCAGCGGGAACGGCGAGCCGAGTTGCCGCGCGAAATGGTGCACGCGGAAGTACGCGCCGTCGGCGCCCAGTTGCTCGGCCGCGACCGCCAGCTCGATCGACTGGAGCAGCGAATCGCCCGCCGATCGCACCTGCGAACCGTACGAGTCGGACCAGTGTCCGAACGACAGGAACCCGATCTTCTTCAACCCCATGGGGCGTCGTCGTCGGCGGCTCGAATGATCGCGATCCCGTCCTGGCGGGGAGCAGCGGGACCGTAGCCGAAGCTGATGCCCATGCAGCCGAAGCCGAGGGCGGACACGTCGAGACCGGTCGTGCCGAGCGTGCGTTTCTGCATGGTGTGTGTGGGCTCCTTCGAGAATCGCGATGGTGCAAAGGGCGCTCCGCAAATGCGTGAACGGCCTTTGGATGCTGCGCCTGGAGGGGAGAACCGCAAATTCCCCCGGCGGATGGGCTCGATTCAGTATAGGGTTATGCGATGGACGGAGGCGCCATGAACAGACGAACGATGATGACCACGCTCGCCGGCGGGGTGGTCGCGGCAGGATATGCGGCCCGTGCCGAGGCCGCGCCGGCGGTTGATCCGAAGCTGCCGGTGGCCAGCGCGGAAGCGGCGAAGGACTTTCCCGGCGCGAAGGAACCGCCGGATCCGAACACCAACTACAAGGTCGTGTTTTCCGCCGGCGCGAAAGTGAAAGACGACGAAGTGCACCCGACGTTGAAGATGGTTGGGCTGTACCTCAACACGCTGGCGCACAACGGGGTGCCGGCGAAGAACCGCCATATCGCCATCATGTTTCATCAGGGCGGCGGCGACGCGGTGTTCTCGAACGAGGTCTACAAGGCGCGGCACAACGGCGTCGACAACCCGAACATCGCCGTGCTGAAGGAGCTGCACGAAGCGGGCGTCGAGCTGCGTGTGTGCGGACAGGGCCTGATGGGCAAGAAGGTCGATCCCTCGCAGCTGCTGCCCGGCGTCCAGGCCGACCTCTGGGCGATGGTCACGATGGTGAATCTGCAGTCGCGCGGCTACGTCCGCGTCGGCTGATTCGCGCACCACGCGAGAGGGTCACATGAAGGGTTCGCTTCGATACGTGCTTCCGGCAGCTGTTGCCGGGCTCGTCGTCATCGCCATCGGGAGCTCGCTGAACGCCCGGGCCGCTGCGAATCCCCCTGAATGGGATGCGAAAGCCGCCGCGGCGTACCTCGACGGACGGGCCACATGGTGGACGACATGGCCCAACGCTGCGCGCGACCGCGGAACCTATTGCATGTCGTGCCATACGACCCTTCCCTACGCGCTCGCACGTCCTGAACTGCGCGGGCTGCTCGGCGAACGTGGTCCGTCGGCAGCGGAGGAAAAGATCCTCGGCAATCTCCTGACCCGGGCGAGGAACTGGCGCGAGGTGGAGCCGTGGTATCCCGACCAGACCCGCGGTATTCCGAAGACCAGTGAGTCGCGCGCGATTGAGTCGGTGATGAACGCGCTGGTGCTGAGCCGCCGCGACGCCGTCGCTGGCAAACTGACCGACGACGCGCGCACCGCGCTCGACGTGATGTGGGCGCTGCAGATGAAGACCGGTCCGGAAGCCGGCGCGTGGACATGGCTGAACTTCAAGATGGATCCGTGGGAGTCGCCGAACTCACCGTACTTCGGCGCGTCGATGGCGGCACTGGCGATCGGTTCGGCGCCAGACGGGTACATCAACGCGCCGGAGAACACCGAGCGGGTGAAGGCTCTTCGCGGGTACTTCCAGCGTCAGCACGGCACCGTGTCGCTGGTGAACCAACTGTACGGGCTGTGGGCCTCCGGCCGCGTTCCCGATCTCCTCACCGCCGAGCAGCGCCGCGCCACCATGGACGCCGTCTTCGCGCTCCAGCAACCCGATGGCGGATGGAGCACGGTTGCGCTCGGCTCGTACACGCGAATGGACAACACCGAGAGCGACACGCACACCGACGGTTTCGCGACGGCGCTGGCCACGCTGGCGTTGCAGTCGGCGGGCGCGGCCGCGTCGGATGCCCACGTGAACAAGGGCCTTGACTGGCTGCGCCGCAACCAGGACCGGGCGACCGGACGTTGGATCGCGGTTTCTCCCAACAAGAAGCGCGACCTGGAGTCCGACCCGGGCAAATTCATGAGCGACGCAGCGACCGCGTACGCCGTGCTGTCGCTCACCTATAAACACTAGAGCGCATTTCTTTCTATGTAGTGTCCGCCTTTAGGCGGACCGTCGTTGGTCCGGGCGAAGCCGGACACTACGAAGAAACTGCGCTACGGCGCGTTCAACCGTCCCGGAGCGAGCGTCGCGATCGCGACGATGAGTTCGAGCGGATCAATCGGCTTGGCCAGGTGCATGTGAAAGCCGCTGGCCAGGCTGGTGATCCGATCTTGTGAGCGGGCATACGCCGTGAGCGCGGCGGCCGGCGTACTTCGGAGCGGTTCCTCCATCTGGCGGATCGTGCGAATCAGCTGAAGTCCATCCATGCCCGGCATGCCGATGTCCGCCACGAGCACGTCGGGCCGGTGGGCCTGAATCGCATCGATGGCGTCGGCGGCGTTATGCGCGGTCGTCACCGACGCACCGGCGCTCTCCAGCACCGTTCGCAGCAGATTCAGCGAATCGGCCTCGTCGTCGACGGCCAGGACGTGCACGCCGTCAAGGCGAGGCGCCGACTCCAGCGCCGGTGCGCTCCGTTCGATGTGCGGATGCTCCAGCCGGGCCGCCTCCGACGGCTGTTGATGAACGATCATCAACGGCAGCTTCAGCGTGAAGGTCGCGCCCGTCCCCGGGCCGCCGCTCGATGCGCTGATGGTGCCGCCGTGCAGCTCCGCCAGCTGTTTGGCGATCGCCAGCCCCAGTCCCAGACCGCCGTGCTCGCGTGAGAAGCTGGCGTCCGCCTGACGAAATCGCTCGAACACATACGGCAGAAAGTCCGGCGATATACCGCGGCCGGTATCGCTGACCGTCACCTCGACATGCGAGTTGACGCGAGACAGGCGCAGCTGGACCTTGCCGCCGCGCGGCGTGAATTTGATCGCATTGGAGAGCAGGTTCCAGACGATCTGCTGCAGTCGGCTGGCGTCGCCGGATATCGACGCGGTCAGCGGCTCGATGATGGTCTCGACCCGGACGCCTTTCGCATCGGCCGCCGGCGTGACGGTCGCGATCGCCTCGCGGAGGATGGCGGGCAGATCGACGGCCGCGACGTTCAACCGCAGCCGGCCGGCGACAATGCGGGAGACGTCCAGCACATCTTCGATGATCTGCTGGAGCGAGGTGGCGTTGCGCTCGACGACATCCCAGGCTGTCTTCGCCTTGTCAGGCGTGATCGTCTGCGTCCGCATCATCCGCGCGTAGCCGAGCACGGCATTCAGCGGCGTGCGCAGCTCGTGCGAGAGCGTCGCCAGAAACTCGTCTTTCAATCGACTGGCGTCGTTGGCCCGCTGGTAGGCGCGGGCGTTTTCGACGGCGAGCGACGCCCGCACCGCCAGCTCCTGTGCGAAGCGAAGATCCGCCTCCGAATACTCCCTGCCGGATTCCGCGCTGACGAACGTGATCGCGCCGATCGCACGCCCCTGCGCGGTCAAGGGCACGCACATGTAGGAGGTCAGCTGCAGTTCACGGATGATTCGCAGGTGTTCCTGATCGCGCGCCGCAGCTTCGAGGAGCGCCGACGGAATGCGCGACATATAGGCCGGCTTCCCGGAGCGGATCACTTCGTGGACGCCGCCAGGCGCGTTCGGGTCGGCGGGGTAGCGGTCCTCGAGCGACCGTGCGAATTGGATTTTCCCGGGATCGACGTGGGCCACGGCAATCCGCTGCAGCTTGAGCGCATCGCCGACGATGTCCACCGCACACCAGTCGGCGATTGCCGGGACTGCGAGCGTGGCGACCGATCGGAGCGTCTGTTCGTAATCCAGCGACGATCCGAGAACCGTTGCCGCCTGGGCGAGGAAGGCCGCCTGAGATCTCGCGTGATCCGCCGCTTCCCGCGCCCGCCGCTGTTCATCGTACAGGTCGGCCGTCGTCGTCGCCGCCGCCACCAGGTTGGCGAGCGCCGCGCCGACCTGTACGTCAACCGCGCTGAAGCTGGCGCGACGATGCGAATAGAAGACGATCGTGCCGGACCTCTCGCCGCGGATGGTCAACGGAAAGACGACCATCGACGCAATGCCCTCGCGCGCATACGCATCGCGCAAGTCGGCGAGCATCGGCGTCGTCTGGACGTCTTCACACACCAGCGGTTCGGAGAAGGGTACGCGGCCGGCAGTCTCATCGACCGCGCGGGTGATCGCCCGTGACGCGAACTCGTTCGAGATTCCGTACGACCGCACGATCCGCCACGCGCCTGCCGCGTCGGCACGCCACAACGCGTAGCCGTCCGCCGCGAACACGTCGCGCGCCAGGTCAATCGCCTTTGCCGCGACCGCGTCGGCATCAGGCGAACCGAGGATCGATGCCGACGCGACGGCGAGCGCCATGAGGCGGCGCTGCAGCTCTTCGAGCTGCGTCTCGATCCGCCGGCGATCGGAAATGTTCCTGGCGATTTTCGAGGCGCCGACGATGGTGCCGCCGGCGTCGCGAATCGGCGATACGGTCAGCGAGATCGGGACGAGCGTGCCGTCCTTGCGCTGGCGGATCGTGTCGAAGTGTTCGATGCGTTCGCCGCGGCGAATGCGTCCCAGGACCATGTCTTCTTCCGACAACCGGTCCGCCGGGATCACCATCGTGATCGATCGTCCGATCGCCTCTTCGGCGCTGTAGCCAAACAACGCTTCGGCGCCTTTGTTCCAGGACGTGATGATCCCGTTCAGGTCTTTGCTGACAATCGCATCGTCGGACGATTCAATGATCGCAGCGAGCCTCAGCGTCGGATCGGGTGGGCGGATCGTCATCAGTGATCGATGGAGAAATCCGATGGCGTGCGAGCCATCAGGCAACTGGGTGAGTGCTTCACGTCAGAGATTTATTGTGCACAAAAGCATGCGCACCTGTCCGCTGAACTCCATTAGCTGGACTGTAACCAGCACGCCGACTCAGCTTTCAGCGTCTCGCAGAATGCTGAACGTCCGCGAGGTGCCACGGGTCCGGCTGAAGCCGGACACTACCGGGATGCTCGCCGCCGTCTTTGAGCCGACCGACGAGAAAGAGGTTGTGGGCAGGACAGCGTTGACGACCGAGAAGATGGCGGCGTTCACGCCGATGCCGAGCGCGTCGTGAGGATCACGACAGACGCCAGAAGCGGCGAGCGTCGCATCGACCGCACACCGTGGCGAACGTCGCCGAGCAGCTCCTCGACAGACGGCATCGGCTTGACGTCAGGAATCGATTCGCGGACGAGCGAGCCGAGTATCGTCTTCGGCCACCAGCCTCGTCAAACGGCAGCTGGCGTGCCTTTGGCCCATGCCCACGCAGCGAGGCGCCATTCGCCATCGATCTTGGAAGCGCCGTCGTCAAGATGGCGCCGGCCTGGGTGATCGGTGTGCCGCGCAACGTGAACGTCGCCTTTGTTGAACGCATCGATGTAGCGGCGCACCGCGGCTTCAGGGTGGGTCAATGTGCACGTCCATTCAGGCTAGGTCGCGGTCGCGAGATTCTTCCAGAACTGCTTCAGGCTCTCGTCGGCGCCAAAGAGCGTACTGAACACTGTTGAATCGGCCAGCAGGACGTCGCCCGCGCGCGCACCGTTTGGCGGCATCCAGACGAACGAGTTGAATTCCCGATTGCCGGCCTCGGTAAACGGGTGGGGCCGCGACAGGTCGATCGGCTGCGTACCGAGGACCCTGACGGCGGACGCGTTGTCGGTCGTCACGGCGTAATGCGGAAGGTGTTTGTGAAAGCTGAAGTTGGTCACGCCTTTCAACCAGCCGCGCGTGTCGAGATCACGATTGGCCGTCAGCGGCGCGATCCGCGTGGTCCCCGGGACGACGCCCGGACGCAAGCCGTAGCGGTTCTCCACGGGTACGCCGAGCCCCGCCATCAGCGACCGCGTGTACTTCCCGAAGCGCTGCTGTCGCGGGACCAGGGCATCTCCGTGGTGCGCGTACTCCATCGCGCGTTCGTTCATGTCCACCGAGATGCCGACATCGTGGTGCGGTCCGAGGATCAGGCACGTGCCCTCGCGTCCGAGCCACTGCCGAACCGCCTCGATTTCGTGAGCGGCGGCTTCCTGTTCGGTGAGGAGATGATCGAGTCCAAACACCAGCAGCGTATCCGTGTCGGCAAGCACGCGCTCGTCGAGCGGCAGTCGGTACCCGGCCTGATCGACGCGTTGATAGACCGGCACCGCATGGCCGGTGACCTCGCCGATCAGCGCTTGAAACGGCATCCAGGCGCGAAAGAACAGCTCGAGCGCTCCCGCGATCCCCTGCTGGAACATCGTCGGATCGGACCACTCCGGTGTCTCCCAGAACGGCCACTCGACCCGACGGACTTCGGTCATCGTCGAGAACCGGTTGTCCAGGTCGCGAATGTCGCGGTTGGCTTCACCAGGGAAGCTCCAGCACACGTAGATGCTCACGCGCCTGCGCCCTACGGTGAAGGTCCGCGGCTGGTGGACCTGGTTGTACGTTCGCGCCGGGCTGTCGGCCCCGGTCGCCGGCACGTAGATTTTGGCTTCGGTCATACGCGTGCTCCGTGTGCGGTGTGCGAACTAAAAGGTGACCGCTCCCGAGATGTGGAGCGTGAAACCCTGGTATGTCGATCGATTCGAGAACTCTTTGAAGTACTTCAGGCCCAGGTTCACCTTCCGCGCCGGCAAAGCGACGTTCGAGGCGACACCCAGTGCGTTGACGGCGTAGCGCGCGCTCGCCTGCGCTGTGGTGACGGTCGGCCCGGTCTTGTCGGTGGTTTGCCACTGGCCGTAGCCGACGACGCCAAGCTGCCACTGCGCGTCTTCGTGGATGCGAATCGTCCGTGTCAGCGAATAGTCGACGTTGGCGGTCTGGCCGGGATGGATGTCTGTTCCTTCCTGAACCGTGTGGAATTCGTACATGTGAAACGCCGACAACGCCGTCGACTTCGACGCGGTGAGAAAGATCGTCACGCCGGCAGACGGTGCATGCGTCCAGTAGCCCGAGCCGACGTTGTCGTTCGCCCCGGCGCTGAACTTGCCCGTCGGCATCAGCACGCCGTACGCCGCCCTTATGCCGATGCGCGGCCGGTCCCAGCCGAAGATGACGGGTTGATAAAAGAAATCCGCAAACCCGCCGCCGGCGCTGATCTGTCCGTGGGTGTCGGATGCGAGCGAATTATTCGACACGAGCAGTGATGCCGTTGCCGACAGCCTGGCCCCGCCGAGCAGGTGGCGGCGGCTGACCCACACGAATGTGTTCAGGTCGATCATCACGGCGTTTGTTCCGGTGGCGACGACTTCACCATCGGGCCCCTTCGATTCGTCGCGCGCGTTGAAGATGAACAGGTTCGAGTACGTGAAGCCCGAATCGGGCGTCACTCCGGCGTTGGTCGCGTTCATGCCGGTCGGGTACACGCCTCTGACCTGCGCTTCCGCGGTCTGCGGCAACGACCACACCCCGATGCCGACGAGGATCGCCACCCACGACCGACACACGCAGAAGCTCCGCACGCGAAGCCGCGTTCACCGTCCGGCCGCTGCCCGCTCAGGGACGTCGGCGGGCTGGTGCCGACCGGACAACACGCGCGCCAGCGGCATCAGTACCAGGAACGACACGATCATGACGACGGTGATCGTCACGACCACCTTCGCATCGCTGAAGTTCTGGCCGGCGACGACAAGGGCGGCCGCGGTATTCCGCTGGGCCGTACCCAACGAGAGAACTCCCCGCGTACCTGCGTCCGGCCCGCCGAGAACCCAGCCGATGCCGAAACAGATCGCCACGAACATCAGCGCCGCCAGGATGCCGAACGAACCGAGGATGCTCATCATGCTTCCGAAGTGTCCGGCGGTCGTGAGGACGACGACGAATATCATGCTGATGCTCGACACGAGTGCGACGGCTGGCCGGACGCGAGCGGCACCTGGGGGATGCGATGCTCTCACGGCGAGCCCGACGGCGAGTGGAATCAGCATCAGCAGAATGAGCGATCGCGCGATGTTGGCCGGGTTCACCGATACGCCGGCGAGCAGCAGCGGCAGGACGATCGGCATGTATCCCACGGTGACGACCATGAGCACGACCATGAGGCCGACTGCGAACGGCATGTTGGCGTGTGCCATGTCGGCGAGCTTGAGCAGAAAGGGCGCGCCGCCGGCGACGGCAACCAGCAGCAGTCCGATCGCGAGCGGCTCATCGAGGCCGAGCAGTCTCGCCAGCGAGATCGCGGCAATCGGCGGCAGCACGAAATTCGCGAGCAGCGAGAGCACGACGAGCCGACCGTTTCGCAGCGGCGCCAGAATTTGCGGCACGGTGAGCCCGAGGCCTACGGAAAGAGTGCTCGAGACGACGAACACCACCACCGACGCATTGGCACCGCTGATCAACAGCTCGGTCAAGGGCATGGCCGTCGCGCTACGCGCCCAACGCGTCCTGTGACAGGGAAACCGTTGTCGCGTACGTGGCTGGCGCGCCGGCGGCGAGAAAACGCAGCGCGCGAATCCCCGGAAGGAAGAAATAGGCCCCGCCTTTCACCGTCGTGAATGCCGGCAGCCCGGTGATCTTCTTCTTGATCGGCCGCTTCGGGATCGACATGTCGTACGAGCCGTCGTGCGTGCCGATGAAGGGATCGCGCTCGTTGCCGAGTTCGTGGAACCTCGGATCGTTGGCCCACACGTTCTGGGCGAACTCGAACTGCCGGATCAGGCTGGCGCAGCCGACGAATGCGGCGATTCCCCGTTCGACGCCGTCGTCCGGCGCGCCCTCGGGCAGCGGCGGCCCGTAGGTGCCGCCGCGGCGAATGATCCGACGGCGGTTCATGTTCACGGCCGTGTCGCGCGGGTTCATCCGCCGGATGTGGGCGCCGAGCGGGACCGCGTACCCGTGCGGGTCCATCTGTCCATAGTCGAAGTTGTTGTTGCGCTGCGGATCGGCGGCGAGCTGAGGATCGTCTTTGGTGGGCGCGAGCACGAGGGGCGCTCCGCTGCGCCACCGACCCATCAGCTTTGCCGCAACCAGCTCTTGCGCCTCCGGCGTGGTGCCGTTCGCTCGCAGAAAATCGCGAAATGCGCCGACATGCTCTTCGAGCCGGCGATACGCGAGAAAGCTGCCGTTCTGCGACAGAATCCCGGGCTGGGGCAGCGGTCCCGTGTCCCCGTTCTCGTCCGGATACCCGAGGAAGAACTCCCCCGGCTTGAGCGGCGCGCCGGTCCCGGGCGTCGGCTCGATGTCCATCCCCTCGATCTCCGGCTGCGACATCCGATCGCGGTAGCCGAAGTGATCGTGTGCGTAGTCGAACGGGGGAGTGGCCTCGAGGTCGAGGGTTGAGAGCACTTCCACTCCCGGAAACTGCGCCGCGTACTGTTGGTGTTCCTGAACGCAGCGTTCTCGTTCAGCGACGTCACGTGCGAAGAGGATCACGATCGCATGCAGGTCGGAACTGGCCAGGCCGCCGACCCAGCGATCGGGATGATTGGCTCCGGTGTCGCCGAGGATCGCGGCGCGCGCCGCCATGCCCTGACGGAACTCTTCAGGGAACGTCGACAGACTCGTCTCGTCGACGCCGAGTGCGCGCAGGCCGTTCCAGGTGAACGCGACGGTGACCCACCGCGAATCGAGCGGGCCGCCCGAGGTGACTGCACGGCCGCGGCCGACGCGGTCGATGATTCCAGCCAGCCAGGCGCATCCGTCATCCGGCCGCCGGAAGCAGAGGAACCCGTAACGGGCGGCCAGTGCCCGCGGCCGCGCCAACAGGAAATGTTGAATATCGTCCAGTTCCAGCATCGACGACCTGCTCGCGGGTTGGTGTGTTCACTGCATCTGGTCGAGGATCGACGAGAACGCGTCCTTCAGCGTGAGCGCCTTCTTGATCTCCGCCGCTGACACATAAGGGTATTCGCCGTACTCGAGGAAACTCGGACACTGGTGTTCGCGGACGAATTTGATGAACGCCGGCGCGTTGGTCTTCCAGTCGCTGGGAAATCCTTCGAGCTTCTCGAAGACGGTATCCACCCCGGTCGCCTTGAACAGCTGAATGGCGTCTTCGGTGTACTTGTCGAAGTCGGTATCGAAAATGCCCTGATACATGAAGTACTTCTCGGGCCCGATGTCGAACAGCACCCAGCGCAGGTAGTGGAGCTGCAATGGTGCGAGCGCGTGCGGGCTGGCCGCGATCGTGTCTTCGATACGCTTGCCGTAGGCGCGGATCTCGCCTTCGGTGCCCGGCTTGATCTTCGCGATGATCGTGAAGCCGTGGCAGGCGGGCGTCCGCGGATACGTCGGACCGTACCGTCCCTGCTCGAGGGCGAAGTAGCCCTCTTTCGGAAGCGCCATCGCCGCCGGCCTGGCCCAATCGTTCGCCTTGGAAACGTTTGACATGGGGCTCCTTCTTCTTCGAGCGTTGCGCCGTGTGACGGCGGCGACAGCACTGATGGCAAATTCCCAGGGAGGTCCGCGTCGGACGGAGGACCAGCATGGCAGGAACCGTGCCGGCGGGTGCCGCGCCGCAGATGCGAGCAAGGATGGGCAAGTCCTCGATGGTCGCTGCGGTGCGCCCATCGATTCTCGTCGTACCTCCGGTATTCCGGAGGCGGCTCGTTGGTGTTTATCGGAGTTCCCGCCCCCGACTCACGATCGAGTTCGGGGCGGCCGGCGGGTCTTCACGGTTGTCGCGCCGTGATTCGTTTCCTTCGCGCCACTACTGGCGGCGGTGCCGACGCGAGCGCCTGAACGAACCCGGACAGCGCCGGGTCGGATGCGCAGGGCCGGCCGCGATCACTGGACCGAGTCGATATAGATCATCTGGACGCCGCCCTTCTTCACGACCGTACCGGTGGCGGTCACGTCGGTGTTCATCTTCCCGATGAGCATGGCCTGTGCGGGCTGGTGATCGGCGAGGCCGGCGGCGACGAACAGGTTGCCTTTCGCATCGACAATGCCGATCGGGTTGCCCGCCTTTGCGCACGCGGTCGCGCACTCGCGTTTCGCCGGGCCGCGATCGCCGCCTTCCAGGTAGCACCACATGTCGACGACTTCACCCTTGACGGTGAGCCGTTCGCCTTTGGGCTGCGCGGCGGGCGTGAGCGTTGCGATGACCAGCAGTCCTGATGTGATGAGCGTGAGCGATTTCGTCCTCATCGTACGCCTCCAGTGCGGGCATCGTAGCGACGAGGACGAACACGTCACCTGACAACTTCCTGATCTTTGTGTCAGGCGCGAGCATTTCGCGATCGACGCGGGCTACACGTAGCGCAGGCCTTTAGGCCTGCACACGGCCGCAGGCAGCCCTGAAGGGCTGCGCTACGGTAATTTTGAACTCTGTGTCAGGCACGAGCATTTTCGCGATCGACGCGGGCCACGCGTAGCGCAGGCCTTTAGGCCTGCCAGGCACGAGCATTTTCGCGATCGACGCGCGGGCTACGCGTAGCGCAGGCCTTTAGGCCTGCCAGGCACGAGCATTTTCGCGATCGACGCGGGCCACGCGTAGCGCAGGCCTTCAGGCCTGCCAGGCACGAGCATTTTCGCGATCGACGCGGGCTACGCGTAGCGCAGGCCTTTAGGCCTGCCAGGCACGAGCATTTTCGCGATCGACGCGGGCCACGCGTAGCGCAGGCCTTTAGGCCTGCCAGGCACGAGCATTTTCGCGATCGACGCG
>Ga0070690_100000447_pt1 | contig 20750 bp, 22 predicted proteins | sample KBSS33HmetaG_FD_64671 | JGI IMG/M metagenome (GOLD analysis project Ga0070690, IMG submission 64671) | Switchgrass rhizosphere microbial communities from Kellogg Biological Station, Michigan, USA - KBS S3-3H metaG | ecosystem: Host-associated > Plants > Roots > Rhizosphere ... | reverse complement strand
GTGCACCGTTGCGGAACTGGCAACGCGGCGGCGAACCCATTCTGCGGAAAAGCCGACACACAGCAGATGCTGCATGTCGGCTTTCGGTGTGAAGAGAGGTGAAGCGGAAGTGAAGTTTTTCAGGTGCTGGGAATGGTGCTCTGCATCGCCCGATTCAGCTCGTCGATCGTAGTCGTGCGACCGTGCACGCTCGCGATCCGGTCGACGCCGAGCTTCAGCTCCTGCAACTTCTTCGCAAAGCTGATCGTCGTCGGCTGCGGCGGTCCGGTCGGCGCGTCGTTCGGCGGCAGGAAGAACAAGTCGCCCTGGAACAGCACGCGCTCTTTCGGCAGATACGCGATCACCATCTCGCGCGCGTGCGGATTCGGCCCGACGTCGATGAGCTGCAGCGTGCGCGCGCCATCCGTCAGCACTCGCTTGCCACGCTCGATGAACAGGAACTCTGGCTTGCGCGGATTCTGCGCGAGGCGATCGAGCTGCGGAGCTGCGGCCATCATCTCGACGACTTGTCGGTTGCTCTGCGTCGTGATGACCGTCGCGCCTTCCGCGATGAAGCTGCGCAGGCCGCCGATGTGATCGCCGTGATGATGTGTCATCGCGACGTAGCGGATCGGCTTGCCGGGGATCGCGGTCTTGATGCGCTTGATGACTTCATCCGCGCCGGCGCTCGAACCGGGTGCTTCGACCGCGACGATATAGTCCTCGAACTCGACCGCGAGCGTGTTCTGATTCTGACCCGCGACGTTCTGGATCACGAACAGGCCGTCGCCGAGCTTTTCGATCTTTTCGTCGAGCGTGTCGGGCAACGCCGCGACGCGCGCGTAGCCATCAGCCGCGACGTCGAACGACTGGTCCGTGATTGCCGGATTGAGTTCGACCTTGAGCTGCAGGCGCGTCACGATGTCGCCCGCCTGACGCGTGCGCCAGGTCGTCGGCACCTGGAAATTGCCAGTGCGCGTGTAATTGCCAAACATGATCTCCGACGCCTCGGTGCCGGTGAACGGATCGACGAAGAGCAGCTCGTACTTCGACACCAGATGAGTGGCGGAGTCGACGTACACCGCGACCTGCTGCGTGTCGGCCATGACGAACGTGAACACGTCGTGCGGCTTGCCCTCGAACGTGTCCTTGCCGAGCGAGCGCAACGACGTTTCGCGATCGAGCGCCTGGCGCAGCAGCAACTGCGGCACGCGACGGTTGTACTGCACGAACTGCTGCTGGCTCGACTGCGCGGCCGGAATCGGTGTGATCGTGTGCGCGCGATTGTCGTAGTTCGCGCCTTCGCCTGACTTGATCACGACGGTGTTGTCGCCGTCGAACCCCGCGCCACTGACTTTCTGCTCGAGCTTCAGGCGATTGTTCTTCAGATCCAGCAGTAGCGTTTCCTGCTGCGTGCCGGCTTCGAACGGCGGCGAGGCCGTTGGCATCTGCAGTCGCGGCCAGGTCTCACCTTCCAATCGCAGACGCACGACCTCGATCGAGCGCAGCGCTTCGGCTCCGCCGATCGCGGCCACTGCCTGATCGAGGACGGCACGAGCAGTTGCTTGCGAACGCTCGGCTACGGTTTCGGGATTGTCGGCCTGATTGTTGGTCTGATTCTCGGCTTGAGCGTGCACGGCGCACGCCGCCAGCAGCAGGAGTGCTGTCCCCTTTCGCAACATGTTGGAATCCTCCTTCCAGGATGCCGCGACGCTAGGCGCGCGACACAGGAGGATCAATGCAAATGCGTCAGACGGACGGCGTGCCGCGCCGAACGGTGTCAACTGCTGCGCTGTGGTGACACGACCGACACGCGTGTCGAGGAAATTTGCTCGCTGTCGCAATTTGGAACCGTATGCGGCGCGACCCCATTGTCATGGTCTCAACCAGGAGAAACATCATGACGACAAACACCGGACACACGTCCGCGATCCGCGCATCCAAGGTTATCGGCACGACGGTGAAGGACAGCGCCGGCCAGCGTCTCGGCGAGGTCAAGGATGTAGTGCTCGACAAGCAAACGAACAGCATTCTGTTCGGCGTAATGAGCTTCGGCGGCGTGCTGGGAATCGGCGAGAAATTTCACCCCGTGCCGTGGGCGGCGCTCAATTACGACGAAGGCGAGAACGCGTACGTGATCAATCTGACGAAGGACCAGCTGAAGGCTGCGCCCGCGGATTCGTTGGAAGAGCTGACGCGCAACGATGGTCGCGCGTACGCGGATCGTGCGTTCGATTACTACAAGGTACCGCGAGCGTAGGAGTCAGGCTAAAGCCTGACCCACAAGTGTGGGCAAGGCTTCAGCCTTGCAATCGCTCAGCATGCCAGCGCAGGTGATCGTCCACGAACGTCGACACGAAGTAGTACGAGTGGTCGTACCCTTCCTGCATTCGTACTGTCACCTGCTGGCCTGCTGAGCGCGCAGCCTCGGCAAACCGCTGCGGCTGCAACTCGCGCTCCAGAAACTGATCGGCCGCTCCCTGATCGATCAGGATCTGCGCCTTCGACGGCTGCTTCTTTACGAGCTCCGTCGCATCGTACTGCGACCACGTCGAGCGATCGCTGCCGAGATAGGCGGTGAACGCCTTCTGGCCCCACGGCACCTGCGACGGTGCGACGATCGGTGAGAACGCAGACACGGAGCGATAACGCTGCGGATGTTTCAGATGCAGCGTCAGCGCGCCGTGTCCGCCCATCGAGTGACCAGTAATGCCCTGGCGCGTCAGATCGGCCGCAGAGAAGTTTTCCGCGACCAGCCGCTGCAACTCGTCAGTGACGTACTGATCCATGCGGTAATGCTTCTTCCACGGCTCCTGCGTCGCCGTGAGATAGAAGCCCGCGCCTTTGCCCAGGTCGTAAGCGGCATCGTCCGGCACATCATCACCGCGCGGCGAAGTGTCGGGCGCGATCACCATGAGCCCGAGGGCCGCAGCCGTACGCTGCAGCCCCGCTTTCGTCATCACGTTCTCCCACGTGCAGGTCAACCCGGACAGGTACCAGAGCACCGGAACGCGGCGCGACTGCGCCTGTGGTGGTGCGAACACCGCGAAGCGCATGTCGCAATTGCACGCCTGCGACGGATGCTCGAAGACCGACAGTGTTCCATCGAAGCAGCGCCAACTGTCTTTCCTGGTGAGCATCCGGATTCCTCTTTGGTGGCATCAGGCCTTGAGCGCGCCCTTGGACTTGGCGACGTGCGTCGAGATCGCGTCCATCAACGGCGGCGATAGACAATCGTAGGGCTCGAGTCCGAGTTCCTTCAGTCGCGCGCGCACCTGTCCCATCTTCGCGGGATCGAATCCCGACTCGATGATGCTCGAGACGAACGCCGCGAACTCGGGTGCCGACCAGCCGGCATCCGGCGACAGTTCTGTATGCACGAAGTCGAGCCCGTAGAACGGGTGACCTTTGTTCTCGATGCGGCCGTACATGTGCACGCCGCAGCCGGTGCAGGCATAGCGCTGAATCGCCGCGTTGTTGTCGACGATCTTCAGCTTTTCCTGTCCCGCCGTGACCTTGACCTTGTCGCGCGGGATGACCGCGACCATTGAAAAGACTGCGCCCGACGGCTTCCAGCACTTGGTGCAGCCGCACACGTGGTTGTGCGCTGTCTGGCCGCCGAGGCTCACGGTAACAGGCCCCTGCGTACATTTGCATTTCAGCGTTCCGCCCGAGAACGACGCGGATCCTTTCTTCACGCCGCCGTCGACGGCAGGATGGATCGAGATGGCCATGCGACCTCCGGTTCGAATCGTCTAAATGGGAGTGTTCTGACGACGTCTATGAGGCGCGTCTGCACGCGCAGTGTCAATCCGTGCCGGCGATCCGCTCGATGGCAGCCAGTTCTTCGGCACTGAACGCCAGCTGCCGCAAGGAATCCAGATTCTCACGCAACTGTTCGACGCTGCTGGCGCCGACGAGCGCTGAGGTCATGCGCGGATTGCGCAATACCCAAGCAATAGCAAGTTGCGCGAGCGTCTGGCCACGGGCGCGCGCCAGCTCGTTCAACGCACGGACCTTGCGCATGACATCCGGCGTAATGTGATCCCGCGCCAGCAACTGCGTGCCCCGCGCGGCGCGCGAGCCGTCGGGAATGCCATCGAGATAACGATTCGACAGCACACCTTGCGCGAGCGCCCAGAACGCGATCATGCCCGCCCCGACCCGCTCGCAGGCGGCAAACAGGCCGTTCTCGATCCGGCGATGGAAGATGTTGTAAGACGGCTGATGGATGAGCAGCGGCACGTTCCACGCCTGTAGCGCAGCCGCGAACTCGAGCGTCTTCTCCGGCGAGTACTCGGAGATGCCGACGTAGAGCGCCTTGCCCTGTTGAACCGCGGTCGCAAGTGCGCCCGCGGTCTCCTCCAGCGGCGTGTCGGGATCGAAGCGGTGCGAATAGAAGATGTCGACGTACTCGAGCCCCATGCGTCGCAAGCTCTGGTCGAGGCTCGCGAGCACGTACTTGCGCCCACCGCCGCCTTGCCCGTACGGACCCGGCCACATGTCCCAGCCTGCTTTGGTGGAGATGATCAGCTCGTCGCGATACGGCCGGAAATCCTCGCGGAAGATGCGACCGAAGTTGCTCTCGGCGCTGCCATACGGCGTGCCGTAGTTGTTGGCGAGATCGAAATGCGTGACGCCGAGATCGAAGGCGGTGCGCAGGATCGCGCGCTGGCGATCGAGCGGCGTGTCGGCCCCGAAGTTGTGCCACAAGCCGAGCGAGATCGTCGGCAGCTTCAGGCCGCTGCGCCCTACCGTGCGGAACGGAGCGTCGTCGTAACGGTTTTCTGCTGCGAGGTAAGACATGCTTCGATGATCTCCAATCCTGCCACTGCATCTGCCGGATCGACCGGCGGCGGCGCGCCGTTTCTCAGTGCAGCGACGACTCCCGCATAGAACTGCTGATACGCGCCAGGCTCGCTACGCACCGGCACCGCGGCATCGCCCACGCCCAACAATCCCCAATCCTCGCGCGGCTCCTCGCCCCAGCCAGGCTTGTCGGGCCGCCCGCCCGAACGCAGCGCTGCCTCTTGCACATCTCCGTGCACTTTCACGTAGGCGGCGCGCGACCCCAACACGCGCATGCGCGCGATCGGCTGTGCACTGAGCAGCGTCGCGGTGAGATGCGAACGCACGCCCGACGCATGAGTGAGTGCCAGGAAAACGTCATCGTCGACTGCGATGCCTGACCGGCGTCGATCGAGCTCGGCGTACACATCGGTGACGGGCCCGAACAAGTGCAGCGCCTGATCGATCAGATGCGAGCCGAGATCGTAGAGAAGTCCGCCCGCCAGCCCTGGTGTGGCTTGCTCGCGCCAGCCGCCTTTGAGCTGCGGCCGCCAGCGCTCGAGTCGCGACTCGAAGCGCAGCACTTCACCAAACGCATGCTCGGCGAGCAGACGTTTGACGGTGAGCATTTCGCTGTCCCAGCGCCGGTTGTGATAGACGGTCAGCATCAGCTTGCGTCGACGAGCCTCGTCGATCAGTGCACGTCCCTCCGCTGCTCGCGCCGCGAAAGGTTTGTCGACGACGACGGGCAATCCCGCCGCAAGCGCTGCCATTGCCAGCGAGACATGCGCGTCGTTGCTGGTCGTGACCACGACGACGTCATGGTCGCTCGCGCGATCCCAAATGGCCTGCACGGAGTCGACAACGTTCGCTCGTGGATGCTCGCGTACCGCTTGGGCGCGGCGCTCTGGATTGCCAGTGACGATGGTCGCGAGTCGCATTCCCGGCGTGCACGCGATCAGCGGTGCGTGAAACGCGGCGCCGCCAAGACCGTAGCCGATCAAGGCCACGCGTACGTCGGTGTCAGCGCGCGACATTGATCGCCTTGCGCATCCGAGGCGCCGGTCGAAAGCGCGTCTGCACTTCGCCGACCGTGACGAAACCACACGAGTCGTAGAAATCGAGCGCTCGCGTGTTGGCTATCACCCAGAGGTTGGCCGAACCGTCACGCGCTGCGATGTGCTCGGCCTGTTCGACCAGCATGCGGCCGATGCCTTGCCGCCATTGTGTCGGTTCGACGAACAGGCCATCGAGCTCCGCGTCGCCATCATCTCGGCGCAACACGACCGAGAAACCCAGCAGCTCGCCATCGCGCTCCGCGACGACCGTGCGACCTTCGGTGATTTGTTCGAGCGGCAGCTCGATGGCATCCGGATTCGCCAGCAGCGACTCGCGATCCTCTTCCCACATCAAAGAAGCTCGACGCTGCAGCTCTTCGAGCGCGCGCTGCTCGGCAGGAATCGCTAGTCTGAAAGTAGGAGGCGCGGACACCCGCACATCCTACACCTCATCTGGCTTCGACGATGTCGCCCGAATCGGGACTCGTGCCGTCGGCGCGAGCGCGCGTGCTGCCGAGTATCCGATCGAACGTCACGAACTGCGACGGCAGACCCTCGCCTTCCGTTCCGGCGCTCGCGGCCAGCTCGTAATGCAGATGCGGGAACAACGACGAGCCCGAAGTGCCGACCTGCGCGATCGGCTGGCCGGCGCGCACTTTGTCGCCGACCGCGACCTTCGCACTGCCGGGCTTGAGATGGCCGAGATGACTGAACTCGCCGTTGCCGTGATCGATGACGATGTAGTTGCCGAAGATCACCATGCCGTTCTTCTTCACTTCCGCGATGCTCACCTCGCCGGAACCCTCTTCGCTGACGCCGTCCTGGACCTTCACGATCGTGCCGTCGCCGGGCGCCAGCACGGGCTTGGCATACGCGAAGTGATCCTCGTGCTTGTCGCCGGTGCCGCGATAACGGTTGCCTGCGGCATCCACCACCGTGAAGTCGTACGAGTAGCGAGCCGCATTTGTCTTGAAGCCGATCTCGATCGCGACCGGATGATCGAAGTTGAACCGGCGATGATGCGAATAGAAGTCGTGTCCGTCCCAGATGAGCAAGCGGCCATCGAGCGGCAGCCGCAACTTCGTGCGCGTCACATAAGGCTGCGGTTCGACGTGCACCTGCTGCACGACGTCGCCGCCCTTGCCGCCGCCGAAGCGGAACGTGTAGTCGAGCGATGCTGCCGGCCACTGTGCGGCCAGCGTATGGAACGGATTGAACAGCGTGATGCCGCTGCCCGCCTCGATCTTGCGATTCGGCACGATCTCGATGCCGGGCGCGATGCCGTTGTCGTTCAGCTCGAGCTTGGCGATCAGCGCACCGCTCTTGTCACGAACCGCGAGGTTCACGACGCGCAGCTCGAGAGCCTCGCTGCCGCGATTGGCAATGCGAAAGTCGCAGTTCATTGCCTGCCCGTACAGCGTTCGCTCCAGCAACGGCCGCGCGGGCACGACGGTAACTTGCAAGGACTGAGCCGGCTCTGCCGCCGACACCCCATGAGCAACCAGGGCGGCCGCAGCCGCGCCGGCAAGTAGGAAAGTCTTCATGACAAACTGCGACGTCAGGCCCGCTGAAAAGGTTGCAGCGGCTGCTAATATCGCTGCCGCATGAGCTCACCGCAAATCACGCTGCAGACCGTCACGGGGGTCGACGTCGAGTTGACCATCGCCGGTCCGGGGAGCCGCAGCTATGCCTTCGTGATCGATTGGCACATCCGGCTGCTGCTGGCTCTCTCGTGGCTGCTGGTCGGCCATCTCATGTATTTCGGCGGCCTGCGCATGACGGACAACCCCGGCTCGGGCTACACGCTCTGGGTCTGGCTGCCCACGCTGATCATTTACTTCTTCTATCACCCGGTGCTGGAAATCGCGATGCGCGGTCGCACGCCGGGCAAGCGGATCGCCGGTGTGCGCCTGGTCACACGCGAAGGCGATATTCCCGGTGCCGGCCCGCTGCTGCTGCGGAACATCTTTCGCATCCTCGACAGCCTGCCGTTCTGCTATCTCGTCGGTTTGATAACGGTCGTTCTCACCGACCATCACGTGCGCGTCGGCGACATCGCTGCAGGCACGCTGCTCGTGATGGATCACGACAGCAGCCCGAGCTCGTTCGCGAGCACTGCAGCGGCGAAAAGCGGACTGACGCCGCAGGCGGCAGACCTGATTCAGGAGTTACTGGACCGCTGGCCGGCGCTCGACGAACACAATCGCGGCACGATCGCGCGCACCTTGCTCGCGCGTGTGGAGCCACAGATTGCTGCCGATGATCTCGCACGGCTCAGCGCGGTCGATCTGCGCGAGCGCTTGATAGCCAAGCTGTCGAATCCATGAGCGACAACGGCGGCCTGCAGGCCTGGGCCACCTCACGTATCGCGGCGTGGAGCGACCTCGGCTCGATCCTCGACGGACTCGAGCGCAAGCGCGACCACACGGTCACGGAGACCCTGCGCGCCATCGAGCTGTACCGCGCGCTCGGCCGCGATCTTTCGATCGTCCGTCGCACGCTGCCGGCGAGCCGCATGACCCGCGCACTGGCCCAGAGTTATGCGCGGCTGCACGCAGTGATCTATCGCAAGCCGCACAACTGGCGCGAGCGTCTGCGCTCGCTGTTTCAGGACGAGATTCCGCAGGTCGTGCGCGAGTTGCGCGGCTCGATCCAGCTCGTAGCGCTGCTGTTCGTCCTGACTGCCGGCGCGGGCTACTGGCTCATCGCCACGTATCCCGAGCTGATCGGGCTGGTCGCTAGCGAGCAGATGATCGAGGGCGTCGAAGGCGGCAGGCTCTGGACCGAGGACATCGTGAACATCGCGCCGTCTTCGGTGATCTCCGTGGGTATTCTCGCGAACAACATCACCGTCAGCATCGTCGCCTTCGTCCTCGGCGTGTTCTTCGGGCTGGGCACGTTCTACATCATCGCGACGAACGGCCTCATGCTCGGCGCCATCTTCGCCTTCACGCACCAGTACGGCATGGCAGGCGAGCTGCTGAAGTTCGTGCTCGCGCACGGCATGGTCGAGCTCTCGGTGATCTGTATCGCCGGCGCGGCGGGCATGATGCTGGGCGAATCGCTGATTCGACCCACGCACGCGACGCGGCGCGAATCGTTCCGGCAGGCGGCGGCGAAGACCAGCAAGGTGCTGTTGCTGTGCGCGCTGCTGCTGGTCGTGTGCGGATTCATCGAGGGTTACATCTCGCCGGATCCGGACTATCCGATGATCAATCGAGTCGTGATCGGCTTCGGGTGGTGGATCGTGATGGTGGGCGCGTTGAGCGGGAGACTGTTCGGCGGCGGCAAGCAGCGGCAGCTCACACCCGCCGGCGGACTCTGAATTCCGAGTAGGCGTCGAAAACAGCGCGTTCCATTTGATTCGGGAGGGCCAGCAGAGTCGGCGCTCCCATTGCACGCAGCGCGGCGGCATTTCTAGCGAGACGAGCGCAATACTCCTGCGCGGCCAGAGCCTCGTACGGCGCGAGCCAACCCTGCGCTTCGTTGCGCGCCAGCGTTTGCGCTTCCGGGCTCGCGAGCCCGGCGACCAGCGGCAAGTGCTTCGGCAACAGCAGACGGGCCGCGGACGCAAGCTGGCCCGCGACCGATGCATCGTCGAGATCCGTGAGCATCACGACCAGACTGCGATGACGCACGAGCTGCCGAATCCGCAGCACCGCATTCAGCGGATTCGATTCGGCAGTGGCCGGCTGCACAGCCGACAGCATCGCCCGAATCCGCGCCACCGTACCGACACCTCGACCTGGCGCGATCGACGCGAGCGGCCGATCCGCAAAGATCACCAGCCCGACCTGATCGTCGTGCGCAACTGCGTGCTCGGCAAAGCGTGCTGCGATGTTCGCGTAGTGACCGAAACGATCGAGATCGCCGGCACGCAGCGAGCTGGCGCGGCCCGCATCGATCGCGAGGATGATCTCGAGGTGTTGATCCTCCGAGAAGTCGCGACTGACGAGCCGGTTGCTGCGCGCCGTGGCCTTCCAATCGATGACGTGCTGCGGATCGCCGGGTCGGTACTCGCGCAGCTGCAGGACCTCGCCGCCAGCGCCGAGCAGCGACCGTGCGCGTGCGCCGCTTGCTGTCCCGCCAGCCCGCTCAGCATCGTCGCGTAACAGATCGGGCGCGACGCTCAAGGTAAATTGCGCAGGTAGCGGCCGCGTCCACCACGCAAGTCCAAGCGGCCCGGCTACGCGCGCGCGCAGGGGCGGCCAGGTCTGCTGACCCAGCCGTCGCGGCGTCGCAGTGAATGGCAGGCTCGCGCCTGCGGGCGGCACCACGAGCGTTTTGACTGCTCCATCCATCTCGACGCTGGGTGGCGAATCCGCCGCAATCTGCAGCGTCAGCAGACGCCTGAGTCGATGCGTGAACGTCATCTCCAGCGCCGCAGGTCGACCGAGAATCGCGCGCGGCTTCGCAGACGTGATCGCCACGCCGAGCCCGGTCCGCAACATGATCCAGCCTTCATAGGCAAGCCCGAGCAGCAACAGCGCGAGCGGCAGGTACCACCAGCGCGCGAGATCCGGATCGCCGCTCCAATCGCCGATGATGGCCATCAGCACGGTGATGACCGCGAGTGCGAGGGCGTTCTGGCGCAGACTCATGACTTCGACTAGCGGGGTACCGGCGTTTGGTCGAGCAGCTGTTGCGTGATTGTCCGCGCCGCAACTCCCTCGAGCACAGCTTCCGGTGCGAGCACGAGCCGATGCGGAATCACGAGCGGCGCAACTGCCTTGACGTCGTCGGGCGTCACGAACTCGGCGCCGCGCATGCCGGCGTCGATGCGCGCAGCACGCAGCAATGCGAGCGCACCGCGCGTTGACAATCCCAGACCGACATGCGCGTGCTGGCGCGATGCTGCCGCGATATCGACGACGTAAGCGCTCAGCTCCGGCGCAACGTGCACGCTCTCGACCGCGGCCTGGGCTGCGGCCAACGCAGTGCTCGCAACCTCCGGCTCGTGTTGAGCCGCGTGCGCGTCCGCGTTGCCATACTTCGCGAGGATCGCCAGCTCGTGCTCGCGCGCGGGATAGGCAAGATCGATGCGCAGCATGAAGCGGTCGAGCTGCGACTCCGGCAACGGATAGGTGCCTTCGAACTCGCGCGGGTTCTGGGTCGCGATGACCAGAAATTTGTCGGGCAGGCGATAGTTCTGGCGATCGATCGTCACCTGACGCTCTTCCATCGCTTCGAGCAGCGCGGACTGGGTCTTCGGACCGGTGCGATTGATCTCGTCGACCAGCAGGACGTCAGCGAAGACCGGCCCCTGGCGAAACACGAAACTGCGCCCCTCGGTGTCGAACACGTGAACGCCGGTGATATCTGACGGCATCAGGTCGGCCGTGCCCTGCACACGCTTGAACACGCCGCCAAGCGCTCCGGCGAGCGACTTGCTCAGCAACGTCTTGCCAAGACCAGGAGCGCCTTGCAGCAGCACATGACCGCGCGCCACGACTGCGATGGCCAGCGCGCGAACGACCGGCTCCATGCCGATCACGACGGTTCCCAGGTCCTGCTGTAATTTACGTTCGAACGATTCCAGTGCGTTCATCGTGCGAGAGTCTCCGTCGCGATGACTGATTCAGTTCTCAATTCAACTGCGCGCGAACCCGCGCAATCAGGTTGTGCAGCTCCACGAGATCGACGTGCCGCCGCTCGACGACGTGCCGATGCAGCTCCTGCATCCGGTTCAATTCTGCTGCCGGAATCACTGAGCGCGCGGCGAGCCAGTCCCACAGCGGCGCGCCATCGGTCGTCATGCCGAGGCGGCTGCGAATCTCGTTGAAGAAGTTCGCGAACAACTGTCGAGCCGCCGCCGCTGGCCGCAGGACCCGCGCCATGAAGCCACCGGTTGCGCGCACGAAGCTGGTCACATCGAGCGGATTCCAGCTGTCGCTCGCGCCGCGCAGTCGGCGTGGTCCGAGCACGAACACCAGCCATAGTGCCAACAGCCACAGCAGCGCGCGATGCAACCGCGCATCGCCGAAAAACTTGTCGGGATCGTAGAACGCCACCAGACCTTGATGCGCGTCATCGATGATGACGTGACCCTTCTCGCCCAGGGACCAGTGCACGATGTTGCCGAGCAGGCGGGCGTTGTCGAGATCGCCCAGCACCTTGTTGGTGAAGAGGCTGCCGTACGCACTGACGATGACCTGGCCATCGCCATACGGCGTCAGCCACAGCGCCGGCACGCCCGAAGCGTGATCGCTCGCCAGCTCCAGCACGACGGCACGCTCCGAAGAAGCCTGCCACTGAGCGGTGGGGAATTCGGAGACCGCACGGATCGCGTGCACGCCGTCGAGCAGCGGATGCTCGCCGTCCGGCGCGGACTCGTAGCGCATCGGCTCGGCCAGCCGCGTAACCGCAAGCAGCGCATCGCGCGCCGTTTGCTCCTGGACCTTCTCGCCCTCTTTGGGCGCAGGCGGCGGAATCATCTTGAACGTCAGCCCGGTCATGGACTGCAGGTGATCCATGAACTGCGGGTCCGTGCCGACGCCCATCGACCACTCCGGCGTATCCGACAAGCCCGCGAGCACGAGCAGCGTGTTGCCAGCCGTGATCCAGTCCTGCAGCGGCTGCGCTTCGGAATCTCGCAACGGATAAATGTGAGGCGCGGTGGTGATCAGCAGATTGCCGGTCTTCGCGGTGGCAGTGATCGTCGCCAGCGTGCCGTAGCGGTCGCGCAGCGAGATCACCGGGATCTTTGCACCGGCGAGCCAGCGCTGCATGCCGAGATAGCCGTTCGGTCCGGCTTCGGTGCTGAGCGGTCGCGTCACGCGCTCCTGCGGCAGATCGGGCTTCGGCATGAACAGCACGTAGAAGGCTGCGAGGGCACCGACCGCCAGGGCGAGTGTGACCAGTCGATCCTTCACGCTGGCGCTCCGCGCAGTTGCGCGTCGAGCTTGCGCGCTGCCGTAACGATCGGCTCGACTTCCGACGCCGCCACTTCGCTGCTTCCGTAAACGGTGCGCTCCGCGAGCGCCGCGACGCGCTGAAAGGATTCGCGCTGTCCAGCATCGTCGAAGTTGGCCCGGGCGCACAGCTCGCGATGCGTGAGGCTGCGCTCGGTGCGCAGCCGGCCGCTCTGCACGAGTGTCTTCACCAGCATGCGCAACAGCATAGATACCTTGCGATCTGCCGGGAGTGTGTCGAGGTCGACAGTTGCATCGTCCGCTGGCGTTGTCATGCCCGACGCGGTGCTCTCGTCCTCGATCGCGAGACGCTTGCGGAACACGCCCGCCGCACGCAGCTCGTTGACGATGACGAGAACGGTCACGGCCAGGATCAGGCCGAGCGCGATGAACAGGAGGGTGGTTGCGACGGCCTCGGTAACTCTCGTCTTGTCGAGCCAGCGCGACAGCCAATTGTCGGAGTCGCGCTCCTGCCGCTCGGCGATCGAGCGCAGCCAGCGCTTGAAGCGCTCGAACCAGGTCAGCGGACGCTCCGGTTGCTGCGCGCGCAGCGAATCGAGAATCGGGCCGAGGGCGGCGACGTCCGGGTTGGGCGCGATGGAGTCCTCCGCGTACCAGTCGTCGACCGTCAGCACATCGGAGAGATCGTAGACGTCGAGCTCGTCGCGCAACGAAGTCGACAACAGCGGCAGGTAGCCGGACTGCTCCAGCGCTCGCGTAAGACCCGGGCACTCCTCCTCGAGCGCCGTCAGTCCGACCGCTTCCTCGTCAGCGGAATCGCTGCAATCGCCGATGACGTCGAGCGGCGCGGAGCGCTCCTGATCGTGACCAGCCGCCTGAGACCAGGCGGCCGGCGCTGCTGCCAGCAGGACGAGAAGAGCGATGGAGCGCACGAACTACGCGGGATTGAGCGCACCGACGCGAGCCGCGAGATCACCGCCGTCTTTGCGCAATTTGAGGTCCCAGTAGATCGTCAACATCAGCGCGTAGTAGAACGGTGTCACGATCACATACACCAGCAGGCTGACGACAACCACGACGGCCACGCCGAAGACGAGGGCGTTCTCGGGTCCGGCGCCCAGCGCGGCAATCGGCATGAGGACGCCGACTACCAGCGTCACGACGAGGTAGAGAACGATGAGCAGGATGAAACCCACAGTCAGGATCGCTGCCGTGCGCCACCAGTTGCCCCAGACGAGCCGATGACTTGCAGTCAGGCAACCGATCGGTCCTTTGCCGTCGAACACACAGGTGGCGACGAACAGCAGCAGACTGATGCTGAGGATGATGCAGGGAACTACCAGCAGAAAGAAACTCAGCACGACGATGATGGGGTACAGCAGCGACGCTATCAGCAACGGCAACAGACGCGGCAATGCCGCCTGCAAAGACTGAGCTACGCTCGCATCGCTACCTGCGCCGATTGCATTCATCTTGACGGCTGAAGCCGCGACCATGAGCTGACTCGCGAGCCAGGTGATGCCCATTGCCAGCCAGTAACCCGGAGTCGGACCCATTGCGGCAAGCGCCATCGTCGGGTTCGCTGTCCCCTGAATCTGCGTGTAGAGGTAGGCGTAGTAGATATAGACCGGGCTGACCGCGACTATCGTCAGCAGCATCAACGGGATCATCTTCACCACTGAGGCCTTGTAGAGCTGGAACGTGGTATCCAGCACACCGCCGATCGACTGAGGTTGAGAAGGTTGTATCGACATCGTGAATGTCTCCCTGTGAGTCGTTCGATTTGCTGATCGAATCTTGGCGGGCGAATACGATAGCATTTCGGCGGTTACAGGGCCGCATCGGTGTCGCAGTTTCCCATGCTCCGTTCCGCAACGTTGCTTGCAGTGTCGCTGCTCGCGGCCGTCCCCGCCTCCGCGGGTGACCTGCGGGTCGTGGCCTACGTCATCGGCTGGGAAGCCGCGCCGCCGCCGATCGACCCCACGAAGCTCACCCACATCAATTTCGCCTTCGGCCAGATCGAGGGCGGCAAAGCCGTGCTGCGCCATCCCGGCGTCGCCGCCAATCTCGCTTACCTGCGATCGCTGAAGGCGAAGAATCCGCGGCTCAAGGTGCTGCTCTCGATCGGCGGCTGGGAAGCGGAAGGATTCTCGGACGCGGCACTCTCCGCCGAATCGCGCAACGTGTTTGCCGCAAGCGTCGTGGCGCTGCTTCGCGAGCACTCGCTCGACGGCGTCGACATCGATTGGGAATACCCGGGCCAGAGCGTCTCAGGCATCAAGTCCCGTCCCGAGGACAAGCAGAACTTCACCGCGCTGCTGCAGACGCTGCGCGCGCAGTTGGGCAAGCGCTATCTGCTGAGCATCGCGTCGGCCGATCGCGAGTACTTCGACTTCACGGAGATGGACAAGCTGCACGGCTATCTCGACTTCATCAACGTGATGACCTACGACTTCTTCAACGCGCTCACGCCGACCACCGGTCATCACGCGGGTCTTTACGCTGCGCCCTACGCCGCACCGAACGACAGGAACGCGGACGCATCGATCAAGCAGCATCTCGGCGCAGGCATTCCGCCAGACAAGCTGGTGCTCGGTGTTGCGTTCTATGGCCGCGGCTTTGCGGGCGTGAAGCCGGAGCACGACGGCGTCAATCAGCCCTACGAGCGCTTCGAGGCCGCACATCCATACGCGGAGCTGGTGGAGAAGTTCATCGGGCGCAACGGCTTCGTGCGCGAATGGGACGAGCACGCGCAGGCGCCGTTCTTGTGGAACGCGCAGACGCGCGCGTTCATCACTTATGACGATCCTCAGTCGCTTGCAAGCAAGGCCGAGTACGTCCGCAAGCACCGACTCGGCGGCATGATGTTCTGGGAGCTGAGCCAGGATTCCGGCGGCGCCCTGCTCGACGCGATCGTCAACGGGCTGAAGTGATCTATTTGAGCTCGTAGACCAGGTTGATCGTCGTCAGCGTGTCGGTCTTCTCGAACCCCTCCGGCGGATCGGTGTTGTGCCGGACTGAATAGCCGACTGCGAGCGCCAGTACGTCGGTCATCTTCACCTGCAGCGCGATGTCGTTCTGGACGAACGTATTGTCCGAGCCGGCTTCCACCACCAACTTGTCGATCAGCGAAGACGTGGCCGTGAGCTTGTGGTCGTAGTCGAGCGTGCCGCGGAAGACAATTTCGTCCTCGGTCGTACCGGGCTCGATCAATACGCCGGTATCGTCGAACGCGTCGCGAGTCTCGAATTTCTTGTAGCCGACGCCCGCCGTGCCGACGAACTGGGTGAGGCCGGTGTCGATGAACTTGCGGCCGATGCCGGTCGAGAGCACGGCCTGGTACTCGAAGCCGCTGAACTCGTCGTGCTCGTAGCGAGCGGCGCCGAACCAGAAGGTGCGCGTGCTGAAGTTGTAATCGCTCTGCTCGAACAGATCCCAGCGATTCGCCGTCGTGCCGTCAGGATCCGAAGAGGCGTACAGCGCCGCACCGCCGAACTGGTGCTTCCAGTTGTCGACCTCGTTGGCGAGCAGCAGCTTCGCGTTCGCGCTCTTGGTCTCGGTGTTGCCAGTCGCGATGACGAGACCAGCCTCGCCCTTACCGCTCCAATCGGCGTGTGCCGGCGAGATTGCAAACAGGGGTACGAGCAGCGCCGCAGCAGCTGCTTGGTTCGAAACGCGCATGGGGATCGCTCCAGGATCTTGTTATTCGGAGCGAACTATACGCCGCGACTCACCTCAAAGATCCGCGGCAATTACTGCTTGGCATCCTCTTCCGGCGCCTGGTCGGGGAACAGCGGAATCTTCTGACCGGGGTACCAGAACTGCAGGTGGCAGCCTTCGCACACCTGGTCCATCGTATCGCCCGCATCGATGAGGCCTTGAGGATTCTTTGCATCCGCGGCGGCGAGCATCGACACGCCGACGTCGCGCAGGGCCTGCGAGAACGCGATGAACGACGCGCGGTTCTTGCCGATGGCCTGCTCCGATTCCTCGGCGGTCAGGTTGCCCTCCGTGCCGTGATCTTCGAGCTTCGCGCCTTCCTTCACGACGTGGCGGCCGTCCATCATCAGCAGATTCGCGCCTTCCGTGAGAATGATCGCCTGGCGCCGAACCTCGGCCCACTCCTCGTTCGTTCGCGGCTGCTTCTCGACCGCCTTCCCCTTCGTGACGGTGGTGCTGACGGATTCCCACAGGAAGTCAGCGGCCGGATCGATCATGCTGGCCATGACGTCCTGGACGCCGGCGATCGGCTTCAGCGGCGAAGGTGCAGGCGCGGGCGGCGGGTTCGACTGCGCCGCGGCCATCGTCTCCTGCTTCGGTCCACAACCGCTGAGCAAAGCCCCGAGCATCGCTGCGCACGCTGCCATCGTCCCGATCCGGCTGACGCCCATACTGACCTCGAAATCGTTACCTCAGAGCGGCGTGCATGGTACACGGGTCAGTCGTCGCAACTGTCAAGATTACGTGTTAGCGCCGCGTTAGCAGGCTCGTTGCAGCTCGTTAACGATTGATCAGAACCACGGACGTCTCGATCTGCCGCTGCGGAATCGTCCAATACTCTCTGAGCAATGCCGCCGCCCGAGCCGGCGCGACCAGCTCGAAGCCGTGACGCTGATAGAAGCTGATCGCCCAGGTCGCGGCCGCCCAGGTCCCGACCAGCATGCGCCGGGTGCTGTGTCGACGCAGATGCTCGAGCAGCTCCGCGCCGACTCCGTAGCGCTGTTTGTCAGGCCGGACGTAAGCATGACGAATCAGCTCGACGTCGCGCACGGGCTGCACACCCATGATGCCGATCAGGCCCTCGTCCGTGTCGAGCCCCCAGAACTCGACGCCGGCCGCGATCTCCTCGCGCAGTTCCGACTCGGGCATGTAGGGCTCGTGCCAGCGATCGGCGGGGATGACGCCGCGGTAGGCCACCGCGGCATCGTTGATGATCGCGAGCATCGTCGCAAGATCCTGCTCACTGCACCGGCGAATTTTGCGCATGCGGTGAGGATGCAGCGCGCGAGGACTTCGCGTCTTGGACAAAAGTGCGACTGAGGAAGTCGCGCATCAGCCGCGCGATCTCCGCTCCCTGGTCTTCCAGCGCGAAGTGCCCGGTGTCGAGCAAGTGCAACTCGGCGCGCGGCAGATCTTTCAGGTAGGCGCGCGCGCCCTCTGCCGGGAAGATCACATCGTTCTTGCCCCACACGATCAGCGTCGGCGGCTGCCGGTCGCGGAAGAACTGCTGGAACTGCGCATAAAGCTCGAGATTCGTGCGGTAGTCGTAGAAGAGATCGAGCTGGATCTCGACGTTGCCGGGACGATCGAGCAGCGCCTGGTCCTGGAGCCAGGCGCTCGGATCGACACGCGAGCGATCCGCGACGCCATCGAGATACTGCGAGCGCGTGGCTGCGAGCGTAGTGCCTGCACGCAAGACGTCGCGCTGTGCCTGCTGACCGCTGGCCCAGTACGCTTTGATCGGTTTCCAGAATTCCCTGAGCCCCTCTTCGTACGCGTTGCCGTTCTGAACCACGAGTGCGGTGACGCGCTCGGGATGCTTGAGCGCGACGCGATAGCCGACGGGCGCGCCGTAGTCCATGACATACAGCGCGTAGCGCGTGACCCCGAGACGTGTCAGCAGCGTATCGGTGATGTCCGCGAAGTGAGCGAAGCTGTAACGAAACTGTGCGCGGTCCGGCATATCGCTGTGACCGAAGCCGGGGTAGTCCGGCGCGATAACCCGATAGCGGTCGGCGAGCGCGGGAATCAGGTTGCGATACATATTGGATGAGGCAGGGAAACCGTGCAGCAGCACGATGGCGGGTGCATCGGCCGGACCGGCTTCCCGGTAGAACACGTTCACGCCCTCGATGCTGGCTGTCCGGTAGTGCACGACGGGGGCAGCGTGCGTAATCACCGAGCCGAGCATCAGCAGCGCGGCGGCAGCGAACCTGGAGAAATTCATGGTGGACTCCTTATCGACTGTAACCCATCACCGGTGACTTTATAGGTTACGTGACTGTCACCTGTAAATTCACTTTTAAATGGTTACAATAGCGACCACGCATGACCGACACTCCCTCCCCTTCCTGGTTCGTTGCCGGCCACCCGGCAATCGATTTCCTCAACACCGCCTATGCGCCCGGCGGCGTGCTGGTCGAGACGATCGGCGACGGACGCGCGTTGCTCGACTGGATGATGGGCGCCGGCCTGGTCGATAAGGATGAAGCCGCGCGCCTCGCCCGGCGTTTCACGCGCAAGTCACTCGATGCGGCCGCCGAGGAAGCGCGAACGGTGCGCGAGTGGGCTCGAACGTGGATCGAGGCCTGGCGCGCGAATCCAGCCAGGGACTACGGCGATGAGATCGCGGCGTTGAACAAGCTGCTCGCGCGCGAAAGCCGCGGTCGGGAGCTCGTTGCGAACAAACGCCGGCTCGAGCTGATCGAGCGGCCACACTTCGAGGATGCTCGCGAGCTGATTGCGCCGATCGCCCTGGAGATCGCGCGACTCGTGACACAGGAGGATCCGTCGCTGGTGAAGGCGTGCGCCGGCGCGGAGTGCACGCTGCAATTTCTGGATCGAACCAAAGCGCATCGGCGGGTGTTCTGCAGCGCCACCGCCTGCGGCAATCGCGCGAAGGTCGCGGCGTTTCGACGCCGGGCTCAGCGCGCAACGACGGAATAGCGGCTCGGCGTCACGCCGAACTGCCGCACGAACCAACGCGTGAGATGACTCTGATCGTAGAAGCCGGCCCTCATTGCAACTTCGGCAAGATCGCAGCCTGCGCGAATGAGCCGCTGCGCGAGCGCGATGCGTCGCTGCAGGATGTACGCGTGCGGCGTGAGTTCAAGCTCGCGCGCGAACGCGCGGATCAGTTGATAGCGACTCAGGCCCGACTCCTTCGCAAGCTCGATCAATGACACCGGCGCCGCGGGATCGCTGTCGATCCGGTGTCGCGCCCGTCGGATGCACGCAGTCGGCGATTCGACCTTCGGCCGCCCGGTGGAGTGCGAACGAAGTCGTGCAACGAGTCGCAGAACCGCAGTCTCGCAGGACATCGTGGCCTCGGGCTGCGCTGGCGACGTCGCGTAGTGGAACGCGTCTTCGAACAACCGCTGCAGGCCGCCGTCCGCGAACACGGGCGCGGTGAACGTGAACGCATCGGGTGCACCTTCCATGATGTCTTCGTGCACCTCGGCCAGCGCCTCGGGATCGAAATAGAGAATGCGCCACGCCCGCGGTCGCCCGCCGATCGCGCGACCGTCGTGCACTTCGCCAGGATTCACGCTGATGAAGGTACCCGGCCCCGCCTGGACCTGCCCTCGCCCGCTCCATGAGGCGTGACCGCCCGCATCGATGACGCCGATGCCGTACTGATCGTGCGTATGCCGCGGAAACGCGCGCGCGGTCGCAGCGGACATCGCGACGATGCCGGCCAGCGGAAGGGCGTGAAATGCGATAGCGTCGCGCACGTGTCTGCCTGCTCTTATATTAGTGTGCCATGAACGTCCTGATCTTCGGCGCCACCGGCATGGTCGGCCAAGGCGTGCTGCGCGAGTGCGTGCTGGCCAACGACGTCGAACGCGTGACGGCCGTCGGCCGCACGGCGACCGGGATCCAACACCCGAAACTGCGCGACCTGCTGGTGCCGGACCTGATGGACTATCGCAAGGTCGAAGGCGAGCTGCGCGGCTACGACGCCTGCTACTTCTGCCTCGGCGTCTCGTCCGCCGGCATGGACGAAGCGAAGTACTCGCGCATCACCTATGACCTCACGCTCGCCGCCGCCGAAGTCCTGGCGCGACTGAATCCGCAGATGACTTTCGTCTACGTCTCCGGCGTTGGCACCGACAGCACGGAGCGCGGCTCGGTCATGTGGGCGCGAGTCAAAGGCCGCACCGAGAACGCGCTGCGACGTCTGCCGTTCAAGGCCGTCTATCTGTTCAGACCCGGCGTGATTCAGCCGCTGCACGGCGCGCGCTCGAAGACTCGCGTCTACGCGGTGACCTACATGTTCCTCGGATGGTTGATACCGCTGCTGCGAGCAATGTCTCCACGACGCATCCTCACC
>Ga0070690_100000441_pt1 | contig 21024 bp, 28 predicted proteins | sample KBSS33HmetaG_FD_64671 | JGI IMG/M metagenome (GOLD analysis project Ga0070690, IMG submission 64671) | Switchgrass rhizosphere microbial communities from Kellogg Biological Station, Michigan, USA - KBS S3-3H metaG | ecosystem: Host-associated > Plants > Roots > Rhizosphere ... | reverse complement strand
CTTTGCATCTGCGAATTTGACATGGCGGGCCCAACGTTCAGCGCCGAAAATCCTTCGGGTGTGGTCATTTCGCCAGCGAACCTGGGGAATTTGGCGCAGTTGGTCCACGGGTCGGGTGATATTACGCTGCTGTACTACGAGCTCGGACAGCCGCTATTCGCAATCACTTACGGCGGTTCTCCGCTCGCATGGCAGGCTCCGGTGAATGTCGACGATGGCTCGAGCACCTCGCCTCCGGGGTACAACTTCTTCTTTGAAGCAGCGAGCCTGAACGTGGATGGCGACGTGTTGATGCTGTACGGGCGCGGATCCGGCAACGGCTTCCGGTCGGGTACGCTCATGTGGGCCATTTACGACGGCGTGTCGGTCACGTCGCGCGGTAACACCCCGCTGGTAGCGTCAGCCAATAGCGGAACGTGGTGGAATTCGCTCTACGATGCCAATTCCGATTCGGTCGTGTTCCCTATTTTCCGCACGGTCAAAGTAGGGGTGGATAATCGCGCGGCGGTCTCGCTGCTGATTGGGACGCCATCGGACGCTCCGGTGTGGCGCGTGGTCGATCTCAAGATCTACGGGCTGGTCGATCCCCTGCCGTTCGGCTCGTTTGGGTTCACGGTCATCACGAGCAATGCGGCCGGAACACACTTCGATGTGTTCTGGGTGTTCCAGTTCAACTTCAGCCGGTATCTGACCATTCAGCAATCCTCCGCTGGTTCGCTCAATGGGCCGTGGTCTGTTCCAGCGACGTACTACAACGAGAATCTGGCGCTCCCCACGCCGCCGACGCTGCTGCAGCAATTAGGTCCGATCTACGCCCAGACGCTTTCGGACGATACCGTGGTCGTAATCGTGGGCCTGATCGTGACCTCGCCAGCATTCTGGTGGGGCACGCCCTATAGTTGGGGCGCGGCGGCTCCTCCACCGGTCTCCGGGGCCACACTAGAGGCTGTCCAGGTCATCAGCGGCGGCATGGGTTCGCCATCGCTGGTCAAGGCCACAGGGCCGATAACAGCGTCCGGCACGGGCGGTTTCTCGGCAACCTCGGTAGCGGTGGGCGTGTATACCCTGTCGCAGAATCCCATCCCCGGATTCACGGCGGGCGCGTGGGTGCTGACGGTCCACGCGGGCTCTCCGACGCTATCAGGCAGCACGCTGACAATGCATGACGGCGACAGCGCCACGGTCACCATCACCGATACCTTCGTGGATGGTCCAATTCAGATCCAGTGCGCCAATTCCACTTACGAGGTGGGGGTATTTTACAGCAGCTTCATCACGGTTCAGGGCGGTGTGCCGCCGTACCTGTTTGAGATTGTGGCGGGCCAACTTGCGCCCGGGTTAACGCTCAACCCGACCACGGGGGAAATCAGCGGCATCCCGACCGAGCCGGGGCCGTTTAATTATACAGTGAGAGTTACCGATTCGGATCTTTCGCCGACACCATAATGGCTATTCTCCCTCTAGCTCTGAACAGTTATGGAACGGACGACATCAACCCATTTGGCGTCATTGTCAAGTCTGTTCGCACGGCTCCTGGAGTGTGGACTGTTCAGGAAATCTTCTATACCCCAACTATTGGCAGCAATGCGCATACGTGCACAGCCAGCGGATTTCTGCAATCTCAATTCGACAAGCTGGGTGTCGTAACGAGCAATCAATTCGATGTTCCAGAGGAGCAAATTTTCCTAGGCAATGGCCCTCCCGATACACCCGTCAGTGTGGGCCCGGTGGATACCGCGAATATCGGCTACACCAGACTCGGTTACTGGAATGTTTCGCACGGAGCTTACTGGCACGCGAACAAATGGAATCTGATCCTATTCAAGCAGGACTTTAATACCGGAGAGTTTGGATACGCAGCCGTATCGAGCCCGGACGGTCAGCAGCCGTGGACTGAAGAAGATTCGCTGATGTTCTCACTATCCAATTGGAGCGAGAGCAGCAAAACGATCGCGTTGAGATGGGACGGGGCTTCCGACACAATCGATATCTGGACTCTGTACCCTATCACCGACGCCACAAATGTAGCTCCGTACTGTCTCTACACCTATAACATGGCTACGGGAGTCTTTAGTGCCCCCGGCGTGTTGTTTGACGCATGGGACGACGGGCACTTAGAGCTGTTCGCCTCCACGCCACGCGCAAATCCAGCACAACTTACCAACAGTAATGGAATCCGCCGATTCTCGAACGGAGACATAGGAGTTTTCTATCAAGCCACCGTTGGCGGCCGCAGGCAACTGTATTACCGCCTATTTAGTGGTGGTGTATGGGGCTCTGAAATTATCGTGGCGCCATCTGCAGACGATGCTTCTTTCGGCGTAGTTGTTCTAGACCCCGATGACGAAGACAGTCTGCATCTGCTTAATTATCGCGAGGTCACTGATCCATTCACACTGGCGGCGGTCGATTACCGAATCGTCACACATGCGGGCAGCGTCACCGCATCCTTAGGAACCTTCCGCGCCGGGGATCTCGGCGTAAGTATTATTTACAATGGAGATTTAATTGTAGGCTCGGAAAATCAAGATCCGGGGAGTCCGACCCCTCTTGGGAATTGCGCTTACGTCGCTCCTCTTTCCACGGGCGGTCCGGTCACATTCGTCCAGGAAGTCATCCCGGTACCGCCAGGTATCGACCCGGAAACCGCCAGTTGCACTTATCTTATTTTTGCGCCGACCACAGGCACTACCCTGACGATGGTAAAGGTTGTCGTCGGTGGAACCGCTTCGGCAACCGACTGGGATCTGGAGGTAGATACTTCGCCTCCGATCAGCGGCGCTGGCGGCTTCGGACCCATCGACATTGATCCCGGCACGTATCAGGTAAGTGAATCGGCGGGGCCGTCGGGCTACACGTCAAGCGGACCTGTACTCAGCGGCGATGGATCGCTCGTGGGCGACATGCTCACCGTGGCCGATGGCGATAACGCCGTCATCACCTTCACTAATTCGGCGGCCTCGGTAACATTCGAGAAAACCGTTATCGGCGGCACGGCAGTCCCTACAGATTTCACCCTTCAGTTTTGGCAAAGCGGGGCACTGATCGCGTTGGCGGCAGTCGGCCATACGGTCACCCTAAACCCCGGAGATTATGAATTAATCGAGCTTGGTCCGAGCGGATATACCACCAGCTACACCCTCACAGGCACGGGCGGATCGCTGACCGGGAATACGCTCACAGTGAGCAACGGAGATGATGTTACTGTGACCGCTACGAACACACAGGGCGGCCAACCGGAAGCCAGTTGCGGCATGGGCGCGGGCGGCATTCCGGTAGGCTCCAGCCCCACCGGATGCTTTGAGTTGCTGCGAGTGGTGGCAACATTCCGACCGGCGCGACACTTGCCGGTCAGGGGGAGTAATCGCTGATGGCTGGCATTGACATTAAGAACCTGCCCCTGATTCGCTCCGCAACGGAGTGGTCTGCGGATCTCGGAGCCAAGCTCGCTGAGGCGCTGCAGGACATCGCGCTCCAGGCGTCCAACGGCCAGCAGCAGACCAATGCCAATCCAACCGGACAGCCGCAACCGCCGCCGCCAGTTCAGGGGATCAGCGTTTCCGCGCAAAACGGATACATGCACGTCGCCATCAAGGACCAGAGCCCGATCTACCGCGGCGTCAGGTATTACGTCGAGCACGCCGATAATCCGCAGTTCACTAATCCGCAGATCGTCGCGCTGCATGACGTCCGCAATGTAACCATCCCAGTGGGCAATCAAAAACGGTACGTGCGGGCGTATTCGGCCTATTCGTCGAGCGAGCCGAACGAGCCCATCTATCACGGCTCTTCCGTTGAGCCGATCGCCGTAGCGGGCGGCGGCGCTCACGACGGGCCCGCGTTTCTTCCATCGCAGGGCAGCGGAACAGGACCCGCAGGCGCCGGATTACAGGGACCAGGCAAAGAGCCATTTCGACCAGTGGCCGGGAAGCCGCCAATCCGATGATTATCCGCGCCATGACGCCTGCAGATATTCCGACTCTGCGCAACATCCACGAACTCAGTGGACTGGCGTACACTTTCCCAGACCTGCGCGGGCCGCTCATGGAAAACGTGCTGGTGATCGCGGACGAGCGCGATATTCCGATCATGGCGGTAGCGGCGGAACGGGTTTTACAGGCGTACTTGCTCGTGGATGATTCGCTACATCCAGCGGCCAAGTTGAGAGGCATTCGGATGTTGCACGAAAACATGGCTCCACTATTGAGGGAAAAGGGGTATAGTGAACTAAACTGCGCCATCCCGCCAGAATTGGAGAGGAGTTTCGGGAGAAGACTTATGCGGACATTCGGATGGGTACTCAACTGGACTAGCTACGCGAGGCACTTCTAAATGCGCGGATCACAGCAGGCTCAAGAAGGCGCTACCACAGGACTCGCGCAAAATAAGGCGCTGTTCAACCAGTCGGGCGCACTCTACAGCACACTCGCTCCGCAACTCGCAGCGATGGCCGCCAATCCCAAGGGCATGGGGCCACAAGATATCGCACGCGCCGACACCGCTGCACAGCAAAGCGCGGGCGGATCGCAGGCAGCGGCTACGGGCGAAGCATCGCTGATCGAGGGGCGCACGCGGAATGCTGGCGGTCTAGGCATGGCGCTCGGCAAAGCAGCGCGGGAAGGCGGGCGGCAATTGTCGGAAGCAACCCTCGGTACCCGCATGGCCGATACCGAACTGAAGGAGAACCAGCGCAAGGAAGCCATCCGCGGCGAAGAGGGGCTGTACGGCACCAGCTTGGCGGGATCAGGTCAGTCGCTCGGAGCGGTGGCACCGAATGTCAATGCGGACGTGGCGGCGAAGGATGCTAGCTGGAACTGGAGTAAATATATCATGTCGCCGCTGTTGAGTGCGGCAGGAGGGGCAGCGCCGCTATTCGCGCCTCACCGATAACATGGGCGGATTCTCCACACTCCCGGTAGGCGGCGCACCGAACAAGATTCGGAACCCGATCCTCGATGAAATTGATCGGGCCGCATCGAATGCGCACGCCACCCTCAGCCCGCAGGCGCAAGAGGTTGTTCGGCGCACCACGGCAGCGCCCGTTCCTGGACCCGGCAACACAATGGATCGCAGCCCCGTGGAGCAGATGCCGCCACAGATGCCAGCGCAGCCCATCGCAGGGCCGTCGGGCACTCCCAAGCCGATTGGAGGGCCACCGCCCCGTGAAGCCAATGATGGCCTGCGTGACGCGAGTACGATTCCGCAGCGTCCGTTTGACGAAATGCATTCGACGATTCAAGCGGCGTCTGAAAGAGCCATGGGGATGCGCTTCCCGGCTCCCTATCCAAGCACGCCACGGCCAGCACCAGCGATGCCCTTTCCGACCACTGCTCCGGGTTCGCCCCGCACTGCATTTAATACTCCCTTGGCAGAAGGGGAGCAGGCTCAATTCGGTGCATGGAAAGACCAGAACGCGCCTAATGATTCGGGGCAGGATTACGACTTGCAGGGAGCCTATAAGTACGGTCTGTCGCCTGCGGAGAATGGGCATTGGTCCGACCGGTTTAAGAAACCAAATCATCCGACGTTCAGCAACGAATCGCAATATGCGGGTTACGGCAATCCCGGCTCATGGCGGGGCGAAACCTTTACGCCACCCGCGCAGCCCATCGCTACGCCCGCACAGGCAAGGCTTGCAGCGGAGCAGGCACCCCCGATTCACCATCACAACAAGTTCCTGCGCGGTCTGGGGTACGCCGGGGATGCGCTCCTGACTACGTTCGCACCACGGGCGGCGCAGGTGATTCCTGGGACGATGCTCAACAAGCAGTTGAAGCTCGCCAATGCCGAGAATGCCGTCACGGATGAGCAGAACGTGCTGAACGATCAGAGCAAGCGCGGGCTGGAGCAATCGCAGGCGGACGAAAACGCAGCGCGTGTTCCGCTAATCGGAGCACAGACCGAGGAAGCGAACGCCCGCGTTCCGTTCATCCACGCCCAAACGGTGACCGAGGAGGGCAAGCCAGAGCTTCAGCAGCAGGCCGCCGATGTCAGACAGCAAACGGCGGATTTAGCGGCTCAACGGCAGCGAGAGACGGTTCAATCGGCGCTGCTCAAGGCGGGATACGAAATGGGGCCGGATGGGACACCAGTTGCAATTCCACGCGAAAGACTCCCAGAATCCGAACGCGCCAAGCTCGATCAACTCGATAACCTCGGAGCTTTGCGCAATGCTCAGGCGGAACTCGCCGCGGCCAACGCAGAATTAGCCCGTGCGAAAGCGGCCGGCGTCCCCGCGCAGATCGAAGCCACTAAGATCAAGGCCGCGAATGCGGAACGGGCGCACGATATCGCGCTTGCCAACCTGGGACTGCATCGCCAGCAATTCGAGTTTCAGTCGCAAGGAACAGTTAACGACGTTGCGCCTCCGGGAACGCTTCTTACTGAGGACGGCAGGCCGGTCGGAACGCGCAATGCCACGAACGTGCGCCCCACAACACAACAGCGTGGACGAGGAGATCTGGGCACCAGTGCCCAGCATCAACTCGAAGATATGCGGGCCATCGTCCAACAGCGACCGGACATCTTTGGACCAGCAGCGGGGAGAAAGACCGATTTCAGCGTTTGGCTCGGGTCTGAAGATCCCGATGCGGCCAAGTTCCGTACCGCGCGTACGATTCTCGGGGACCACGAGGCCGGTACCTTCGGAGGACGCTCGGATCAAACGGTTAAGGATCTTCAAGTAGCGGCGGGGCTATTCAAAACAAACCCCGAAGCAATCTTGGCTAGTTTGGGGCAGTTAGAGAAGGCAACAAAAACCTTTATCAAGGCCGGTACCGTCCGCACGGTCGGGAGCGATGCGAATAAACCACAAGGCATGATCCGCGCCCGCGATCCACAAGGAAACCTCCATGAAGCTCCTGCCGGTACTCCGCTACCTGCCGGGTGGAAGGAAGAAAAGGCTCGATAATGGCCGATACTTCAGCATGGAAGCGGATTGACGAGTCGGGGTGGAAGCCCGTTCAGGCAACCCCCAGCGCGCCCTTAACAATGCCGCGCCCCAAAGTGCCAGGGCTAGATCCTGGGGTAGCAGCCCCTACGGTGGTTGATAGCGTAAAAGGATACTTCGCCAATCGCCCTAGCTTGAACGACGTGACGGACGGTAAAATGCACGCTCTGGGCGGTCCAGAGAAATACGTCCTGATGGGCGCGTTCGGTTCGGGAGTCCCCGGAGCCGCCGCTGGATTCCGTGCAGCTATTCCGGGAATCGCCAAAGGAGCCAGCAAGGTGGGCATCGGGGCAGCGCTCGATTCTGCTGGTGTCCCTGCGCACGTTGGCACCCTATTGGGAGCGCGCGAGGGCATCCCTGACATTGTGAGTGGCATAAAGACGGGGATTACCGCAGGTCGCGCGGCGGCTCAGGCCAGCAGCCCAGCAGCGCGGTTATCGCGCGCCATCGAGATGCCAGCGCCAGAAGCGCGATCGTTGCCTGTGGGGATACCTCAAGCCCCAGCCGGATTAACTGGACGGGAGGGCATCGTGCCTGGTCCGCTCGCACCAGTGAAGCCGCTGAACATCGCAGGGCCGATGCCGCCGCCAGCCGAGGGCGCGATTATGCCGCAACCCGTTCAGCCGATCCCGGCGCCGAGGTTGATCGACCGCAGCCGCATCACGATCTCGCGGCCGGATGCCGAGGTTTTGGTTGAAGAAGCGGGCGGCGGCGGAATCCCAAAGAGCGTTCGCGATCCTGTTCGGGAGCGCGTTCAAAAGAGTAACCTTAAGGAAAACCAAAGGATGCTCGCGGAATTGAAGGCGAGAGACCAAAAGATACTTGATGAATCCATCAAGGCGAGAGAGGCCAAGAGGAGCAAATAGCTATGCCGGAATATGACGTACCCCAAGCCGGATCCAACCGAACCAACCCCGGTAAGAACGTGACCTGTCTCGACGTGGGGCAGTCCTACGTGATGTTCGACGGCACCGAAACGCCCGCTGTCGGCCTCGCCTCCGTCGCGTTCGCCCGTGGCACGCAGGGCAGCGTGGACGGCGGGGTGACGTTCAACATGTCGGGTGACGACGGGGACGCCGCCATCGACGTGCAGGTAGCCAGCATCAACGAGGATGCCAACTTCACGACGGTGGCTACGCTGACGCCCAGCGCGGGCTCCCCAGACACCGGCAATGCAGCCTACACGGACTTGGGGCGCTCGGCGTTCTACCGACTGTACATGTCGGCCTACAGCGGCGGGGCGATGCCGGTGGTCGTGGCCCAACGGTGAGATTATGAGAACACTACTCGCATTCCTTCTAGCGGCTACTTGGGCGTTTTGCCAGAACCCCGCCGCGAATATCGGCATCAACACCACCAACGTGCAGGGCGGGATCATCGGGGATTGCCTGACGGTCAATTCGTCCAAGAAGTTGGGGCAGCAGGCTTGCAGCGCGGGCGGGGTGAGCTTGGGCGGCGATGTCACCGGCCCATCGGGGGCCAATACCGTAGTAAAGATCCAAAACCGGGCAGTGTCGAGTGCCTCTCCATCAACGGGTCAGGCTCTGGCATGGAACGGATCTGCATGGGCTCCGGTTTCGGGAGGATCTCAACTTGCGCCTGGTTCCAATACTCAAGTGATCTTCAATGATGTTACATTTTTTGGCGCGGACGCAGGGCTGACCTACAACAAAACAACCGACAGTCTAACTGCGGTGGGGAGCATCGCATGGGGTGCGTCTGCAAGTCTTGTCCCTGCGGCCACGGGAGCGGACATGCTCTTTCCGGCTGGTTTCATGTACCTGTATTTGGATGGAAATGGTTCCACTGGGACCTTCGCGGCGTTTGAGACTGGCGGGCCAGGGGTAAAGGGGTTCGTAGACTTCGCGATCAGCACCGAAGTCGATCCGATGAACTCGAACTCGTACTTAGTTCAGTATTTCTTGGGGGTGAACAATCCGGATGCGGCCTCCAAATATAAGACGCCATTCTCGATGGATGCCACGGGTACATACTCGGACGGTGGCACGCTTACGGGAACCCTTACCCTAACCGATCAGATTTTGAGCCAGTCATTTCTTAGCTACGTTTCCGGCGGCGCGTTCACGCTCAATACGACTAACAACTATGGTCTCAAGACAAACTTCGGCTCCGGCGGCGCATTCCTCGAAGCCAAAAACATCACCGGCGCTCAATGCACCCACGCAGATTATTGTTTCTCGAAGGTGAACCTGAACGCGATCGTGGATGTGACCAGTAAGTATGGGGACTCGGACATCAACCTGTACCTGACCAACCCCAATGCCGGGACGCCAATATATCCAGGAATCTCGATTGGCGTGGAGGGGAACTACGCTAATAACAACACAGCCACAAACGCCCGACTCTACATCTATGACAACGTTCACTCCACTACGCCCTTTACCTATAGTCTAAATACTCAGATCGCTACGTTCTTCGTGCAGACTTCGGTGGATGCCGAACTGGACGTTACGGGAGTAGCCCAGGTTGGTCATCTTAATTCGGCGGCGAATTGTTCCGACTCTGCGGGCGCCGCGGCGTGCGGAGCGGCTCCTGCCGGCGCGGTGGTCATCGATGCGGGAGCGACTACGGTTGTGGTGAGCACCACGGCAGTAGCGGCGAACAGTCAAATCTTTGTGACCTTCGACTCTTCATTGAGCACGCGCCTCGGCATCACGTGCAACGCTACCGTGGCGCTTCCGGTAGTTTCGGCGCGAACCACGTCAACGAGCTTCACCATTTCAGTGCCAGCGGCACCAGCGGTCAACCCCGCATGCTTCGATTATTTCATCATCAACTAAAAAAAATGCGGTCATACATAGTAGTTGCGGTCGTTTTCCTTCTGGCTTTGTTCGTCGGCCTACAAGGACAATCGACCCTTTCGTTGGGCAGCGCGGTTGCCACAACTCAGAGCCCCGGCGATAACAGCACCAAAGTGGCAACCACGGCTTACGTGGAAGCTAAAACTGTAACCGTAGCTTGCGGTGGGTTGCCTGCACTGACTGGCGATACTACGACCTCGGCGGGAAGCTGTGCGACCACAACCGGGAAAGTAAACGGCATCGCGATCACGGGCACTCCCGCTGTAGGAAACGTGCCCGTCGCGACAAGCACCTCGGCCGCGGCATGGGGACCGGAGTCCCTGCAATTGCTTTCAAATGGAGCGGTGGCATTGCCCTACGGCGCGACGATGCCCGTCGTTCGCGACTTGGCGCGCACTTGCGCCACCTGTACCACGAACGTGGACCTGTACACTCCCGCATCTGGGCATCAAGCGCTGGTCAATGGGTGCGCCTACACCAACACCGGAGCGAACAGTACAAACTTCACACTCAAGGTCAAGATAGGCGGAACATATTTCGCGCTCTATGCGCTATCCACGATTGCCAGCGGCGGGGCCAGCGTCAACACCACATCCGGCTTTGTGCTCGACTCCACGATGACCTTAGCGGTGTTGCTGAACAACGCGGCCACGTCCACCACTGTCGTGTCTTGCTCCGTGGTCGATTTCGTCACGCCGACGACCGGGCCGCGTATCCGCACCATCATCGTGACCACCTTCGCATCCGGGGACAACACGCTATACACCGTACCGGCTAGCACGACCGCAATGGTGGTGGCGGCGGGGCAAATTGGCGTCCTGAACCTGCTGAACTACATCAACAACTCTGGAAATGCGCGGACGATTCAATGGAACGTCGTGCCATCTGGCGGGGCGGTGAGTGCCACAGGGAATGCGATCAGCCAATCCGCGTCGGTAGCGGATGCTGCGTCTTCCGTGAGACCTTTCGATGGGACCATGACAGCGGGTGATTTTATCTCCCTGAACACGAGCGCGAACACGGCGGGGCAGGTCGCATGGTTTACAGTAGTAGAACGAACGGTAGGAGGCCCGTGAAAACACTTTCTGCATTTCTAGCGGCGTGTGCGGTATTTGCAGGACTGAACGCCTTAGTCCACGCCGCCGACGAACCCACCGCTCCCAAGCAGATCCTCGTGCCCTTCAACGAAGCCGAACAGAAGGGCATGAACGATCTCCAGCGCGATATGAGCGTGCTCCAATTGCGCGTGGAGAACTTCAGGCTGTCTAAGTGCCTTCAGGAATCCATCCCGGCTGCGCAGTGTGGCCAGCTGGCAGCGACCGGCGTCTACCGCCTCGTTGCGCCAAAGTAGTGCGATAATCCCGGTATGTCCATGGGAAAGACTGGCGGTGTGATTCGCTGGATTGAAACACCCTCCTTGGCCGGAGCGCAAAGTCCAGATTGCATGGCAAAGATCGAGGCTGAATGAAACTACTGATTCTGTCGCTCATTAGCGCGTCCCTGTGGGCGCAAACCAACTACGTGCTGTCGTGCCCTTCTACCGCGGCCGCCGGCACGCAGGTATCCTGCACGATCATCGCTACGGGTGGCTCGCTGGTAGCCGCGCAGTTTTCCACCACGGTTACCTCAGGCTCCGGGGCCACGCAGGTTGCATGGAACATCGCGACCGCGCTAACGAACAAGACCGTTTGGACCGCACTCCCGAATCCCATCGTTTTGTTGTATGGCGCGAATCAGGCGGTCATCCCCACCGGCGCGATCATCAGCACGCTCAGTTTCACGATGCCGAGCGCGAATGCTAACATCACGATCAATTCGTGCTACGCCTCAGACGCGGGAGGGGGTTCGATACCTTGCACCACAAACCCCACTCAGGTCGTTGGCCTACCGTTGTCAAAGTGCGACATTGACGGCGACGGCGCAACGACCCAAGCCGATGTAAACGCGATGAGGTTGCAGATTCAGAGTGGACCGCCGAATCCGAACAAGAACGTGACGCATCTTCAGCAGGTGCAGAATGCCGTGCTTGGGATGCCGTGCACGCTACCATGACCGCTCGCGTCCTCATTCTCGCCATCCTCCTCACGGGCTGCGCTGTGCGATCGCGCACGCTGGGCACGGCGGTTTATCCGCGCCCGTGCTGGGACGCCCGGTACCAACAGCAAGCCGCGTCGGGCAGGTTCGCGCACACGTACTGCGTGGACAAGGGGCAAATGTTCATCGACGGGAAGCGGGCCGAGGTGCGCTGGAACGGGGCGCAGATTCAGTGGGAGCCGGTGAAATGAGCAATTACGTTATCGAATCGAGCATTGAGGTCACCTCAAACTCCTTCATTGTTCTGATCTGCGCTTTGTGCGAAAAGCCGATCCAATCTGCTTGGGTGATTCTCAATGAGCCAACGTGCAAATGCGACAATACCCGCTCTGTTGTAAAATGAACCCGTGAGGTGGCCGCACATGTTCACGATCCTTCTGTTCAGCCCTGAGGACCGTGCGCTACTCACGCGCCTCCTCGATTATCTGGACGGCCAGCAGCAAGCCAAGATCGACGCGATGGCGGAACAGGTTCGTACGTTAACCGGGCAATTGCATGACTCGCAGGTGGGGTTGCAGGGCGCGGAAGATTCACAGAAGTAAATCAACCAACGGGAGAGACCACATGGCAGACTTTTCATCCTTACAGGCAAAGATTGACGAATTGACCGCGCAGGTTGCGGCGACTCGGGGCGTAGAGGCAAGTGCGGTTGCGCTCATTAACGGATTCGCCGCGGCGATCACGCAGGCGGTCACCGATGCGCTCACTGCCGACAACGCGGCGGATCAGGGCAGCATCGATGCGGCTGTTCAGGCCATCGAAACCTCGCGGGCGGCATTCGCGGCATCTGGTGGGGACTTGGGCGCGGCGGTGAACGCCAACACTCCGGTTACGCCATCCAAAAAGTAATCGATCTCAGCACACAGGCGAGGGGGTTGGTCTTCGGACCAGCCCCTTTTCGTTTAAACTATCCTCATGCCTGAACCTGTGGCGGGGCAACCGCCGCCCACTACCACCATTCAGCAGGAGATCACGCTAGCCAGTCAACGCCGCGTGAACCTTATCTGGGAGTACACGCAAGCCGTGATTGCTATTTTCGTCGTGCTAGCGTGCGTCAGTGTGGGCATCTGGGGCACCATCAACGGTAAGGATATTCCGTCGTTCCTGTCGTTCATCTGCGGGAATGTGGTTGGATTCTACTTCTCCAGAACGAATCACGCGGCCATCGGCGGAATCGGGGATAAGCCGACGCAGCCTTACGAAGGTCGCTGAGAAAGCGTACACTGAGGGCATGACACTTGACGTCTGGTATTGGCTCTTTATGGCGCTCTGGCTGTTCTTCGGCCTGTGGCGAAATCGCACGGAACCGTACTTGCTCGGCGGCCACGTTCTCAGCTTCATTCTGTTTTTGCTGATCGGCCTGAGGATTTTCGGATCACCCGTAAAATAATATCCGCGAGTTCTGCTAAAATCGACGGCTAAGGGAGCAACCGAATGCCGGTGAATCGTGTACCCAGTCCGCGCGTCACGCAAGCAGGCCAGTGGCCCAAGATCGGCCAAGCATCCACCTATCAGGCAGAGAATGGCGATGAGTTCCCTTGCCAAATCTCCTGGGTAGGCGCGAAGAACCCCGATCAGACGAGATGTAATGTCCAGGCGACTTTCCTCATCCCCGTAGTGGGACGGGAGGAAAGCCCATGGAAGCGCATCGAATCGGCTTGGCAGTACGACAAGGCGACGGGCAAGGTGTTCTACGACCCCTGCGGTCCGCCCTGGTAGCCGCACGCAGGAGGCTATCTGTGTACGCTGACGATCCCAACAACGGGCTTACCTTGTGGCAGCAGATCGCGGCGGCCATCGGCACGGCGGCGGCTAGTTTCTTTAGCGGGTGGTCATTGAAGAAGGCGCGCACGGCCCAGCGCGAAACCATCGACATCGAAAAGGAATTGGCGGAATCCGAAAGCATCAAGTCGCTAGAGGTTCGTATCCATCGCCTGGAACTGGCACGCCACAGAGACAAGCGCGAAATCCTGGACGCGATCACGGCGATGGGCGATTCGCTGCGGGGGAATTAGTGTTTCTTGGAACCGTTCTTGGCGGGCGATACATAGGCATCTAAATCAGTCTGTCTGACGCGCCACTGTCCGCCCACATGGACAGCCTTAAGCCCACCGCTGGAGATCAGTTTGTAAACTGTCTTAGTGGTGAGCTTAAGTGACGCAGCTACTTCTTTGACCGTCAGGACCATTACTGCGGCTGATTGGCGGTCAGTTTCTCAAGTTCCGCCTGAAGCTCGGCGCGCTTCTCAGTCGGCGTCTTGAGGGTATCCATGCGGGCCTTGATCTCGCGGACGCGCTTGTCCACCGAATCCTGCTGGCGGGTGCGAATCTCGCGCTTCAGTTCCCGAGCACGGGTGTCGAGCCACTCCGGTACATCGACCGAAAGCTTCTCAAACTCCCCGTGGATCGCCGTGGCCGCCGCCGACATCGCGACCAGTTCCTCCAGGTCGGGTCGTTGCAGGTCCAGATTCTTCAACTGCTCTAGGTTAAACACAGACTTTCTCTCCCTTCGTGGTTGCATTTGGCAGTACGTCCTCCAACTTCAGCAGCGGCTGTTCCATGATTTCATCCACCAGCGAATACCGCTGCGCCCGCATGGTTTGAACCAAGTTAGGCAGGCTGTAGTAGTCCACCCCGCCCGTAAGATCGAACACCTGAACGTCGATATGGGCCTGCTTTAGGTTGCCGGAAAAGCTATCGGCATCCGACCCCCGCACTTTATACAGATACACCGGGATCTGCTTCCCGATGGACTGAGCATAGGCCGCGTAAACGTGGGCGAATGCTGGCGCGGTGTTCTCTCCACCGTCCGACACAACTGCGATCCCATCGACGTCAATCTTTTTCTCAACGATGGACAGTAGCCCAGCGCCCATCGACGTGCCACCGCCCGCCGTTACGTGCCGCGTCTCGGCAAGCAACTGCTCATAGGTCTTGCCGGTTGCGTTGATGTAACGCGGGGTATTGTCGAAGAACACCAGATGGACTTCACCCTTTACCATCTTGGCGAGAGTAGCCGCCATATGGCGCGAGGCTTCGATAGCGACCTGCATGGAGCCGCTCTTATCGCCCAATACCAGCCAGTTCCCATCGACGCCACCCAGCGTCTTGATCTGCTTTTCCTGAAGATCGCGGAGCTTATCCGAGATCCCCTCATCATCCATCGCTTCAGCCGCCCGCGTGGTCTTGAGCGTGGCTTTCTTGCTCGATGCGGCCCGCCCGATGGCTTGCTCGTAAGCGGCCCGCAACGCCGGTACCGTCTTGACGCCCAGCCGCTCAAGCATCTTGGAATTGGTCACCAGTTCGGTCGGGGTCATGCGCTCGATTAGCGCCAGCACCAGATCCGTTTCCTTAGCCTTTGGTCCCAGCGCCCCCATCGCGATCAAAAAAGGGATACGGCGCTCCATGATGGTTCCCGCCGCCTCGCTGTTCGACATGTTCTTAAGGTTCGCGATGGATTCAAACACCGAACCCTTAGGACGCTCACCCTTGAACAGAATTGCATCCGCCATTGTGGACGGCTTCACGTGCCACAGCGCGTACAAGTCCTTCAGGGATGCACGGTGTTGGACTGCCATCCGTTCCCACTTGGCCCAGTTGGATTCTCGCGAGCGCAGGTAGCCCGTAACCACCCGGCCCATTGCCTGACGTGCGACCTTCTGCGACCGAGCGAACCGACCAGCCTGTACGAGACTACGCGGGTCGAGCATTGCGACGTGCGCCAGCGAATTGGAGACAAACTCCGAATCCATCGGAGCGGTCAGACTGATGATCGGAAGCGCGACCTTAGAATCGCGGATCTGTCCCTTGATCTGATTCCACGCGATCAGGTGCGCTAGAAATTCAGGCTCCTGAGTGGCTGCCTGCTTTCCGATTGGAAGGTACTCTTCCAGTTTGCCGTGCGGAGACTTGGTAAGTTCCGCGATGATCTGATTCTTAGTGATTCCGCGCTCTGCCATAGAGGTCCTCTTTCATTGGGGTAAGTCGGTCAGCATTTGTAAGTTTTCAAGACTTGTAGGCTGTCCAGTGACCCCAAAATCATTGCGGAAAGTCGGCGTGCTCAGTGTCGTGTCCTACCGTTAGACGACCTCCCCGTATTGTTGGAGAGGCTAGGAATCGAACCTAGATCACGTGCTTAGAAGGCATGTAAGCCCACCAGTATCCGCAAACTCAACGGATGGAAGTCGAGAGGGGCGTTTCACGGATTTCTCCGTGGTCCGGGATAGGTCACAGCTCCCGGACTAGCTTCCGTTGGAGCGACCATGTAAGCCTCTATCAGTACCATCCGAACTCAACGCTGGTAAGTCGATTGTGCTGTGTTGCGTTTGCAATGTTATGAGCATTGTGCCTTGCCATTAGGCTAGTTTTCGGCGAACCGAAGACTCAGGACTCGAACCTGAATAAACATGTAAGCACCTTCAGTGACCAGCGAACCCTAACGGGAGAAGTCGCTCAGCAAATCCTCTTTCGAGGTGAATGGATGGAATCGAACCACCTACTTCAAGCTCCTAAGGCTTGTGCTCTACCAAATGAGCTACATGTAAGCTGAACAGTGCTCCCGAAAAAAGAGAATATCAGAGTGAATCTAGGAATGCAAGGGAAAATTACGAACCGCTGCGTTTTTCTTCCACTACCCGCAGATGCCACGCGCTCAAGCACGCAATCTGCACCGCGACCACCGTCAGGCGCACCGGCCACTGATCCGGGCGCAGCGGCTCCGCGCTGGTCGACCGCCACAGCCCCGCGTAAACCTGTACGGCGAACCACGGCAGCAGGATCAGGTTGTGCAGCAGAAACGTGCGGTCCACCCGTGAGCGCTCGAGCCAGCAGTAGACCGCCGAGGCCACCAGCACCGCCAGCGCCGCGATCATCGAGTACAACCGGGTAAAGTACCAGCTAGCAGGATACCCGGCATAGGGTGGCGGGACGGCGGCCACGGTCGCACTGAGCACCAGCAGCCCCACAGCGGCGGCGAACATTCGCGCATAGCGGCGCTCAGGCGAACGCACCAGGAAGCTGGTAGCGGAGACCGCCTCGACCACCAGCAGCGCCGTGGCGAGCGCCAGCGGTATCTCGACGGGCATTCCCCATGTGCGGCGGTTCGGCGCGAGGACGGCCCACGAGGACGCGAGCAGGTAGGCGCACAGACCGGGCCACTGGTAGCCGGGGGAGCGGATCAGGCGCACGACCAGCCACCAGCGCAGGGCGGCGGACAGCAGCGTGAGCGCGACCCACCAGACCTTGATCGGCTCTGGGTGAAAGATGCCCATCCATTCAAGCAGTGGCGTCATGTGGGTTGTCCTGCCCCCGGCATCCCGGTGAGACTCCGCGTGTCCGCTGGAATCGGGCAGGATTTCTTCACGGACGTTCGTTCTTGTGCGCCCAGAAGGATATCTGAGAGCCGATTTGCCACAGCGCCAGTACTGTTGCTCGCGGCATGTCTCCGTGCCACCAATACCATAGGGTACCGAATCCGAATATCGTAATCAGGAGCGCTTCAAAGATCAATCCGCACGTCTTTAGCATTCCCAATCTTGCCACGCCGTTTTGTACGTGGATCGTGCATAAATGCGGGTATCCAAAAGGCGAAGAGCACCAAACCATCATAAAACGTGCAAGAATAGCGTCATGAATCTATCGCTGGGGTTCCTCGGTGATGTGGACCTGACCGACTGGGTACGCGGGCTGCTCGGCGGTATCATCTCAGGAGGAGCGAACGCCATCACGGGCGCGTTTGGCGCGGCCATCGTAGCGCCTCAGGACTTTGCTTTACTCAGCTCCAATTCATTCAAGATGATGGGGATTATGTTCATCTTCAGCGGCATCTTGGGCGCGGCGGCGTTCCTTGCCAAGAAACCCATCCCCGATCTGAAGCACGTTGAGACAACTGTGCGCAGCATCGAGACACAGCCGATCATGACGGGCACGGGCGACGGGACTAAGACCACCATTAGCACAACCAAGGAATCGCACACCGAGCCGATAGCGCCCGTGGACAAGCTATGATCTGGCTATCGAACGCCCTCGCGCATCTGGTGTGGCTATGGCGACCCGTAAGGTAAAGCGCAAGCCGAAAGCCCCGCGCCGCCCTCGATGCCGCTTCCTAATGGTCGCTTGCAGTTGCGACTCGGCACCGAAGGCGTTTACGGGCGTGGAAGGTCCTGAGATGGTAGCGGGAATGGGAATTGCACCCGTGTCTGCGGCTTATGAGACCGCCGAATTACTACTTTTCCATCCCGCGTCACGAAAATAGGATAACATAAGCCCATGCGAACCCACCGCCTGCTTATTGTCCCGCTGGTCATCCTCAGCCTGCTACTGAGCGCCTGCAACACCTCGCTCATCAGCCTGCTCGAAAACGCGCTGGTCATCGGCCTCGAAGCCGCGTCGATCAGCGGAGTTACGTATCCGCCCCGCCTACCACGACGGACGCCCCGCTTACGCGGAGTCGCGCACGGCAGGGATCAAAAGAATACGTCGAAATACTCAACCGGCTTCGCGGGATCTTCCTTGGTGATGGCGTATCCCTGCTCAATCAACTTATTTCGCCTCCACTCCAATTCACTCACTGGAACGTCGGCGGACAACGTCTTACCTTGCGGCCAAGATGCCTTGCGATATTCAAGGCGTACATGCATGCGAGTCTTAACATCACTGTACTTTACGGACATTCGCTTTCTCCTGCTCGATGGTTTCGAGCTAACACCATTTTACCATGAGCACTTTACGGAACCCTTTAAAACCGGCCATTTCGTGCATGCAAGCCTTGTCGATGCAACGCGAAAATAAATTACTTGACAAGGTTTCGCGTCCATGAACGTCACCCTCGATCTGAAGCCCGTCACGCGCCTGACGCCCTCGGGCCATAACATCGCCTATTCGTCGGTCACCGCGTTCAGCGCCACGAACAAGTACGTATTGACCGCAGATACCGGCGCGGTGGCGAGCGTCCTCGACCGCGAAACTGGAAGGGTAGTATATCCCGACATCCCGAACGTCAACATCGAGCGTGCCTGGTGGCACCCGACCGATGACGAGACGCTCTACTACGCGGGTGGCGCATGCCTGTATTCGCGGATACTCAAGACCGACACCGTCACGCTGATCGCGGATCTGAGCAAGCCAACCAGCGCGCGACCGGCGTTCCCGAATCTTCAGGTCAGCAATGGTACCTGCGACATTCGCGATGATGGATGGCTGGCGATTCTCAGTAAGGACGGGCAGGCATTCGGCGCGGTCGATCTGAATGGCTGCACGCCGAAGAATCAGGAGAGCCACGTCTTTGGCATGAGCTACAGCACGGCGGGGATCACGGACGCTAACTATGCCGACATGACTGCGCTCGACAGCGTATCGAAGAAGCACTATTTATTTGTTGCGTCCATCCCGGCGCGAATCTACAGCATCGGCCCCAAGGGTTTGCAGTTCGAGTATGAACTGTCCGCCGATCCTTACGTGTACGGCAAGACTCCGCACTCGGCGCTCGGGGCAACGGTAGATGGAGAGCAGTTCCTTTTCTGGACGCGAGAGAACCAGGTCCAGCCGCATGATGCGGTCTGTGCGTTCTTCAATCGCGGCGCGGTCCTGATGGACGACGTGACGAAGCTCTATACCGCAAACCTGTATGGTAGCGGGGCACACTTTGGAGCGAACGCGCGCGGAATGATGGTGCACTCGCTGTTCGACGCCTATCCCAATATGCCAATTGACCCGCTGCGGAACGCAATCATCGTAACCGAGTTCGGACGAGATGTGCGGATCATCGTGCAGCCACACGGCTCAGATGCGATTAATGATTACTGGGCCACGCCGCGAGCGAACATTTCACGGGACGGCAAGTGGGTAGCCTACGCATCGAACATGGGGGTGAAGGAACCGCCCAGCGTGTACGTGGTGCCGACGCGGGGCAGCCATCCCATACCGCCGACGCTGGAGCAACGCGTAGCCGAGTTGGAGAAATGGCGGGCGGACGTGACTAGGGTGTCACGGCCTTAGGTTAGTGAGTTTTTCAATTTCCGATAGTACGGAATCAACCTCTGCCGTTTGCAGTTGCCTGGAGAGAGCCTCCATTTGCAGATCCTTGATACACCTTCTGATCTTTCTACGAGACCACCATGTACCCACCCGGGTTCCATCTACTTTTAGATCGGCATAGGGACTGTTTTCAATCCACATGTGGAATTGACCGTACTTGGCATAATACTGATCTATCTTCCATCCCTCCGGGTCTGTGCGCAAAAGATTCAATACCTTTCGGCCTAATTGTTTAGCAGTCACGCCGCCAACCTCCACGCGATGAGCAGGATTAAGCCGCATACCACCACGGCGCCCGGAAGCAAGGACGGCAGCGGGCGACCGGTGCGGGGGTTCAAAAGTGCCCTCTTTCTTCGCGGGCAGCCATCGCTCCCGACAGGTCATGTAGGTCATCGACGTAATCGAATGGCGGCCCCGCGTTGGGATGGCGCATCTTTGCCAACGTGACGATGATATGCGCCAAGCAGCGGGCGAACAATCCGACCGCGCGGAATTGCCAGTTATGTTCGTCGAAAGTCACTTCGGCCCCCACTTCCACTCGGCGGCTGCGGAGAGGGCATCAATCGACTTGGCCGACTCCATGGCATTTTGGGCAATGTACCGAACGCGCGGACTAAGGTCCTCTGCTATCAAATCGAAAGCCCTAGCCTTGTCCCGCAGAGCCTGGTCCGCCGCGAGCGCCTCGGCGATGGCGGGTTGAGACAGGACCGCGAGCGCGGGGTCGATTAACGCTCGTGCGTCCAGCGCCTCCAATAACGGGTGCTGATGACGAGAGGCCGACAGAGCACTCGCTTCGTATCGACACAGTGAGCCGACGAGCGATTGCAGCGCCCCCGCCAAGGTGTCCCTCTGGGCCGTCGACTCGCGGTTCTCGGCACGCAGAGCGTCCAGTTGCCCAAGCAGCCACATCTTGTCGTGTGCGTCGATATTGGACGGATGGACACTGAGCACATTCAGGGCATGAGAGCGGATAACTTCCGCCTTGTCGCGTTCCGGCGAAAGGCGATCACCCGGCATAGATAAATGCTCCTATGAAGAAGACGCAGAGGCCGCCAAAGACCATCCCCAGGAGAAACATCATCCACATCCCGGAACGAATTGCACGGCGATCACCCGGCATGGGGAG
>Ga0070690_100000437_pt1 | contig 21097 bp, 18 predicted proteins | sample KBSS33HmetaG_FD_64671 | JGI IMG/M metagenome (GOLD analysis project Ga0070690, IMG submission 64671) | Switchgrass rhizosphere microbial communities from Kellogg Biological Station, Michigan, USA - KBS S3-3H metaG | ecosystem: Host-associated > Plants > Roots > Rhizosphere ... | reverse complement strand
TATTTGTAGCCGCAGCCGACCGCGAAGTCGGCGTTGCACGCGTTCAGATCCACCTGCAACGCACCGACGCTATGGCTGAGGTCCCAGAGCACCAGCGCGCCTTTCTCGTGCGCCCGAGCTGTGATCGCCCGCATGTCATGCATGGCCGCGCTCTTGTAGTGAACCTGGGTCAGCACCACCAGCGCCGTGTCCTCGCTGATGCAATTGATGATGCGATCGGCCGGCTCGAGCCGCAGGGTCCGGCCCTCCATGCCGCGCAGCGCGCCTTCGATCACGTACAGATCGGTGCAGAAATTGCCCGGCTCGGACAGCACCTCGTGACGCCCGGGCCGCGCATCGAGCGCCACCGTGACGAGTTTGAAGAGATTGGCAGACGTGGAGTCGGCAACGATGACCTCGCCGGGCCCGGCGCCGATCAAGCCGGCGATCTTGTCGCCGACGCGGCGCGGCGCGCCGATCCAGTCGCAGTCGTTCCAGCTGCGAATCAGCCCTTGACCCCACTCGTTCGCGACGACGTCCGCGACACGCTGGCGGGTTGCGCGCGGCAGGGCGCCGAGGGAGTTGCCATCGAGGTAGACGACGTTCGGCGGGAGGTCGAACCGCTCACGAAACGCACGCAGCGGATCGTTCGCGTCCCAGCTGCGCACGGCGGCCAGCTCGCGGGGGCTGCGCGGTTGCACGGAATCCATGACCGGATTCTCGGTTTCGGGCCGCGGGACATTGTTCGGCATTACGGCGCTTGCCTGCAGAGCCGAAAAACGCTAGTTCTACGAAACTGCATTTTTACGAACGAGCGTTCTCATGTTGGACCGTACCGAAACTGCCATTCTGCGCGTGCTCGAAGAGGACGCCCGTTTGTCCTATGCGGAGCTCGCGGACAAGGTCGCGCTGTCGAAGACGCCGTGCTGGGCACGCGTGCGCGATCTCGAGCAGCGCGGCGTCATCAAGGGCTATCGCACCGAGCTCGATCCCGCCCAGCTCGGGCTGGAGATCCACGCTTTCATTCACGCCACCATCAATCCGGCGAAGCACGCGGAGTTCGAGGCGGCCGCGATCCGGCATCGCTCGGTGCTCCAGTGCTTCACGACCGCGGGCGAAGGCGACTATCTCCTGCACGTGCTCGTGCCGAGCATCGCCGACCTCGATCTGATCCTGCGCGCGGAGATCTCGCGCATGCCCGGCGTCCAGCGCAGCATGACCACGGTGTGCCTGAAGACGATCAAGGATCGCTCGTCGCTGATCGGCTGCCTGCGCTGACAAGAAACGTGAAGACGTGAGGGCGGACGCGCGCGCATTGCGCAGAAATTTGCCGAAAGTTCGCAAACCCGCCGGCGAGCGCGCCCCCGGCGCTGCACCCGCACCGCCGTTTTGGTTTCGATAGCACAAGCTATCTATTTGTTTGTCGGGCGCGATTCGTCGTCAGCATTCGCCGACGCGACAATACATCCGTGTCGGCTTTCACACTTGGTTAAAAAACGGATGCGCAGCGTTTTTGACGCTGCTATGTTCCGGCGCGCTCGGGAGAGGGGCTTTGACGGGCATCGACATCAAGTCGCTGGTCGACACGCAAGCGCGCGTCCTGGAAGAATGGTTCCGGCTGCCGGAATCACGGCGTCGCTATGCCACCGATGCAGTCGCCTTCGCCTATCGCCTGCTGCGCGATCAACCCGAGCTGTTCACCGGACCGAAGGAAGTCGGGCACGAGTCCATCGTGAACTGGCTGCTGCCGCATCTCGCGGAAGCGAAGACTGGCTGAAGTTGGTTCAGGCGCCCTGCAGCGCCTGCGCAATCCCGCTCACCGTCGCCACCAGCGCACTCATCAGTTCCCGGTCGTTGCTGCCGCCGGCACGCCAGCGCCGCAGCAGATCTACCTGAACGAGATGCATCGGGTCGATGTAAGGATTGCGCAAAGTGATCGAGCGCTGCACGGTCGGCTCGCCGTCCAATAGGCGCTCGACGCCGCGCACCTTCAGCACTTGTTGACGTGTCAGCTCAAATTCGGCGCGGAGCAGCTCGGCAAAGCGCCGATACTTCTCCTCGACCAGTCCCTCATAGGCCGCAGCGATGCCGAGATCGGCGCGGGCCAGCGCCAGCTCGATGTCGTCGATCAGGTTGGTGAAGAAGAACCAGCCGTCGTACATCTTGCGCAGCGACTCTGCGCCGAGCTTCTGCGACGCGAGGGCCAGGGCGCTGCCGGCGCCATACCAGCCCGGCAACATGTAACGGGACTGCGACCACGCATGGGCCCACGGTATCGAACGCAGCGCCTCGATGCTGGTGCGCTCGACGCGCGAGCTCGGCCGCGAGCCGATCTGCATGCGCTCGATGACGTCGATCGGCGAAACCTGACGGAAGAACTCGGCGAACTCGGGGTCCTCGTACACGGTTGCGCGGTACACGCGAGTCGCCTCGTCGCTCAGCAAATCCATCGTGGTGCGCCACTGCGAATCGCCGTGCTCGGGCGCAATTACCCCGACACGCGAAAGCGTCAGCGCATTGAATGCCTGCTCGAAGACGCGCAACGCGATCGGGCGCAGCCCGTACTTCTCGTTGAGGAGTTCACCCTGCTCCGTGACCCGCAGACGCCCGCGGCGTGCGCTGTCCGGGCCGCTGCGGACGAGCACTTCGGTACGACCGCCGCCGCGCGAGCCACCGTCGCCCTGGCCGTGGAATAAAGTCAAATCGATGCCGGCTCGATCGGACGCTGCGAACAGCGATTCCTGCGCCTGCCGCAGCAGCCAGCGCGACATGACGATGCCGCTTTCCTTGTTGCTCGCCGAGTAGCCGATCATCACGTACTGATGGTTGGCGCGACCGATCAGGTGTTTGCGATAGGCAGGCTCGTTGAACACCTGCGTCATGATCTCGCCGCACGAACGCAGCGCTGCCGCAGATTCGAACAGCGGCGCAACATCCGTCGGTACGTCACCGGAACGACTATCTGTCGTATCGGCCCAACGCGACAGCAACAGCACGGAAAGCATGTCGTCGACGCCGCCCGCTGCACTCACGACGTACGGCCCGATGGCATCGGTGCCATAGCGATGCCGACAGTGCGTCAGCGCTTCGAAGACCCACAGGCTGCGTTTGCCGCTCGGATCGAGTACGCAGACCGGTGCTTCGTCGCGCTCGATCGCTTCGCGCAGACGCGCGGTGCGCTCCTCGCTGCTGCGCGACGGCCACTGCGGATCGCCCAGGCCCTGCGCGATGACGCCGCGATGCGCGCCGGCGTTCTGGCGAATGTCCAGCGTCGCAAGATGAAAGCCGAACGTGCGCACGCGCCGGATCAGCCGGCGGACCTGGAACAGGCCGGCGTGCTCGCCCTTGTTGGCGCGCAGGCTGTCGACGATGAGATTCAGGTCGCCGAGAAATTCGTTCGCCGAATCGTAGTGATTGGCGCGCGAATCGTACGTGGCCCGCAGCCGTTCCATGATCTGGCCGAGGAAAGCGCGATACGGCATGCGGTCATGCCGCGCCGGCGACAGCGTCGAGGCACCCGGCAGCAACGTCGTGTATTGCTCGATGCGCGCCTGCATTGCCGCGGATATGCCGACACGCGTCGCGCTCTGCGACAAAGTTTCGGCGAGCCCCTGGCACTCGAGGAAGTAGCGATTGACGATGATCTGCTGATGACGCGCGCAAGTCTCGCGAATCGCCTTGGCGTGTACATCCGGGTTGCCGTCCATGTCGCCGCCGACCCACGAAGCGAAGCGCAGGATCTCGGGGAGCTCGCGCTCGCGCACTTCCGCGCCGTACGCCTGCTCCAGCGCCACCTCGATCTCCTCGTAGAAGATCGGCACGATCTGGAACAGGATCTCGCCGATGAAGAACAGCACGTGCTCGCGCTCGTCCGCGACGCTGAGCCGCTCGCGTGAGTTCTCTGCTGTCTGCCAGCTGCCGGTGATCTCGCTGCGAATGCGATCCCAGATCTGCCGCGTCTCGGCCGCGGTACGCGACAAGCCAAGGCGCCCGAGCAGCAGCTGCGCGATCCGCTGCTGCTTGCGCAGGATCGTGCGCCGGGTCGATTCGGTGGGATGCGCCGTGAACACCGGCTCGATCCAGATCTCGATCATCAGGCGGCGGACCTCGTCGAGCCCGAGCCCCTGCGCCTTGAGCCGCGTCACGGCCTCGACGATGCCGCCGGGCTGCGTCGTGCCTTCGTTCAAATACTGGCGGCGGCGGCGGATGCGATGGACCTTCTCCGCCATGTTGACCATCTCGAACCACAGCGAGAACGCGCGGACCAGGTCGCGCGCTTGCGCGGCCGGAATGTCGCGCGTGCGGGTCGAGAGCTCGCGGGCGCCTTCAGCGCTGCCGTCGCGACGCGCGATCGCTGCCTGACGGTCCTGCTCCACCGCTTCGAATAACTCATCGCCGCCCTGCTCGCGGATCACCTCGCCGACCAGCGCACCGAGCATGTGCACGTCTTCGCGCAGCTCGGCGTCTTTGAGCGGAAAAGAAATGTCGGAGCGAGGCATGGCGGTAGGCGGGGAAGAATAGCAGAGGTGACACAGGTGACACAGGTGACACAAGTGACAAAGGTCGGAGGCATTCTTACTTGTGTCACTTGTGTCACTCTTGTCACCTGTGTCACGCGGGGTTTTCTATGTCCCTCACCGCTCAAATTGCCGTCTTCCTGGGCGCCACGGTGCTCGCGATTCCGTTGTTCCGGATGCTGCGGCTCAGCTCGATTCTCGGCTACCTCGCGGCAGGTGTGGTGATCGGCATCCTGGGACGTCGCATCGTGCCGGACACGGAGCTCGTGATGCACACGGCCGAGTTCGGCGTGGTGCTGCTGCTGTTCGTGATCGGGCTGGAATTGCAGCCATCGCGGCTGCGCGCGATGCGCAAGGCCGTCTTCGGACTCGGTGTCGCGCAGGTCCTGGTGACCACGACTGTCTTCACTTCGATCGCGGTCGCACTCGGCCTGCCCGTGAACACGTCGATCGTCGTGGCATTCGCTCTGTCACTGTCTTCGACACCGCTCGTACTGCAATTGCTGGCAGAGCGCCAGCAGCTCAATACCCACTACGGCCGTTCCAGCTTCGCGGTTCTGCTCTTTCAGGACATCGCAGTGATGCCGATGCTTGCAATCCTGCCGCTGCTCGGCGGCGTGCAGCAGGACATGACGCAGACACTGTTGAGCGCCGCGAAAGGCCTCGGCGTGATCGTGCTGCTGGTCTTCGGCGGCAGGTACCTGTTGCGTCCGGTGCTACGCATTGTCGCCGAAACGAAAGTCAGCGAGGCATTCACCGCAGCCGCATTGCTCGTGGTGCTCGGTACCGCGCTGCTCGTCGATGCGGTCGGGCTGTCGATGGCACTCGGAGCTTTCGTCGCCGGGCTCCTGCTCGCCGACAGCGAGTACCGTCACGAGCTCGAAGCCGACATCGAGCCTTTCAAAGGCCTGCTGCTGGGCCTGTTCTTCATGTCGGTCGGCCTGTCGGCGAATCTCGGTCTGTTGATCGAGCAACCAGGCCGCATCGCGCTGCTGGTGGCAGGTCTGATCACCGTGAAATTCCTGCTGTTGTACGGGCTGGCGCGCGCGACGCGCCATTCGCCGGAGAGCGCGCGCGGCCTGGCGTTCGCGCTGCCGCAGGCGGGCGAGTTCGGCTTCGTCTTGTTCTCGCTGGCGGTGAGCAATCGCGTGCTGGATCCGGAGCTCGCGGAGATGCTGGTGATCGTCGTCACCATTTCGATGGTCGTCAGCCCGCTGCTCATGTCGCTGCACACCAACGTGATCGAGCCGCGGCTCGCGAAACCCGAGCAGCGCGAGTTCGATCGCGTCGAGAGCCAGGACAGCCGCGTGATCATCGCGGGCTTCGGCCGCTTCGGCCAGATCATCGGCCGCGTGCTACGCATGCGGCGGATTTCGTTCACGGCGCTCGAAGGCAGTGTCGCGCAGGTCGACTTCGTGCGCCGCTTCGGCAACAAGGTGTACTACGGCGACGCCTCGCGCCTGGAAGTCTTGCAAGCGGCGGGGGCGGCGCGCGCCGAAGTGTTCGTGCTTGCGCTCGACGACGTCGATGCGTCAGTGCGGACCGCCGATCTGGTGCGGCGGCACTTCCCGAATCTCAAGATCATGGCGCGTGCGCGCAATCGCCAGCACGCGTTGCGACTCATGGATATCGGCGTGCGCTATTTCATCCGCGAGACGTATCTGTCGAGCCTCGATCTGGCGCAGCACACGCTCGAAGCGCTCGGTCTGACGCGGGCGGACGCCATCGAAAGCATTCGCCGCTTCGACGCGCACGACAGGAAGCAGTTGCAGGCCCAGCGCGAGATCCGCGACGACGAACAGAAGCTGATCCAGTCGGCGCAGCAGGCGGCGCGCGAGCTGGAGCAATTGTTCGAAGCGGATACGACGACGGAAGGCGCGGAAGAACAGCGCCGCGCGCAGGCTAGCTGATCGCCTGGATCGTGCGCGTGTAGGCGGAGAGCACGAGGCCTTCGATGGCCTTCTCCGCACGCGGCGCGAGCAACAGCCGCAGCAACACTTCGTCGGAGGGGCGCGCCGGATCGTCGATCAGGATCTGCTCGATGAAGCGCGTCACGCGATGCTGCACCTCGTTGATGAAGCGCAGCTTGTGCGGATCCATCGGCTGATCGCCGCCGGCGGCGTAGAAATTACGCGCTTCGAGCGTCATCTCGTACATGAAGTGCGCCAGCAGCCGCGCCTTCTCGAGCGAAGAGATCTCTTCGAAATGGCGGATTTCGGAATCGAGGTTCATTGGCGCGGATCATCAGCGCAGCGGCGCCCAATGGCAAGCGCCGGACGGCGGGCGGTCCGACAAAAGGCATAATGAGAAGAGAGTCACACTCTCGCGCGGTCAGGCTGAAGCCTGACCCACGCGGAAGTTCCTCAGGCTGGGAAGAAGTCGATCGGCTTCGTCACGGTGATCGTGCCGACGTCCTTGGCCTGGAACTGGAACAGCTTGATGCGCGCGACCAGCTTGCGCTCCAGCTCCGGATCCTTGAGCTCGCTCGACACCACTTCGCATTTCAAAACCGAGCCGTCGGCGCCGATCGTCAGCTCCAGCACGACCTTGCCCTGGAGACTGGGGTTGTCGCGCAAGGCGCGAGTGTAGAGCGCGTAGATCGCACCCTTGTTCTTGTCGAAGACCATCGCGATCTCTTCTTCGCTGCGCGAAGCCTTGCCGCTGCCGGCGCCGCGCTCGACCTTGTTCGTGCCCTGCGCAGCGAGCGTCGCGGACGAAACTTGCGTCGTCGCGTGACCGGTAAGCGAGCCTGCGCCGCCGCCGTAGCCGCGACTCAGGCTGGCGGTGTTGATGCCACCGCTGCTCTTGCCGGCCTGCGAAGTGATCAGGTTGCGCTCCGAGCGCGTCTCTTCGCCAATCTTGCCGGTCAGATTCTTGGTCTGTGCCGCCTTGTCGAGGACCGCGTTGTCGCGCAGATCCGCGAGCTGATCCTGGAGCTTCAGCAGGCCGGCGTTCTGCGCACGCTCGCGCGCATCCGGCTTGGGCGGCGGCGGCTTCGGCGCTTCGACTTTCTTTTCCGGCTCCGGCTTCTTCTCTTCGATCTTCGGTGGCGGCGGCGGTGGCGGCACCTTCTTCTCGAGCACCAGCTTGACGATGCGATCGGGAATGGCGGGCGCCTTGGTCGCGTGCTCGCGCACCGGCAGCAGCGGAATCAGGATCGCAAAGACCGCGAAGACGATGAACGCGTTCCGCACCACCTTGCGAAAGCGCCGCTCCACGTCCTCGGTCGGCGACCAAGGCAGGTCATACAGGCGATAGTAAGGAGCAAGTACCATGGCGGTTACGTTGGCTCTCTAGTTAGTCAGTGACGCCGTGCGCGCAGTGGCCGGCACCGCGCCGCCCTCACGCTCGATGACAGCGAGCGACACCTTGCCGTACTCGGCATCGGTGGCCGTCGCCATGATCTTGCGCAGCACTTTGTACGGCGTGTTGCGGTCACCGAGGATCGTCACTTCGCGTTCCTTGATGTCGTCCTTCGCGGCGCCCGCGAGCACCTTGTCGGCCTGGCTCTGCAGCGCAGCCTTCAACGGCGCGAATACCGCGTCCGGCGAAGCCTCGACCTGCGCGAGCGTGCCGACCGAGCGGCCGTCGACCAGCAGCTCTTCCTTGGTGACCATCACCACGACCGTCGGCCGCGGCTTCTTGTCCGAAATCGACTCGGGGATCGAGATGTTCTTGGTGTTCGGCAGAATGTCGACGTCCGAGGTGTGCACCAGCAGGAACACGACCAGGATCGTCAGCATGTCGATGAACGGCACCAGCGTCATGTGGTTGCCGCCTTCGACCTTGTTGCCGCGCTTGCGATGGCGCTTGATGCGATAGGGCGTCATGTCGGCGCGTCTCCCACCGAGACATCGGGGAACAGCTCGGCCACCTGCCACGTCGAGCCGGGGACCGGGAACACGCGCACCGTGTCCATCACCTTGACGAGCGTGTCGTACGCGATGTCCTGCTCGAGCAGGATGGTCGCGTCCGTCTTGTCGTTGTACTTGGTCTTCACCAGCGACAGATAGTCCTGCAGACCCTTGAGATCGTACGTGCCCTGCTGCGACGGCAGGCTCTTCAGCAAGCCGGTGCCGCGATCGGCAACTTCGATCTTGTCCGCGCGCACGATCACTTCGAGATTCAACCCTTCCGGCAGATCGGGCACGGCAGTGTCGGCACCCGGCAGGTTGAGCTCGAGGATGTTCGTCTTGGTGAACACCGCGGTGAAGATCAGGAAGAACACCAGGATGATCATCATGTCGATCATCGGCACGACGTTGATCTCATGGCGCCCGCGGTAGCGCGCATGATTTCGCGACACCCGCCGCGAGACCTTGGACTGAGCCATTGCCTAGCTCCTGCGTGCGGCGCTGAGTTAAGCGATGCCGTGGGCCGTGCGACCGCGCGGCGCCGGGTGCTCGTCACCCGCATCCACGTCCTGGCGACGCTCGACGACGGAGTTCAGGAACTTGACCGCGGCGATTTCCAGGCTGTCGATCAGCTTGGTGGTCTTCGCTTCCAGGAACATGTGTGCGAGCAGCAGCGTGATCGCGCACAACAGGCCCGAGGCCGTGTTGTTCATGGCGACCGAGATGCTGGCGGCGAGCAGGCTGGCCTTCTCGGCCGGATTCGCCTGCGCGATCGAGGCGAACGCCGAGATCAGGCCGATGACCGTGCCGAGCAGACCGGTGAGCATGCCGATGTTGGCGAGCGCCGAGAGATAGTGCGTGCGCTTTTCCATGCGCGGGATGATCTCGAGCAGGCTCTCGTCCATCGCCTTCTCGACGTCGTCGCGACGCCGCGCGCTGGCGAGCCGTGCGATGCCGTAGTTGAGCACCGTGGCGATCGCCGCCTTCGACTTCGAAGTGACTGCGACCACCTGCTTGAAGTTGCCGGCGTTGATCAGCGGCACCACCTGGCCCCACAAGCGGCGGTTGCTGGTGGTCTCGATGCTGAGGTAGATGAAGCGCTCGATCGCGATGGCCACGCCGACGACGAAGATCGCCGCGAGCGGGTAGAGGAAGAAGCCTCCGTCGCGAAAGAAGCTGACGACAAAATGATAGAACTCCATCGACGTAGTCTCCTCTGCAGTGCCGTGCCGAATGCGCGCGCTGGCGCGTCGGTGTAAGTGAAATCCGATAAGTCAGAGTGTCATTAGGTAAAACTGCAATGCTGCGACCTACTTCTCATCGCTGCGAGAGGGCGCGCTCGCTGCAGCGCCGGGGTTGGCCGAGGCTGCAGGGGAAGCATTACCGCCTGATGAGACAGCACCGTAGTAGGTCACTTCGCGACGAAAAACGTCACGATCGACCGGTGTCAGCACCTCGTCGAGCAGTGTGTTGAACGGCTGCGCCGGCAGATCGCCGAGATCGGCTTTCTTCCACGGCACGATGTACAGGACCTTCGGCAGCTCGCGATTGCCCGTGACGATGGTCGTATCGAGTGTCACGCGATCGCTTTGCGGGCGCTTTCCTGGAGCGGCCTGCTTGGACGCATCGGCTGTCTGCTTGGGCGTATCGGCCGCCGGCTTCGCAGACGTATCGACCGCCGGCGCTGCGTCAGTGCTCGCCTTCGGTGCAGGCTCGGCAGCAAAGGCTGCAGTCGCGGTGAGCAGCAACCCCGGCAATGCACACTTGATCAGCTTGAACATCATTCCGCCCTCGCCGAGCGCTCGCTGCCGATGCGCTTCTTGAGCTCGGTGACCCAATTGTTCACTTTCTCGTCCGGTGCGCCGGCGAGCGACAGGTAACGCTCGTAAGCTTCCAGCGCGCGCTCGGGCTGCTGCAGATACAGATCGCACAGCACGCCGAGATTGAGATATGCGATCGCGTAGTTCGGATCGATCTGCACGGCCTTCTGGTACGCGCCGTCCGCGTCCTTGAAGCGGCCGAGCTTGCGATAGACGATGCCGAGCTGATTGAACGCCTGCGCGTTGTTGGCGTTGCGCTCGATCGCGCCGCGCAGCGATTTCTCAGCGTCTTCGAAGTGACCGGCCTTCGCCTGCAGGATGCCGAGATTCAGCAGCGGACCGGAGAAAGTCGGGTACGTCTCGGCGAGCGCGCGAAACTCGCGTTCGGCGGTGACAGCATCGCCGGCACTCATATGCACGACGGCTTGATCGAACTTCTGCACGGCTTCGGGCGGCGGCGGTTGCTCGATCGGCATACCGGCAGCATCCACAGCGCCTTCGGCGGGTGTCTCCTGCTTCGCGCCCTTTTCCGCGTTCGCCGTCTTCTCGACCCTCGCCGCCTTCTCCGCTTTCTCGGGCGCAGACGCAGAGCCGCACGCCGCCAGCATCAGCAGCGCGACGACGCTTACCAGTCCTGTTTCAGCGTAACGTCGGCACATAGTCTTCACTCTTTTCCGCCTTGGCATAGCGCGCCGGCTTCAGCTTCGCGAGCACGTCGAAGCTGCGCTGGACGAACTCGTCGTACACGCCGTCGCCGGTGCGCCGCGCGTTGGTCTCGTGCAGCTCGATCGACTTCTCTTCGAACGGGAACGCCTGTTCTTCGAGCAGCACGTCGTACTGTTCCTTGGCATCGGCATCGAGACCTTTCGGCCGCTCCGAGGCCATCAGGTCGGCGCCGAGCTGGCGATACAGCTCAGCCATGCCGAAGGTCGCGGCCGTCGTGACCTCGGCGACGCCATAGTCCAGCGCCTTGCCGTAAGCAGACAGCACCTTTTCCATCTGCGTGCGCTTCGACTTGAGCGACTTGTCGAGCGGCACGACCAGCTTGATGGCATTGAACATCGCGACCTGCGGCTCGACGCCCTCGAGCGTCGCCTTCGCAGCGAGGTACTTGCTGCGATCGGTGCGCGCGGCGCCGGCCAGCGCGTCGGCGCGGATCATGTCTTCGTTCCACTGTGTACGAGCTTTGAAGTCGTTCGATGCCTTCGCCATGTCTGCGAGTTTGAGGCGAGCTTCCATCGCGGGATTGAGCGGCGAGGGGTACTGCTCCACGTAGCTCGCGTATACGCGCGCCGCGTTGGTCGGCGACGCGGATTTTTCGTACAGCTCAGCGGCCTGCCACAGCGCTGCGCGACGCACCTCCGGCGTCTCCTCGGTGCGCGCCGCGATCCGCTCGAACTCGCCTGCAGCCTGCGTCGATTTGCCCGTTTCGAGATAGGCGACGGCGAGGTCGCGCGTCACTTCCGGCGCCAACGCGTGCGTCGGATAGGCGCGGCGGAAGTTTTCGAGCACTCCGGCGGCGCGATCCCACTGCTTGTCGTTGATCAGGATGCTGGCAGCATCGAACTCCGCGTTCGCGCGAACTTTCGCATTCGGCGCGAGCGCGCCGACGCGCAGGAAGTCATCGACTGCGCCAATGGCATCGCCCGACGCTTTCTTCGCTTCTGCCTGTTTGTAGATCGAGGCTGCGATGCGCTCCTCGACCGCCGGCCGATCGGGATCGTTCGCCGGCAGGAAGCCTTGCACCCGCACGTAGGCCGCCTCGGCTTCGACGTAGCGCTGACGATCGAACAGCGAATGCGCAAGGAGCGTGGTCGCAGTGCGCTGATAGGCGCGCTCGACCGGCGGGTTGCGGTCCAGGATCTGCTTCGAGACTTCGATGACGCGATCGAATTCGTTGAGCGCGAACAGCTCTTCGTCCGACTTCGTCAGGACGCGCGCCGAGTCCTGGTGCTCGGGGAAGCTGGTGGCGAACATCAGCGAGCTTTCGATGTACTGGCGGTGCCACAGGTTCTTCGACTCGCCGGTCAACGACGGCTCGTGCTTCTGGTAGGCGATCAGCGCCGCATAACCGGCCGCCGATGATTTCGCGTGCAGCGGATAGTCATACGCCGTGCGCTCGTACTCGCGCGCAGCTTCCGCGTAGCGCTGCGATTCGAACAGGACTTCGCCGAGCAGGTAGCGCGTCGCGGGCGCTTCGGGATCCTGCGGGAAGGAATCCAGCATCGCGCGATACCAGCGCGCCGCCGCGGTGTAATCCTCGATCTTCTTTTCCTTCTGCGCTTTCGCGTGGTAGTACTCGGCGAGATCCTTCTGCGTCGTCTTCAACTGAGCGGCGACTTCGGGCGCGTCGGCAATCGTGCGCGACTGCCAGAAAGCCGAGCCGAACGCGTAACGCTCGACAAACGCCTGCTTGCCTTCAAGCACGAGCGACGCGAAGCCGCCCTTCTGATAAGCCTCGATCGTCCGCATCTGCAGCGACGGTGCGTAGCGGTCATCGGGACGACGCTTCGCCCACGCTTCGAACGCCAACGCCGCGTCCTGGAAACGTTCCTTGCTGATGTAGAGGTTGCCGAGACCCTCGTACAGCATGTGCGCATAGACGGGATCGCTGCCGCGCTGCTTGAGCAGCGCATCGAGCGTCTCGGGACCGTCGAGATCGGAGAACGTGATCGCGGTGACGCGCAGCGTGTCTTCGCTGAGCTCGCGCTCCGGGCGTGTGAGCGAATCACGGTCGCGCAGCTTGCCGTCGCGAATCAGGATGCGATCGAGCACCTTGAGGAACGACGCGACGCTTTCCTCGCCGCGACTCTGCTTGAACAGCGACCAGCCGTGCTTGTACAGGCCCTGCTCGTAGAAGGCACCCTCGGGGCCCGCCTTGATGACAGAGTTGTACGCCAGCTCGGCATCGCGATAGCGACCCGCGCTGAACAGGATTTCGCCGCGACGGAACTGCGCCTCGGTGTACCACTGGCTCTGCGGATATTTCGCGACCAGTTGATCGAGCACTGCCAGCGCCTGCTCGGGCTTGCCTTGCGCCTCGTGCGCGCGCGACAGCTGATACATCACCGCGTCGTTGCGCGGATAGTCGGGATGCGACTTCAACAGCCCTTCGTAGAGGGCAATGGCTTCCTTCAGCTCCAAACCCTCGACGCCCGAGTCGACCCCCGCCGCACGCGCGGCCTCATCGACTTCGACCTGCAGGTCGCCGAGACGCCGCATCGCTTCGGTGCGCATCTTCTCGTTCTTCGACTGCAACTCGAGGAAGTGGCGGTACTGCTCGATCGCCTGCTGCGGCTTCACGTCGGTCGGCGGATCGGGCGAGACCTGGACTTCCTTGCTTTCGAGGTCCTTGATCGTGGGCACCGGCTTCGGCGCATCTTTCTTCGCAGCGGCGGATTCGGAGCCGAACGCGCCGACACAAGCGATCGCGACGATCAACAGACTGCGGGACAGCGAAGTGCGCGCGCTCATTGCGCACCGCCCTTGCTATTGCTGCCGCTCGCGGCGCGATCGTAGATCGACGCCAAGGCATAACGTGCCTGCAACGAGTACGCCGCCAGGCGCTCCTTCTGCGATTCGAGCTCCTTGATGGCAACCGACGCGAGATATTGATTCTCCGACTTCGCCGCCGCGGCAAGCTTTGCGCTCAGCGCGGCAATGCGCGGCTGCAGATTCGCGACGCGGCCGGCGAACTCTTCAGTACGCGCCGGATAATCCTCGCGTGCACGCTCGACCAGCACCCAGCGGCGCCGTGCTTCGCCGTAAGCGACGTCGAGCTCACGCAGCTCCTTGTGCGTGCGCCATACGCGTGCCTTGTAGCCCGCGTTGAAATCCCACAGCAGTCGGCCGCGCAGCAGGCGCGTCTTCTCGCGCATCTCCTGCACCAGCGGGTCGCTCTGATCGGCGCTCGCGAGCACTTTCTCGATGCGCTCGATCTTCTGCCACTGCTCGTGCTCGCGATCGGTGGCGAGCGCGGCGATGTCGTTGTCGCGTTCGATGCCGGTGAGGCGCGACTCCATCTCGTTCTTGTGATTTTCCATGGCGTCGAGATCCACCGTGTCGAGCGTCTGCTGCAGCACCGGCGTGCGCAGCGCGTACGCCCTGCGACGCGTGTCGACCATGTTCTCGAACGCCTCGACGCTGAGCGACCAGGTCGCAAGATTGCGCTGCATGAGCAGCAAGTCGCGATAGTTCTTCAGGCCTTCCTGGAATTCGTGCGTCGCGAGCAGGTGATAGAGATAGCGCGTCTCCGGCGCGTCCGGCAGCGACGCCAGCTGCCAGTACCAGCCGACCTTGTCGGCCCTGTCGTTCGACACGATCGCGTCGAGCAGATTGCCGTTGCGAATCGATGCGATGGATTGATCGATGCGCTGCGACTCCTGATCGAACGAGGTGACGGCGAACATGTACTGATCGGCCGCCTGCTTGGTCGCATCCAGCTGCGCGTACGCGTACGGCACGGCCAGATAGGATTCCTGCACCGCCGCGTCGAGCATGTTCCGGCCGCGCAGCTCCAGCCACGGCGCGAGCGCTTTCGTGTAGCGCTTCTCCGCGGAGTCGGCCCAGCCGGCGCCGAGCAGCGCCTTGTTCGATTGCGGACCCTGGAGGCGCACGCGCTGCAGAATCGCTTTCGCTTCGTTCGCCTTGCCGGCTTTCAGCCACGCGTAACCGAGCGCGAGATTCGCCTTGTCACGCAGCGCGGCCAGCTCCTCGGTCGGCGCGGGAATTTGACCAACGGCATCGAGCAGTTTCGCGGCTTCCTCCAAGCGGTCCTTGCGCACCAGCGCCACGCCGATGTTGAAACGCGCGTAGGCAGACCATGCATCGCTGCCATCGCCGACGGGCTGCCAACGCTCGAGCGCCTTGATCGCTTCGTCGTAGTGATCGAGATACATCATCACCTGCGCTTCGAGCAGGTGACGCTCCGGCTCCAGATCGCCGGGCAGCGCGCCATGAATCGAGGCGAGCGCGTCGGCGGACTGTTGCAGGTACTCGCGCTGATACCAGACCTTCGCGAGGTAGAACCACGCGCGATTGCGAACGTCGAGTGGCACGTTGTCGTTGAGCAGCGAGCGGAAGATGCGGCCCGCTTCCTCGTGCTCGCCGAGCGAGAGATACAAGCCGCCCTTGAGCAGCTCGGCCTCGACCGTGTGATGCGTGACGCGATTGAAATCCTGCGCAGCGCCGAGTCGGGTCAGCGCCTGCATGTAGTCGCCCTGGTAGAAATAGAAGAGGACATCGCCCCAGTGCAGGTCCTGCACGACCTGCGGGGTGCCGATCAATGGCTTCTCTTCCTTCTTCTTGCCGCTGGCAGCAACGGGCCCGGCCGCAAGCGCCAACGCGCTCGCGACGGCGGCGAGCACGCCGCTCCGCCCTGCCCTACGCAGCAAGTGAGAGATCGTCCCTACCATCTCACTCCCATTCCTTGACGATGAATTCCGGCTGCTCCTTCTGGGCGCGGTCGCTGATCTTCAGCTCGACATACTTCGCGCCGACGCCCTTGGTCAGCTTGATCGTGGCACCGCGTCGATAGTCGCGCACGTGCGGGCCCTGGCCGGTGAACAACGCGAGCAGCTCGTGATCGCCGGCCTTGAGATTGCCGATGTACACGCGATGCACGCCGCCCTTGAGCAGGGCCTGCGCCTCGCGCTCGGTGTAGAGGTAGTTGGCGACTTCCTTGTTGTCGACCTTGAGCGTGACGGAATCCAGCGCGAAGAAGTCGCCGACGTCCATCGAGACGAACACGGCCACCTGCGTGTTCGCCGGGAACAGCAGATCTTCCTCCAGCACGAACAGCTCGCGGTTCAGGTCCAGCACTTCCTTCTTCAGGGCCTGCACTTCCTGATCGAGGCTCTGGAATTCACCCGACGGCGCAGCCGCCGGCTCGCCCGAGGTGCTGCTGAGGGCCGGTGCAGTCTTCGCCGGAGCGGTCTTCGCCGGAGCGGCCGCGGCCGGGGCCGCAGCGTCCTGCGCTGTAACCGAAGCGGTCGCGCACAGCGCGATGACGAGGAGAGTCAGGGAGCGAAACATGATGTCGGATTCCTCTATTCGTTCAGCAGCTCGCGCAACTTGTCGGTGTAGCGCTTTTCATAGCCCGGCTTGTAGCCCTCGGACACGTAGCGCACCACGCCGGCGCGATCCACCAGCACGGTGACCGGCATCGCGCCCACGTCGAACGCACGACTCACTTCCTTGCGCGCGTCGAACAACACGGGATACGAAACCTTGAGCGTCTGCGCCATCTCGATCGCCGGCTCGACCTTCTCGTCGATGTTGACGCTGAGGAGCACGAGACCGGCTTGCTTGTACTTGCCGTACAGCGCATCGAGCAGCGGCATTTCCTGGCGACACGGTCCGCACCAGGTCGCCCAGAAATTGATGACCACGACTTCGCCGAGATGCTCGGACAAGCGCATCGACGGACCTTGCATCGAGCGCAGCGCGAAGTCGGGAGCCGGCTTACCTACGATGTCGGCACTCGCAGTGAATGACAGGAGTGCAACCAACACTGCCAGCACGGCAGTGAGCGATCGCGCTCGCAAACGAGCGCGCACCGGCGAGCAGAATTGTGAGAGCTGAAGCATCACTCGTGTTCGTCGACCGCGGACTCCAGACTGCGCGGGCGACAGTCGCGAGTGAGCCGCGCTGGCAACCCCGCTGTCCTAGGAGCGCTCCGTTAGACCGGTGGCTTTGCGTCCTCACCTTTCGGTGAGTTTGCCCGTAGAAAACAGCGGTTAGCGTGCTATATGGCCCGCAAATATGTCAACGAACGAAGTGTGATGCGCGCCGAGCGAACCTCGGCGCGCCTGTGATTCAGCGCACAGTTCGCTGAGCTGTCGTTAGCTGCCGACAAAGTGCGAACTCGGCGCGCTAAGAGCCGCGCGACCGGGCATCAGGCAATCCCGGTCACACGTTCGCGACGCAGATCAAATCGGCACTTTCGGCGCGATGTAGTCGTTGTCCCGGTCGGGCTGCGAGCTCCACATCGCCAGCATTTCTGGCGTCATCGGAGTCTCGGCAGTTACGTTGCTCGGGATTGCAACTGCTTCGGTCTGCGCAACCGAGTTGCCAAACATCAGCGTTCCGGCCACTGCGGTGCTCAGCGTGAGCAGGAGACCGGCGCCGACGATGATTCGAGTCTTCATGATGTATCTCCTGGTTACGCGACGATCTGCAGCACCGGCTTCTTGCCAGTTTCGAGACCTTCCGCGAACTGCAGCACTGGCTTCTTGCCAGTCTCGAGGCCTTCCGCCAATTGCAGCACCGGCTTCTTGCCAGTCTCGAGGCCTTCCGCGAACTGCAGCACCGGCTTCTTGCCAGTCTCGAGGCCTTCCGCGAACTGCAGCACCGGCTTCTTGCCAGTCTCGAGACCTTCCGCGAACTGCAGCACCGGCTTCTTGCCAGTCTCGAGGCCCTCCGCGACCGCCTGTGCGCCCGACAGCGCTCCGACAACCAGTACCGCCACCGCCAGAGACCCATTGATGACTTTGCGCATGTGAAACTCCCCTCCCGGAGGAATTAGTTAAATTGCCAGCTCATTTTGCGAGCTGGTTCACAGGTTTAAGCGATATGGTCCTGTGATTTCCGTCACAGTCGCGCCTGCGACAGGACAAAATCTTGCGCAATCAGGACATTTCTCAGTTGTAAAAAAGGGATAGCCCCGACTGGGACGATCGTAGAGGCAAATTGCTCAGGGATAGCCGTACTGGGATTGCGGCCCGAATCCCGCGCTAGTGAGAGGTCATCGGTGGCAGAATGCCGGCTGCCGGCACTTACACTTACAGCCAAGAACGGCCCGATTTTGGAGACCCGTCCACTGAGCAATACGATCGCAGCGGCCATACCACTCCCGGACCGCCAGGCAGTGACAAGGCTGTTGTCTGCGTGGCAGTCAGGGGATGCGCATGCCCTGGAGCGGTTGACGCCTCTCATATATGAAGAGCTGCGTAACCGCGCCCGCCGCTACATGAAGCGCGAGCGACCCGGCCATACCCTCCAGGCGACAGCCGTCGTCCATGAAGCCTTCGTCAAGCTGGTCGAAATGAACGTGTCCTGGCAGGACCGCGCGCATTTCTTCGCGGTCGCTGCACGGCAGATGCGGCGCATCCTCGTCGATCACGCCAAGACGCGTTTCCGCGAGAAACGCGGCGGCACGACGACGGGCTCGCTCGATGAGCTCGACTCGATGGATCTCGGGCCGGCGACTGCAGGCGAGATCGACGTACTCGAGATCGACGAAGCGCTCGACCGGCTGGCCGACAAGAACCCGCGCCTCGCCGAAATGGTCGAGCTGCACTACTTCGGCGGCCTGACCTACCAGGAATTGTCCGAGACACTCAAGGTGTCCGAGGCAACGGTGGATCGCGAGATCCGTCTGGCGAAAGCATGGATGCTGCGAGAGATCCGCCCCGTACGGAGCCGCGAACCCGAAGCGTCATGAGCGCGGACAGCACAGGGAAGGGTTCCGACGATCGCTGGGAACGGCTGCAGGAGCTGTTCTCTCGTGCCGTCGAGCTGCCGCCGACCGAGCGGCAAGCCTTCGTAGCGAAAGAGACCACCAGCGACACCGAGCTGCGCACGGAGCTGCTCGACCTGCTCGCTTGCGATGCCGGCAGCGCGCGTACCGGCCCCCTGACGATGGCACTCGGCGCCGCGCTCGATACCACGACGCGCGATCGACGCAAGGCGCTCATCGGCCGTGTGGTCGGCAGTTACAAGCTCGTCTCAGTACTCGGCCACGGTGGCACCGGCACCGTCTACCTTGGCGAGCGTGCCGATCGCCAGTACTCGGCGCAGGTCGCGGTCAAGATCGTCGACAACGGCACGATGCAGGGCGAGCTCGGTTTGCGTTTCCGCGCCGAGCGCCAGATTCTCGCGAGCCTGAATCACGCGAACATCGCCCGCCTGGTCGATGCCGGCGAGACCGAGGAAGGCAACCCCTACCTCGTGATGGAATACGTGCACGGCGAGCCGCTCGATCGCTATTGCGATCGTCAGCATCTCGGCGTGCGCGAGAGACTGCAGCTGTTTCTCGACATCTGCGGCGCCGTCCAGTACGCACACCAGAACCTGGTGGTGCACCGCGACCTGAAGCCCGCGAACATACTCGTCACTGCGGAAGGCGCGCCGAAGCTGCTCGACTTCGGCATCGCGAAGCTCCTCGATGCGGGGGAAGCCGCAGCGGCGATGGCTCTGACCCGCATGAACGACCGGCTGCTCACGCCGGAGTACGCGAGCCCCGAACAGATTCTCGGCCGGCCGGTCACCACCGGCAGCGACGTCTATGCACTGGGCGTCGTCCTCTATGAGCTGCTGACCGGGTTGCGACCGTATGTAGTGCCGACGTCGGCGAGCCAGCTCGAGATGGAGCGCTCGATCTGCATCACCGATCCGCTGCGGCCAAGCGCTGCCGTCAAGCGTGCACGTGAAAGCGGACCGCTCGAAGGACAATCGGAGATCCTCGCGGTCGCGGCGGCGCGCAGGCTCTCGCCGGAGAAGCTGCAGAAACGTCTGACTGGCGATATCGATTCGATAGTCATGCGGGCGCTGCGCAAGGAACCGCAGCACCGCTACAACTCGATCGAACAGTTCGCGTCCGACATCCGTCGCTATCTCTCGCGCGAACCGGTCCAGGCACGCCAGGGCAACTGGGTCTACTACTCGCAGCGCTTCATCCGCCGTCATGCATTCGGCGTGACCGCTGGCGCAGCGTTCATCGTGTTCATCATCGCGTTCGCCGTCGCCATGTCGATCCAGACGCAACGGATCGCAGCCGAGCGTGATCGCGTGTACCAGGAAAGCGAAACGGCGAAGGTCGTGTCGGCTTTCATGGAGGAGATATTCGACAAGTCTCAGCCGCTGCGAAACCTGGGGCAAACGGTTACAGCTCGCGACCTGCTCGACGAAGCCGGCCGCAGAATCCGCGGCGACTTGAATCAACGACCCGAGGTGCGGGCGCGGCTGCTGGAAGCCGTCGGCCGCGCGTATCGGCGGCTCGACGAGTACAGCACGGCAGTGCCCTATCTCGAGGACTCGCTGCGACTGCGGCGGCAACTGCCGGATCCTGACGGCACGCGGACTGCCACGATCCTGATCGAGCTCGCGATGGCCGTCCGCAAAGCTGATGATCTGCCGCGCGCAGAGCGTTTGCTGTCCGAAGCGTTGAAAATTTCCAAGCAGCACCAGACAGAGCATTCGGAGACGTATGCCAAGCTGTTGCTGGACCTCGGCAAAGTCCATCTGGTGATGGGCAACATGAGCGAGGCGCGCACGAATCTGGAGCTCAGTCGCGACCTGTTCCGGGAACTGTTCGGCTCGCTGCACCCGGACGTCGGGGCCGCAGACTCGGAATTGGCCATCGTCTTCATGTGGCAGGGCAACTTGCCCGCCGCCGAACAGGCCGCCCGGGAATCGGTCCAGGCATTCAGGGCAACACATCCGCCGATGCACCCGGATCGAGTGGATTCCGAGGTGGTGCTGGCTCAGGTATTGCAATCGCAGGGCCGCTTCAGCGAAGCGGCAGAGCTGTTCGAAAATTCACTGGCGGTGTGGACCAAGCTGTACGGCGCCAATAGTGCGAAAGCCGGCGACGTGCTCGATTCGCTGGCAGGCATCAAGAAAGCGCAAGGAATGCTGGCCGAAGCAGAACAGTATGCGCGGCGCGCGCTGCGGGCCCAGGAAGCATCCGTGGGCAAGGATCACAGGCTCACCGCATACGAGCGCACCATGCTCGCGGGAATCCTGCTGCAACGGGGTACGTACAAGGAAGCGGAGGAGCAGGCGCGACTGGCCCTGGCTACGTTTCAGAAGGCTCTGCCGCCTGATCATCAGTACTCCGCCTCTGCGGAATATCTGCTGGGCGAGGCGCTGCTCGCGACTGGCCAGCTGAAAGACGCAGAAGCCGTGCTCACGGCATCGGCCAATC
>Ga0070690_100000434_pt1 | contig 21148 bp, 19 predicted proteins | sample KBSS33HmetaG_FD_64671 | JGI IMG/M metagenome (GOLD analysis project Ga0070690, IMG submission 64671) | Switchgrass rhizosphere microbial communities from Kellogg Biological Station, Michigan, USA - KBS S3-3H metaG | ecosystem: Host-associated > Plants > Roots > Rhizosphere ... | reverse complement strand
AAGGTCAACCCGTACCTGCGCCCGCTCTACGACGCGCTCTACGACATCCTCGGCTACGAGAAGACCGCGAAGCTCCTGGAGCGCGGGATCATCGAGGTGGCTCCGATCGCCTTCATGCGCGGCCGGACGCTCAACGACGCCTTCATCATCCTCGACGAGGCGCAGAACACCACGACCGAGCAGATGAAGATGTTCCTGACGCGCATCGGCTTCGGCTCGAAGGCGGTCGTCACCGGAGACATCACGCAGATCGACCTGCCGCAGGGCAAGACCTCGGGCCTGCGGGAGGCGCAGCAGATCCTCTCGCGGATCGAGGGGATCCGCTTCGTGCTGTTCGACGAGCGCGACGTCGTGCGGCACACGCTCGTCCAGTCGATCATCTCGGCCTACGAGGCGCTCGATCGGGAGCGCGAGGCGGCCGCCGCGGGCGCTTCGGCGAGCCGAGGGGCGCGGCCCCCCTCCGAAGCGGCGGATGGAGGACGAACGATTCGTTCGTCCGAGCCTCCGGCCGACGCCCGCTGAGGCGAGCCATGCCGGACGAGGCGCCCCCCGGGCGCGGGACGATTTCCTTCGAGCGGCCGACGCCGCCGCCTGCGCGAACCCGCGAGAAGCACGAGCCCCGGGTCCGTCCGTTCCTGTGGGCCGCCGCGTACGTCCTGATCACCACGTTCTCCTTCGCGCCGACGCTGTCGTTCGTGGGCGAGCCGGCCGCCCCCGGGAGCGTCGCGGCTCGCGACGTCGTCGCCCCGCGCGACCTCATCGTGCCCGACCCCGACGCGACCGCGCGCCGGCGGGCGGAGGCGGCGGACGAGGTCCTGCCGATCTACGACCACGACTCGCTGGCGAGCGCGCGTTTCGAGGAGCAGCTGCGGAGCAGCTTCTCGCGGGCCCGCGCCGTCGCCGCGAAGACCCATCCGCGCGGAAAGATCACGACCGAGCTTCGCGACGCGTTCACGCTGCCGATCGGCGACGAGGCCCTCGGGGCGCTCGCCGACCGCGGCTTCGCGAAGGACCTCGAGGACCGCTTCGTCGGGATCGGCCTGGACCTCTACCGCGTGAACGTCGTCGATCACCGCGACCTCGCACCCGAGGCGCGCGCCCGCGGCATCGAGGTCCGCGAGGACCCCACCGGACGCGAGTCGAAGCGCCGCGAGGCGGGCGAAATCGAGTACGGCACGGAGGCGAAGGCCGCGGTTTCGGCGAGGCTGGCGGAGTCGGCGTTTTCGGAGCGCGACCGGGCGGAGGTCGCGGCCTTTCTCGCCGCCGCCCTGCGGCCCAACCTGACCTACGACGCCGCGCTGACCGCCGAACGGCGAACCGCGGCGGGGCGATCCGTCGAGAGCGTGTTCACGCGGATCCCGCGCGGAAAGGTCATCGTCCGCCGCGGCGACGAGATCACCGCGCGGACGGCCCAGTGGATCGCGGCCGTACGCGCCTCGGCCAAGGACCCCTCCTCGTGGGTCAAGGTGACGGGCATCCTGATCCTCCAGATCCTGGCGGCGGTCGCCTTCTGGCTGGACGCGCGGCGGCAGCGGCGCCGGCGGCGCGAGCGCAGCTCCGGCGTCGTCTTCGGCTCCGTGCTCGCGACCGGCATCCTCTTCGCGCTCGTCACGCGGGGCGGCTTCGTCCTGGCCCAGGCGCTCTCGCCGAGCCTCGAGACCGCGTCGGCGTCGGTCAACTACGCCATCCCGTTCGCCGCCGGGCCGATCGTCGTGAGCCTCGTCGCGGGAATGGGTCCCGCGCTGCTCGTCGCCCTCGTCCACTCGATCGGGGTCGGCGTCCTCATGGGCCTGTCGTTCCCGTTCGCGCTGTTCTCGGTCGTCGGCTCGCTCGCCGGCATCTACGGCCTCGGCAAGCTGCGGGCCCGCAGCGTGCTCCTCCAGATGGGCGGCATGGTCGCGGCGGGCAACCTGATCGCGATCGCCGCGATCCATTTCCTGAATGCGGGGCCCTGGGGTTGGGAGTTTCTTTACGACGCGCTCGCCGGGCTCGCGGGCGGCCTCGCGGTCTCGATGGTCGTGGGGCTTCTGCTGCCGATCTTCGAGCACCTCTTCTCGGTCGTCACGGATATCCGCCTGCTCGAGCTGTCGAACCAGAACCTGCCGCTCCTGAGGACACTCGCGCTCGAGGCGCCCGGCACCTATCAGCACTCGCTGATGCTGGGCCACCTCGCCGAGGCCGCCGCCGAGGCCATCGGCGCGGACTCGCTGCTCGCGCGCGTCTCGGGGTACTACCACGACATCGGCAAGACGAAGATGCCGGACTACTTCATCGAGAACCAGCCCAAGGGCTACAACCGCCACGACCGGCTGGAACCCTCGATGAGCGCCCTGATCATCGCCGCGCACGTCAAGGAAGGCGCGGAGATGGCCAACAAGGCGCGGATGCCGGAGCCGATCGTGACCGCGATCCGCGAGCACCACGGCACCAAGCTGATCCGCTACTTCTACCAGAAGGCCGTCACGAAGGCGGCCGGCGGCCCCACCGCCGTCTCCGAGACCGACTATCGCTACCCGGGTCCCAAGCCGAGCACGCGCATCCTCGGCATCCTCATGATCGCGGACGCGGTCGAGGCGGCCTCGCGCACCCTGATGGAGCCGACGCCGGCCAAGATCCGCGCGATGGTCCAGACGATCGTGGACGACTGCCTCCGCGACGGACAGTTCGACGACTGCGACCTGACGATGCGCGACCTCGCGATCATCTCGGACTCGCTGGTCCACACCGTCAGCACCGTCTTCCACCACCGCATCGACTACCCGGGCTTCGACTTCAACCGCGAGCGAGCCAAGCGGCGCACCCCGGAGCCGGCCCCCGAGGCCGCGGGCCCGCGCGCCGTGTCGTGATCATGGTCGACGTCCAGTCACGCGCAGCGGGAGCTCCGGCGGCCCCTCGGATCCGCCGCTTGCTGGGCCGGGTGGCGAGAGCGATTCCGGCGGGCGCCGACGCCCGCACGGCGACGGGCTCCCGGGCGGGCGAGGTCTCGGTCCTCTTCTGCGCCGACGCGCGCATGCGGACGCTCAACCGCCGCTACCGCGGCAAGGACAAGACGACCGATGTCCTCGCCTTCCCGGCGGGACCGGGCGCCGTTTCCGAGGGCTTCCTGGGCGACATCGTGATCTCGGTCCCGTACGCGGCGCGCGAGGCCCGGCGGCGCGAGGACACGCGCTCGCGCGAGATCGACCGGCTGCTGGTGCACGGGTTCCTCCATCTCCTGGGCTACGACCACGAGACCGACGAGGGGCAGATGGACGCGCTCGAGAGCCGTCTCCGCCGCCGGTTGGGTCTCGCGGCCGATTCGAGGACGGCGAGGGCGCTGCCGCCGAGGGCGGGGAAACGCCGATGATCGCCCTCGCCGCCGCCGTCTTCTGCTACGCCGCCTTTCTCCTCTTCGAGACCTTCGCGCTCGCGCTCGACCGTCTCTCGCCGATCAAGATCCGGGGCCTGCTCGAGGAGCACCCGGAGCGCGCCCGCCTGCTCTCCGGAGCCGGGGAGGTCGAGATCGTGCGGACGACCACGAAGGTCCTCGTGCAGGCCCTGCTCCTCGCGGGCCTTCTCACGACCGTGTCCGCGCTCGAGACCTTCGACGTGCCGCGGCCGTGGCTGTGGGGCGGCGCGTTCTTCGTGTGCGGCTGGATGCTCTCCGAGATCGGTCTCCTCCGCCGCGACGCGAACCGCGACCCCGAGAAGATCGTGGCCCGCCTGCTGCCCGTCATCACGGCGGCCTCGTGGCTCCTCTTCCCGATCGCGGCCCCGATCCGGCGGATCTTCGCGGGCCGGCCGTCGGCCGAGGGCAAGCCGCCGGAGGCCACCGAGCAGGAGGTCCGCGCCTACATCGACGTCGGCCGGCAGGAGGGGATCCTCGAGAAGGAGGAGGAGAAGCTCCTCATGTCGATCGTGGACTTCGGCGACACGCGCGTGCGCGAGGTCATGACCCCGCGCACCGACATCGTCTGGATCGACGTCGCGGCGTCGCTCACGGTGCTCTACGACCTCTTCGTGGAGTCGAAGTACTCGCGGCTCCCGGTCGTGCGCGGGTCGGTGGACACCGTCGTGGGCATCGTCAACGTCAAGGACTTCTTCCAGGCGATCCGCTCCGGGGCCAACCGGTCGATCGCCGACCTGATGCGGGAAGCCTACTTCGTCCCGGACACCAAGAAGGTCTCGGAGCTGCTGCGGGAGTTCCAGCGGCGGCACCTCTGGATGGCCATCGTCGTCGACGAATACGGCGGCGTCTCGGGCATCGTCACCGTGGAGGACCTCCTCGAGGAGATCGTCGGCGAGATCTCCGACGAGCACGAGGACGAGCGCGAGCCGGTCACCCGCGCCGGCGAGCACGCGTACTCGGTCTCCGGCAAGGCCAACATCGCCGTGATCCGCGATCTCTTCGGCCGCGGGCCCGAGGAGGAGGAGTTCACGACCGTGGGCGGGTTCCTGTCGTCCCGACTGGGACACATCCCCAAGCCGGGCGAGAGCTACCGGGAGTCCGAGCTGCGCTTCACCGTCGAGGAGGCCGATCGGAGGCGCGTGTACCGTGTGAAGGTCGAGCCGGAGACGAGCTCACAGCTGACGGCTCACGGCTCACAGCCGGACCGGACGGCGTCCGGGCCCCGGGGAGCTCAGAGCTGAAGGCCGTCGGCGGACGGCCGTAGCCTTGCGCGTCGGCGAGGTCGCCGTCGTCGGGCGGCCGAACGCGGGCAAGTCGACGCTGGTCAACGCGATCGTCGGCCAGAAGGTCGCGATCGTCTCGGACAAGCCGCAGACCACGCGCGGGCGGATCCTCGGGGTGGCGCGCCGCCCGGGCTTCGAGATCGCGCTGATCGACACGCCGGGCATCCACCGGCCCCAGTACAAGCTGAACGCCGCGATGGTGCGCGAGGCGACGGACGCGCTCGCGTCGGCGGACCTCGTGTTGCTCGTGGTGGACGCGGCCGAGGCGCCGGGGCCCGGCCTCGCGTTCATCCTGGAGCGGATGGCGGCGGCGAAGACCCCCGCGGTCCTGGCCCTGAACAAGATCGACCTCCTGCCGAAGGAGAGGCTCCTGCCCCTGCTGGACGCGCTCTCGAAGCGCCACGACTTCCGGGCGATCGTGCCGATCTCGGCGAAGACGGGGGACGGGGTGGAGCGGCTCGGCGAGGTTCTCGCCGCGAGCCTGCCGGAGGGAGAGCCCGGCTATCCCGACGACTTCCTGACGGCGACGCCCGAGACCGAGTGGATCGCCGAGGTCATCCGCGAGAAGCTCCTCGAGCGCACGCGCGACGAGCTGCCCTTCGCGCACGCCGTCGTGATCGAGTCGGTGCGCCCGGCCGGGAACAAGGAGCTCACCGTCGTCCGCGGGTCGATCGTCGTCGAGCGCGAGGGCCAGAAGGGCATCGTCGTCGGCAAGGGCGGGTCGATGATCCGCGACATCGGCAAGGCCGCGCGCGAGGAGCTCGAGGCGGAGCTCGGCCGGCGGCTTTACCTCGAGCTGACCGTCCGCGTCGAGCCGGACTGGCGCAACGACGAGGCCTTTCTGAGCCGGCTCCGGGCGACGAAGGAAAGTCCGTAGTCGGCAGTCAGGAATCCGTCGCCGAGCGAAGACCGCTGGCTACGAACCTCCGACCACCGACCACCGACCCATCCGTCCCCTGGCTACTTCACCACGCTCGAGAGCAATCCGCCGACCGTAGGTCCGGCCACCTTGCTGATGCCGTTGACGATGAGCGGGGTCACCTGCGCGCCGACCGCCGGGCTGATCCCGAGCTTCGAGTACGCCGCGTCCAGGCTCGTGACCGGACCGCCATTCGCGGCTTCGGCCTTCTGGACGTACGTCGACGCTCCCGGAACCGCCGACGCGACCTTTCCGTAGTCGGTCGCCGATAGCTTTCCCTGGGCCATCGACAAAACGGAGCCCACCGCACCCGAAGATTGATCCGCGGACAGGCCGAGGCCCGAGAGGGATTCGGTCAGCGCGAGGGAGCTGCCCGGGGAGGTGAGGCTCCCCGCCATTCCCGTGGACGTCGTCTCACTGCCGGCGCTCGCGGCGGCCGGCGTGCTCCCGACGGGATTGGGCGCCGCCGCCGAGGTCGCCGTGCTGGTCGTGCCCGTGCTGGGCGTGCTCGTCGTTCCGGTCGTGCCGGTACCGGCCGTCCCGGCGCTGCTCACCGTGGTCGGCGTGTTCGAGGGCGCCGTGGTCGCTGTGGTGCTTCCGCTCGCGCAGCCGTATCCCGCCAGGGCGACCGCGACGAAAAGGATGAGCCAGGGTCGAGCGGTCTTCATAGATTCCTCCTTGGGGATCGGTTTACTCCCCGAATCCCGCACAAGCCAACCTGTCTGAAGGGGAGGAGGCGCCGCCCCGAAGGGGAGGGAAGGGATCCCTCGCGACGATTCCGTCGCGCGCCTCGGGACGACCGCCGATTTGCGCCTCAGGGCGCTTCGGCGGTCACTCCCGGACGCGGCTGCGGACGCGCTCCGCCAGGTCGTGGAGGGACTCGGCGAGGGACTCGCGGAGCCGCTCCATCTCGGCGAAGAGCAGGGCGTCGGACTCGTGGCGGCGGACCCGCTCCTCGAGGAGGGGAGCGATCTGCGAGCGGATGTCCTCCGCCTCCCGCCGGCCCTGGTGCGTCTTCTCCTCGAGCGTGGACTCGAGCTCGTGGTGCTGCTGGAGGACGCCCTGGATCTGTCCCTCGAGCTCGGGAAGACGCGCGGAGGTATCCCGGAGAGCCGACAGCTGGGCTTCGAGCTCCGGAAGGCGCGCGAGCGTGTCCCGGATCGCGCCGAGGTGTCCGTCGAGCTCCGGGAGCCGGGAGACCGCCTCCCGGAGGGAGGACTGCTGGCCCTCGAGCTCGGGCAGCCGTGCGAGGGCGTCCCGGACGGCGGCGAGCTGGCTCTCGAGCGGCGGCAGGCGGTCGCCGAGGCCGGAGAGCTGGGCCACGGTGCCCTGGTGCGCGCCGAGCTGGTGCGAGAGCGAGCTCAGCTGCTGATCGAGGTTCTGGGAGCGCTCGTTGAGGCCCCGCAGCGCCATCGCGACGTCGTCGGCGTCCTTGCGCTGGTGCGTCGTCTCGGAGCGCAGGCGGTCGTCGAGGTCCGAGAGCCTCGACTCGAGGGCCTTGAGGCCCCGCTCGAGCTCGGGGTCGGGACGACGCGAGGCGTCCGACTCGATCGACCCCAGCCGCTGCGTCAGGGAGTGGAGGGTCTCGTTCAGCCCGCCGACGCCCTTCTCCGTGCCCGCGAGCCGGTCCGCGAAGGCGGCGACGCTCGCCGCGGTCGACTCGACCCGCTCCTGGAGGCTCGCGAGGTTCCGGAGAGCCTGCTCGAGCTCGGGGCTCGACGATCGTGCGCCCGCGTCGGCGCTCGACCTCGCGCTCGCGGCGGAATTCGACTCCGCGCTCGCGTGGACGTCCGGGAGGGGGGCCGATTCGGACGGGAGGAAGGACGGATCGGTCGCCGGCTCGAGCTCGACCTCGACCTCGTCGGCCTCGGTCAGCGACTCGATCGGCTCGCCCGCGTCGGCGAACATTTCGTCGCGAATCGCCTCCATCCGGATCGTCTGCGCCGAGCTGCGCGGCTCGGCGTCGCCGGGGGTCGCCGGCTCGGGGACGGCGTACGGGGACTCCGGCGCCTCGTCGTCGTCGACGCCCCGGGCGAGCTCGGTCGTGTCGAACGGCGCCATCTCCGAGACGGGCGGAACGAGCGACAGCGGCCGCGAGGACCGTTGCTCCCGCAGAGCCTGCGGCGCCTGCGCCGGAATGGACGTCGGCTGCGACTCGCGGTTGAGAAGCGAGTCCTTCCAGGTCTGGAGGTCGTCCACGCCCGCGGCCGCGGCGGCGGCGTCCTCCTCGGCCCGGCGGCCCTGGAGGCGGCGGAGGAGGTCCACGAACGTCAGCTTCGAGATCAGCTTGAACGTCTCGGTCACGCCCCGCCCCGCGCTGGCCACGGCCTCGACGTAGGGATAGGACGACAGGCCGAGCGCCTCCTGCATCGCATCGACGGCGAGGATGTCGGCGAGGTCGCGCTTGTTGTACTGGATGACGACCGGGATGCTCTCGAAGGTGATCTCGTTGGACTTGAGGTTGTCCTTCAGGTTCTGCCAGCTCTCGAGGTTCTTCGGCAGCATCGTCCACTGGGAGTCGGCCACGAAGACGATGCCGTCGACGCCCTTCAGGACGACCTTACGGGTCTCGTTGAAGGCCGTCTGGCCCGGGACGGTCGCGAGCTGAAACCGGATCTTGTAGCCCTTGATGTCGCCGAGCTCGACCGGCAGGAGATCGAAGTAGATCGTCCGGTCCGTCTGCGTCTGGAGGTTCAAGAGCTTCCCGGCCGTCCCGGGCTCGAGACGGTCGTGGAGGACCTTGAGGTTCGTCGTCTTCCCGCAGAGGCCCGGGCCGTAGTAGACGATCTTCGCCGTCAGCTCTTTCGTGGCTGCGTTGTAAATGACCATGACTTTCCTTGTTTGACGCTCATTTTAGCGCCGTTTTCGCCGCTCCGAGCCGCTTTTCTGAGGCGTTTCCTTGACCGGGATTCTTCAAACCCCATAGACTCTCGCGCGATTTGACCGAGGAGCTGATCCAGAAGGCCAAGATCCTCGACGCCGATCGCATTCGGCGCATGATCGATCGCATGGCCCACGAGATCGCCGAGCGGCAAAAAGACCTCCAGGGTCTGGCGTTGATCGGCATCCGCACGCGCGGCGTTCCGCTGGCCTCGCGGCTCGCGGCCCGCCTGAGCGACCTCGTCGCCGGCAGCAGCTTCCCGGTCGGCACGCTCGACATCACGCTCTACCGCGACGACCTGTCCACGGTCGCGCCGCAGCCGCTGCTGAAAAAAACGGAGATCGACTTCGACCTGAACGGGCGCACGGTGCTCCTCTGCGACGACGTCCTCTACACGGGGCGCACGATCCGGGCCGCGCTCGACGGCGTCATCGACCTCGGGAGGCCTCGAGCCATCCGTCTGGCCGTGCTGATCGACCGGGGGCACCGCGAGCTTCCGGTCGAAGCCAACTACGTCGGCAAGAGCGTTCCGACCTCCAGCCGCGAGACCATCCAGGTCCTCTTCCAGGAGACCGACGGCGCGGACGAGGTGTGGATCCTGGAGAAGCCCCGCTAGCTCGTGGCGGTCACGAACCTGCGCTCGAAGGATCTGCTCGGGATCGAAGGTCTGACTCCCGAGGAGATCACGTTGTTGCTGGACACGGCCGAATCCATGAGTTCGATCGCGTCCCGCCCGATCAAGAAGGTTCCGGCTCTGCGCGGCCGAATGGTCGTCAACCTCTTCTTCGAGGCGTCGACCCGGACGCGCTTCTCCTTCGAGACCGCGGAGAAGTGGCTCTCGGCGGACTCGCTCAACTTCTCCGCCAAGGGCAGCTCGGTCGAGAAGGGCGAGTCGCTGCTCGACACGGCCCGGAACCTGCAGGCCATGTCCCCGGACCTGATCGTGATCCGCCACGGCTGCCCGGGCGTGCCGCACTTCCTGGCGAGGCAGCTCAAGGCCGGGGTCGTCAACGCCGGTGACGGCGCGCACGAGCACCCCACGCAGGCGCTCCTCGACGCGCTGACGATCCGCCAGCGCCGGGGCCGGCTGGACGGCCTCGCCGTCACGATCTGCGGCGACATCGCCCACTCCCGCGTCGTCCGCTCCAACATCTGGCTCCTGACCCGGATGGGGGCGCGGGTCACCCTCTGCGGCCCGCCGACGCTGCTCCCGCCGCGCATCGAGGAGATGGGGGTGGCCGTGACGACCGACTTCGACGAGGCGCTCGAGGGCGCCGACGTCGTCATGATGCTCCGCATGCAGCTCGAGCGGCAGGGCCGCTCGCTCTTCCCGTCGATCCGGGAGTACTTCCGCCTCTACGGTCTCGACCGCCGGAGGCTGGAGCGCGCGAATCCGGACGCGATCGTCATGCACCCCGGACCGATGAACCGCGGAGTCGAGATCGCCTCGGAGATCGCGGACTCCGACCGGGCCGTCATCCTGGAGCAGGTCGCCAACGGCGTCGCCGTCCGCATGGCCGTGCTCTACCTGCTGCTCGGCGGCCACCCCTGGGAGGGCGAGTGAGCCGCGGGTTGCTCCTTCGCGGCGGCAGGCTGGTCGACCCGGCCGCGGGCGTCGACGCCCGCCGGGACGTTCTCCTGCGCGACGGTCTCGTCGAGCGCGTCGGCGAGGGGCTGGAGCCGGGCGGCTCCGATACGGAGGTGCTCGACGCGTCCGGCTTGCTCGTGTGCCCCGGCTTCATCGACCTGCACGCGCACCTGCGCGAGCCGGGGCGCGAGTACGCGGAGACGATCCACACCGGCCTCGCCGCGGCCGCGGCCGGCGGCTTCACGGCGGTCTGCGCCATGCCCAACACGAACCCCGTCCTCGACAACGGCCCGCTCTGCGAGCACGTTCGCGCGCGCGCGGCGACGGCGAAGGGCGCCCGGATGTACCCGATCGGGGCGATCTCCAAGGGCCAGAAGGGCGAGGAGCTGTCGGAGTACGGCGAGCTGCGCGAGGCGGGCGCCGTCGCGCTGTCCGACGACGGGAAGTGGCTCGCCGATGGCGGCCTGCTGCGCAGCGCCTTCGAACACGCCGGCCTCTTCGACCTGCCGATCATCCAGCACTGTGAAGACAAGGGACTCTCCAACGGCGCGCCGATGCACGAGGGCGCCGTCTCGACGCGCCTCGGCCTCGCCGGCCAGCCCGCGATCGCCGAGTCCGCGGCCCTCGCGCGCGACCTGCTCGTCGCGGGCCTGACGGGCGGACGCCTGCACGTGGCGCACCTCTCGACGGCGCAGGCCCTCGAGCTCGTGCGCCGCGCGAAGGCCGACGGCCTGAGGGTCACGTGCGAGGTGACGCCGCATCACCTCGTTCTGACCGACGCGGAGGTGGCGACGTCGGGCTTCTCGACCCGCACGAAGATGAATCCGCCGCTGCGGGAGGCCTCGGACCTCGCGGCGCTCGTCCTGGGGCTCCAGGACGGCACGATCGACGCGATCGCGACCGACCACGCCCCGCACCACGCCGACGAGAAGGCGGTGGACTACGAGTCCGCGCCGTTCGGCATCGTGGGCCTCGAGACCGCCGCGAGCGTCGTCCACGACCGCCTGGTCGTGCCGGGGATCCTGTCGGTCGAGCGCTTCGTCTGGCTCTTCTCCGCGGGTCCCGCCCGGGTGCTCGGGCTGCCGGGAGGCACGCTGACCGAGGGCTCGCCGGCCGACGTGACCGTGTTCGCGCCCGAGGCGCGCTGGAAGGTCGACCCGTCCCGCTTCGTCTCGAAGGGGCGCAGCACGCCGTTCGCGGGTTGGGAGCTCCGGGGCGCGCCGGCGGCGACCATCGTGGGCGGCGCGGTCGTCTGGCGGGCGAACTGAACCGCGTCTCCTCGTCCCAAGTCTAGAATCCCGTCTCATGTCCGAGCTCGTCGAGACCGCCGTCGCCGCGGCACGTTCCGGCGGCGACGTCCTCCTGGCCAACTGGCGCAACCTGCCGCACGGGTCGGTCGAGGAAAAGAAGAAGAACGACTTCGTCACCTTCGCCGACCGCGAGAGCGAGGCGCGCATCGTCGCGGCGATCCGCGCGCGCTTCCCGAACGATGCCTTCCTCGGCGAGGAGGGCGGGACTCACGGAGGCGGAAGCGTCGCCGCGGGGGCGCGGACCTGGATCATCGATCCGCTCGACGGGACGTCCAACTTCGTATCGGGCTTTCCCCTGTGGTGCGTTTCGATCGCGGCGCGCGCGGGCGAGGAGCTCGTCGCGGCGGTGATCTGGGACCCGCTCCGCGACGAGATGTACACGGCGGAGAAGGGCGCCGGCGCGTGGCGCAACGGGACGCGGCTCGCGGTCACCGGCCGGAGCGACATCGCCGGGGCCTTCCTCGCGACCGGCTTCCCGTTCCGCAACGTCGACAAGATCGACACCTATCTCTCGCTCTTCCGCGCCGTGTTCGTGAAAGCCCGGGCGATCCGGCGCGGAGGCTCCGCGGCGCTGGACCTGGCCTACGTGGCGGCCGGAGTCTTCGACGGCTTCTTCGAGTTCCGCCTCGCGCCGTGGGACATCGCCGCCGGCGCGCTGCTCATCCAGGAGGCGGGCGGCGTGCTCACCGACTTCGACGGGGGCTCGCGCTACCTCGAGCGCGGGAACATCGTGGCCGGATCCGCGGGCATCGCCGCGAGCCTCCGCGAGGTCGCGCGGGGCATCGTGGACGAGCGTCTCCTCTAGGATGAGACTCCGCGCGGGGGCCCTCGGGATCGCCGTCGCGATCGCCGCCGCGGCCACCGCCTCCGGCCCGGTGCCGACGCCGCTGCCGAATTCCGCGGGAATCAGCGTCGCCCGCGGACGCTACCTCGCCGAGGGCGTCTGCGAGTGCTTCGAGTGCCACTCGCCCATGGAAGACAACGACCTCGTCCAGCCGATCGCGTCGAGGCTGGGGGCGGGCGACATCCTCAACAAGAAAGAGCGCCACGTCGCGCCCAACATCACTCCCGACCCGGAGACCGGGGCCGGGCGCTGGACCGACGAGCAGCTCATCCGCGCGATCCGGGAGGGGATCGGCCATGACGGCCGCCGCCTGTCGCTGGTCATGCCGTACTGGAAGTTGAGCATCCTGACCGACGACGACGTCCGCTCGATCGTGGCCTACCTGCGCTCGATTCCCCCGATCCGCAACCGCCTCCCGCACTGGAACCCGACCCGCGACACCGAGCCGCCGCAGGAGCCGCCGCGGCCGCCGGCGACGAACGCCGATCTCGCGACCGTTCTCGGGCGGGGCGAGTACCTGGTCCATCTCGCCGGCTGCGTGCACTGCCACACGGCGCGGCCGCTGCGCGGGACCGAGTGGGAGCACCGCAAGGACCTCGAGTTCGGGGGCGGCCGCCGGTTCGAGGCAAAGCGCTACTTCGACGAGCTCGAAGAGGATCCGGGTTTCGCCTCGCCGCCGGCGCAGAGGAACGGGCCCAGGAGCTTCGTGACGAGCCCGAACCTCACGAGCGATCCGTCGGGGATCCCGTACTACGACGAGAACCTCTTCATCCAGACGATCCGGACGGGCAAGGTCGCCGGCGTGCGTCCGCTGACGCGCGCGATGCTCTGGTTCGAGTTTCGCAAGCTGACCGACGACGACCTCAAGGCGATCTTCGCGTACGTCCGCTCGCGGCCCCCCGTGAGGCACCGCGTCAGCAACACGGATCCGCCGACCTTCTGTCCGGTGTGCGGGCGATACCACGGCCTGGGCGCCGAGAACGCGCCCTGAGCGGTCGGGGGACGAGCCCCGCCCCTACGCGCCCTCGCCGAGGCTCGCGAGGTACTCCTCGTCGAAGGCGGCGAGCAGGCTCTCGTCCGCGGAGTAGAGGCCCGGCCGGTACACGCGCGAGGAGATGCCGTCCTGCGCGAGCTCGCACATGCGCCAGTCCTGCCGGTTGGTCAGGTCCCAAAGCTCCACCCCGTCGGAGGGGTCGAAGCCGGGGCGCGATGCGGCCTCGGGCGCGAACAGGAACTCGGCCGTGATCCTCGTGCGGTCGACCGCGACCGGCTCGATGCGCGTCGCCATGACGAAGTCGGACTGGATCGTCAGGAAGAGGCTCGGGTAGAGCGAGTAGTAGTAGACGCGGCGGAGCTCTTCCCTCGTCATCTCGGTAATGGGAGGCGCGCAGCGGCGGCCGCTCGTCGTCAGGCTCTCGGTGCCCTCGTTGATGAGCATGTATCCGCCGAGAAGGCCGCCCTCGCGCAGGTCGTTGGCGCCGCTCCGATAGTGCGAGATCTTCGCGAGCGCCGGGTGCACGGGCGGGCAGTGGTAGCACTCCGAGAAGTTCTGGAAGATGAGCTTCCAGTTGGTGCGCACGTCGTAGTCGATGCGGCGCGCGGTCACCAGCTCCGCCAGCCGCCACGGCGCGAAGCGTCCGTCGAGGGGCCGGAGCGCCTCGGCCAGGGCCGGCGCCCTCGGATCGAGATGAGCGAAGAGGAAGCCCTCCCACTCCTCGAGCCCCGCCGGATGGAGCGGGTAGTCCGCCTTGTCGAACCAGGCGACCTCGCCCATGAGGGGCGCGCCGAGGAGCGCCCCGTCGAGCCCGTAGGTCCAGCCGTGGTACGGGCAGGTCAGACCGCCCGCCAGATGGCCGCGCTCCTCGGTGCAGATGCGGGTTCCGCGGTGCCGGCAGACGTTGTAGAAGGCGCGGGCCCGGCGATCCGAACCCGCGTCCTTTCCGCGGACGGCGATCAGACTCTCTCCGGCGACCCGCGGGCGGAGGTAGTCGCCGGGTCCGGGGATCTCCGACGCGCGGCCCACGCAGACCCAGCGGCGCGAGAAGATCCGCTCCTGCTCCCGCGCGAAGACCTCCGGCGAGGTGTAGAAGCGGCCCGGCAGCGTGGTGGCGCGCTCCGCCAGGACGTGGCCCTGGAAATCCATCGGGCTCAGCGTAAACCGCTCGGCGTTGGGCGGGCAAGCGGATAGACTGCGCGGCGAACTTTTCGAACGGGCATTCACCGAAGGAGGCCTCCATGCGTCGACGGTTCTCGCGTCGTGACTTCGTCCGCACCGGCGCCGCGGCGGGCCTCGCGGCGGCGTCGGCGTCGGGCCGGAAGGTCTTCGGTCAGGCGGCGGCGGTCGTCGGGAGCAAGTCCGCGAAGCCCGTGGTCGTCTCGTCCGCCAACGGGAACTGGTTCAAGAACGGCGGTCCGGTGACGTGCGTGCAGAAGGCGTACACGCAGATGGTGCAGGGCGGCGACGTGCTCGACGCGCTCATCGAGGGCGTCAACATCGTCGAGCTCGATCCCGAGGACTACAGCGTCGGCTACGGCGGCGTGCCCAACGCCGAGGGCGTCGTCCAGCTCGACTCCTCCTGCATGCACGGGCCGACGAAGCGCGCGGGCGGCGTCGCCGCGCTCGAAGGCGTCCGCACGCCGTCGAAGGTCGCCCGCGAGGTCATGAACCGTACCGACCACCACCTCCTCGTCGGCGCCGGCGCCCAGAAGTTCGCGAAGCAGATGGGCTTCACGATCGAGGACGACCTCAACACGCCGACCTCGCGAAAGCTCTGGCTCGAGTGGAAGCAGCGCACGGACCCCGGGCACTTTCCGACGGACAAGGACCGCGACATCGCATCGCGCGACACGATCCGGCAGATGGCGCGGGAGGGGTTGCTCCACGCGTCGCAGATGTACGGGACGATCAACTGCGACGGCGTCAACGCGAAGGGCGAGGTCTGCGGCGTGACCACGACCTCCGGACTCTTCTTCAAGATCCCGGGCCGGGTCGGCGACTCGCCGATCCTGGGCGCGGGGCTGTACGTCGACGGCGACGTCGGCGCGGCCGGCTCGACGGGCCGCGGCGAGGCCAACCTCTACGGGCTCTCGTCCTTCCTGATCGTCGAGGGCATGCGGCGCGGCCTGCACCCCAAGGACGCGGGCATGGAGGCGCTCAAGCGCATCAAGGCGCACACCGTCGAGAAGCGCCTGCTCAACAAGGGCGGCAACCCCAACTTCAACGTGAACTTCTACATCATCAACGCCAAGGGCGACTTCGCCGGCGTCGCGATGTACGCGGAGGACCCGGAGGACCGCGGCTGGGCCGGCGGCACCACGAACGCGGTGCGCTACGCCGTCTGCGACGAGAAGGGTCCGCGCTCGATCCCGGTCGAGGGCCTGCTCCCCGGAAACACGAACGGGTAGCGGAGGCGGGCCGCGGATGTCCGCGGGCGAAGGCGCCGCGTATTGGTCGGACCCGGCCCACCATGGCTGGGACGAGCTCTGGATGAATCACCCGTCGGTGCGGGCGGCGATCAACCGCCGCGTCACCGGCGATCCGCGCAAGTGGCCGATCGCGTGGCTACGAGACCTCGTTCCCGATCGTCTGCCCTTCGCGCGGGCCGTCTCGATCGGCAGCGGTCTCGGCAACTTCGAGCGCACGCTCGTTCATCTGGACATCGCGCGATCCATCACGGGCGTCGAGGAGAGCCGGGAGATGGTCCGCCGCTCGCGGCAGTCCGCGTCGGAGGAGGGACTCGGGGAGCGGATCGCCTACGTCGCCGCCGACGCACAGGAGTTTCTCGAGAATGCGCGAGATTGCGACGCGGTCTTCTTTCACGAATCGCTCCATCACTTCGCGCGGCCTCCCGAGACCCTCGGCCTCGTTCGCCGGGCGCTGCGCCCGCGCGGAGTGCTCTACCTGGACGAGTACGCCGGCCCGTCGCGCGACGAGTGGGGCTGGCGGGACCTCCTGGCGTGGAACGCGGTCTACTGGCGTCTGCCGTCCGTCCTGCGGCGCACGAAAATCGTCCGGTGGCCGATCAATCGCACCGATCCGACCGAGGCGATCGCGTCGTCGCGGATCCTGCCCGGCGTGGCCGAACACTTCCGCGTCCTCTCCCGCCGGGACTACGGAGGGAATCTCCTCGCCCCGATCTACCCGAGCCTGCGCCGTCCCGACCAGCCCGGAGGCCCGGGCGCCGCGGAGTTCGATCGAGCGGTCGAATCGATCCTCGCCCGCGAGGACGCGCTCCTTCGCCGGCGAGGCGGCTACTACACGGTCGTCGTCGCCGAGCCGAAGGAGATCCCCTCACTCTCGCGATCTCGCGGCTAGGGCAGGTATTCCTTGGGGATCGGGTTGTCCTTCGTCTCGTCCGTCCAGACCCCGTTGGCGATCCACCAGCGCTGCCCGTCCCAGAAGAGCTCGATCGAGTTGATCCCGCGCGCGATCACGGGGCCTTTCTCGGTCTGGCGCGACTCGTACGTGCTCCAGACGTGGGCGATCGGGCCGAACCGCTGCGTGACACGGTGGATCTCCTGCTCGAAGAAGCCGCGCTCGGCCATGCCGTTCGAGGAATCCACGTACGTCTGGTGATCCACGATTCGCGGATTCGGCTTGCCGTCCTTGCCCCAGCCGACGTCCACGAAACGGAGGTCCTTGATGTAGAGCGTGCGGTCGCGCGCCCACTCGCGCGGCTTGCCGGCCGGCCCCGAGATGACGTCGTACCAGGCCTTGATCATGCCGTCGATCGTCCCGACGTCGGCGGGACTCGCCGCGATCGTCGCGACCTCGACGTGCTTGGGCTTCGGCGCGTCCTGCGCGAGCGCGGCTGCGGCAGACAGAGTCATCGCTGCGAAGATCCAGTTTCGAGCTTTCATCGCGTCCTCCTCTTCAATTCAGATGCGAAGCCCAAATCCCAATCGATCAATTCAGGATGACGCCGGCATAGCCGACCACGCTGCCCGTATCTCCCGTCTCGTCGCCGCTGTCGCGGCGGGCGACTACGCGGGCCGTCTTCGCTCCCGCCGCGCGCGCGGCGTAGAGCAGCGCGGTGGCCGGCAGGAAGCCGCACATCGAGATCGACTCCTCGAGCACGACGCGGAAGAGACCCTCGGGGTCGATCGCGGCGATGCGCTCGAGCGCGAGCCCGTCCTTGCGGCGGCCGATCTCCCGGCTCTCGTAGTGGTTCATGTCCGAGGACGCGAGCAGGAGCGGCGGCTCGTCCTCCTCCTCGCAGAGAGAGGCCAGGGCCTCGCCGAGCTCGCGGCACAGGGCGAGGTCGGGCCGGCCCAGGCAGATCGGGACGAACCGGACGTCCGGCCGCAGATGCTGGAGAAACGGCAGCTGCACCTCGAGCGAGTGCTCGCGGCGGTGCGCTTCGGCGTCGAGGCGTAGCGACGGCGCGAGCGACTCGATCCTGTCGGCGAGCGCCCGGTCGACGGGGACGTCGCCCAGCGGCGTGCGCCACGCGTCCGACGGGTCCAGCGCCGCGGCCTCGCCCCGTCCCGTGTGGTTCGGGCAGAGGACCACGGCGGCGGGCGGGATCCGCACGTTCGCGTACACGGCGCCGGCCACGGGTCCCGAGTAGACGTAGCCGGCATGAGGCACGATCGCACCGAACGCGGGCGCCGCGGCGGCGGGGGAGGCCTCGAGGTGGCGGCGGACGTCCGCCAGGAGTCGATCCGGCTTCGCGTCGTAGAACATGCCGGCGACGGCCGGCGGGCGGATCCGCATGGGCAGATCCTAAGCCGGATGCGTCTAGTTGACGAGGAGCGTCGCCTCGGCGGTCTGACCCGCGAGGTCGACGCGGATCACCGCGGCGCCGGTCTTCTTGCCCGAGGCCACGCCCGCGGCGTCGACGCTCGCGACGTCCGGGTTCGACGACTTGAACGCGGCGGCCACGTCGGGGACGGGAATCCCGTCCGGGCCGTACGCCGTGACCTGGAAGTGCTGGGAGTCCCCGACGTGCACGAGCGCGGTCGCCGGCCGGAGCTCGAGCCGCGAGATCGGGTGAACGACGACCTCCACGTCGCAGCCGCCCTGGACGTCGCCGATCCGGCCGACGATGGTGGACTTGCCGGCGGCCACCGACGTGACGACGCCGTCGTCGTTGACCGTCGCGATCTTCGGGTCGTGGGAGGAGAAGGAGGGCTTGAGCGCGATGACCCTGCCCTTGGAGTCCTTGACGACGTAGGAGAGGGGCACCGACGTCCCGATCGGGCCGAGCACCACGAGCGACGGAGTGGACATCTCGACCGAGGAAACGTCGACCACCTCGACCGGGATCTGCACCTGCAGGTCGCCCAGGCTGGCCGTGACCATGGCCTTTCCGGCGCCCTTGGCCACCAGGCGGCCCCCGTCCTCCGCCGCGACGACCGCGGGGTTCGCCGAGGACCACTGCGGGGCGCCGTCGACGGGCTGGCCCTTCTTGTTGAGGACGCGGACCGTCATCCTCTGGGCCCTCTCGATGCCGAAGATCTTGACCTTCTTCGGCGAGACGTCGAGCGAGGCGGGACCCTTCGAGCACCCGATGGACCCGAGCGCGAAAAGGACGACGACTCCGATCCCCATCCCAATGCGGACCCTGCCCCCGACTGGACGCATCCCCTTTTCCTCCTGTGGGTTAACTCTCTTCAGGATAGCACTTCTCGTCACATCCAGCGCAGGATTCGCTGGGCGCGGCGCGCGACCCGGTCCCTGTGCGTGACGGGATCGAAGAGACGGGGCGAAGGGATCACCGCGGCGAGCGTCGCGGCCTCTTCGCGGGAGAGATCCTTCGCCGGCTTGCCCATGTACCGGCGCGCGGCGGCCTCGACGCCGAAGGTGCGCGGGCCGAACTCGATGACGTTCAGATACAGCTCCAGGATTCGCTTCTTGGACAACGATCGCTCGAGCCGGCGGGCGATGGCGAACTCGCGCAGCTTCCGCCAGGGGGTCCTCGCCGGGGAGAGGTAGAGGTTCTTCGCCAGCTGCTGCGTAATCGTCGAGCCGCCCACCTTGAGCGCGCCCGTCTCGAGGTTCTTCTCCACGGCGCCCCGCATGGCGTCCCAGTCCACGCCTTCGTGCTCCCAGAAGCGCGCGTCTTCCGCGACGACCGCCGCGCGCTGCATGGCGGGCGCGATCCGTGAGAGGGGCACGGGCGTCCACTCGAGCCGCGTGGGCTTGCCCTCCCGGGCGAGCTGCGCCTTGCGCCGCTCCATGAACGCGGTCGTCTTCGGCCAGTCACGCGCGAGAGGCGTGACGTCCGGGAGGGTGATCCCGAAGAGCGCCGCCCCCGCGACGAGCGCGGCGAGAAGAACGAAAAGGACGCGGCGCATTCTGCCGACTGGAGTCTCGACGGCCCGTAGGGGCGGCCCTTGCGGCCGCCCGCGGGCGGGGACAGGCCCCGCCCCTACGACTTGACCGACGTCAGTGCCCGCCGCAGCTTCCGCACGCCCTCGTCCGCTTCCTCCTTGGAGAGGATCAGGTGCGGGCGGAAGCGGATCGCGTTGGCGCCGGAGGCGAGCCCCATCATCCCGTTCTCGAGGCACGCCGCCAGGGTCTTGTCGCGGGTCTCCTTGTCCGGGAGGTCGAAGGCGATGAAGAGGCCGCGCCCGCGCACGTTCGTCATGACGCCGGAGAACTCGGTGGCGAGCTCGCGCAGGCGATTCTGGAGGTAATCGCCGACGGCGCGCGCGTTCTCGATCAGGTTCTCCTCGGCGATGATCTCCATGTACCGGGCGCAGCGGATCATGTCGACGAGGTTGCCGCCCCAGGTCGAATTGATCCGCGAGGAGACCTTGAACACGTTGTCGGGGACCTCGTCGACGCGGTGGTTCGCCGCGAAGCCGCAGACCTGCGTCTTCTTTCCGAAGGCGAAGAGGTCGGGTTCGACGCCCATCTGCTGCCAGCACCACATCGAGCCCGTCAGCCCGACCCCGGTCTGCACCTCGTCGAAGATCAGCAGGAAGTCGAGCTCGTTGGCCAGCGCGCGCAGACGGCGGAAGAACTCCGGGCGGAAGTGGTTGTCGCCGCCCTCGCCCTGAATCGGCTCGAGGATCAGCGCCGCGATGTCGTCGGGGGAGGCCGCGCACGCCGCGCGGATCTCGCGCTCGACTTTCTCCTCGGCGGCGGCGACCTCGCGGACGATCTCGTCCGTCACGGGGAAGCGCAGGCGCGGGCAGGAGAGGCGGGGCCAGTCGAACTTGGGGAAATACTGCGTCTTGCGCGGGTCGGCGGTATTGGTCATCGAGAGCGAGTAGCCCGACCGCCCGTGGAACGCGTTCTGGAAGTGGAGGACCTTCGTGCCCTTCTCGCCCTTGCCCTTCGCGAGGTTCTTGCGGATCTTCCAGTCGAAGGCGGTCTTCAGCGTGTTCTCGATCGCGAGCGTGCCGCCCTCGACGAAGAACATGTGGTCCGAGTGCGTCTTCGGGACCGCGAGGCTCGAGAAGGTTTCGACGAACCGGGCGAAGTGCTCGGTGTAGATGTCGCTGGTCGACGGCTTGGTCAGGGCCGCCTCCATGAGCGCCTCCCGGAACTCCGGGTCGTTCATCTTCGGGTGGTTGTAGCCGACCGGGATCGTCGCGAAGCAGGAGAAGAAGTCGAGGATCGGCCGGTCGCTCCGCGCGTCGTAGAGGTAGGAGCCCTGGCTCCGCTCCATGTCCATGACCACGTGGTAGCCGTCCACCAGGATGTGGCGGGACAGCACGTCCAGGACGTTCTTCGGGGAAAGCTGCTCTTTGGTGCTTTGGATCGTCGGCATGGCGGCTCCTCGGGCGAAGACAGGCGGCAAACGGGCGAAAGAACGAACCAGCGGAAGGGCAAAACTAGCATGGCGGACGGGGGTGAGACAACCCCCGGCGGGCCGCCCTCCACCGCCGTTACGCGGCGTCGCGCCTAGGACAGCATCGCGGGGATGCGCGCGTCCTCGAGGCTGGCCGCCGTGCAGCGGTCCTTGCCGTGGTCCTTGGCGCG